>Ga0257118_1000138_pt1 | contig 89587 bp, 89 predicted proteins | sample SI112_150mmetaG_FD_190156 | JGI IMG/M metagenome (GOLD analysis project Ga0257118, IMG submission 190156) | Marine microbial communities from Saanich Inlet, British Columbia, Canada - SI112_150m | ecosystem: Environmental > Aquatic > Marine > Inlet | place: Canada: British Columbia | collected...
GCCGCCGCCGAGAGTACGTCGGTCGCATCGAGGCCGCGCGCGACGACGACATCGCGACTGAGCCCGTGCCGAGCGTCGACGAGTACCGCGCCGCCCTCGCCGGGTGGGCTCGCGGCTCGTCGCCTCGATGGCGACACCTCAAGCTCGCGGCAGACCTGCTCGCGGCGCACGGTGAGCACGCCCGCGTCTGGTTGCTCGGCGAGGGGCTCGACCTTGAGCCGAGCCTGCGCCGCAAGGTCGACGAGGCGCTGCGGCTGGCGGGCGTGCTCACCGTCGTGACGCCTGACCTGTTCGATTGACACGCGGGCTGAGCCCGCTGGGGAGATGATGATGAGGTCCTTTCTGGTCGGGCTGCTGCTGGTGCTCTGCTTGCCGCTCGGCGGCGCGACGATGTGCGACACCGACTCCGACGTGCCGATGCCGTGCGCGCAGGCTGACGGTGGCGTGTGCGCCTCGCCGTGGTACATCAATCGCGCGTTCGGGGTGATTCGCAACGGCGACGCCAAGCCCATCCTCGCGCTGAACGTCTACTGGCAGAACGAGCCCGCAGGAGCGGCGCTGACGGTCAACGGGGTCGTGCTCCAGTGCCAGTTCACGCCGGGGTCGCGGTCGTTCCCATGCTCGGGTGGGACGTGGACGGTCACCGTCGAGGCGGCTGACGAGATCGTGGTCAAGTTCCACCCCTACAGCGGGACACCCGGCAACGGGACCGCGATCTACTACAAATTCAGCGGCGACTCGTCCATTCCGGCCGGGCTCAAGCAGCCGAGCCAAATCGGGACCCTCGGTGAGTACGACTGGCGCGACCAGCGCACGGGCACAGGCCGCGACCATCACGCCGACGTCTACTGGCGTGCGCGGTGAGCACGAGCATCAGCCTCGGCGACATCGAGAGGCTGCCGCGCTGTCGGCCTGACCCGATGGGCAGCGGCGACCTGTTCGACCCGGCAGACCCGGCATGACGGCCCGTGACCTGCTCCGCTCGGCCCGCGAGGCCCTCTCCGCGGCCGAGTGGCTCCCCGTGCCCGCCCGTGTCGGTGCGGCCCTCTGGCGGCGCCAGTCGGCGACGCTGGCCAAGGGCGCCGGGCACAAGTACGTCCGCCGCGAGCGGAACCCGAACCCCCCGCCCAAATGGCGCTACTACTACCGGGCGGCCAGCGCGGCCCGCGGCCTCCGCGCCGAGCTCTACGCGGGCGAGAAGTTCCAGATCGACCACGACGGCCAGGCGGGGCACTTCGAGGTGGTGGAGCTCAGCGGCGACCGGGTGACGGTGCGGCACGACGAGTCCGGCGAGCTCGTCACGGTGACGCGGGCGGCCCTCGAAGCCATGTTCCGAGACCACCACGCGGAGGCCATCGACGCGCACCGCGGCCGGCTCTCGCGGGACCTCACCGCGGCGAAGAAGCACGGCGCCAGTCGGCGCCAGGTGGCCCGGCTCGAAGATGAGGCCCGCCGCCACGGCCACGAAGACCTCGTGAAGCCGAAGCAACGGACCCGAAGCCCCGAGGGCATCCCGCGCACCGAGGCGCCGGATCTCCTGCTCGTCGGGTGCGTCAAGACGAAGGCGGCGCACGACGAACGGGTGCCCGTGCGCGACCTGTACCGCTCCCGCACATGGAACCGCCGGCGGGACTACGCCGAAGCCCGCGAGCTCGTCGAGGGCCCCCCCTGGGCGGTCGTGTCGGCCGGCCTGGGCGTGGTGGACCCTGACCGGCAAACGAAGCGGTACGACGCCCAGGTGAAAGACCTCAAGGGGCCAGCGCGGGCGAAGTGGCTCAAGCGCGTGCGCGGCGCCTTGATCGGGAAGCTCTACCGAGGGGAACGGCCCGACACGCCCCGGCGCATCGAGATCATCGCCGGCGCCGACTATGTGAAGGCCGTTCGGGAGGCCCTCGAAGGGCTCCCCGTCGAGGTGGTGCAGCCCCTCGAAGGCGTGGGGCTCACGCACCAAGAACAGTGGCTCCAGGCCCAGGCCCAGGAGCTCAAGGCGCAACATGAGACGTTGGCAGAGCAGGCCAACCGGGAGTCGCCAGGCCGGCCCGAGTGGCACGGCCGCCTATCGCACCTGGGCCTATCGTGGGCCGATTGGGAGGTGCGCCACGACTCCGCGGCCGACGCCGTGCGGCGCATCCTGCACCTGCGCCAGAGCTCCGACGGCTGGCACTTCGAGGCGGCCGCCGCGAAGGCCCTCGGTGAGACGCTCACCGACTACGCCGGCTATCCGGTCGAAATGGAGGACGAAGACGGCGAGTCGTGGCTTGAGGTCGAGCCCGAAGAACTCCCGTCGTGGTTCGGCCGGCCCGACTGGACGCCCGAGTTTGCCGCGAAGGTCTACCGGCGCGTGGTCGAGCACATCGACGACTGGACGCCCGACGAGGACGACCACCCCGACGGCGTGCCCGAGTGGGCCGAGGGCTTTCTTCACGAGGTCATGGCCGACGAGCTCGAAACGCCGCCCGACGGCCTGCGCTTGTCGATGGTGTCGAAGGACGAAGCCCGCCGGTTCATCACGAAGCATCATTCCGCCATGCCGAAGTGGAACCATCGCGGGGTGGTTTTCACCCTGGGCGTGCGTGACCCGCGGGGGCGGCTCGTCGCCGTAGCCACCGCGAACACCCCGACGGCGCGCGCCTGGCGAGACCACCCGCGCGAACTCGACACGGGGCGCATCCTGCCCGGCCACAACGTGTTGGAGCTCACCCGCGTTGCCAGCGACGGCAGCGCGAAGGGCGCCGCGTCCATGCTGGCCCGGCGCGTGGTCGCCCTCGGTGAGAAGGCGAAGCGCGGCGACCCGACCGCCCCCCACCTCGTGATCACCTATCAACTGGCCAGCGAGAACGGCACCACCTACCGGGCCCTCCGCGACGTGGGCCTGCGCCCCGTCGAGCTCACGAAGGGGCGCAAGGGCGCCCGCAGGGCCGGCGGCCAGGTCGACGAGAACGACGCGGCGAAGCTCCCGAAACTGCGGTGGGAGGCCGGCCCGGCGGCCATGCCGGCCCGCTGGGACCTGCTCAACGCCATGAACGCGCGGCGTGAGCACCCCGAGCAACTGGCGACCCTGTTTGCGGCCGAGCGGGCAAACGTCGCCCTCGACGACTACTTCGCCAGCGGCTCGAACCACGAAGGCGAGATCCGAGGCTTCCACCGCCTCGGGATCAACCCCGGCGTTGCCGCCGACCGGCTCAATGACCGCAACGTCCACGAGCTCAAGCAACTTGCGGGGACCGGCCGCAAGGTCTTCGTGGACTCTGGCGCCTTCGGTGAAATCGACTTCAATGTCCCGAAGAAGGGGCAGAAGGGCCCGCCGCGGCCGGACCTGCCCATCGGGGCGCCGTTCGTGGTGAAGCCGATCACAGACGACGAGTGGCAAAAGCGGCTGGGCCGCTATCACGAGCTCGCCCAGGTCCTCGGCGGGCAAATGTACGCCGTCGCGCCCGACAAGGTGGCGCACCAGTCGGAGACCCTCGAACGGCTGGCCAGGTACGCGCCCCAGGTGCGCGAGATCGCCAAGCTCGGCGCGCACGTCATGGTGCCGATGCAGAAGGGCCAACTAGCCATGCCGGACTTCGCCCAGGTGGCCGCGAAGCGCCTCGGGATGAAGCCGGACGCCCTCATCTGGGCAATCCCCATGAAAAAGGACGCGACCACCCTCGACGAGCTCGAAGACTTTGTGCGCGAGGCGAAGCCCGGCCGCGTTCACCTGCTCGGGGTGGGGCCCGACTCGAAGGCCTACCCGGCGATCCGCGCCATGTTCGACCGGGTGGCCCCCGGCACGGCGCTCACCCTCGACAGCGTGAAGATCACCGCGGCCGTGGGTCGCGACGGCACCACGCCGGACGGCAAGCCCAAGGCCCGCGCGCTCACCGCCGCGCAAGACAGGGTGCGGGAGGCTATCGAGGCCTCCGCGTTCCGCGCAGACGACCCCGAGCTCCCCGACTACACCGACCACGCCGCCGAGCCGAGCGAGTGGACGACGGAGGCCAGCCGCCGGCGGCTGTGGGCTACCTGGCGCGGGCGGGACGTGGCCCGGCTCACGAAGACGATCCGAGACCTGCGCGCCGAGCACGGCGCCAGAAAGCCCGTGCCCGAGCCGCTGGCCCGAGCGAGGGCCGAGCTCAAGACCCTACGCGCCGACGCGAAGCTGTGGCGAGACGACCCCGACGAGTGGATGCAGGCCCCGATCCCCGGCGCAGACCACCTGAGCAACTACGAGGACCCGTCCGTCGCGACTGACCTTGAGGACACCTGGCGCGACTGGTTCGTAGGCGCCGGCTCGGTGGCCGTCCGAAAGGAGCGCGCCATCGTAGAGGCGTTTGGCGAAGTGGGCCGGAAACGGTAGGGTGCAGGTCCCCAACCGGACGCCGGGGACGGGGCCGCACTCGGGTCGTGTCGCGGTCCCGCCCCCGGTGCCCATCTGATAGGATGCGGCCACCGGAGGACCTATGCGGCCGCTACCCCTCGACCATCCCGTGCGTGTGACCGAGGACGCGACGCCCGACGCCCGCGGCATCTTTCCAGGCCTCGGCGACGGCGGCCCGCCTCCCGTTCCGTTGTCGACCGTCCTCTCCCCGCTACGGGGAAGCGACCGGGCCGGCGCGAGGGCCGCCCTTGAGGCCCCGACGCGCGAAACCCTGGCCGACCTCCGCGGCGCCTACCGAGACGCCGGCCTGGCCGGGCCCAAGCTCGCCGCGGCCATGCAATCGGCCGCGCGCTACATCGCCCACATGCGCCGGCGCAACCCACGGGGGCGCACCGAGCCCGATCACCTGCGGAAAGCGGCCTACTACGCCGGCGCGGAGGCCCTCGCGGCCAAGGTGGCGCGGGAGGTGGAGATCCCCGGCTTCATCGGCCGAGTCGTGTGGATGGCCCAGGCGCGCGACCTCCGCAAAGGGGCCGGCCACAAGTACCTTCGCCGCGTGAAGGGGGCGAACGGGAAATGGCGGTACTTCTACAAGGTGAGCGGCGGCCGCGGCCTCGGGCACGCTGACGAGTTCCACGTCGGCGCGAAGTTCGCCGGCGGCGGCGGTCACTTCGAGATCGTGAGCGAGTCCGGCGACATCGTGGAGATCCGCCACGACGAGACGGGGGGGACGCGCAGGCTGGACAAGGCGGCCCTCTCCGAGCTCCTGCGAAAGCACCACGTCGAAATCGACACCGAGGGTTTCAGCTACTACGTTGGGCGCCTCGGGCCAGCCGACGCCTATCCAGGCACGGCCGGCGCCGCCGCGGCGGCGCGCTTCCACGGGCTCGACTATCACGAGCATGGAGCGCCCGACGTGCATCCACGACGGCGCGGCCGCGGGCAGGTGGCCGCGGCTGACGGACTACTGGCCAAGGCCAAGGGGGCAGCATGAGCACGGACCTGATCACGCGAGCCGCGGCCCTCCTGGGGCGCGTGCGCGGCCACCTCGACGAGATCCCCGAGGCCGCCGGCGTGCTCCTGTGGGCCCGCCAGTCGGGCGAGCTCGTGAAGGGCGCCGGCCACAAGTACGTCCGGCGGGTGAAGGGCGCGAACGGGAAATGGCGGTACTTCTACGACGTGACGGGGGGCCACGGTGCCGCGCACCACGCAGAGATCCACCTCGGCGCGAAGTTCAAGGTTGAGCACGAGGGCAAGGCCGGCCACTACGAGGTGACGAAGGAAGACGGCGGGTGGGTGACCATCCGGCACGACGAGACGGGACACGAGGCCAAGGTCAAGAAGACCACCGTTCAAACCATGATCAAGCGCCAGCACGCGGAGCTATTCGCGGCGCACCGCGAGCGCACCGCGCGAGACGTGAAGGCGGCGAAGAAGTACGGCGCCAGCGCGAAGCAGAAAGCCCGCCTGGCGGCGCACGCGAAGAAGTACGGGCACCACGACCTCGCCAACGAACTCACCGACACGGCCGCGCCCGATCACGCCGGCGAATACGGGCGTCACGCGGAGCGAGCTCGCCACCACCACGACGAGGCCAGCAAGGCCACGCCCGGCACCCCCGAGCACAAGAAGCACCGCGCGGCCAGCCTGGCCCACGAGAAGGCGCGCGAGGCGCATAGCCGAGCCATCGGTGACACCGAGGCCTCCGCGGGCGCCTTCGAGGCCTCGAAGGCCGCGGACGCACTCACAGTCGAGCACCCCGAAGTCCACGCGGCCCGCCGAGCCCTCGAAGCACACGAGCGGAAACGTCAACAGGTCTCCGACCGCATGTACCGGCGAACGAAGGCGGGCAGCGTCTCCACCGGCGCCCGTGCCGCCTACGACCTCAAGATGGGGCAGCTAGTCGAGCAGGAAGGCCACCTCCGCGCGGCCCTCGCCGCGGCCGAGGACAAGGCCAAGCGCGGGCCCGACGGCGAGCTCACCACCGACGAGCTCGCCCAGCGCCGCGCCGCGGCCGAGGCCTCGGCGCTCAAGCGCCGGGGGACCGGGAAGCCCGACGAGCCCGACAACGTGGTGCAGTTCCCGAAGCCCGAGCCGAAGCCCGAGCCCGAGTCGACCCGACCCGACCCGGCCCTACTCGCCCCGCTGGCCGACAAACTCGTCTCGCAACTGCTCCCCGGCATGAAGGGGCACGCGAAGCGCGCCGAGCTCCTGGCCATCGCCGCCGAGCACCTGGCGAACATGGTCGGGCAAGAGCCCTCCGAGGAAACGGCGCAGGCCCTCGCGGCCGCCCTCACGACGAAGGCGCGCGAGCTCTCCGCGTCCAACGTGGTGCGCCTGGGCGGCCTGGGCGGCCGGAAGACGAAGCAGGAGAAGGCCGAAGCCTGGATGCGAGACGCGGCGGCGAAGCAGCGCGCAGGCCTGCGAGACGGCAAGCCGGGGCACCGCATCCACTACACCGGCGACCGGGCCAACAGCCCGCGCAACGGCGAGGTGATCGCCGCGTTCCCCGGTCACTACCGGGTGAAGTGGGACGACGGCACCGAAGGCAACGTCGAGCGGATCGGGGTGCGGGGCTGGGATAACGCCGGCGCCCGCTTCCATTGGGAGGACGAGAACCCGAGCGGCGACAGGAGCCCCGAGGCTATCGAGGAAGGCAAGCGGCAAGCGGTGGCCCACCGGGAGGCCGCCGACAAGGTGGCAGCGGCAGAGAAGGCCGAGCAGGACCGGAAGCACGCGGGGTGGCACAAGCCCGCCGACCGCACCGAGGCGTCCAAGCGGCTCAAGGCCGCGTTGCAGAAGCTCTACCCCGACGGCCAGTGGAGCGTGACCGGGGGGAAGGGGACCGGCTACGGGTGGCTCAGCATCAACGGCACCTCTGAGGCCGAGGGGAAGCTGCGCGACGAGCACCGCATTATCACGAGTGTTTCCAGCGGCAGTCGTGATTCCACCGTGCGGGACCTCGAAGAAGCGTCGGGGATCTTCACCCCCGGCGAGGGCCTCGCGCCGGGCAGCGTGGCCAGGAAGCACGCCGACAAGGCCGCAGCCGAGGCCGCAAGGCGCGAGGGCGCCGGCACCACGCGCCACGTCGGCCAGGTGGTCACCATCGGATCCAACCGCCGGCGCTACGTCGTGGTGAGCTCCGAGCAGGTGGGGTCCAGCCCGCCCCGCTACAACTTGTCCGCCCTCTCGGGCGGGATGCGGGGCTCGGGGCCGTCCTCGGTGTCCGCCGACGACCTCATCCCCCACGCCGACCAGCGGATCACCTTCGACGGGGCCCAGGCGGCCGACCGCCGGGCCCGCGCGCTCCGCTCGCTGGCGCTCAACAGCAACGCCGACCCCGACACAAAGCAGCGGGTCCGGCTGGCGGCGAGCTCGGGGGGCGCGGTCCTCTCCCCGGCCGAGCTCGCCCAGCGCAAGGCCGCCGCCGACGCCGCGGCCCTCAAGCGCACGAAGGCGCCCGAGGTCCCCCCGGTGAAGCCCCCGGTGAAGCCCCCGGTGAAGCCCCCGGTGAAGCCCCCGCAAAGCGACTCGGGCCGGTCGGACGCTGACAAGCCCTCTCCCCAACCGGCGGCCCAGCGTCCGGCCGGCTTTTCTGCCCCCGTCGCTTTCACCGGCGAGACCCGCGAGAGCGTGACGAAGAAGCGCGGAAACACCGTCTGGAGCGTGCCCCACGCGGGGAGCATCCCCGACGCGCAGTTCACGGCCATGAAGGACGCCGCGCGGGAGCAGAAGGGCTATTACCTGCGCGGCCAGGGCTTCACGTTCCGCGACCCCGAACACGCCCGGCAATTCGTCGCGGCCTGGGGCGCCGGTGACGGTGCGGTCCCGACGACGACGCCCGACGCGGACGGGAAGCGCCGCGCCAGGGCAGATCGGGCGAAGAAGCGAACGAAACCCGACGGCTTCGACGCGGCCGAGGGCGCCGGCGAGGGCTGGCGCCGCAAGCGGGACGCCCTGACCGGAACCGAGGGCAAGGTCGCCCGCGTGGTGATCACGCAGAACCCCAACGGCACGCACTCGGCCACCGTCCACGGCCGCAAGCTGGAGGGCGAGCATCGGTTCCCCTACGACGCCGGCAAGGCCGCCGCGGCCGAGCTCGGGCGCCTACAGGCGATCCGCAACGCCGACCGCAACCGGGAGATCGCCAGGCGCCAGGCCTCGAAGTTGGGGCTGGTGAGGGCCGAAGCCCCCCCGGCTCCCCCTGCGACGATCCAGCCGACCCGCGACGAGACCGAGCCGGCCATGACGGCCCGGCACGCGGCCGAGATCCAAGCCATCGAGGACGGCGAGCTCAAGCCCAGCGAGAAGTTTGACGCGCGGCGAGACGCCAAGGTCCGGCACGAGGTCGAGGCCTTCGAGGCCGGCCACCGCTGGCAGGACCCCGCGAAGGTGCGGGAGACCCACGCGAAAGCCACGCGCCGCGGCTTCAACACCTGGGGCGGCCGGCGCCAGGCGGGGTGGAAGCATCATGGAATGGAGACCGAGCGCGCGGCCCTCCCGAAGATCATGGAGCGCCACCGCGCACACGAGAAGGCCCAGCGCGCCCACCAGCGCGCCACCGGGTCGGCGGCCTCCCGGCTGACGGCGCTCTATAACCACCTGACCAACGGCGGCGCATGGCGCGACAGCGCGCCCGAGGTGGGCGAAGTCGTGAAGCACCGCAACGACACCAACGAGGTCAAGACGGTGGGCTCTCGCAACGCCCGAGTCGGGGGCCGCCTGCGCGGCCACCGCGAACTCGGGATGCCCCACGCCGAAGGCCTCGCCGCGGTGATCTCGTCGGCGACCGACGACGACCTGTCCGAGCTCTCGGCCGGGCACGCCCAGCACGGGGGGCTACAGTCGCAGGGCTCCCCCGGCCTCTCGCCCTACGGTTTCGGCATGGAGGCCGCCAGCGCCGAGGTGGAGCGCCGGCAGAAGGCGGGCACCTGGGCGCCTTCGAGCGAGGCCCCAGCGCCGCGCACCGTGGCCGCCCTCAACACGGCCCGAGAGGCGATCAAGGCCGCGCGCAAGGCGCGAAACGACGCCAGCGACCGTCGGACGGAAGGCCGGCAGAAGCTCGCCGGCGAACACCTGGCGAAGATCGGCGCGACGCGAGCCCCGGCCCCGAAGCGGACCAGTCGGCCGAAGGCCGCCGCGGAGGCCTACGCGGCGGACTACGGGCGGGACGCCCGCATCGACCACCACGCCGAGCGGGTGTCGGTGGTACGAACGACCGGCTGGGATGGAAAGACGCCCTCGTGGCACGTCGTCGAGCACCACCACGACGGGACGCACACGCGGCACGCGGACAGCGCCATTGACCGCAAGCGGGACGCCCTCGCCTACGCCGAGGACGTGCGGAAGACCCGCAAGGCCGCCGGGGCCCCGACGGACGCCCACCTGGCCATCGCGGCCGACCTCGACCACCTCGCCCGGCACGTCGACAACGCCCAATATGAGGTGCCCGAGCACCTGCACGGGGCCCTTGACGCGCGCGACTTCAAAGAGCGCGGAGTGGCGCACTCCGACGCATGGCGCGAGGCGCACCCGCGCGGCACGAACCCCCTCGGGCTGGAGCGGCACAACGACGCGACCTACATGCGCGAGCTCGCACACAAGCTCCGCTCGGGCATGAGCGGCAATACGCAGGTGATCGGCGGCGAGATCCACGGCGGGCCAGGCGTCCTCGCACGCCACGAGGGCGGCTATGCGAAGGCCCGAGCGAAGGCCGTCGCGGACAACGCAGATCGGCCGGAACAGCACCGCGCGGGGAACTACGGCCACGTCGTCGGGCACAACAGGTCGGCCCGTGTGGCCGACCGCGCCCAGGTCATGCACGACGCCGAAAAGCACCTGGGCAAGTGGCGGGCGATCATGCACGACCCGACGACCCCGGCCGGCGATCTGCACGAGCCCGAGCAGGGCACCGCGAACCACGCGATGCGGGTGGCGAACAGCGACGCGCACCGGAAGGCCTACCGCAACGGCTACACCTTCGAGCGCGGCGGCCTCCCGGCCGAAGGCGTCGAGCGGGACTATCACGAGGCCCTCACCGGGATGGACAACTACGCGCGAAAGCGCGCCGTCGAGGCCATGAAGTCAACCGGCGTTCGCCCCGTGCCTCACGGGCACTTCCACACCGCGCAATCGAAAGCGCCCGGCGTGCCGCTGGCGAAGGCCTACCCGCCCGCGCTCATGCGACCCTTGGCGCGCGCTGACCGCCTCCTGGCGCTCGCCAAGGGCGATACGGGGTGGCGCACCATGCCGAACGTCGTTCGGATCAAGTTCGGGGCTGGCGGGAAGATTGAGGCGGGCCCGTCGCACATGATCGGCCGGCGCTTGCAAGACGTGAAGCGCGGCGCCAAGGCGGCCGTGGACACGTCGAGGATGGCGTCTGGGTATCATGTGACCGTCAACGAGGCCGGCGTGCGCGCGAGTGGCTTCCAGCCAGAGAAGCACGCGGAGACGGGATACGGGGGGTATGGGTCTTTCACGACCGGGACGCAGCCGACCAGTCGGGGGCGTTGCATGGCGCGCAACGGATGGCCCGATACATGAAGGACATTCGCGCCATCCATCGCCACGCCGACCCGATGAAACACGCCGAGGATCTCATCCAAGAGCACAACGCCGCCGCCCACGCGGCGGCCGACGAGCGGGCCGCCGCCGAGCCGGCGAGGATTCGAGCGCGTGACGCGGCGTGGCGGGCCGAAGCCGCCAGGTCGTCGCGAGCCGAGGCCAAGGCGATCATCGCCCACGCCGACCGGGTGACCCCCGCCGCCCTCCGAGGAATTGCCCGCCGCGCTGCGGCTATGTCGCCCCAGGCAAGAGACAAGGCGCACGCGGCGAACATGGCCCACGCCCGAAACATGCTCGCGATGGGCGAGCGTGCCGGCGAGGTCCCCGCGAACGCCGCGGAGCGCGCGATGGCGACATATGCCCACGCTTCGCGGTTCGGGGGCCTTGAACTGGCGACGGCGGTGGCGGCCCTGCCCTCGCTTCGGGCCCTTGCGGCTCACAAAAACGACCCAACGATCATGCCGCTACGGTTCGACCTGGCAAACGCGCGCAACGGGCAGCACACCGGCGACGGGTGGGAGGCGTTCGCCCCCGAGCACGTTCACATCGAAGCCGCGCCTCGCCGCGCTCGGGGTGCGGCGTGAGCGGCGGGCCCCAGGAGACGCCCCAGGCCTTCACGCCGCCCCTGTCCATGCCCTTGACACCTCTGGCGGCTGTTTCCTACGGGCTTCCTGCCACTTCGGCGCCGCCCACGGGCCCGTGGGATGGCGGCCCGGTGTTCATCCAGAGCTTGTCCTCGCCTCTACCCGACGAGTGCCCGGCGGAGCGGGCGTGCCCTAATGTCGAGCAGACGGATGACCTGAGCGCGATTGACTAGCACCTGAGCTTTCAGGATGTGCCCGCTGTGTGTTCGACTGGCGGGCCATGCTCCGCGACTGGACTACCCGGCTGGTGCCGTTCGTGATCGCCTGGGCCGCGTGGACCGAGCTCCGCGTTCACGATCTGGAGCAGGAGAACCGCCGATTGACCGCGGAGAACGCCCGACTCGACGACGACGTATCGAAGACCACCGACGCGGTGCAGGCGGCGAAAACGCAGCTTGCCGGCGTGGGCGCGCGCCTCGATACCGCCCTCACGCTACTGAGGAATTGACCGTGTGGGTGCTGGTGCTGGTGCTACTCCTGCCCGACGCAGGGCTCCCCGACGCGGGCCCCGTTGCCGTTGACGCGGCCGCCCCCGATGCGGGAACCCCCGACGCGGCGATCCCGATGCTCACCCCCGAGGCCGCGGCCAGGCTGGCCGCCATCGAGGCCCGCGAGCGGGTCCACGTCGAGTGGCTGCGCGCTGTGAGGACGCCCCGCGTCGGCCCCGTCCCGAAGCGGGTCGAGCGGACGCGCCGCCGGCGCGCGCACCGCATCGGCCGCGCGGAGGCCCGCCGACGAGCTCTCGCGGTCGCGCGTCGCGCCCGAGCTCGTGCGGAGGCGCGCGCCCTGCTATTCGAGGCGGCGGCGCAGGTGGAGCAGGCGCAGTATGAGGTGCAGGCCCTCGCCCCAGAGCAGGAGCAGGAGCAGGAGCAGGCCCCGTGAGCCAGTTGCCCTTGGTTTTTGAGCGCGCGGCCAGAGCGCGCGCCTCGCGGGCCGTCGAGGTCCCCGAATGGATGGGTCGCATCCTGTGGGTGAGGTCGCGCGGTGAGCTCATGAAGGGCGCCGGGCACAAGTATATCCGGCGCGTCGCGGCGAAGAACCCGCCCCCGAAATGGCGCTACTACTACAGCGCCGGCGGCGGTGCAGGCCTGGGGCACGCCGACGAGATCACCACCGGCGCCGCCTTCAAGCTCTCGCACGGTGGCCAGGCGGGGCACTTCCACGTCACGGCAGAACTCGACGGCGACCTCGTGCGCGTCCGCCACGACGAGACGGGGCACGAGGTCGAGATCACGCGGGCGGCCCTCGCGGCCATGCTGCACCGCGAGCACGCCGCCCTTGTGAGCGGACACGCCGCGAAGGTCAAAGAGGATCTCGAAGCGGTGAAGAAGCACGGGACCGCGGCCCAGCGCGCCCGTGTCGAGTCCCGTGCCCGGCGCTACCAGCACACGCGGCACCTGGCAGAAGACGCAGGGGTGGGCGTCCGCCCCTACGTCTCGCCGCGCGAGCGTGAGCTCACCCCAGCCGAGGCCGAGGTGCGCCGCGTGGCCTACGCGATCAAGCGCGCCCACGAGACCCCCGAGGACACGAGGACCGCCGCGCGCGCGATGGCCCAGGCCGTGCCCGCCCTGGCCCAACTTGTGCCGATCCCGTCCTCGAAGGGCGACACGCGCGCGAACGCCGCCCTCTGCGAGCAGATCGCCGGCATGGTTCACGGCGCCTCGGTGGCCGACGTGCTGCACCGGCTGGCCCCGACCGAGCCCTCACACCAGCGGCGCAAACGTGGCTTGGCCGGGCACACCGCCGACGCGCACCGCTTCGAGGTCACCGGCGAGCTCGACGCGGCCCGGCCCGTGATCTTCGTCGACAACGTGACGACGAGCGGCGCCACCTTCGAGGCCGCCGGGCGCGACGTTGGCCGCGGTACAGGGGTGGCCTACGCGAAGGCCACGAGCGACAACCCCGCCGCACCTGCACCGACCGCCTGGCGAAGCGGCGCCGATGGGCACGGCGGGGCCGGGCTCCGCATCCTGAGCCTGTTTTCTGGCGCAGGTGGCTTCGATATGGGGCTCCACGCGGGGCTACCTCACGCGCGCACCACCGGCCTATGCGAGATCGACCCCTACGCGCGCAAGGTCCTCGCGCGCGCCTTCCCCGGCGTCGCCCAGCACGAGGACGTGAACACCCTCGCCAGCGGCGAGGACAAGCCCGCAGAGCGCCCGAACATGATTATCGGGGGCTTCCCATGCCAGGATCTCTCGGCGGCCAACGTGCGCGCCAAGGGGCTCAGCGGGGAGCGGTCGGGGCTTTACCGCAAGATGCGCGACATCATCGAAGGGCAGGACCCGGATTGGGTCGTCTTCGAGAACGTCCCTTTGCTGCGCTCACGCGGCCTCGACGTGGTGCTCATGGATATGCAGGCCCTCGGCTATGAGGTGACCTGGGATTCAATCTCTGGCGCGTCGGTGGGAGCTCCACACCAGCGAGATCGGGTGTTCGTGGTGTGCCACCGCCCAGGCGTCAAGCTCGACTGGCAACGGCCCGACCGTGAGCTCACGGGGCACCACTGGCAGTCGGACCCGCCTCCGCTCCGCGACAGCGGGACGCACAGGCAGACCCGGATCGCACACACGGTCCTCGCGGGTAACGCGGTGATCCCCCAGGTGGCCGAGCACCTGGGGGAGATCATCGGCGGGAGCTCGCCAGGCCAGGCCGAGCCCACCGGGAAGGAGATCGCCAGGTGGACCGGCGACGCATGGGTGAGTCCGAAGGGGAAACCCGTGGTGAAGTTCCCGCGCGCCGGCCTGCTACGCGACGGCGTGGTCTACGAGAACGAACACACGAAGCAGGACGGGGGCGGCATCCGAGAGGGCGACAAGGTGTGGGTCCGCAACACCGACTCGGCCGGCGGCGGGGACGTATACGACGCAGAGCAGCGGCTCGCCCTCGACCACCTCACGCGGAACACGACGATCCCCCCGGCGATGCAAACCACGGTGGACGAGCTCGTGTCCTGGGGCATCGTCGACAAGACCGACAAGGGGTACACCTTGACGGGCTGGGGTGAGCACGCCGTCGAGAACATGAGCCAGTGGACCTACGACGGCGAGGGCGGGGTCAATGATGCGTTCCTCGGGCGCGTCCACTACGTCAACGGCGACAGCTACGACGTGGAGCTCCCGAACGGGGATATCGAGCCCTTTGACGAAGAATACGTCCGGCTCATGCCGACGGTCGTCAAGAGCGACTGGAAGGGCTACGGCAAGGCGGATTCCGAGAATACGCCGCAGTACGACACGGGGCGCGCGGGGCGCGACCGGGGCCGCCAGCTTATGCACTGGGTCGACGGCTACATCAATCCGAAGTTCGCCGAGTGGCACATGGGTTTTCCGAGGGGTCACTTTGACGTAGGCCAGGCCCCAGACGACTATAAGCCGATCAAGTGAGGACGCTATGACCCGCCGAGAGCAACGGATCGCGCGCTTCCGCAAGGCCTGGGGCCGCGACGACCTACGGAAATCCGACGTGGCCCGTGGTGGCCGCTACGTCTACCGGGTGAAGAAGGGCAAGGGCTGGCACTACGTCTACCCCGAGGACCTCCAGCACCACGCCAGGCCGCACAGCGAGCCCGAGCCGCAGACCCACCGCCATGAGCACGGGGACCTGCGCGAAGACCTCAAGGCCGACGAGCTCGCCCGCATGGGCGCGAAGATGGGCGGCGCCAGGCTGGACCGGGAGAACCACGACTCGAAGGGGAACCCGATCCTCGTGCCCGTGCGCGACCCGCACCACGAGTGGAACAGCCTTCGTGAGAAGATCAGCGCGCGGATCGGCAACGTGGGAGACCACCCCGACGCGCTGGCGCGTGAGGCGGACTGGAAGAACGCGGAGGCCTCGACGCCGGCCGATCTCGTGAAGCTGGCCGAGGCCACCGCGCCGCACTACATGGACTGGTGTCGCGGGATTGCCAAGGCCGTTCCGGCGGCCGCGGCCTACGCGGGCGAGGGCGACCAGTACGCCACAAAGACCCTCAAGAGCCTGACGCGAAAGGTGACCTCGAAGGCCGAGCGGCTCGTGGATCGCGGCAGCTTCACCGACCACGCGGCGGCCGTGGCGCACGTCTGCAACGACCAGATCGGGGATTGCCTGCGCGCGTCCCTGCTCGTCGACCACGCCGAGGACGTGAGCAAGATCGTGGCGTCCATGCGGACGCACGCGAAGGCCATCGGCGGGGACGTGCTCGTCGAGAACAAGTGGACGAACGGCGAGCGGGGCGCCTACTGCGCCGTTCACGCCTGGGTGCAGTTCCCCACGCCCGACGGCGGCCACATGCAGGCCGAGCTCCAGATTCACCCGCGCGCCATCCTCGGCGCGAAGGAGAAGATGCACCTCATCTACGACGTGACCCGCGAAAACGACTTCAAGGGGGACCAGCGCGCCTACGACTGGAGCTCGAAGCTGACCTTCGCCGCGGGCATGGCCCGAGTGGCTGGCGCGGAGCACCCGCACACGCGCAACCAGCGCGAGGCCAACGCCCACCACGCCGACCGCGCCGACCTGCACGGCTACCACGCCGAGGAAAGCGCCCACCCCGACGACCGGGCGCTCCACGCGAAGGCGGCCGGTCTACACGCCCAGGCCGCCGCCCAGGCCTCGAACCTGCACGGGGCCGGGCACGCCGAGGCCGAGGCCGCAGCGTTCAGCGCGCGCGCGGCGGGGCAGGTCGCCAACTACGTCCCCGAGCACCGCACCGCGGCCGCCGAGCATGGGAAGGCCGGGCAGGGCGCCGGCCACCAAGACGCGATGGCCGCTCACCAACAGGCGATGGCCGCCCACCTGGCCGGCGACGAGAATGCGGCGGGGCTCTCGCACCGCGCCAAGGCTATGTCCGCGGCCCTGCACTCCCGCGACCACGACACGGCCCACAAGTACGGCGTTCACAACCACAACCGGACGGCCGGGCACCACGACGAGGCCGGGATCAAGCTCAAGGGCCAGGAAGCCCGCGTTCACCGAGACGCGGCCCAGGCCCATCGGGCCGCGGCCCATGCCCACAAGCGAGGCGACGCCCGCGCCGGGTCACTGTCCCGCGCCGCCATCGCGGCCACCGGCCGCGCGGGCCAGCACATCGGGTGATCTCGACTGGACCCCTTGACGGGTGTCCGGTATCCTATGAGTGGAGGTGAACCATGTACTACGTTCTGACTGGCGGCGAGCCGGTCGAGGTCCGCAACGGGAAGGTGTACCACTGGACGCAGGCGGGGCAGAAGGTCGCCGCGCCCAAGCTCTCGGTGAGCGAGGTGGAGAACGACGGCTACGCGCTTCCGGCCGAGAAGGTCCCGGCCGCGGTGAGGGCCTACAACGCCAAGTGCGCCCAGGCCGCCCGCGCCTGACGCGCCCCGCTGGCGCCCCGTGGTAGGATGCCGCCCGTGGACACACCGACCCGAGTAGCCCGAGCTCGGGCCCGCGCGCAGCTTGCCCCGGCCCCTTCCCGTGAGCTCCGCGCCCAGGCCTACCGCGCCTCGCTGGTGAAGGGCGCCGGGCACAAGTACGTCCGGCGCACCCCCAATCCCAACGCCCCCCCGAAATGGCGGTACGACTACCAGCACCGCAACTTCAACGGGCGCGGCTCGGCCGAGAAGGTCGACGCGGTGTCCCGACGCCATATCACCGAGGGCGCGAAGGTCGCAGACGGGAAGGGCGCAGGGCATTGGGAGGTGCGAGAGCTCGAAGGTGGGGGGGTCGAGCTCGTCCACGACGAGACCGGCGAGCGCAAGGCGTTCGACAACGCCTACAGCGCCGCGCGCCACCTCAACGAAGCGCACGCCCCCCTCACGAGCGAGGCCACGAAGGCCCGCCGCGCGCGCCGGGTGCGCGAGTGCAAGATCGCCGCTCGCCAGGCGGCCCAGGCGCACCGAGACTTCGAGAAGGCCCCGTCGGTGAAGGGGCTTCGCAAGTGCGCGGCCGGCTGGGCGGCGGCCCTCAACCTCGCGCGCGCTGGCGCGCTGGATTGGGAGGACCTCTATCGGTGGTTTCCGAGCACCGTCGAGCCGCCCGCCAGCCCCGCGGAACTCGGGCGCGAGCTCGCGGAGCTCCGCGCGGAGATCGCCCTGTTCGGCAGCGCCCGGCCGTGGTCGGCATCCGAGGTGCTCCAGCACCGGCACCCCGACCGGATCAAGAAGGCCGTTCGGTTCCGCTACCTCTACCGCCTGGCCGACGGCCTGGGCGGGGCGTGGCAACAGGACACGCAAGCGGAGGACCGGCACAACAGGTGGCCGCCCGCGTGGAACGGGAAGTACCTCCGCGGCACCTGGGATGGGGTGCCATCGCTTGCGCGAAGTGTCACGAAGCCGCCGACCGCTCGGAAGGTCGCCGCCGCGCTCCGCGGCAGCAACGCCGCAAAGGACATCGGCCGCAACACTTGGATCGTCGTCGGCGCCAACTTCGAGAAGCTCCCCGACGACGCCACGGATCACGAGCGGGAGGTGGCCCGGCTGGCCCGCGAGCTCATGGCCCAGCACAAGGGCTACATCGCCGGGGTGGACGTGTCGGAGTCCCTGCCGACGGGTGAGTATGAGCTCGGCGCCGCCGCCCGAGCGTTGCACATCGACTCGACGGTCCCCGTCGAGAAGATGCGGCCCGAGGCGCTGGCGCCGCCGGCGCCTGTGACGCTCGCCGCCTTGTTCGAGACGGCCCAGGAGAAGCGGCGAACGCTCGGGGTGGACGATACGCCGCTTGAATGGCCCCCCGGCGCAGACCCTCAGATGGCAGTCGGGGAGCTCATCGGGGCCCGAGGCATGGTCACCATGCCGACGAGCATGGCTATCGCGGCCCTCAACGCAGGTCGCGCCCAGGCCGCCGAGCAGGTGCGCGCGAAGCACGCGCAGTCCTGGGCGCCGGTCCAGGCGAAGATCGCCGCCGCGCTCGCCGCGGTGGGCGAGCTCCCCGGCACGAAGGCCGATCACCTGACAGACGCGCTCATCGAGCAGACGGGGCTATCACGGGCCGAGGTGGCCACGGCCGCGGCCTACGCCAAGGCCGAAACGCGAGTAGTCGCGGGGCGGGTCGGCCGGCTCGAAGGTGAAGCGTCGGAGGTCTACTCGAAGCTCTATCACGGCGAAATGAAGGAGGCCGGGGCCGCCGTCGAAGAAGCCTTGACTGAGGATCACGAGTGGATGCTCAAACAGGATCCCGTCGCGACGTTATGGATGGTGGCGCCCATGCTCAAGACGGACAACGGCGGCCCTCTGTCCAAGGCCCTCGGGCCTGAGATCGCCCAGCGGGCGACAGCGGCCTACGACGCCGGCCTGGCGGCGCGCGACCGGGAGGTGAAGGCTCGCAAGGCCTCGCGCGAGGCCCGTGTAGGGCCCAGCGAGGCCCGCAAGGTGTGGGCCGAGTGGTTCCCCGGCGAGAAGATGCCGAAGCCCGAGGCCTGGCGGCTCGACGGGGCCCAGGCCGACGCCTTGGGTCTCGACGCCGCGGCGATGCGCGAGGTGAGGCGCCGCGTGCGCGAGAAGGCATCGAGTGAGGACCTCGCGCATATCCGCGAAGCCCTCGGGATCAAGGGCGACCCGGCGGCCGGCCTGGCCAGCCTCGACACGGGCACACCGGAGCAGGTGCGCGCCTCGTGGCGCACGGGCGCTGGGGTCAAGAAGACCCCCGAAGAATTCCGCGCCGAGCCACTAGACCGATTCCAGAGCTACGACACGCAGACGGACCCTGGGAGGTTGGCGCACCTGTTCGCCAACGTGGCGCAGTCGGTCGTCCCCCGGAACGTGCGGATCGACTTGTACCGGGGTGAATTCCGAGCGCACGCCGGGCACGAGGGCATCATCCGGCAGGACATGGGCCCGGCTGGAGCCGTGAACGCAAGAACGCTGTGGCACGAGTACGGACATCAAATCGAGTTCGGAAACAAGGCCATCGGTGCGGCAACTAAGGCCATGCTCCGCGAGCGATGCGCTGGCGAATCAGCGACCCACCTCGGCGCCGGGTATGAGGCCTACGAGGTGGCCTACGAGGACGAGTTCGCGAGCCGGTACACCGCGAAGCACTACGACCACGTTGGAACCTCAGAGGTGTTGAGCATGGGCATTGACGCCTACCTTCACGACCCGGCCGAGCTCCAACGGGACGATCCCATGCTCTTTGGCTTCGTGCTGGCCGTCGTCTCGGGAGCGTTCGGCCCCGCCACGGGTCACTTCAAGGCCAGGTCGTGAGGTTCCGCGCGACGGTCACCGCCCCAGGCGGCGGGGAGCCCCACGAGTTCGCCGCCGGCGAGGGTCTCACCATGACCCCGAGCCCCGAGACCGTGGGCCTGTGGGTGGGCCGCGTTCAACACCGTTCAGGCCGGATGCCTGGGGCCTACCGAGGCTTCGACCCCGAGGACCCGCGCCAGGTGGCCGACGCGGCCGACTTCCTTCGGTGGAAGGGCTGGCGCGTCGAGGTCCACGAGGACACGGTTCCGCTTCTCCCGAAGCCCCCCGGCTTCGACAGGCGCCCCGAGGCCGAGCGCCCGGCCGGTGAAGGCTTCACGCTGGCCGAACTCGGCCAGTCGCACCTTGCGGGCGAGCTCGCAGCCGAGCGAGTCGCCGCGGCGCGCGCCGAGCTCGCGCAGCCTGCGGCCAACTTGGCGAAGGCCCACCCCATCGGGCCGCCACCCAAGCGCAACAGAAAGACCTACCCGTACCAGGGGACCATTACCTATGCGGGGATCATCCCGATCCGCGTAGAGAACCGGGCCGGGTCGATGCGCCGCGGCGTGGACGGCGACGGGCGCAAGTGGGCCACGAAGATGCACGACCACTACGGGGAGGTCGTCGGCACCCTGGGCGTGGATGGTGACCCCGTGGACGTGTTCGTCGGGCCGCTGGAGCACGCACCCTGGGCGTATGTAGTCCATGCCACCGACCCCCGCACGGGGCGCTACGACGAGTGCAAGATCATGATGGGCTATGGCACCAAGCGAGAGGCGGCGGCGGCCTTCCGGGGGCACTACGACGGGCCCGGCTTCTACGGGGCGATCCGCAAGGTGGCGTTGACGGAACTTCTCGCGTGGCTTCGTGATCCGAAGAATCGAGGTCAAAAGGTCACGGCCGGTTCCGCACTTTCAAAGGGCTGTGAGGTAGAGTCCCCCGGCGAGGGTCGAGCCGCCCGCGCAGAACGCGCGCAGAAGCGCGCCCACACGCAGGCCGCGCCGAAGCGCGGGGAGGGGTAGCCGTGGCGAGGTGGTGGGAGCGAGTCGGGGAGAGCGCCGGGGCGGCGCTGGGTGACGGCCTGGCCGCGATGGGCGAGGGCATGGCCGCGGTGAATGAGGGCATGAGCAAGGCCCGCCGCCGAGACTCCGCGCAGACGGCAGAGAGCAAGGGCCAGGACACCGCCGCGGCGCGCGCGGTGGCCACGCCCAGGCGCGGCGGACTCGCAGAAGCGAGGGCCGCAGGGGGGAAGGGCGCAGGCCTGGAAGGGATCTTCACCGATCCCGAGCTCGAACTATTCATGACGCGCACGCCGGGCGGGGACTACGCCGAGCGGCCGAGCGGCGTCGCGTGGGACGTGTTGAGGCGCATGGCGAAGACGCCGCCCATCGCGGCCGTCGGAAACACCATGTGCGATGGACTCGCCGAGTTCTGCACGCCCAGCGACAATCGACACCTGCCCGGCTTCCGCCTCCGCGTCCGCGGGAAGGATGCGCGGTACAGCCCCTCGAAGGCCGAGCGGGGGGCGCTCGACGAGGCGCAGGCGTTCCTCTACAACTGCGGCAACGTGGGCGACGTGGCCGAGCTCGTCCACCGGCCGACCCTCGAACAGTGCGTGCGCGCCGGCTTCTGGGATTCGTTCCGGTTTGACCAGTTCTGCGCCCAGGTAGAGCCGGCCGCGGGCTGGCGCCCAGGTGGCCGCTTCGAGGCGCACCGCTTCTATGCCTGGCCTGGCCACACGATGCGGCTCGCCATGCCGCCAGAGGACGGGTCTCGGCTCGCCGACGACGACTTCAAGGCAACGCGGTACGTCCAGATCGACCGCCACGATCAGGTGGTGGGATCGTTCAACGGCCAGCAGATGCTTTGGGGCACGATGCGCCCCATGACCGACATCGAGAACGCCGGCTATGGGTACTCGGTGTTGGAGCAGTTGGTAGACGTGCTCGCCGGGTGGTTATACGGCTACGGGTACAACAAAGCGTACTTCAAACAGGGCGCCAACGTGCGCGGCATCCTGCAATTCGACACCGAGCCGCCGGCGAAGCAACAGCGCCGTTTCGAGCGGTACTTTCACGCGCTGGTGTCGGGTGTTGGCAACGCACACAAGGTTCCTATCGCGTGGGGCGCGAAAGCTCAGTGGATCGGTCTCGGGCAGACGAACAAAGACATGGAGTTCAACCAGTGGATGGATTTTCTGACGAAGCTCCTATGTGCGATCTGCGGCATCGATCCCGCTGAAATCAACTTCACATACGGGAACAGCGGCCAGGGCTCCGCGATGGGCACGGCCTCGGCCGCAGAGAAGATCGAAGTGAGCCGCAACCGTTGGCTACGCCCCCGCGTGCGGAGCCTGTTCGAGTGGCTCAACAAGTGGGTAGTTTGGACCCGCTGGCCCGAGCTCGAAGCCGTCCCGACGGGGCTCAACGAGCGGAGCGAAGAAGCGGAGCAGGAGCGTTTGCTCAAGCTCGTGGAGAAGACGCACCACGTTGACGAGGTGCGCGCCATGATGGGCGACGGCCCGCTCCCGAAGAAGGACGCCCAGGAGACCCCCGGCGGCGTGATTCTAAATCAGGTGTGGCAGCAGGCCACCGCGCCCCAGCCCGAGGGCATGGGCGGCCCAGAGGGCGAGGGCGGCCCCGAGGGCGGCCCCGAGGGCGAAGGCCAGGGGGACGCCAGCGACGAAGACGTTGCGAACGCCGAAGAAGCCTTGTTCGGTGGCGCCAAGGGCAAGCCCGACGACGGCGACGGCGACGGCGACGGCGACCCCTTCGACGAGAGCAAACTTGCAAAGAGCTTCGAGACGCGCCAGGCCAGAGCGGCCCGTGGTAGAGTGCGGGCGCGCGTGCAATTGAGACCACGGGAGGACTGACCATATGAGCCACGCTTCGACCTTCGCCAACCCCTCGGATGCCGCCGCACAAGGCATCCTGAACGACTTGCGTTACCGGCCCTACGTCGTGCGCGAGGAAACGCCCGTCGCGAACCGCGTCGAGCGGGTCATGCGCGCGCTGGTGCCGGGCCGCATCGTCGGCGCCGACTCGTGGATCCGCACCGGCGGCGGGAACGTCACCACCGCGGACGTGCGTATCAACGGCGCCACCGTCATCGCGGCCGTCATGAGCCACGACGGCGCCACCGACGCCGAGCTCATCGAGGCCGCGCTCAAGACCGACCACGCGGACTACGACGCCACCGACAAGGTGATCAAGTTCGACGCCGGCGACGTGATCAGCGTCGTGTGGACCGCCCTCGGGGCTGGCGCCGCCGGTGGCCAGGTTCAGGTCAACGTCCAGTTCTAGCGGCTGGCGAGGCCATCAACACGGGTGAGCCGCCCCCGGCTGGCGGCCGGGAGGCGGGACCTTGGCCCTTGACCTGATCATGGACGTGAACGTCACGGCGGCCAGCCGCCAGTCGGGCACGTCCGCGACGGCCGACGCCGAACGGGGCTTTGCCCCGGCGCGGCGCATCCGGCAGACGGTCTCCACCCTCACGCGATCCGCCTTGCACGCACCGTTCGAGGTCGCAGCGGCCGAGAACCGGCAGATCGACTTGGGCAGCCTCACCGATCCGCGCTTCCTGTTCGTGGTGGTCTACAGCGGCACGATCAAGGTTCGCACGTCCGGCGTCGCCGGCGAGGCCCTCTCCGTCTCCCCACCCGCCACCGGGCAGGTGGGTTTGTTCCTGATCACGGCGCCCGCGACGGGGCTGTGGCTGGAGAATGCGGGGACCGACCCCGTGCTGTGCGAGGTACTCGCCGCCGGCCTGGAGTAGCCGCCGGTGGAGCCTCTCACCCTCACCGTGGACGCCGCCCCCGGCGAGCTCGCCGCCCGGCTCCCCGAGGTGGTCGCGGCACTCCTGCGCACCGACCCCACGTCTACCCCGCGCATGGTCCGCGAGGCCACCGAGGCGCTCCACAAGGCGCAGTCGGAACCGGACTGGTGGCGGTGGCCCGTCGGCGCCGCCCTGACCGCTGCGGCCCGCGACGTGGCCATGAAGCGGGCCGAGCGGGTCAAGCGGCGGGTCTTCGAGGTGCTGGGGGTGCCCGAGCTCCAGAAGTCCGCCGCAGACGACCTGTGGCTCACCCCTGAGCGCCTGGCGCGGCTCCAGGCCGCGATCCGTGACGAGCACCTGGCGCTGGCCGTGGAGCTCTACGGCCCGACGGTGATCCCGGCCGACGAGCTCGCGCGGCTGCGGCTCGAAGGCGTGCTCACCGACTTGGACATCGAAGAAGCGCGCGGCCTGGGCGTGTTGGGCGTTGGCGTCCCCCTCGGCCACGGCATCCACGCCGACGAAGCCGCCGGTGAGCTCACCGCAGAAGAAGCCCGCGACTTGGCCGAAGACCTGGCCGCGACGTGGGACGGGTGGGACGACGAGCCCGAGCCCGAGCCCGAGCCCGGTGCAGACCCGCCGCCCCCGCCGGCTGACCCTCCCGCGGGTGTGGCCCCAGCGGCCCCCGCGGCGCCGGCGGGGGCACCTCTTACCGAGCGCCAGCGGGCGGCCCAGGCGGCCCGGCTGCGCGGAGGTGCGCAGATCGTCGGGCTGGGGAACCGGGTGGCCGCGGACCTGACGACCGTCGCTATCGACTCCACGGGGCCCGAGGCGCAGAAGCGCCGGCGGGCGGTGGCCGAGGCCATCGCCCAGGGCATCGAGACGGGCGCCAGCCGCTCAGACATTCGGCACGCGGTCGCGATGGCCCTCGGCGGGGACTACGCGCGCGACCTCGACCGCATCGTCAAGACCGAGCTCCACGCGGACATGCAGACCGGCCAGCGCGACGCCCTGCTCCACGAGGAAGGGCCCGACGTGCGCGTCGCGGTGACCCTCTCGCCGGGCGCGTGCCGCAACTGCCGGCGCCTGTACGGCGGCCAGTCGTTCAAGGCGGCCGACCTGCCCCTCCCCTCGGTCAACTTCCGGGTGAAGGCGGCCGACCGGGTGGCGTGCGTGCCGCCCGCGCACCCCAATTGCCAGTGCCATATGCGGTGGTTGCCGATGCGGTGGGGCGTGGATTCCGAGGGCCGGCCCGTGCCGCCCTCGAAGCTGGAAAAGAGTATCGAGCCGCGGCCGCGCTTCGTGCGGCGGCATAGGCCCAAGTGAGGACCCCGATGGACCCGTTCGACACCCGAAGCCTTCGGTTCACCCGCCCCCTCCCGGTCGAGCTCACAAAGGGCATGGAGCCCGGCGATGAGTTCGTCCCGGTCTCGAAGTACCTCGGCGTGCTCCTGTGGGTCGGCCAGTCGGGCGAGCTCGTGAAGGGCGCCGGGCACAAGTACCTTCGGCGGGTGCCGGACGGGCGCGGCGGCTGGCGCTACTTCTACAACGTGGCCGGCGGCGGCGGCCTCGGCCACCACGACGAAATGCAGGCCGGCGCGAAGTTCAAGCTCGCGCACAACGGCCAGGCGGGGCACTTCGAGGTCCACGAGGATCACGGGGATCGCGTCACCATCCGGCACGACGAGAGCGGCCACGAGACGCGCGTCTCGAAGAAGGCGCTCCGCGCCATGCTCCACAAAGAGCACGCCCAGGCCGTCACGGCGCACACCGCGAAGGTCAAAGAGGATCTCGCCGCGGTGGCGAAGCACGGGACGGCGGGGCAGAAGAAGCGGCTACAGGCCCGCGCGGACAAGTACGGCCACACCCGGCACCTGCTCCGCGAGCAGGAGAAGCACGGGAAGACCGCCGAGGGTCACACCCGCAGCGGGCGGGAGATCCCCCACGTCGACTCCCACGGCGACGAGCGCGACGAGGCGACCGAGGATTGGGGCCAGGAGGACCACGACGACGCCGCGCGCCACCACGCCGCGGCTGCGCGCGGCGCCGGCGCCGGCGCCGCCCACGTCAAGGCCGCCCACCTGGCCGCCGCCGCCCACCACCGCGAGGCCGCGTCCACGGTCCCGATCAAGAAGCTCGACGAAGACGAGCGGGACCTTGCGCTCGACGTGATCGGCCGGCTGCGCCGCGAGATCGGGAAGCTCAAGAGCGGGCTCGAAGCCGGCGCGAAGGAAGAACAGCGGTTCGGCGGGCACTCGGTGTTCCGCACTCACCACGGGATGCACTCGTTCACGGCGCCCACCGGGGCCGACAAGGGCAAGATCGCGGAGGCCTGGATCACGTCGCACCTTGAGCGCGTCGGGCACGAGGCCATGAAGGAGGCCGCCGACAAGCACTATGGCGGCGAGAACGAAGACGCCCCCCACGAGCACGGCATCCCCGAGAACGTACTTCGCGCCGTCCGCGCCACGCTGCGCCCCGAGGTGGTGAGCGCCTGGAGCATGGGCGGTATCAAGCTCATGGACGACGGCCAGGCGCAGAAGAAGGCCGCAGCGGCGGCCAGCGCCACCGGGAAGCAGGCCGTGGCCGACAAGGCCAAGCGCGCCGAGGCGAAGAAGGCCCGCGCGGCCGAGAAGAAGGCCGCCCGCGCCGAGAAGGCGCGCGCCGAGGCGAAGCCCGAGGACGACCCGAAGCGGGGCCCCGACGGCGAGCTCACCGAGAAGGAGAAGGAACAGCGCCGCGAGAACGCGCGGCGCCGCAAGGGGACCGGGAAGCCCGACGAGCCGAAGAAGGGCCGCGCCCCGGCCTTCGACAATGAGACCTGGGCGAAGAAGTACGGGAAGCACGCGGAGAACGTCGAGGTCGTCGGCGGGCACATGACCGTATGGCAGATGGGCCAGAGCGGGAGCATGGGCACCCGCGGAAACTGGTACGTCACCGCGCCCAACGGGAAGAACGTCGGCCGGGCGGCCAGCGCGGAGAAGGCGCGGGAGGTGGCCGAGCAGAAGGCCGCTCAGCACAAGCCGCTCGGCGCTGGCGAGGTGCTGGACGAGATCCGCAAGCGCGGGGGCCACGGCATCGCGGACGGGATGCACGCGGACGCGAAGGAACGCACCGAGGGCCACTACACCGCCACGACGCACACCGGGAAGAAGATCCCCAAGGGCGGCCCAGGCGAGCACACCGAGGGCTGGAGCTCCGCGGAGCACTCCAGCGCGGCGGCCTGGCACAAGAAGCAGGAGGACGCCAAGCGAGCGGACCCGCGTTCAAGCCTCGAAGACGCGAACCACCACGGCCGCATGGCCGAAGCGCACCTCGGGGCCTACACGGCGATCCACGAGGGGCGGACGAAGGCGCGGAAGGCGAAGGACTTGGCCGCGCTCAAGGCCGACCCGAAGGCGAGGTTCCACGACGCCCTTGCGTCGACCGGGTACGGCCCCGGCGGCCGGGGCTATGAGGCCGTGCGGGACTACATCGGCCTCGCCAACAGCCCCGAGGAAGCGGGCACCCTGGCGGCCGCCCTCGACTACTCGGGAGAGGCGGGCGCGCGTAGCTTCGAGGCCCTGGCGGCCCGAGCTCTCAAGGTGTCCCCGGCCGAGCTCGTGACGCGCAAGCGCGCCCACGCAGCGGCCGGCGCGGCCGCCGGCGGCGCCAAGGGCGACGAGCCGAAGCGGGTCGGCGGGGAGCTCACCGAGAAGGAGAAGGAGCAGCGGCGGGAGAACGCGCGCCGGCGGCGCAAGTTCACCCCCATCGACCCGAAGAAGGCCGCAGTCCCCGAGCACCTCCGCGCGGGGACTGCGGCGCAGGTGGGCGAGAACATCGCGGCGAACGCCAAGCTCGCCAGCACCGACGACGAGCGACAGAACGTCCGCGATCACGTCTCGCGGCTACTCGCCGCGGGGACGATCACGTCCGAAGCCGGGGAGCGGGCGTACCTGGCCGCTGGGCTGACGAAGGACGGCGGATTCAAGGCGGCCGAGCCCGCCCCCAAGGCCGAGCCCGCCCCCAAGGGGCGGGAGGCCCGCCAGGCCGAACACAAGCGCCGAGGCGGCGAGGCGGCGACCGCTCACCAGGCGGTCGCCGACCACCAGAGCGCGTGGATCAAAGAGCAGGGCGGGTCCGCCAAGTTGCGCGAGCGCGGCATCCGGCGCATGGACCAGATCCCGGTGCCGGACGAGCTCAAGATGAAGCGCCAGAAGGCGCGGGATGCCGTTGCGGCGCACCACCACGAGAACGGCGGCGCGGGCGGCTTCACGGCCGCGGCGATCAACGACGCGACCGCCTTTATCAAGCGCAGCGAGGCCAGCGGCGGCAACTTCGAGGTGCTCAAGTGGGCCCGCGCGGTGTTGTCGCAGATCAAGGCGGCCGGCCCCAACGCCGTGCGCGACACCCCCCCGCACCCCGGCAAGGGGAGCGCCACCGCGACCGCAGAGAAGTTCCTCGCCCGGCTGCGCGACCAGAACAGCCATTGGGGCGGAGACGACCGCAACGACGTGGGCGATGCCATCGTGAAGGAGGGCCGAAACAAGCGGACGGGGGCCGCGGAGCACGTCGTCAACTTCACGACCCGCCGCGGCCGCGAGGACCACCAGCGGCTCGGGGCCATCGCGACCGGCTTCGGCGGCCAGATGGTGCGGCGCAAGGGCTTCGTGTTCGCCACGCCTGAGAAGGCGCGCGCCTTCGCGGAGGCGCACGCCATCCACCACGGCACGGGCTCGCCCTACAGCGCCAGCAAGGCGGCCCAGGAGCCCGAGGGCGGCAAGCGGGGGCCCGGCGGTGAGCTCACCCCCGACGAGCTCGCCCAGCGCCGGGAGAACGCCGCGAAGCGCAAGGGGACGGGAAAGCCCGACGACGCGCCCAAGGCGAAGCCGAAGAAGGCCGACGAGCCCAAGGCGAAGCACCACCACGACGGTTGGCCCGAGGACCAGTACCAGCGCGCGCAGGCCTTCCGGCGCGCGCTCTATGAGGGCCCGATCAAGCTCGGGAACGGCGGCCAGGTGGAGACCACCGACACGGGAGTCAAGGTCACGCACCCCGACGGGCGTGAACACGAGATGCGCGTCCCCAGGATCGACCGCGACAACACGGCGATTGAGGCCGCGGAGAACGGCGGGCCCGTGATCGCGGCGCCCCTGGGCAGGATGGAGGGCTACACCGCGAAGGCCGACGGCCTCCCGGTGGGGGGCCGCGCTCACATCGCGTACAACAAGGGCCAGGACGCCCTCGCCAAGCTCCACGCGCACGCCAGCGCACGGGCCCGCGGTGAGAAGGTGGACGCCGGCGAGCTCCACGACGCGGCCGAGGCCGTCACGCGACACGCCCAGGCCGTCGAGGCGGCCCACACCCGCCGCGGGAAGCCGCGGGACGCGGCCCTGCGGAAGCGCGGAAGTCTGATCGCGCAGCGAGACGCCGTGCTCTCCAGCGCCCAGGATGCCGTCGCGTTCCACGGCCAAGGCAAGCCCGACCCCGAGGCCTTCCACGCCTGGGCCAAGGACAAGAGCCCCGAGAAGCTCGTAGACCTGGCCGCGAAGGTCACCGGGGAGGGCGGGCACCCCGCCGCAACTGAGCTCGCCTTCGGCAAGGTGCCGGCGCACGACATCGTGCGCGCCGCGATGGACAGCATCGGCAAGACCGGCTCTCGTGCCCGAAGCATCCCCGCCACCATGCGGCGCGCGGTCCATGCCCTCGGCCACCTGGCGGGGGAGCACCGCGGACACGAGAGCATGGCCCTCGGCGCGGCCTGGACCGACCTTCCCGACGCGGTGTTGGAGGGGATCAAGACCCGAGGCCGCACCGCAGACGGCAAAGACTGGCACCCCAACGGCCAGCGGAAGCGCGCCGCGGAGAACGCCGTCGGTGAGCTCCGCGCCCGCGACAACGCCGCCCAGCGGCTCGGCGTGCCCCGTGTCGAGGTTCAGCCGAAGGTGGGGGTCAACGGCACCGAGCTCAGTCACTTGGCGGCGGGCATGAGCGACCTTCGCAAGCGGGCCAGCGCCGGCGACAAGCACGCGGAGGGCGAGATCAAGATGCGCGGCATGGCCGCCGATCTCCTGGGCCACGGGAAGCACGTCCTCGACTCCCTGCACGACCACGGCGGCGTGCATGAGGTGTTCGGCGGCGACCACGAACACATCAAAGCGCCGGACGGGAGCACCTACCGCCGGAACACGGGCCACGCCGGCGAGACGACGTGGAAGAAGGTCGGCGCGGACGGCACGACCGGCGAGTCGTGGAACCGCGGGGCGAGCCGCGCGGCTCTCGAAAAGCAGCACGGCACCGACGGGTGGGGCGACGCCAACGAGACGAAAGAGCAGGCCCACGGCCGGCTACTGGCCGACCTGAGCACGCAAGCCGGGCAGACGAGGCGGACGCCTGGGCGAAAGGAGCTCAGCGGGTACGACAAGACGGGGATCGCGATCCGCCAGCACCTCGAAGGCTCGAAGCTCATCGAGCACGACGAGCACGGCCCCGTGTCGCTCGGCCAGGTGGCCGAGGTCATGGACCGGCACCAGAACGTCGCGGAGGCCGGCTCGAAGCGCGACAACATCCCCTCGCCCAACTGGCCGGCGAAGCTCTCCGACGAGCGCCTGGGCGAGATCGTGAAGCACCGCAACGAGCCCGGTCTACACGACCGCTTCCACCGGGAGCAGACCGCGCGCGCCGATCACGAGCTCCACCAGGGCGACCACGGCGATCACGAGGCGGCGAAGTCCGGTAACGGCTGGACGGTCAAGAAGGGCGGAAAGCACACCGGGATCAAGGCCGACACGAAGGGCGAAGCCCTGCACGCGGCCGGGATGCTCCACCGAGGGGACTCGGGCGAGGACGTAGAGCACGCCCTCGCCACGGGCACGGCGAAGCGCGCGGTGGGCGTCTACAAGGAACGCCGGCGCCAGGCCGCCGCGGGGGCCGACGCGGCCAGCCTGCACGCCATGACGCAGGCGACGGCGCCCGCCGCCGGTGAGTTCAACGTCGAGGCGAAGCCGCACACGACCCGAGCGAAGGCGGCCGCCCGCATGGCGAAGTTCGCCAGCACCGAGGATGATCGCGTCAACTTGCAGAGCTACCATGTGAAGGATGGGCACGCCACCGCGACGGACGGGCACCGCCTGGCCAGTATCCCCGTGAAGGGTGACCACGAGGACGGGGCGACCTACCGAGCTCACGGCGACGCGGTGCCGAAGCACATCGAGGGCGACGCCGAGAAGGTGGCCGCGTGGCACAAGGGCTGGGGCCGAGGCTCGCAGAGCGACGTGAACTTCCCCGACTACACGCAGGTCACGCCCAAGGGGCACCCCCACGTCGATCACGTCGATGCGAAGCACCTCACGACCGCACTTCGGATGCTCAAGCCGCACATGGACGGGAAGGTCCCCCACATGCGCCTTGAACGGAAGGACGGGAAGCTCTACGCCACCGCCGACGTGGGCCACGCGGTAGACGGCGGCGTGGCACGCATCCACCTGGGCGACACCTCGCACCCTGACGGGCAGGTGGGCATCAATCACAAGTACCTCTCCGACGCGACGCAGGGCGCAAAGGGCACGGTCCAGATCAAGACCGGGAGCATGAAGCCCCGAGCCGACGACAGCGACCACGGCCTCGCGCCGATGGCCGTACACCGCGAGGACGGCGAGAAGCACATCATCATGCCGCTGCGCGTGTGACGGTGGACGAACCGCGTTCAATCCGGTGCGGCTCGTGTGGCCACACCATCGGGGCTCACCAGGGCGGCCGGCTCAAGTTGCGCGTGCGTGTCCTGGCGTTCGGGCCGGACGGCGCCGCGAAGGCCCCGTGCCCGCGCTGTAAGCGCGACACGCCGGTTCCGGTGGAGCTCGCCCCCGAGTACCGGCCGGCAGCCCTCAACCGCCAGTCTCGGGCCGCAGCCGCGCGAGCTCGGGCCGCGGCCAGGTTGACGCACGCGCCCGAGACGCCTTAGCCTCTCGGGCAGACGCGATAGCGACACTCATTAGCGGCCTAGTCCCCCAGGGGACACCGAGAGGCGCCCAGGGGAGACCCTGTGGCGCCTTTTTGCGTTTGGAGAGCCCGGCGTGACCATGCCAGCCCCCAGCCCCACAACCCGCCTTCACGGGTGGATGCCGTGGGAGGCCTTTTTCAAGGCCGACGCGCCCAAGGGCAAGCGGCTACGCATTCGCGGCATCGTGAGCACCGAGCACCGAGACCTACAAGGCGAGGTGGTCGTGCAGGCCGGCCTCGACTGCTCCCCGATCTCGCAAGGCCGCGGGTGGTTCAACGACAATCACCGCCGCGAGACGGGCCAGGAGCTCGGCATCCCGACGAAGGTGTGGCGAACGAAGGTCAAGGGCGTACCGGCGACGGCCGTCGAGGGCTACCTGCTCGACACGCCCGAGGGCCGGCGCGTGTGGACGAACGCGCGCGCTCTCGCGGGGACCGGCCGCAACTACGGTTTCAGCGTCGAGGGCGCGATCCTCGAACGGGACGTGACCGACCAGAAACGGATCGTCCGCTCGGTTGCCCGGCAGATCGCGATCACCCGTTGCCCGGTCAACCCGAACACCGAACTTGAACCAATCGCCAAGAGCCTCACGGCGCACATGGAGAAGGCCGTCCGCTTGGGCGCCGCCTTCCCTGGCGCCAGCGGCCAGCCTGGCCAGATGGGCGCGCTGGTGCCGCAGGACCTCGGCCGTCGGGCCGACGGCCACGACGACGAAGTGCAGTTCTTCGGGGGCCTGGCCTTCGATTGGGCCGCGTTCGCGCGGTCTCACAGCGCATCGGACGCCCTCAGAAACGGGCGCCGTCGCACACGTCCCCGCCTGGAGAAATCCCAGGCAGTCGCCTATGTCCGCGCGCGGCTCCCCGGTGCCACCGACGCGCAGATCAGAACCATCCTCGCCGGCGCGTCCGGCGCAACTGGAGCGTGAACATGGAGATCCTGCCCTACCTCAAAAGCATGGCGAAGGGTGGCGACAAGGCCGCGCTGGCGTGCCTCAAGTCGATGGCCGGTGACGGCAACGACGACGCGGCCGATGCGGTCCACGAGCTCGAAGGCGGCGACGTGGACGGCGGGAACGGCTCGGAGGCCGGCGACGCCCTCAACGGCGAGTTCGGCAAGTCGGAGGACTTCGGCCCCCTGTTCGACCTCGACGCCCTCGACAACGAGATCGCGGACGCGGAGCCCTTCGCCAAGTCGGAGGACTACCCCGAGGTGCCCGACGCCCGCGAGATCATCGGCGCCCAGGATGGCGTCGCGGCCGCGATGGCGATGGACGCCGACGATCTCGTCGAGGGCTTCGTCAAGGGCGTGTCGGAGGCCATCGACCGCCTCGGTGACGCGACCCTGTGGAACGGGACCGGCGTGGAGGCGATGGCGAAGTCCGTCACCGCCATTGGCGAGATCCTGCACGCGCAGACCGACGCCCTCGGCGAGCTCCGCAAGGGCATGACCGAGCTCCGCGCCACCTTCCTGAGCCGCGGCGCCGGCCTGGCCGGCGTGGACGCGGCGCAGCCCGCGGCCCGCCCCCGTCTGCGCAAGTCGCTGGACGACGACGCGCTGGGGGCCCCCAGCGCCGGTGACGACCTGAACACGTTGCGGAAGTCGCTCCGCACCATGCGCGGCGCGACCTCCCGCGACGACACGGCGAAGCAGGCCATGATCGGCGAGGCCCTCGAAGACCTGACCATCGGCGAGACGGCGCGTGCGCGCGCCCTCGTGGCCGGCTGACACACAACCTGCGCGGCGCGTAGGGCCGCACTCGGACCACCGGGCGCCTGGCGCTCTCAGATTGGAGAAACCATCGTGGAAATTGCGGACATTTTCGGCGGACAGGCCGAGGTCACCGGCGCCGGCGTCGCGGCGGCGCTCGGGAAGGGCTCGGTGGGCGAGCTCCTCAAGTCGATGAGCGTCGGGGCGACGTTCCCGGCCCAGATCGGGGACCTCAACCCCGGTCAACTGATGGCGACGGTCCCCCAGGACCTCGACGACGTGCTCCACAACATGAGCTTCGACCCGCGGAAGCACACCTTCCTGTTCCGCGAGACCCACCACGACAAGGTGTGGAGCACGGTTCACCAGTACGTCCGCAAGCAGTCGCAGGGCTCGCTCGGCCGTCGGTTCATGTTCCACCAGGAGGGCGGCCTGCCGCCCGAGTCGGACAGCACCTACACGCTGGAGCAGGTCGCGATGAAGTTCGCCGGCTCCGTCCGGCGGCTCCCGATCCAGGCGCGGCTCGTGAAGTCCATCGCGGGTAACACCGTGAAGGCCCAGAACAAGGACGGGGCCGAAGAAATCCTCGCCGGCATCGAGTGGGCGATGCTCTACGGCAACCCGACCGTGAACCCGATGACCTTCGAGGGGATCAAGCAGTCGATGATCCGCGAGGGGATCAGCCTCGACGCCGGCGGCATCGCGCCCACCGAGGCGCTCATCGATGAGGGCATGGAGCGGATCACCGAGCGGCCCAACTGGGGCTACCCGACCGACATCCTGTGCAGCCCCCGGATGCACAAGACGATCCGGCAGGTCTACGCGCCCCGAATGCGCTCCATGCTCGGCAAGGCCTTTCACCCCAACTACAGCTTGAAGGGCATGACCTTCGATCACTGTGCCGAGGGTGACGAGGTGCGGATTCGGAAGCACCCGCTCGCCATCGAAGAAGCCCCCGTGTGCGACGAGCTCGGGGCCGGCCCCGACCCGAGCAAGCGCCCCGTGCTCCCCATCGTGATCAGCCAGCCCACGCCGGCCAACGACGCGGACAGCCTGTACGGCAACGGCCAGGCGGCGCGCGCCGGCGGCGTGGTCAAGTACCGCGCCGTGGCCATCAACGAGTACGGGATGAGCGTCCCCCTGACCCTCAACGACGCCAACATCGGCGCCGGCCAGTCCGCGCCCTTCACGATCAAGGATGGCGCCGTCCCCGGCGCGCTGAACCGGGCGACCGGCTTCATCATCTACCGCACCGAGCCGGGCCTGCTCGCGCCCACCGCCACGCAGATCGACGAGATCAGCGCGGCCAGCGGCGCGAACGTGACCTACACCGACCGCGCCGAGAACCTGCCGGGGTGCTCCGACCTGTTCCTCCTGAGCAACAACCGCGAGGCCTTGTGCTGGAAGCAGTTGCTCCCCTTCTTCAACTTCCCGCTGGGGAACCTCGACACGTCCTACCGCTGGGCGCTGCTCCTGTTCGGGGCCCTCAAGATCGCGTTGCCCCGGCACCACGCCGTGATCCGCAACGTGAAGCCCGACCTCGCGCTGCGCCAGGTCTTCGGGCCCGGCGATCAGAGCTCGGCCCAGGCCAACCTGTAGCCGGTTGAGACGGGCGCCGGCTGGCGCCCGTCTCAACCCTCCCGCTTGGGTGCGGTTGCCCGCCCGCGGCCCCTGTGCTCACACCTGCCGGGCATGGAGCGGCTTTCATGCCCACGTTCACAGCCCACAACCCTTGTGCCTCGGGGCCAGTCCGAACGTCGCATGGCGTCTTCGAGGCCATCGACGGCACAATCACATTCGTTGGCGCTCCCGAGCTCGCAGACTACTTCCGCTCGACGGGGTGGGAGGTCGTCGTGCAGACTCCACCGAAGCCCGCCGCACCGAAGCGGGCGCCGAAGCGCGGACGCAAGCCGAAGGCGGCCGCGGAGACGCCCCCGAGCGGGGGCGAGGGGTAACCGATGGCGTCCGTCCTCGACATTCTCCGCAGCCTGGGCCGCCTGGGCCTGCGCCTCGACGTGGCCGCGATTCAGCGGTCATTCTCCCGAACCTCGAACGCCCTTCACGTTGTGACCGGGCCGGCGATGCCGGTGTACGCGAACATCGAAGCGGCCCGAGGCCTCCCCTACAACGACGTGGAGCCGCTGCTTTCGCAGGCGGGAGCGGCCGCGGCCGCGGCGCCGGCCGACCCCGCCGACATCAACGACGCGGCGAAGGATGCCGCGCTGGAGACCCGGTACTTTGGCCGAGCTCGCCTGTTTTGGCGGAACACCGCCGGCGGGACGCGCACGTCGGTCAACGTGACCGTGTGGGCCCGCACGGCCCTCGGCTGGGTCAAGACCAGTGACGCGGTGGTCGCCCTGGCCGAAGGCACCGAGTGGGTCATGGCGAACGTGGCCTATCGGGACGTGTACCTCGAAACGACCCTCACCGGGGGCGCCGGCGAGGTGACGATCTACGTCGGCGGGGAGGGCTGACGTGCCGTCCCCGCTCAATTCGCCGCCGGTGTTCCTTCCCTTCGCGCCGACGCACGACACGTTGCCGTCGTCGCCCTACACGGGCCAACAGGTGACGCACGCGGCGTCGGGGGTGGTGTTCCGGTGGAACGGCGCGGCCTGGGCCGCGGCCGCGCCTGGGCGGGAGGTGGCGCCCGCTGGCGCTGGCGTGGTGGTGGGGCGACTGGTGACCGTTGTGGCTGGCCTGGCCGAGCTCACCGACCCCGCCGCGCACCTTCACTGTTCCGGCATCGTGGAGGCGGTCGTCGAGGCCCTCGCCGTCTTCCGCTTCGCTGGGCCGGTGGCCGGTTTCTCTGGCCTCACACCCGCCGCGACGATCTACGCCGGCGCCGGGGGGCTCCCCGTCGAGGACCCCGACGACGCCGAGAACGTGATCGCCGTCGGGTATGCCAGTGCGGCCGACACGATCCACGTTCAGCCGTCCGTCGGTGGGTGAGCCCTCGCGCCCGGTGGCGGCGGACCTCCTGCTCATCGCCCTACTCGACGCGGGCGGCGCGCGGCATGGTCGCGTAGTGGTCTCGGGGAACCGATGCCGGTTCCACCTTGACCTTGAACGCTTGGACCGCGAGGGCCTCGCCGACAACCTGGCGCTTCTGGCGTCGGCTGTGCGTGAGCTCCCCGAAGTTGCAACGACGGCCGACCTGGCCGACCTGTTTGAAACCTCGGTCCTGCGACAGTGGGACCGGGCCATCAAGGCCGCCAAATCGGCGGTACAACACGCCCGCAGGAGATAGCCCGTGCCCCGCAAGCCCTCACGCGCCCGCAAGACCTCAGTGTCCGAGTCGGAGGCCCGCGTAGCGGACCTGTTCGAGCGTCTCCAGGCGCACGGAAACGCCGAAATCGAGGCCTGGAATGCCCAGGTCGTCAAGATGGAGGCCGCCTGGGGCGCCTACCGCGCCCACCGCGTCGGCCGCATTCAGCGCGCAAACACGGTCCTCGGCGGCCTCAAGGATAAGCTCGTCGACTTCGGCCGCGTCGGGCAGGGCCGCGCCCCGCTCTACGCCGACCGGCGGCCCCTGGCGGACCTCTACCGCGAGGGCGTGGCGGTCCTGGGCGACCCCATCCCCGAGGACGACGCCGCAATCCTGGCCGTTCTGGGCGCCGAGGTGGCCGCATTCCTGGCCGAGTCCCCAGCCTTGCCGCCCGCACTTCCGGCGCCCACCGAGGACGACGCCGACGAACTCATCGAGCCTGAGCTCTAGCGACGGCGCCGTCCTCGGGATACGCTCCAGGCGCCCGAAAGGCCCGCACGCTCGCTCGCATAAACCCAACTGAGAGGTGCGCTTATGTCTTTCGGGACCCCCGTTTCCTTGCGCCGGTGGGATACCACCGCCAACAAGATCGCCCGGCTCAACGCCAACGACACGGACGCGAACAACGTCCTCGCCATGAACCAGATCCGCGCGGGCGAGTTTCACCTCGCGTCGGGCGGCGGCGGGTCCCCGATCTACGACGGGGCGACTGGCGCCGTGGCTGTGGCCACGCTGCGCGACAGCGGCGCGCACAACTTCGGCCTGAGCGGCGCCGCGATCACCTTCGATGGTGACGTGGTGGTGTCGGGCGATCTCATGCTCACCGGGCAGACCTTGACGGTCAACGGCGAGGTGAGCCTCACCGACTCGCACGTCTACATGAACGCGGGCTACCAGACGGCCGCGGGCCGCGCCGGCGGCCTGGCCGTGAACTACTTGCCCACCGCCACGGTGGACACGGCGAACGGCGCGGTTGCGGCCACCACCCTCGCCACGACCGGGACGGGGATCTTTGCCGCGGGCGATTTCGTGCAGATCGCGAGCTCGGACAACGGGATCGACGGCGTGTACGAGGTCGTGAGCCACACGGCAAACGTCCTGACGATCAACGGCACCCCGACCCACCAGTTCTGCGCCACGGCGATGGCCGTCGGCACCGAGGACACCGGAACGAAGCTGACGAAGGTCACCGTTTCGGTGCTCCAGGCGGGCACCGATGGCCTGTGGGAGATGGGCAAGGGCGCCACCGCGTCGGACTTGACCTCCGACCTGGAGGACCTCGGCGCCGCCGCCCTGACCGGCATCCTCGAAGACCTCGACACCCTGGGGGCGGCGGCCTCCGACGGGCAGTTCATCGTCGCCACGGGCGCGGGCGCCTTCGCCTACGAGTCCGGCGCCACCGTCCGCACCTCGCTCGGGCTGGCCATCGGCTCGGACGTGCAGGCCTATGACGCCGAGCTCGCCGCGCTGGCGGGCCTGACCTCGGCGGCCGACGGCCTGCCCTACTTCACCGGCAGCGGGACGGCCGCCCTGGCCACCATGACCGCGGCGGGCCGGGCCATCCTCGACGACGCCGACGCGAGCGCCCAGCGCACGACCCTGGGCCTGGCCATCGGCTCGGACGTGCAGGCCTACGACGCGGAGCTCGCCGCGCTGGCGGGCCTGACCTCGGCGGCCGACTCCCTGCCCTACTTCACCGGCAGCGGGACGGCCGCCCTGGCCACCATGACCGCGGCGGGTCGGGCCATCCTCGACGACGCCAACGCGAGCGCCCAGCGCACCACGCTCGGCCTGGCCATCGGCTCGGACGTGCAGGCCTACGACGCGGACCTGGCCGCCATCGCCGCGCTGGCCAACACCGACGGGAACTTCATGGTCGGCAACGGCTCGGCCTGGGTGGCCGAGTCCGGCGCCACGGCGCGCACCAGCCTCGGGCTGGGCACCGGCGACTCGCCCACCTTCGCCAACGCGACCCTGACGACGGACCTCACCGTCGCCACGATCACGGGCCAGGCGTCCTCGGTGGTGATCGGCGCGGCCTCCGACATGGTGAGCATCGGCTCCTACGGCGGCGGGAACACCCTCACCATGTACGGGTCCACCGTGTCGATCTCGGGCGACGACGGCGCCGTCGACACCATCGGCGCCGGGCTGAACTTCACGGGCGGCATGGGCGGCGCCTACAGCGCGACGAGCGCGGCGGGCGGCGGCGGCTTCAACTTCAACACCGGGTCGGGTGGGGCCGGCGGCGGGTCCGGCCTCGACGGCGCCGCCGGCGGCGATGTCTACTTCACCTTGGGGGGCGGCGGGTCGAACATCGGCTTCACCGGCGGCAAGGGCGGCAGCTTCAACGTGTCCGGCGGTCAAGGCGGCGATGCGGAGAATGGTGGCGACGTGACCTTCGACGCCGGCATGGCCGGGTCGGGCGGGTCCGACGGCGCGATCAGCATCGGCGCCAGCTACGCACTCACCCTGGCGCTGGCGAACAGCGCCACCACGACGAGCGCCTACGGCCTGTGGGACTTCGCCAACACGGGCGGGTCCACCGGGAACGCCGACTTCGACGTGGCCGGCTACGCGCAGTTCGCGGGGGCGGTCGAATTCGACTCCACCGTGCAACTGGACGGGGCGGCCACCTTCAACGCGGACGCGACCTTCGCCGACGCCGTGAAGGTCCAGTTCGGGACCGGGACCGATGCCGACATCGCCTGGGTGGACGGGTCGAGTCTGCTCGACTTCAACGTCACCGGCTCGCTGGAGATCGACACCTCGGCCGCCATCGCCATCGAGAGCTCGGGCGGGGCGATCAGCATCGGGGCCGACGCGGTGGCCCAGGCGATCAACATCGGCACCGCCGGCGCGCGCACGGTCAAGCTCGGCAACACCGCGGCCACCGTCGAGATCGACGGGCCGGTCGTCCAGCAGATCGACGAGGGCTGGGGCGTCAAGACCGGCGCGGGCGGGCTGGACGTGGCCACCAACACGGTCGGCACCGGCGCGGTGGTCTACTTCTCGGGCAACGACACGCTCAGCGGGGCCACCGCGGCCAGCAGCGGGGGTGCCGAGGATACCTTCGGCGTGTACGATGGCACGACGATTGTGGACCGTGGTCCGGTGACCATCGCGAAGAAGACGGGGGCGGCGTGGACGGCGGGCGACAAGGTGTACCTCGACCCCACCAACAGCGAGGCGACCACCACGGCCCCCAGCGGGTCGAGCGAGTGGGTGCGCAGCCTCGGCCGCGTCATGACCTCGGCGGCCAGCGGGGACGCCACCGGCCGCGTGTGGCTGACCCTCTCGGAAGACCCGATGCAGAACCCGGCGTAAGCCGAAGGGGGGCGTAGATGGCCCGACGTAAGAAGCCCGCGCCCCCCAGCTTCGGCGCCGAGGTCCCGCTAGGGGATCTCGTCGCCAGGCTGGCCGTTGCGGCCCTCGTGACGCGAGTCGGTCGCCCCCATGAGGTGCCCGCCATGCAACGCCAGGCGGACGCCTTGACGGCGGCCCTGAACTCGGTGCCGTGTCGCTTCGATCTCACCGCCACCGACGACGCCGGCGCCGAGTTACTACAGCGAGTCGAGGCCGGCGACCTGGGCGTCCTCGACGCCATCGTTCGAGCGAGCCGGGCCGGGCATGGACTCACTGTGACCCCCACGAAGGTTTCGCCATGAGCTCCCCGCCTGTGGCCAACCGCTTTGGCGTCACGGCCTCAATCGAGGACGGGCTCGCCGTCCTCTCGTTCGCCTACCAGCCGCCCGCGGTGCCTGGCCGGGAGCCGCGGGGCCCCGTCGTGGTGAGCACGCAGGCGCTCCCGCTACCCGTGGTGCGCGGCCTCCGCGCGGCCCTCGAAGAACTCGAAGTGCGCCTCGCCCAGCACGAGGTCACGACTCGCCCGACAGGGGGGCACTAGGTGGCCATCTTCGGCAAAATCGGACAGCCCGTTCGCATTCAGGCCCCGATCTACGAGCTCGACGGGGTGACCCGAAAGGCCGGCGTCGCGGCCGACGTGGACGTGCAGGTGCTCGTGGGTGGCGTTGACGCCGCCCTGGCGTCCACCGTCAACGAGATCGCCACCGACGCGGGCCCCGAGTACCTCGTGACCTTCACGCCGCTTGTGGAGGGCCTGCACACCGTCCGCATTCGCTACGCCCCGACCATGACCGACCTCGGCGACGAGGTGCAGGTGTGGCGGCACAACTTCAACGACTTGGCGGGATTTACGGTGCTCCCGCTGGCCCGCGCGGCGGTGGACGTGGGGAACGCCGTCGAGCTCCGCGTGCGCTTCGTCCTCAACGATGGCACGCCGTTTGATCCCTTCGAGCTCCGACAGGTGGTGATCACCAACGCGGACACGTCCGCGGTGCTGTGGACTATCGGCGCGGCGGGCATCGAGCGACTGGCCGAGGGCGAGTATCGCGTCTGGACCCCCGTAGCCCTCGGCGAGAGCCTCACGCTGGCGGATCGTTGGTACTTCAAGGGCTTCAACGGGTCGGAGCAGTCGCGGGGCTTCGCGCGCGTCGTGGCGGCCGTGGTGGGCGCCACCGACCTGCTCGTCACGGTCGAGCGGCTCAAGCGTCACGAGCTCGGCGGGGTGGACCTCACCGACAACGACGGAAACCCGCTGGCGCTGGAGACCTTCGAGGAATCCATCCGAGAGGCCACCGACGAGCTCGCCGCCCGGCTGGATATCAAGCTCGCGCCCGAGGTGGTCACCGAACACCACGACTACGACCTTTCCCGGTGGTCGATGTTCGGCTGGACCGAGGTAGACCACCGGCCGCTGCGCGAGGTCCTCAAGGTCGAGGCCTCATACCAGGGTAGCGGCTACGTCCTTCCGTTCCCCGTCGAATGGATCAACATCGTTGACCCCGACTTCGGGCAGTTCAACGTGGTTCCGCAGACGGGAACCCTTGAACAGTTCCTCACCATGCAAGCGGGTAACGCGGTGGGCTCGCTCATGCCCGTGTTGCACCCCGGCGGATCCCCGTGGTGGCCGAACCTCTTTCACGTCACCTACCGCGCCGGCTTCGACGTGGGGAAGGTGCCGCCGCGCATTCAGAAGGCGATTGCGCTCAAAGCGGGCATCGAGATCCTCAACATCGCCGGCGAGATGATCATCGGGTCGGGCATCGCCAGCCAGTCGATCAGCATCGGCGGCCTCTCGCAGTCGGTGTCGACGACGAGCTCGGCGACGAACGCCGGACACGGCGCGCTCATCATCCAGTTCACCAACCAACTGAAAGAGCTCATTCCGGCCATCCGGCGCCAGTACCACGGCGTGAGCTTCGGGGTGGTGTGACGTGGCCGAGTGGTGGATCGACAAGGCCGGCCAGCCGGCCAGGCGGGCGCCAAAGCACGGCGGCAAGAGCTCGGGCGTCTACTTCGATCCCGACAAGTTCGAGCGGGCCATTCAGGAACAGGGCGACCTTGTGCGCTGGGAGCAGGCGGCCCGGTGCCCGTGCTCGAACCCCACCGGCCACGCGGACCCGCTGTGCGAGTCCTGCGGCGGGCAGGGCTGGGAGTATCACTCGCCCCTTGAGATCCGCGCCATCGTCGACCGCCTGGAATTCAGGATCGACGCGCTGGAGAAGATGGGGGACTTGGCCTTCGGCTCGGTCGCTTGCACGTTGCAGCCGGTCCACCGGCTCAATTTCCGCGACCGGCTGGTGCTACTTGAGAACGTGATCGGTCACTCGGAGCTCACCCGCCGGCGCGGCCAGGTGGACCGGCTCGCCTTCCCCATCGCGCACACCACCGAGCGGGTGCTCACGAAGAACGCCGCCGGCGAGGAAGTGGTGCGCCAGTGGAAGGCGGGCGTCTTGCGCTTGCGGTTGCAGACCGGCGACCGCACGCCCGGCCCCGTGCTCCGCGAGGGCCTCGACTTCGCGGTGACGGGCGACGGGCGCATCGACTGGAGCCTCGGGGACCAGCGCGGGACCGCCCCAGGGCTCCCCGAGGGCCCCCGCGCGCCAGGTGGCGCCTACGCGGTGACCTACTACCACCACCCGAGCTACATCGTGTCCAACTGGCCCTATGCCATGCGAACGCTCCACGTCCAGCGGAAGCGCCCGAGCCCCGAGCACCTCCCCGGCCCGATCAGCGCCTTCGCCCAGCTTGAGGCCCGCCGCGACGAATTCGGGGCGACCATCGTGGAGGATCCCGGTGCGTGAGAAGGACCTCGGCGTCGAGCTCGACGCGCTGCTAGACCTTGAGGGGTGGGGGCGGACCTCGGTGGAGCTCCGCTTGCGCCGCATCCTGCGAATGGCGCGCGCGCACGCGGTCGAGCTCGCCGGGACCCGCCTCGAAGGGCCGCGCCAACAGTGGGTCGACGCCCTGGGCGAGCCGACCTTCGAGGCCCTCTCCCCCACCATCATGCGCGCGTCGCTGGTGCTGGGTGAGGGCGGCGCCGCGGGCAACGTCAAGGCCTTCGCCCACATGCTCGAAGAAGGCGCCCCCGCGTGGGATCTGCGCCTGACCATGTTCCCCGGCCGCCCCGAGAAGCAGCACCAGATCAAGCGGGACGCCGAGGGGTTTCGCTACCGTTCGATCCCGTTCAAGCACTCAATGGGCGGCGCGAAGCCCGCGGGGCACCAGTTCACCCGAACCGGCCAGCGCCCCAACAGCCTCGCCCACCGCGGAGCTCTCGACTTGGCCGGGGCCCAGGTCGTGAACCGCGCGGTGTCCGATGGGATGGCGCGGATCAAGGGCCGCGACGCCCGCCGCGCGGCGGGCCAACTTCCGCCGCACACGCGCGGCAACACGCGCACCGCGCCGGGCCTCCCGACGAAGTGGGGCGAGCGCCTCGACGCCGGCCTGGCGCCCATCCTGCGGCAACGGCACGTCACCGACATTTTCTCGGGCATGGTCCGCACCTCGAAGGACTACGAGAAGAAGCAGGACGAGGGCGGCCACATGACGTTTCGGACGATCTCGGAGAATCCGGGGACGCACCGCTACGACACCGACGGACGCGGAGGCCCAGGAGGAAAGCGCAACGTCATGGGGAACACCTCAGAGCGCAACTGGACGCACCCCGGCTTCCCTGGCGTGTTCATCCTGCGCGATACGCAGTCCTACGCCTTGAGCATCGCCGGCGAGCACTTCGGCCCGCTCGACTCGGGGGCCCCCGGTGCGTGAGCATCCAGACGACGCCCTCGGCCCGCAGGCCGTCGCGCCTGGCGACGGTGGCGCACACTCGCTGTACGCCTTCGCGGAGCGGTTGTTTGTAGAGGCCCTCGTCAACGGGGTGATCCAGTTCCAAGCGAACCCCCGGCATTGGGATGCCCTGCTCGGCTTCATTGACGAACTCGAACGGGCCAACGTGCGCCGCGTCATGGAGGCCCGCCCGCCCTCGATTCGCCACGGCTACGCGCGCGACGGGGACCCCTGGCCGGTGATCGGGGTCACGCTGGGATCTGAGGTCCCGAACCTCGACGTAGCGGGGGGCGTGCTGGCGGTCGAGGATGGCGTGCTGGAACTCGGGGAGATCCGAACGCAGAACCTCGACTTGACGATCTACGCGGACAATCCCGATCTGGCGCTGTACCTGTATCACTGGACGAACTACGTCCTACTCGCGCACACCGATTGGCTGCACCGGCAGGGTTTGATGATGCCGCAGTTCACCTCGGGGCAGGAGCTCGCGCCCGACCCGCGATACCTCCCCGAGACGTGCTATCTTCGGCGCGCGACTTGGCAGGTGACCGGCGAAGTGTACGCCGCGATCCCCATGCGTGACCCGCCGGGGCGGGTGTACGCAGCGAACCCGACGGCGGTCGTAGACGGTCACCGCGGGCTGATCCGAACCGGAGGTGCGGAATGAGTGCGAGCTCGGTGCAGACGACGAAGGGCTCAACCCACGTCCCCGGCGTCTATAACGAAACGAAGGTCGTCGGCATCCCCCTCGCGACGCCTGGCGCAAAGGTGCTCGTGCTCATCGGTGAGGCCGAGGGCGCGGAACCGGGCAAGATCCACACCCTCACGCGGCCGGGCGCGGCCCGCGCGCTCTTTCGCTCGGGTGACCTGCTCGACGCGGCCCTCATGGCCTTTGACCCGAGCCGCTCGGCGAAGATCACCGGCCGCCCGGCGCAGGTGTTCGCGTACAAGACGAACCCCGCCACGCAGTCGGCCGTCACCCTCGGGAACGGGGACGGTGACGCCCTCGTGCTCACCAGCCGCGATTATGGCCTGTTCACGTCGCGCATCGGCGTTGACCTGACCTTGGGGACGAACCAGGGCTTCAAGGTGGACGTGGAGCTCGACGGGAAGACCGAGAGCGCCGACGACCTCGGCGGCGTCGCGGCCTTCACCGCCGACTACGCCACCACCGGCGACGCCGCCACCATGCAAATGGTCGTGAGCGACACCGAGATCCGCGCGGACTACACGGTGGCCCGTGCCGGCCTGGCGATCACCGACCCGGCCGCGGCCGGACTCGTCGAGGTCCTGAGCTCAAGTGCCTACGACGCGCACCAGCGCGTCACCGTCTATGGGCTGGACGCCGGCGGCGATCCGGTCTTCGAGGTCTTCGCGCTCAACGGCGTGACGGCCGTTGTCGGGTCGCAGACCTTCGGCCAGGTCACCGGCTGGCGCGTGGATGGCGCCACCGCTGGCGTGATCACGGTGCAGGAGGACGGCGCGGGCGGCGTGCTGGACACCACCGCGGCCACGCTCAGCGTGGCGGCCACCGGCAAGGTGGAGGTGGTGAGCACCGACGCCGACGACACCGGCCGGATCATCGTCGAGGGCCTCTCCGCGGCCGGGAACCCCATCGCGGAGACGCTCACCCTGGCCGGCCTGGGCGTGGTGGCCGGCGCGCTCGTCTTCGACAAGGTGACGCGCGCGCGCCTCGTGGGCGTGGCCGAGGGCAACGTCTCGGTGCGGCAGAACAGCGACAACGCGGTCGCCTTCACCATCGCCGCGGGCAGTCTCACCGCGGGCGTGGACATCAACGAGGGGCTGTACCTCCCCGACGCGATGGCCTTCGACTCGGTGATCAGCACCATCCTTGACGCGGCCAGCGTGGGCGCCGTCCTCGTGGTGCGCGGGCTGAACCGGGCCGGCGCCGCGGTGGCCGAGAAGGTGGCCCTGCTCGACTCGGCCGTGCTCACCACCGCCGACGTGGTGCAGGTGACGCAGATCGAGCTCGGCGCCCTTCCGGTGGCCCGCACGGTGACCCTCTCGGGAACCGCGGCGAGCTCGAAGGTGGCCGAGCGGCCGCTACTGCGCGACGCCGTGGCCTACTTCAACGCCCTTCCCGGCTTCGCCGCGGCGACGGCCTCCCCGGCGGCCTTCAAGGTGGTGGACCTCGACAGCGCCAGCCAGTCGATCCGAAGCGCGACCCCCGTCGACTTCGGCGCCGATCTCGTCGCCCTCGTGGGGTGGTTCAACGCTTCGAGTCGACTCGTCTCGGCCGCGGCCAGCGCCGGCGCCACCGGGGCGCCCTCAGTCCTCGCACAGCGCGCCTACCTCGTGGGCGGGGCCGAGGGCACCACGGCGATGGATCATTGGCGCGCGGCCCTCCTGGCCGCGAAGAAGGCCACCCTCGACGCGGCCTTCAAGGCCTCCCGCCAGGTGATCGTTCCCCTGAGCGACTCCGATGCGGTCCACAACCTGATCAACGGCGAGCTCCGCGCCCGCGACGGCGTGCATGAGGCCGCCGCGTTCCTCGGGCTCGCCACCACGAAAGACAAGGCCGCGATCAAGACCGCGATCCGCGCCGGGAACAACCGGCAGATCGCGTTCAGTGCGCAACAGGTGGTGGCCTTCGACGACAGCGGCGCCGAACGCACCATGCCGGCGTGGTCCTGGCCCGTGCTCCTGGGCGCGCTCATGTGCGGCAGCCGCACGGCCGAGCCGCTCACCGAGGCCGAGGGCAACACGATCCGCACGGTGAACCATGCGTCGTGGGATGCGGTCGACGACATCGAGGAAATGATCGCGGCCGGGCTGATCGTCGTGCATGGGCGCCAGGTGGTGCGCTCGGTGTCCTCGTGGCTGGAGGACGACAATCGGTACTACACCGAGGTCTCCACGAATGAGAGCCTCGACGACTCGGCCTTCAACATGCGGCGCGCGCTGCGCCCGCTGGTGGGGGCGCCGGACTTCGACGGGAGCGCCTCGACGCTCCGCTCCGCGGCCTTGGCCGAGCTCGAACGGCAGGTGACCCGCGGCGAGATCAAGACCTTCAACCCCGAGGGCGTGGTCGTGACGGACATCGGGGACGGCTTCGACGTGGACTATGAGATCGAGCCCGTCGAGCCGATCAACTTCATCCGGCCGACCGCCTACGCTCAGCCGCTCTCTGTCCGCATCTAGGAGGACCGATGCCCAACGCGAACACCGGAATTCAGCGCGGCGCAGTCCAGCACGGCGCTCGCGGCTACCTCACGGTTGGGGGAAAGACGGTCGGCTATGTGCAGTCCGTCTCCTGGCAAGAGGGCACCGAGTTTCAGCCGCTCGACGTGCTCGACAACTTGGAGACCGAAGAACACGTCCCGGTGGCCTACACCGTGTCGGGGTCCGTCTCGCTGGTGAAGGTGGTAGACCGCTCGCTCAAGCGGGCCGGGATTCAGACCCCCATCGCCCAGGTGCTCGGGGCGGGAACGCTCACCATCGAGATCAAGGACCGCCCGACGGATCAAGCTACCAACATCATCGAGGGCGTCCGGTTCAGCACGAAGTCGGGCAACATGGCGAAGCGCCAGATCACCGTCGAGAATCTCCAGTTCGTCGCGCTTCGGATGCGCGACGAGTCGGGGCTGGTGTAGCAGCACCGCCCCCCCCCACCCGCACCCCGGCCAGGCCGGGCCTCACGACCAGGGGTAGACCATGACGAAGACCGACGACGCCGCCGCCCTCCTGGGCGAGCTCGACGAAGCCGCGGCCCTCCGCGAGCTCACCAGCGCAGGCAAGCCCACCGACGCCCCCGAGATCATCCCCCGCGAGAAGGTGATCGGCATCCACTACAGGTGCGGCGACGGCGAGGTGCTCGAAGGTGCGCTCACCTTCTCGGTGCCCAGCGTGCGGCAAGAGCGCGTGATCGAGGCGCGCAAGGCGCAACTGTGCGGCGGCATCCCTCCGATCACCGAGGCGGGTATGTACCTCATCGAGCAGATCGCTTACTTGGAGGTCTGCACCGCCAACCGGCCAAAGTGGATGGCCGAGGTGCAGGACATCCCCGACCCTGCGCTCCTGGGCGCCCTGTATCGGGAGGCGCGCGAGCACCACGCGCGGTTTCGTGGAGCCGCGCGCGATCTTCGGCCGGGTGCTGGGGACGCTCAGCGATAGCGAGGCCCGCGTTCGCCAGGCCTGGGAGGATGTCTTCGGGCAGCCCGCGGCGGGCAACCCGCTTTGGCATGACCAGCCCTGGGCGGTGAGCCTGGCCGCGGTGCTGGAGAAGCGCGTCCGCGAGGACCGCGCCGACCCGGTGGCCTCGCGGGAACTCGAACACCTGCTAGAGTCCTACCTGTCCGGCCGTGACCCTGACCGATACGACCCGGTGGTCGACGAGATCGAGGCGGCCATCGCACGGGGCGAGGACCCCTTCGAGGACTCGTGAGCGACTACAAAACCACCCTCAAAGTCGACGCGGATACCTCGGGGCTCCAGGCCGCCCGCGACGAGCTCGCCAAACTCCACGAGGAACGCGCCCGCTTTGAGCAAGGCCGAGACCCGACCACCGGGGCCCCCGGTGGCGCCGGGGGCCCCGGTGGCGGCGCGGGGGGTGGCGGTGGCGGCGGCGCCGAGGGCGGCGCGCGCGCGGCCCGAGAGGTGGAAGAAGTAGAGCGCCGGCGGGTGGTCACACGCGACGGGCGGGTCACCACCTACGACTACGACGAAGACGGCAACCTCACCCGCACGAGGACCCGGCGCACCGTCGGCCAGTGGGGAAAGGACACCGCCGGCCAGGCAGTCAATCAGGCGCCGGGCTACGGCATGATCGCGACTGCGCTCGCCGGCATCCCGGTCATTGGCGGGCTCCTGGCGTCGGGCGTCTCGGGCCTCATGGAGACCCGCAGCCGCTATGCCGCCTATGAGTCCTCAGAGGCCGACCTCCTGGCGCTTGAGGGCAACACCCGCACCAGTCGGCCCGAGGGCCTGGGCGTGCGTCTGGGGCTCGGGCCGGCGGCCCTGCGCGGGCAACTGCGCGGGCTCCTGGGCGGCGGGTACAACCAAGACGCCCTGACGAGCGCCGGCATGGGCGCAGGGGCCGACGCCATCGCCCGGCGGCTGGCCGTCACGGCGGCGCTCACGGCGGGCGATGCCTACGGGATCGACTCGGGCACGTTCGGGGAGTACCTCGGCCAGTGGAAAGAGGGCGGGGGCCTCTCCCGCCGGTCGATGGGCAGCACCGACCCATACTCCCACATGATGCTTTCGATGAGCGGCGCGCGGCTGGCCGAGAATTCGCCCCAGGACATCGGCCGCTATCTGTCCATGATCGCGGCGAACACCGCGAACATGGCCGAGCAGGGGCTCAACATCGACCCGCTGGCGCTGGTGACCCTCGGGGAGACTCTGCGCCAGGTGGGAGGCGGGAGCGCAGCGGGGATTGACCTCTCGCGCCAGGCTACAGGCCTGCGCGGCATGAAGGCCGGCCAGGCCTGGGGGAACATGCTCATGGGCGTGGGCCGCGGCCAGGGCTCGCCCATGCAGGAGGCCATGATTCACGACCTCATGGGGACCGGCGACGGCGAAAGCTACTTCGAGAACAGCTTTCGGCTTCAAAACGTCATGCATAACCCGCAGGAGGCGGCGGGCCTGCTCCTGAGCACGATCAAGCGGTTTCGGGAGTCGCCGGGCGACAAGTACGAGCGGTGGTGGACGATGAGCCAGTTCTTCCCCGACCAGAACCCGAACGACCTCATGGCGTGGCTCACCGGCGACGAGCTCCCCGAACTCGGGGAGGTGTCGGCAGCCCTCGGGGGGAACGTCGGGGACACGGCGGCGGACATCGGCAAGCGCGCCGGCCGGTCCCGCCAGTTCAAGAAATCCGAGGCGGGCATGGAACGCGAAGACGTGCAACGCCTTCGCGGGGACGCCTCGGCCCGAGGCTTTGTGCTCAAGGCGGATCGGGCTTTCTTCGACGCCAAGCGGGTGATTCTCGACACAACGATCCTCACGCCGGGAAGCCTCCTGATCAAGACCATCGACCACCTCAAAGACAAGGCGACGGCGGCGCCGGGCGACAAGGGCGTCATGCGCCAACTGCAAGAGTGGCTCCTGCCAGGCGGGGCGGCGGCCAAGGGGGCGAAGGCGGTCCCGGTCAAAAAGACCCAAGTGGAGATCGTGCCTACTGAGGGCCTTCAACACATGTTCCGGTTCATCGAGCGTATTGAAAGCGGCGAGGGCGAAGGCGCCTTCTCGAACTACGGGTGAGCCGATGATGGGAGACCTGCCCGTCAAGGGGCACGACAAGTTGCGGCCAGGTGCGCAGGTGGTAGACCACGGGCACCGCTACACGCCGCGGTTGACCTTCTACAGCTACGCCAGCGGCGAGCTCGAAGCGGGCGCATACGTTACGGGCTTCGACGTGTCCACCGATCTGAGCAACCCCGAGGGCCAGTGGTCGGCCACGCTCAAGCGGCGGATCTTCCCGCTGGGCGACAGCGACGCCCAGCCGGACGTTGACCGCGATTGGGGCGCGCTCCTGAGCCCCGGCGACTGGTGTCTGATCACCGTTCACGACGGCCACCACGGGTGGCCGCTTCGCCTGGGCCGCATCGACGATATCCACCGCTCGCGCGAGGCCGGCCAGGGCGGCGTGACGCGCTACACCTACAGCGTGAGCGGCTCGAACGCGGGCTCATGCCTCACGAAGCACGAGGTGGTGGTCCTCCCGCAGTTCAAGGGCGCGACGGCGGCCGACCTGCTCCGCGACTTGGGCCCGTTTCACCGCTCCCTGGGCCGGGTCCTGTTCCGCTTCGGGAAGGATGGCGTGGCGCCGCACGAGCTCGTGCCGTCCCTGCTCTACTTCTTCCTCGGCCGCTACACCGGCGAGACCTACGGGCGCTCGGCGGCGCCGGTCTTCACCCTTCCGCCGACGATGCCGGTCAAGCCCATCGGCCGACCGGAGGACGTGTTCGGGCGGCTGGGGGACGGCTGGCCCTTGGGCGACCTCCTGCGCTTCGAGACCGAGCGCCTCGACGGGCGCGTCGTGATCCGAGAGCTCATGGCCGGACTGCCCGACGGCCAACGGCTGTGGGACTACCTCGGGAGCTTCTCAGACCCCGACGTAAACGAGTTCTTCGTCGACTTCCTCCCGAACTCCTGGGAAGTGGGAAAGTCTATGTCCGTCGAGGACTTCACCCACGACGGCGGCGACATCGACTTCTCGCCGCGCGCGGTGCTGCGGCGCCGGCCCTTCCCGTCGGAGGCCTACATGACGGCCCGCGCTATCGGCTTCGGCGTGGAGCCCATCGGGCCGACCGGCGTCGAGCGGTGGCAGCGTCTCCCCTGGACGATGATCGACGAGCGCCAACTGCAATCGGACGAGACGGGGCGCAGCGACCGCGAGCGGTTCAACTTCTACTTGTCCCTTCCGCACTCCAGCTTCGGCGGCCACCCCTACTCGCTCGCCCTCGGCTCGGGCTCGCGCGGCGAGCTCCCGATCACGGCGGGGACCCGCAACGCGGTGGGCGAGGGGACCGACCTTGACCGCGCCGAGCGTCACGGGTGGCGCAGGCGGGAGATCCGCTCGCCCTACCTCCCGACCGACCCGAGGGCGCACACCGCGCAATACTACGTCTGGAGCCGGCTACTTGCCGACTGGAATCAGGGGAACGCCGAGCGATGGTCGGGGACCCTGACCACCGGCCGGATGCTCCCCGGCGTGCGGGTGGGCGAGCGGCTCCACGTCTTTCGGGACGGCCGCTCGCGCGTCGAGGGGTACTACATCGAGCGGGTGTCGCACTCGTGGCGGCGCGCGGGGACCGGCGAGCGCACCAGTACAACGATGTCCGTCACGAGGGGCAGCGAAGACCCGCTCGGCGGCTACAGCCCGAAGGGCTGGGGGGCGGACACCGACGGCGCCGACCTGCGGCGGATCCTGATCGGAGACACCGCGTGAAGCCACCGTTCCGCTATCAGGAGGCCACGCCGCGCCGGGTGCGCGGGCGTCCCCCGCGCCAGGTGAAGCAGACCTTCCCCACGCGGGGGGTCGTCATGGCGGTTCACTTTGCAGACGAGACCGAGGGCGGCGAACTCCCGTCCGCGGCCTACCACCACCCCGCCCAGGTGACGTGCGACGTGTTGACGTGGTGGGGCGGCGCTATCTACGACGTGCCGGTCATGCAACGCGGATCCTCGGTGGGTGACGCGGAGCTCTGGACGCCGCGGCCGGCGACGCGGACCCTCGACGGATCCCCGCTCGTGTGGGAGCAGACCCCCGAGGACGCCCCGGCCGACCCCGAGAACACCGACGGGGAGTGGGTCGTCGTCGCGTTCTTCGACGGGGACCCCTCGGCGCCCTACATCGAGGGGAGCATCCCCCACCCCAGGACGCGGCGCGCGCACGGTGGCGCCCAGGCCCGCGAGGCCTTCGACCCCACGGCCGACGGCTCTATGCCGATCACACCCCACGGGCATGAGCGGTACACCGCTCACGCGGGGTCTGTGCTGCGCGTGGACGCTTCGGGGAACGTCCGCTTGGACACGCGCCAGGCCGGGGAGGACCAGACCGGAGAGGGCGCCCCGAGCGGCGGTCATGTTGACGTGGATCTCCGCTCGGGCGCCTGGGTCACCCTTCGATACGACGGCGGGCGCCAGGTGCGCTTGCGGCTCGACGGCGACGGCACCCCGCAACTGGATATCTTCGCAGGGGATCGGCCGCTGGCGCGGCTCTCGGACTACATCGAGATCAACGCCACCACGTCGCCCCTCTGGGCCGCATTCATCGCGGCGGTGGTCGCCGCACACCAGACGGTCATTCCGCCGCTACAGGCCGCAGCGAACGCCCAGGGAACCACGGTGGACGCCCTCGCAGCCTGGGCGGCAACGCCGGCCCCGCCCAACAACGGCCGGCCCCCGTTCGTCGCGCCTGACGTGGGCGAGGTGCTCCCTGTGCCGCCGCCGGCGGCGGGCCCGTTCCCGGCGCCATACGATCAAACGCCCGGCGGCGCCCCGCCGGCGGGCTTCCAGGCGGTCGGCCAGGTGGTCACCGCGAGCTCGCAGATCCGGGGGACCTGAATGGCAGTCACACACAGCGAGCGCCCGAGCCGGTGGCGGTTCACCTACGCGATGGAGCTCGTCGCCATCGACGGCAGCGGCCGCGGCGCGAACCGGGTGCTGAACCTCCCGATCAACCCGACTTCCGTCGCGTACCGGAGCACGCCCGGCAACGATGAGACGTGGACCGCTGGCGGCGTAGCCCTCGAAGATTCGGGATTCGTGTCTCGCGATATCACGATCCAGGGCTCGCCAGGCCTGGAACCGAAACGGGGGTGGAAACTGGAGAGCACCGACCCGCACAAGCCGGAAACGGGCTTCACCTTCCGAGACGGAAACGAGCTCTTTGCGGAGCTATGGCGGTGGTTCGAGTTCTACGCCGAGCTCAAGCGCCGACAAGACGTTGCGAGCAAGTGGTTCATGGTGTGGCACGACTTCCGCCGCGGCTGGCATTGGGTCGTGCAGCCGAAGGAGTGGGACACCTCGCGGGAGGCGAAGCAGCACCGGCTACACCACCCGTTCGAGTTCCGGCTCAAGGCCGTTTCGGACTACGACGCGCTCGCCCTGGGCGGCGTGGCGGGCTTCTTCGCAGACGTGCGGAGCGCCACCGACGAGATCGCCGGGCTCCTGCTCGACGCGGCCGGCTACCTGGCGGACATCGACTCGTTTCGCTCGGAGGCCGACCAGACGTTCCTCGGCGGCATCCAGCAGGTGATCTCGGCGGGCGGCCGCATCCTCGACGGCCTGGCCGCGGTCTCCGCTGGCGTGCGGGACACCCTCAACTTTGAGAACCGACTCGCGGCGCAGATGGCGACGCTCGTGGACGGGCTCGCCTACGAGCTCAGTGCGGCCTTCGGGAAGCACCGAGACGGCGCGGCCGCGCCGGGGGCTGGTGACCCTTGGACGCCTGGGAACCAGCCGGCGAGCCGCGCGGTGGCGGCCTACCGGGCCACGCAGCAAATGTCGCAGTCCCTCGACCGGATGAGAGCTCGCCGCGACCTGTGGGAACCGGACCTTCCCGAAGCGCGCGCCCGGCGGCGCGCGCTTCGAGCGGGCGCAACGGCCCTCAGTGACGCGGAGGTGGCCGCGCCCGGCGTGCTGGCCATCGGTGCCCGCGCCACGGCCGGGTCGGCGTACACGCGCGCTCTGGCGCGCAGACGAGAGGCCGAGCGGGAGAGCTTGCCGACCTACACGGGGACTCGGGCCTACGTCGTGGCGCCGGGGGACACCCTGCTCTCGATTGCGCTCGAAGAAGTGGGGGCCCGCGACGCATGGACGGATATTGCGGCCATCAACAGCCTGCGGCACCCCTACATGAGCCGAGCTCGCACGCCGGGCACGGTGGCGCCTGGGGATACGATCATCGTGCCCACCTTCGGGACCTCGAAGCCGTCCCCCAGGGGCACGAGGGCTGAAATCGAGCGGGAGGCCCTCGGGGTGGACTTCGAGCTCACCGCCGGCGGGCTCGTCTACAACGCCGCCGGCGACGGCTACCGAACGGTGGAAGGTGTGGCCTGCTACCTGCAATCCATCAACGAGGTGCGCTTCGGTACGAAGTTCGGGGAGAACCTCACCTGGCCGTCCGTGGGCATCCTGGCCCCGGTGGGCTCGCCCAATCGCGACGGGACACCATCGGCTGTGGCACTCTCTGTGCGCCGCGCGTGCCTCACCGACCCGAGGACGGCCGAAGTTGTGGATCTCGAATTCATCGACGGTGGAGACACCATCGACGTAGTGGCCACGCTCCGACCCCAGGGGTTTACGGGTACGCTCACCGTCCAGCGGAGGGCCTGATCCATGTTCGAGCTCCAGACTGACCGGGAGGTGCGGGAGCGGCTCGTCGCTCGTGTCGTCGCGCGGTCGGTCCTCTCCGACCTGGCACCGGGCGATCCCATGCTACAGCTTCTCGGGGCGGCCGCCCTGGAGTTCGAGGGGGTGTATCTGGCCGCGGCCGAGATCCTCGCCCTGTTCAACCTCGACGACGCCACCGGGGAAGACCTCGACGAGCGCGGCGCCGAGGTCCTGCCCGACGGGCTCCCCAGGGGCGGGGCCTCTCGGGCCGTCGGCCAGCTTCGGTGGACCGCGCCGAACGCCGTCGCCGTCGAGGTGCCGATCCCGGCGGGCACCGTCGGCGCCCGCGCGGGGTCGCCGCCGACGAACTACGTCACCACCGAGGCCGGGCGCATCCCGGTCGGGTCCACGCAAAGCGAGGCCCTCACCGGGGGGGACATCGCCGCGGCCGCGGCCGCGCCAGGTGGCGCCGCCAACGCGGCCATCGACTCGGTGCAGGTGTTCGTCGGGGCCGTGCCCAACGCGACCATTCTCACGAACCCCGCGCCCTTCCAGGGGGGGCGCGACGCCGAATCCGACGCGGACTACCGCGACCGGATCCGCGCCCACCTGCGGACCCTCTCGCGGTGCATCCCCGAGGCCCTCGAACAACGCGCCCGCTCGGCCGAGGTCGCCGGGCGTCGCGTGACCGCGGCGCGCACCTGGGAGGATCCCGTGAACCGGGGGCACGTCGTGGTCTACATCGACGACGGTAGCGGCCAGCCGGCCGAGACCGCGGCGGCCGCGGCGGTGGTGTTCACCGACGCGGTGGCTGGGGCGGTGGGGGGCGAACAGGAGTTCTACGTCCCCCTCTGGCCCGTGTTCGGCAGCCTGACCGTGACGCACACGCCCAGCGGCGGGCCCGCCGCGGTGCTCACCGAGGGCACCGACTACGTTCTGATCGGCTCTCGCGGCCTCGTGTGGCTCACGTCCTCGGCCTTCCCGACCGGCCTCGCGACCGGGGCCAAGTTGGAGGTCTCGGCGTACACGCACTATGCGGGGCTGATCCGAGAGGCTCAGCGGCGAATCGAGGGGGACCCGGCAGATCGGGTGAACTACCCGACTTGGCGCGCGGGTGGCGTGGTGGTCGACGTGCTCCCCCCCGTGCTTCGCCAGGTGACCGTGACGGCGCACGTTGTGGCCGACGTGGACGCAGACCGAGAGGCCGTGGTCGCGAACGTCCGCCGGGCGCTGGCGGCCTATGTGAACGGCCTTGGCATCGGCCGCGCCGTCGTCCATTCCGAACTCGTGGAGCGGGCGATGGGCGTTGCGGGCATGTACGATGTGACCATCGAGGCGCCGGCGGCGAATATCCCCGTAGCCTTCAACGCCGTGGCGCGCGTCACCACGGCCAACTTGACCGTTTTGTAGGGGGCGCAGGTGGCGAAACCGATTGCGATCACGGGGGGCGAGCAGACCCACGCCTACGCCGATCTTCCGCTGGTGGTGGGGCTCAACGGCGCATCATCCACCGCGGACGCCGGGCGGACTATCGTGTCCTACTCGTGGACCTTCCTCGAAGTCCCCCAGGGCTCGGCGGCGGTGCTGGCCAGCGCCGCCACCGCCACGCCGAACTTCACCGCAGACAAGCCGGGAACCTACCTCGCCGTGCTGGAGGTCACCGACTCGGGGGCCGAGATCAGCGACACCGACGTTCGGACCATGCCAGCGACGGCCTACGCGGCCGTGACGGTGACCACGCAGTTTCTCGCGCTCAAGGTGCCGGCCTGGCAGCAGCGGCGCGTGTCGCGCGAGCTCCAAAGCAACTGGCACGCCCTCGACGCGGAGATCGGCGCCGTGCGCGGCCGCCTTGACGCCCTGGAGACGCCCTGATGGCCCTTCGCTACTCGTTCTTTGCCGCCGACGGCACCGGCGCCGGCGTGACCGGCCTCACCCCCACGGTGGAGACCTGGCGGACAGCCGCGGGCGGCGCCCCATCGGACGCCCAGCCGAGCTTGACCGAGCTCGACGCCACGAACGCGGCCGGCTGGTACTACTTCGATCTCGACGTGCAGGCGGACACGCTGATCGGCATCGACTTCACGGCAGCGACGACTAACGTCAAGGGCCCGAGCGGCTATAGCGGTGGGCGTCGCGTGTCCGCCGAGCTCCAGACCACCGACGCGGCCTTCACCAGTGCGCGACTCGCCAACCTCGACGAGCTCGGCGGCTCGAACCTGCCAGCCGACGTGGATACGCTCGTCGCGCGGCTCACCGCGACTCGCGCGGGCAACCTCGACGAGATCACCGGGACCCGCCTCTCCGAGCTCGACCCGGCCAACATGCCGGCCGGGGTGTCCACGGCGTCGGCCCAGGCCACGACGGCGGCCACGCAGGCCACGACGGCGGCCACGCAGGCCACGACGGCGGCCACGCAGGCCACGACGGCGGCCACGCAGGCCACGACGGCGGCCACGCAGGCCACCGCGGCCTCGGCCTCGGCCGCGACGGTTGAGACGCGGCTCTCCGCGGGTCGCGCGAGCAACCTCGACAAGATCGACGACGCGATCTCCAACGTGGCCGACAACGTGTGGGACGTGGCGGTCGGGGTGCCCGTCGTGGGCAGCTTCGGGGCGGCGGTCAACGACCAGCCCTCCCGCGTCTTCGCGTTCAGCCTGGGCGAATTCGATGCCGCGACGATGATCGCGGAGATCCTCGCGTGTTGCCGGGCCACCTCCGACAACGTGTGGGCGAAGATGCCCGCCGCGGCGGCCGCGCCGAACGGATCCTTCGGGTGGTTGCTGGAGCTCGCCGCGCGCATCGCCGCGAAGGTCAACGTGGTTGTCGACCCCGGCACCTTCGACGGGGTGAAGATGGAAGACGGCGCGATCCGCGTCTACCGCACCTTGGCGCACGCGGACCTCGACAACCCCGCAAACGCCATCGCGACGATCAGCCTGGCCGCGGTCTATGACGGCTCCGACAACCTCGACAAGCTCACCGGGACCGAACCGGGGTGAGCTCACGGCACACCATCGCGGCGATCACGGGGGGCTTCGGCCTTCCCGGTGTCTACGCGCCGGGCGTCCTGACCGAGCTCGTCCCCGCTCCAACGCTGGCGGACCCGCCGCCCGAGCCGGGGGGGTGGGGTGACCGCTTCGGGGAGGACTTCGGCGGGGGGGTGCCTGCACCTGCGGCGCAGTCCCCGTCGACCACCATCCCTGACGATGGGGGCCTGTTCCTGACCGTGACCCTCTACGGGGCGCCGAACGGCCGCTACAGGGCCACCGTGGGCGGCGTGGGGGCCTACTCGGGCGTTCCGGGGCAGGGCTTCGACCTCTACCAGTCCGGCGAGCCGGTCCCCGAGCAATTCGGGGAGGGCGCCATCCTCTCGGTGCGAACGCTGCGCTTCGTCGCGCCGGCCGGCCTGGCCACCGGGGCTCACGACATCGTGATCGCCGGGCCGGGGGGCTACGTCGAGACCTTCGCCGGCGCCGTGAGCGTCGTGCGCCGGCCCCGGCGCGTCCTCGATTACTCATTCAGGGCTAAGTTCCCGCCGGGCTCATACACGGCGCTACGGGGGCTCGTGGAGCTCCCCAGCGGGGAGGTCCTCGACCCGTGAGCATCTACAGGAACGGCCGCGAGGTGACCGACGCCCTGGGCGACGAGTTCAACCGCCTCGCCGGCGCCATCGCGACACGCCTTGTCGCAGACCTCCCGCCGGCAGGTCACGAGACGCCGCCAGCGGGCGCGGTGGCCGCGCAGGTTGAGACCACCTGGGCGATGGATGCCGCGGGCGGCGAGGTCATGATCCGGGGCGAGCGCATCCCCTACACGAGCGCCGGCGTGGGCCTGCTCTCGGGGCTCACCCGCGACCCGTTCGTCACCGAGACGTACCGCCGCGGCGAGCTCGTGGTGTACCTGGGTCGCACGTCGGCGCTCGACGAAGCGCGGGCCATGCTTCTCGCGCGCACGGCCGAGGGCCCGTATCTGGCGGTCAAGGGGCGCAACCTGGGCGTGCCTCGCTACCTGAACGTGACCGAGCCCACCTATCGGTTGCTGATCCTCGCCCTGGCATACATGCCGGCGAAGGGATCGCGGGACAGCCTCGACACCCTGCTCGCGGCCCTGTTCGCTGATCAGGGCCTCGACGGCACCGGGGAAGCCTTCGCGGACGGGCGGGTAGTGGCCGCGGTGGGCACCTTCAAGGCGTCCATGCGCGGGCTCATGGTAGACGTGGGCGCCCCCGCGATCCGCACGCGGATCCTTCGGGTGAGCGGCGACGGCGCGACGATCTGGTGCGACCGGCAGGGCTCCCCGCATTGGCTCCCCGCGGCCTTCCCGCCGGCGAACCCCGCAGCCTTCCACGTCCACCCCTGGGCGGTCTCTGAGCCGGCAGACCGGCCCTGCACCGTGCGGGTCACCGTGCGGACGCGGCCCGCCGCGTCACCGCTCGGCTACGCCTACCTCGCGCCGGCCGAGATCGTGACGCCGGTCGCCGTTGGCCAGGTGGCCGTCACGCACACGATCCGCCAGGTGCTCGGGGTGTGGCTGGCCACCGACGCCCACCGGACGGGCACGAACTACGCCACGTCCAACACCTTCGCGGGGTCCGTCGTCACCCTCGACACCCCGCTCCCCGGCGCCCTCCCCGACGTGGTGGTGGACTACGGGTGGGCCTATCCCGAGGGCGGCGCCGGCGCCGGGGGTCTGCCCGGTGACGCCACCGGCCGCGGCACCGCCGAGATCCTGCCCGGCGTCCACGTTCGCAACCCTGACCCCATCATGGCGGGCGAGGTGCAGGTGGGCGAGCTCGTGCGATATCCGCTCTACCTGGGCGGGCGCCTGTCCGCGCTTCGAGCTATCCTCGACGCGCTCACCGTGGCCGGGGTGATCGCTGAATCCGATATCGGGGTGTGGGAGTCGTAGCATGAGACGAGTCATTTTCAAGCTCGACGGGCAACGGCTCGACCGCCCCGACGCGGAGGCGCTACACGCGCTCCCCGACGAGGCCCTCCGCGACATTCTCCGCGGGCTGGTGAGCGGCGCGGAGAAGTTCGTCCTGGGCGGCTTCGAGGTCACGTTGACCGGCCCGAGTGAGCCGAAGCAGATCAACGTCGCACTCGGGGCCGCGGTGAGCGGCTGGACGCGCGACGACGGCGTGACCGAGTACGGGCAGCTACTCGACGAGGGGCTACAGGCCGCGCTCTTGTACGACTTCGCCGGCCTGGCCGCCGGCACCTATTCGGTGTGGGTCCGTTTCGCCTACGTCGAGGGGCAGACCGCGAACCGCGCCTACCTGGCCGACGTGGCCGGCGTGGGCGTGGAGCGGGTGCAGCCCACCGAGACGCGCCTCCTGGCCGATTGGGAGCTCACCGCGACCCGAGACGGCGTGGACCCTGATCCCGGCTTCGGGTGGCTGCGCGTGGCGCGCGTGGCCTACTCGGGCGCCGATCTCGTGGATACTGACATCGTGCTCGGCCGCGAATCTCTGTTCGAGGGCGTGGGCACCGCGAGCGGCTGGGCCCTTCCCGATCACAGCCGAGACGACGACCGCCTGGCGAACGGCCTGACCACGCTCAAGACCTGGGCCTGGGCCATCATGCGCCGGGTGCAGGAGCTCGGCGGGGCCAAGTGGCACCGCGCGCCGCTCTACGCCGAGAACGTCCGCAGCGCCAGCACCGAGATCGGCATCGTGGACGGGACCGGCGATGCCGACAGCGCGCACCTCAAGTTGACCTCACCAGTGGCCGCCCTGGCGCTCACGGTGCAGTTCGCGGGAGGCGTGGGGCAGGACCCCCGCGCCGGGGTGGTCTTTCATCCCCAGGCGGCGGCGCCTGGCCAGTGGGACATCGACGCATCGGCTGGGTCTGTCCTGCTCTCGGCCTCTACCATCCGGCGCTACATTCGCGGTGCCGGCGGCATCCTCTCGCGCACCGCCGGCGCGAACGCCCTACTCACGAACGCCGGCGCGGCCCTGCACACCTTCCGCGGCCTGACCTTCCGCGCAGCGGCGGGGGGTGACCCCCTTCTCCTGCTCAACGGCGGCGACCTGACCTTCGTGGACTGCCGTTTCGAGGACACCGGCGGGGCCACGTCTGCTCTCGTGGAGCTCACCGGCGCGGCGCGCGTCCGCTTCATCAACTGCACCTGGGTCCCCGCCGCGGGGGCTGACGGCCTACTGGTGAACCATGCCGGCGCAGACGTGGTACTCGACGGCTGCACCTGGGCCGGCGGCCGCTACGGCGCCCAGATCGCCACCACGCCCGCGCGGCTTCTGGTGCGCGCTCCGCACTTCACCGGCGGCATCGACACCGGGATCAAGGGCGCGGCCGGTGGTGAGGTGCTGGAGCTCACCGGGCCCACCTCGGACGGCTCGATTGTGACTGCCCTCGTGGACCTGGGCGGCACGGCGCCGGTCTTCTACTCGGGGGCCGGCGCCGCCGATGCGCTGGTGCCCAACACGGGGGACGTGCGGCCCTCGCTGGACGCCGGCGTGCTCCGAGCTCGCAAGGGGCGCCTGTACCTCGACCACCGGACGGGGGGCGCCGCGGGCGGCCGGTATATCTACGCCGCCGACGGATTCCTCAAGGGCACCGCGCGCGACCTGGGCGCCCTCGACGCCGACTTCCGCTATCTGCACGCCGGCGGGCGGCGGGTCATGCTCCAGTCCGGCACGGCCGGCCGAGGCCGCGGCATGGTCTACGACCCGACCGAGATCGGCGGCCTGGGCCTGATTCAGATCGCGGACGTGGACGACCCCGGCGGGGGCGAGGTCGTCACGCCCGACGTGGGCCTCAACGCTGACCGCATCCTCCTGGGCCGGACCATCGGCGCGAACGCGGCCGGGTGGCTGACCCGACACACGGCCTTGCGCGGGTGGGTCCGCATTCGCGTGGACGAAGGTTTCGCGGCGCCCTACTTCCAAGTCGAGTCCGCCCGCGGGGACGGGACGCCAATCGCGGTGACGCGCGAGCTCGACGACGTGAACGGAGACGCCCACTACTACACGATCCGGCATGACGCCTTCGGCGGCGGGATCGACACATGCTTCTCGGCGCAGGGCTACGCCGGGGCACTCGGTCAACGAAACTACGACCAGAACGCGGCCTTTTCCGAGACCCTCGGCCGGACCTTCCACGTTGATCTGCGGCAGTTGCAGATCGGCGGGGACGTGACACTCGTCCTCGTGCCCTACATGCGCGAACCGAACGGCGACATCGTGCATTTCAAGGGCGATGCGACCTGGGCGACCGCCATCGGGACCTATTGGGATCTGCCGAAGGCCTACGAGATCCACGTCCAGGCCCACGGGAAGGCCGGCGCGGAGTTTGTCGAGGGGGGTGGTGACCTCTGGCCTTAGCCGAGGACGCCGGCCGCGGTGAGGCGCTCAACCGCCCTCGCCAGGCGGTAGCGGTCGAGCTCGGTACAGACGGCGGACGGTAGGACGACCGCGCTTCGGACGGGGCTTCTGGGGTCGTACCATTCCTCGACGCACGACAACTGCGGCACATCGCCGCACGTCCAGCCCTTCGCGGTGAGGTGCTCGGTGAGCTCAAGGCGCGTCACTGGCCGAGCAGCGCGGATACCGTGGCGTAGGGCTCGCCAGGCACGAAGGGTTTGCGCACATAGGGCACGCCCAGGTCCTCGGCCACCCCAGGCGCGAAGGTGGCCGAACCCGACATCAACGCGAAGGGCACGCCCAGCGACGCCGCCAGCACCCCGAGGTCTCGCCCGTAATATGGGTCCATGTGCAGATCGGAGAGCACCGCAAGGGGTGTGCGTCTGATCCACCAGCCCACCGCGACCGGCCGCAGGGGGATCACGGGGACCGTGAGGTGCATCCCGAGCATTCGCGCCACCGATTTACGAATGTAGGCCTGATCGTCCACCACGAGGACGGCGCGGGTGTAGGGCCCGAACCGCGGCTTCGCAAACTGCGCCAACATGCCGAAGGTGCAGCCCTCGACGTGTTGGATCGCGCCCCGCGAGGCCCCGGTCTCGTCGCACATGGCGCAGCGCCAGGACACCCCGCCCGTTCGGTCTCGGTCGTACTCACCAGTCGCCCCGGAGTGAAACATGGTCGCGCTTCGGGGCGCGGGGCCATCCTCGAACGGCAATCCGACCGGCCGCTCAGACATCGGACCACCACCCCAGCCGAGCACCGGCGACGAAGACCCCCAGGGCCCCACCGCTGACCAGCGACAGCACCAGAAGCCCGTAAGCCCATGCCGCCGCGTCGTCTACCCCTGTCCCCATGCGAGCCCTCCCGTTGTGTCCAGTGAGCGTGGACGGCATACGAACGCCTGTCAATGTTCTGCGCCCGCTCACGCTGGTGATAGGATCACCAGCCTAACCCGAGGTGAGTCAATGAGCTTTGCGACTGCTCTCGCCGCTCTTGAGGCGGCCCACGCCGACGAGCTCCGACACGTCTCCCGTGAGGGCGCACACGAGCGGCTCGACCTCGAAGCGAGGATCGCGGAGCTCAGCGCGGAGCTCAGCGCGCGCCAGGTGGTGCCCTCCCCGCAGGCGGCGCCGCTCGGGGCGGGCACCGAGCTCGGCGGGCCCGGTCGCGTGGCTGTGTCGGCCGCGCTGGCGGACTGGCGCGCGGTCGTTCAGGAGCCGCCGGGAACGGGGGCCGAGCGCATTCACGAGATCATCGAGGCGTGCGGGTGGGGCTACTCGGTGGTCTCGGCCGACGAGCGGGCCGAGCGCCGGCGCGATGGCCAGCCGCACCCCGACCGCTACACCCACAACGGGGATTTCTCGTGGTGTGGGTGTGCCGTGGGCTCGTGGTGGGCCCAGGCCGCTTTGCGGCCCGTCTGCCGTCCTGGCATCGACGAGCGAAGCGCGCGCAGCTACAAGCGGACCCCGCTCAAGGTCTTTTCGTCGTGCTACAGGCTCGTCCACCACTACGCGGCGGGTACGCCGCGGATCGTTGACCCCGAGGGCGTGCAGGCCGGCGACATCGTGATCGTCGGCCCGAAGCCTGGCCACCGCAAGGCGAGGACGTGGGGCGCGCATGTGACGATGGCCACCGGGCCGCTACAGGCCGACGGGGAGGTCCCCACCGTCGAGGGGAACGCCAAGGGGCGAGGCCCGAACGGTGACACCTACGAGGGCGTGGTGTGTCGCTCTCGGCCGCTGGCGAGCAACCGCGCTTCCGTCTACCGTGTGCTCCATTGTATCCGGCCCATCGCGGCCGACTTCGCGGAGGTGTGATCTTGTCCCGTCTCGTGTTCCTCATGTTCGCCCTCGTGCCGGCCGCTGCGCTGGCCCAGGAGGCCGCCGCGGCCTCCCCCTGGGCCTCGGCCCTCGGCTATCTGCTCCAGGCGGCAGCGGTCGTCCTGCTCGCCCTCGCGAGCCTGGCCTCGAAGCGGCTTTTGGCCCGCTTCGGCGTGAAGCAGTCCGCGGAGCTCCAGGCCGCCATTCAGAACACGGTACGCACCGGCGTATCCGCGGCCGAGGAATGGGCCGCGCGAGAGCTCAAGGCCGGACGGGTGCCCGACAGCCGCGAGAAGTTCGAGCTCGTGCTAGGGCTCGTCAAGGCCGCCTGGCCGAAGGCCCGCGAGAACGATGTTGTGCAGGCCATCGACGCCGAGCTCGCGCGAACCCCTGGCCTGGGCGCCACCGGCAAGCGCGCCGTTGGGCGCTTCGATGAATTCGAGGGCATGGAGGGGTGACGTGGAGGCGCTCCTTTCGGCCCTCGCGGCCCTTCTCCTGGCCGCGGTCCCTCTCCTGCTCGCGTGGGTGGAGAAGCGCGTCGAGGCCTCGCCGCGCGAAGTGCGCCGCGCCAGCCTCGACGCGGAGCTCCGCGACACCACGAAGGCCCTCGCGGCAAACGATGCGCGCGCCCTCGCTGCGGTGTGGGCTCGTCGCACTCGTCGTCTCCGCTTGCGGGGGGTGTCCCCGCCCTCCCGAGACCGCGCCCGAGATCGTGACGGTATCGACGGCCGAGATCCGGCCCTGCGCTGACGTGGAGGCCGCGGCCGGGCTCCCCCCCGGTGCCTTGGGCGCCAATTGTTGGGTGGTGTCGGGTGGATGGATGGTCGAAAGACTTGAACAGGAGCAGGGCCTTGAATCGGCGCTTGAGGAATGCGAGCGCGGCGACTGAGCGCGGCCGGGACGCATCTGGTATCTATCAAGACCGGAGGTGGCCGATGTTGAGTTTGCTTGTCTTCGCCGCCCTGCTCGCACCGCGGGGCCCCGCGCTTGCGGAAGTGCAGGAGTCATTGCACCGGATCGAGCAAATCCAAGCCGAGGTGCGCGCCGACCTGAAAGGTCTGAAAGAGGACATCGGGGAGGTAAAGGGCGTGCAGGCAAAGCAGGCCCTCGACATCGGGGTGTTCTACCGACAACACCATATCCCAACCCGGTCGGAGTGGGCGACGGTCGTTCATCGACCCTCGTATGAGAAAGTAGCCGGCCAGGTTGAGAACATGAGCCGCACACTGGACTATCTGCTCGGCGGCCTCGGCGTGGTCCTCGCGGTGTTCGGGTGGATCATGAACTCGGTACGGGTGCAGGTGCAGCACCTCTCCGACGCACCGCCGCCGCCGGCGCCCCCGCCGCCCAGACGGACCAGACGGACCAGCCCAACCGGCTACGTCGATCCCGAGGTCACGGATCAAACAGGGTGAGCGGCAGCGAGTAGTCCAGACCGCACCGGCCCAGGAGCCGATCAACGGCGGCCCAGGTCGGCGCCCCGTGCTCAGCCTTCCAGGCCCGCCGCGCGTCGTCGCCGTGCTCGACCATGAGCTTCCCGGCCTTCCGCCAGGTGGCAGTCCCGATCCTCATCCGGTAGGCGTCCACGAGGCGCACGCGGAGCACCTCGGCCGGGTCGTACCCCTCCGCGAGATCGTTGTAGGGCTCGGGCTCGTCCCGCTCGCGGTCGGCCTTCACGGGCAGCACGGGCGGCGCGAAGCCGAACCGGCCTTGACGGTCGGGTGCCACGGTCACGAGACCAGCCGCGCGGTGAAGGCCCCGACGCCATTCGCGATCAAGAACATCGCGACCTGCGCGGCCTCCTTGGCCCCGCATTGGATTCGGTCGGGGTCGGCACCTTCGAGCTCGCCTTCGGCGTAGCAGACGAAGCCGCCGGTGGTCACGAGGGCCTCGGGGTCGAGGTCCACCTGGGCGCCCGGCAGCGTGTCTACCTGGGCGCGGAAGGCGACCGCGGCCTTTCGCGTGAACCCGAGGGCCCGCAGCACCTCCGCGAAGCGGGACGGGGCGCAGTCGTAGGCATAGACGCAGACGACGGGGATCATTGGACACCTCCAAACCGCGCGGCGCCGTCCGGCCCGCGCTCGACGACGAGCCGGCCAGGCAGGGCCTCGGCCACGCTTTCAATGTGAGTGATCAAGAGCATCGCCGGGTACTGGCGAACCAGCGCGCCCAGCGCGCCGGTGAGAGCGTCGAGGCCCTCATCGTCGAGGGCGCCGAAGCCGCCCTCATCGATCACCAGCCATTCCACCGGCACGCCCTCCCGCTCGGCCAGGAGGCGCGCAAGGGCGATGCGGAGCGACACGTCCACGCGGAACCGCTCGCCGCCGCTGTAGTCGTCAAGGGGGCGCTCCCCGGCGTCGTCCGTCACCACCACTTCGAGGGTCTCCCGCTCGTCGCCGGCGTTCGTGGTTCGGGTCGTGTCGATGCGGACGGCCATCCCCCGCGGCGCGATCTCGGCCAGGAGCTCGTTTGTGACCTGCTCCAGCCGGGGGATCGCCCGTTCGATCACGAGGACCGGCGCCACCTGGCAAGCGGCCTCGACGCGCCGCCAGCGTGCCGCGTCGACCGCGGCCTTGTCGGCCGTCTCGCGGGCGGCCTGTGCGGCCTGCTCGGCCTTCTCTGCGGCGATCTGAGCCGCGGCAGCCTGCATCCACTGGCGGTGGAGCCCGTCGGTGGCGGCGGCCGTGACCCTGGCCTCTCGGCGGGTGTCCTCGACGGCCTGGGCGGCCGCGGCGACGCCGGCCGCGGCCTGGACTGCCCCTTCAAGGGCCTCGCGCGCCTTGGTGAGCGCGTCGCCGCACGTCGCTACCCGCCGGCCGAACTCGGGCAGGGCGTCGCGCGCCTGGGCCGCCTGGGCCGCCTTCGCGGCTAGAGTCTGGGCCGCGGTGAAGGCCCGCCAGGCCCTCTCGGCCTGCTCTCGGGCCGCGGCCGGTTCGAGGTCCGGCAGGGCTTCGAGCTCGGCGCGCGCCTTCGCCCCTCGGGCTTCGATCTCTTTGAGCCCCGCGAGTGTGGCGCGCGCCGCGTCCACCTGGGCATGGCCACTGATGGCCCCCCCCGCCAAGTCTCGCGCCCTCGTCGCCCTGCCGATGGCCCTCGCGTTCGCCCTCGTGAGCTCCGCTCGGCTGCGCGCTTCTACGGCGGCCGCGGTAGCAGTAGCAGCGGCGGCCGCGGTGGCGCCGTCTCGCCGGCGCGCTTCGAGGCTTCCGGCGGCCTCGCGGGCGTCCGCCAGCAGGACGCACTCGTTTTGCAGGTCGCACGGCTCAGCGCCGGGCCCCTCTCGCCATGCGGTCGCGCGCCCGCACGGCACGTCTCGCAAGAGCTTCGCGACCTTCACCGTGCGGGCGTAGTCTCGCCGGGCGCCTTCCAGCGCGGAACGGGCGGCCTCGGCCGCGAGCTCCAGGCGCCCCAGGTCGTCGAGGGCGGCCGCCGTCGCGGCCGCCGCGGCCCTGCGGTCGGGCAGGACCCGCTCGGCCACCTGGGCGCGCTTGAGGGCCCTCTGTGCGACGTGTAGCGTTCGCCGGCGCCCCGTCTTCACCTTCGCGTGCTCGGTTCGCCAGTCGGCCATCGCCGCGTCCAGCGCGTGACGCGCGACGGTTCGCTTGCCGGCGGTGTCGGCGGCCCGGTCGGCCTCGGCGCGCATCCGGTCGGCCGTTTCTCGGAGATCGGGGAGGGCCGCGGCCGCGGCCGCGGTCTCGTCGGCCTCCACGGCCAGGCGCTCGGCCGCGTCCCGCTCGTCCGCGGCGCGACTGAGGGCGCCAGCGCGCACGTTGACCTCGTGCGCGGCCGCGTCCCGCTTCTCGGCGGCCGCCTTCACCGCGTCGAGGGCTTCGACGGCATCCCGCGCCGCATCCCGCGCCGCATCGCTCGACGCCTTCGCCCGCTCCTGGCCAGCCAGGAGCTCAGCGGCCCGCTCTCGGGCCTGGGCGGCTTCACCCTCGGGCGCGATGTCCTGCGCCCGTTGGCGGGCGGCCTGGCCGGCCTGCTCGGCGTCTCGGGCCTTCACCCGCGCCGCGTCGCGCCGCGTGCGCCACACGTCCAGCCGCAGCAGTTGTCGGAGCAGGTCGCGCCGTTCTTCGGGCTTCGCTCGCGTGAATCGGTCGGCGTCCCCCTGGGTAAGCACCGACGCAGCGGTGAGCACGTCCACCGGCACGCCTACGGCGTCTTCGATGGTTTGCTGGGTCTCGCGGATCGACTTCGAGCTCAGCGACACCGACGCCGGCGCGGCGCCGCGGTAGAGGTCGAGGCGGGACTTGCCCCGGCCCAAGGTGGACCGCTGGCGAACCACGGTGTAGACCTCGCCGGCGGCCTCGAAGACCACCTCGCCGCTGGCCTCGGCCTCACCGAGTCGCACCACCGAATCGGCCCCGCCGCTCCGCGTGGTGCCGTAGATGGTCCAGAGGATGCCGTCAATGATGGACGACTTGCCGGCCCCGTTCGGGCCGGTGACAACAACGTGCGGGAGCCGCGCGAAGTCGAGTTCGCACTCGCCCCACGCGCGGAAGTTCCGCAGTTTCAGACTGCATAGTTTCATCGGTTCCCCAACCGGCTAGAGTGGTCGTGTGGCGCCCAGCCTACAGGGCGGCCCCGTCGAGGGCCACCACGTCGGCCGTGATCTGATCTGCAAATTCACCGAGGTCCGGCCGGGCCTCGAACACGCCGCGGAGGACCGCAGCCGTCGACAGGTCCGCGCCCAGGTCCACGCGGGCCCGGTCGGTGCGCTCCACCTGGCACTCGTTCCGCACCACCACGCCGGCGGCCACCAGCGAGCGCACCGCGGCCCCCACGGCTTCGAGCCGCTCGGGGGCGACCGTGCCCCGCACTCGGTAGACCACCGCCCCAGCCGGGCCGCTGGCGGCCTCGGTGCGGATCCTCCCGTTGATCACCTCGTCGGTGAGCTCGTCGGGCGTGAGCGTCTCGAATTGCCGGGCGTGTGGGTTGCCCACGAACTCGGCCTTCGTGTGCCATTGGGTGAAGGTGAGCAGCGTCGCGCCGGCGTGATAGCCCGCTTCGTCGAAGCGCAGCCGGTCGGGGGCCCCCGTGTAGCCGTGCGTGTGCTCGTCGGCGTCCCCGTAGCCCTCGACGGCCTGGCGCTTGTGCAGGTGCCCCCACACGGCCGCGTCGAAGGCCCCGAAATGGTCGGTCGGGATGGGCCAGTCGGCCAGCGGCACCGTCTGGTGATCGGAGAACACCGCGCCGGCCAACGTGCCGTGCCCCAGGAGGATCCTCGGCCGCCGGGCGCCGCCTTCGAGCTCGTGCGGCGCGTCCAACTTCGAGAGCGCCGCGTAGGCCTTGATCACGTCCCCGCAGACCTTCCCGTTTGCGCGGAGGGCTTCGACGACGGTCGGGGCCCCGCGTGCGAGCTCGGCGCGCGCAGGGTACGGCACCGGGTAGATGATGCCGCGCAGGTCGGGCCCCGCCTCGGTGGGGTCGAGTAGCGGAACCAAGTTCAGACGGCCCCCGCCCGACAGCGCGTAGGGCATGAACTCGTCGAGCACCACGATCCGCCCAGGCCGCCACCGCTTCATCGGCTCCAGCGCGTGCGCCACGGCGGCGCCGTTCGCCCGGTCGTGGTTCCCCAGGAGCACCACCACGAGGACCCCCCGGTCGGCCAGGCCGCAGAAGGCGTCCGCGACGATGGACTCGGCCGCGGGTGTCGGCCTCGGGTGCGGGTACACGTCGCCGGACACGAAGACCACGTTCGCGTCCGCGTCCTCGGCCGCCGTCACGATCCAGTCAAGGGTGCGCCGGGCGCCTTCGAGGACGGCCGGCCGGCCGGTCTCGCGGTCAATCGGTTGGAGGCCGGCCAGGTTGGCCGTGTCCCCGACGTGGAGGTCCCCCGTAGCGAGGATGCGTAGGTCTTGCACGGTCAGTCTTTCATCCAGGCGGGGAGCTCGTCGGGGAGGTCCAGCGGCTCGGCCGCGGGCTCGGCCGTGGGCTCGTCGGGCATCCCGTTCAACTTGTTGTCAAGCCGCGCCAGGTGGTCGGGGTCGAGCCGGTCGATCTGTTCGCCGGTGATCATGCCGGCCGCGTGCGCCTCGGCGCCGGGCATGGACGCCGGCGCGAGTCGCCCCTTACGGGCGGCCTTCGTCTTGAGCTCGGCGCGGATCTCCCCGAAGTCGTCGCCCACCTCGGGCTCGTCGTCGAGCACGTCGTCGGGCTCGTCGTCGTCGGGCACGTCGATCACCTGCGGCGGCTCGGGCGCGTCCAGTGCCGCGCCGATCTCCGCGCGCTCCGCGCCGAACATGGCCGCGCCCACCGAAGCAAAGAGCTCGGCGCCGGCCCCGAGGGCCTTCGCGGCCGAGAGCAGGGCAACGGCCCGGTTCGTGGCCGGGTCGCCGTAGTTGCCAGTCCACACCATCTTTGCGGCGACGAAGGGCCGCGAGAGCTCCTGCGCCGTGTAGGCCTGGCGCAGCCCCAGGGCGAGCCGCACGGCCCGGTTGCGGGCCTTGGACTCGGTGTGCTCGGTGATGAACGCGCGGGTCTGCCGAAGTTGGCGCGCGCCCTTCTCGGCCGTCTCGGCGTTGGCGAGGATCTCCAGCGCCATCGGCGCGTCGTCGCGCAGGTCCAGCCGCTTGCGCGCTTCGATGCGGCGGGACTTCCCGTCAAGGTCCTGCACCTCGCACACCACCACGATCTCGCAGACGTGGGGGTGAGCGCCGTTGTCTTCGCGGCGGCTCATGCCCCAGGTGAGGCCAGCGGCCGCGCCGATCTTGTCGAGGGCCGCCTTGTGGAGCGCCCGCTTCCCGCGGCCGCCCTTCACCGGGTAGGTCTCGTTTTCCACGTCCACCGCGTGCGCGGCGACGGTGACGGCGTGCCCCTGTGGGATCAGGCCGACCCGCTGGACGGGGAGAAGCAGGTTCGCGTGCTCACTGAGCCCGTCGAGGGCCTCGCGGAGCGCGTCGACCGACTCAAAGGTGCCGGTGCGCCGCGCGAGCTCCACCGAGACCGTTGCGATTGCCGTTTGCTGGGGCCGGGAGCGCCCGTGCGGGCCCCCTGGCCCCCTGGCCCACTGGTTGTCTCTGCTCATGGTTCGTCGCTCCTGTACGCCGGCCTGGGCCGGGGGTCGTGTACGGTCGAGCTCAGCCGACGGCGGCCACCTCGACGGTCTCCAACAGATCGGACGCCTGGACGGCGCCCGCGGTCTCCCGCTCGATACGGACGGCGAGCTCGAAACTCGGCCGCTGGCGGCCGGACGCGAGCCGATAGATCGTGGTGTCGCTCACGCCCAGGCGGCCAGCGAACGCGAGCCGGGTCACCCCTTCACGGGTGAGCCAGTCCGCGAGCTTCACGCGCCCCCCTCGAAGCGAGAGCACGCGACCACGACCGCGATTTGCTTCTGGGCCACCTGACACCGCCGCCCGCGCCGCACCGCGCGCCGGTAGGCCTTGATCCGCTTGCGGACCTGGGGGGACTGAGGCCGACGCCCGCCGTGCATGAACCGCATCGCGAGCCCCACGGTGGCCTCGGGCGTCGCGTTCAGGACGGACGCCACGGCGCGGTCGGTGCCGGTGCGCCGGTAGGGCACCCTGCGCCGGGCTCCCGTCACCGGGTCGGCCTCCCACATGCCCGGCCAGGTGAAGGCCCGGCCGCCCTCGCCAGTCCACACGCCATCCCCTCGCTTCTTCGTCCCGCCCGCTGCACTCCAACCGCTTCCCATGTTTTCGCTCCCTTGGTTAGTGGTCGCTTGACGACCAGTTCCGAAGACCGTACCGTCTTCGTCGGAGCATCGCAAGGGGAGTTCATGGGATGGTTTCTAGGCCTGGGCCTTGTGGCCTGGGCGGCCGCCAGGTGGGCGGCGGGGCGGCATCGTGCCCGCGCTATGGCCTCGCGTCAAGTCCTCGGCCCGGCGCCGGTCGTCGCCATGCGAACCACGGCAGGTGGTCGCCCCGCGCCACTTGGCCCGCTCCCCGAGGGCTGGACGGTCCTCGGGGAGACGCACCGCGGCCGGCCCGCTCCGCGGGGCTGGGTGTGGGTCCAGTTGCCAGCGCACGAGTACCAGCGGGCCGACCTCGTGCGCCTTCTGGCGCAGGCCATCGAGCCCAAGGGGGGCGCGTGACCGAGAGGTGGCGACCGGGGGCCATCTTCCCCCTTCTGAGAATCCAGACCTGGGCGGACGGCCAGCCGGTGAAGGCCGTTCACCGCGGCATCCTCGCGACCCTGTTCGAGCGGTCGGCGCCGGCCGATGGGAAGTGCAGAGACGGGATCGTGCGGAACCGCAAGCTCGCCGCGTTCGGCCTCGGGCCCGACGTGGGCGCCTGGGCGGGTCGGCCCGAGGACCTGGGCGCGGCCCGGTCCTCGGTGCGGGAGACCCTGCGGCGGGCGCTGGCGCTCGGCGTGCTGGTGCGCCACGACCGGGCGGGGAAGCCCCCGATCTTCGTGTGGCAGGACGACCGGATCCGCGAGTTCGCCGCGCCACGACCCCAAAAGTCGTCTGCTCCTGCACTCCCTCTATCCTCTGCACCCGAGGGGGGGGGCTCGAAGGAGACCCGGTGCGAAAACGAACCCGGTACGAAAGCGGCCCCGGTCCAAAAAGAGACCCCCCCGTCTCTATATGATCCGCGCGCGCGTCTGGCCTTAGAACAACAACTACACACCCCCCTTACCCCCCAGGGGGGGGGACTGGCGGATCTGGATAGCTTGTGGGCCAGCGGGCACACGAGAGCTCGCCGCACCCGAGGGGTGCAGGGCTTCAACGGCGCCGAGATTTCACGGGTGGCCGCTGCGCTCCAGAAGCACGGCTTCGAGCCGGTCAAGGCCGCACTCGAAGCCGAGATCCTCGCCGCGGCCGGGTCGGCGCCGCGCATGGACATCGCGCTCAACACGTTGGACGGCCAACCGTCCCCGCCTCGCAGACCAGCGGGCCGGGGGCCAAGGCCTCAGAGGGGCGGGGGCAACCCCGCGAATCCGGTTGCGCTGGACCGGGCCAAATGGCGAACGCCGGCAGGAGGATAGAGGAATGACCGACGAACCGAAGACCATCGAGGCCGAGCCCTCGCCCGAGCCCTCGCCCGAGCCCTCGCCCGAGCCCTCGCCCGAGCCCAGCGGGCGCGGCAACCTGGGCGCGGCCGTGGACGCCCTCGCGGCGTCCTGGCGGCTGGAGTCGCCGACTCGGCCCGAGCCCCCGAAGCCGGACGGGCCCCCGACGCTCATCCTCGCGCAGACCCCCGAGGGCCTCCGCGCGGAGGTGACGCCCTGCACCTGCACCGACGGGTATCAGATCACCGACGCGGGCGCGGTGCCGTGCTCGGCCTGCTCGACGCCGAAGCGGGCGGCTGCGCTGATCAACCGCTGCGGCCTCCCGGCCGAGCCTGGGGCGTGCTACTTCGCCGGCTACCGCTACCTCAACGAGCCCGCGCCCGGCGAGCCCGACGGGGAGGAACGGGGGGGCGTGGTCTACGTCAAGGGCGGGGCCTACCTGCACCCCGCCCAGGAGCGCCGCGCCGCCCTCGCGGCCATGCGCTCACTCTCCGACCGCGTGGCGAAGCTGCGCCACGTTGGGGAGCTCCGCGGCCTGAGCTCGGTCCTACTCGCGGGCCCGCCCGGCGTGGGGAAGTCCTACCTCGGCGCGGCGTTCGCCCTCGAAACCATCCTCGCCGGCGCGCGCCTGGCCGTCCGCTACTGCCACATGGGCGGGCTCCTGGCCGAGTGCCGGCAGAGCATCCAAGCGCAGAAGCGAACGCAGGCCCTCGTGGATGCCGTGGCCACCGTGCCGGTCCTCGTGTTCGACGAGCTCGGCGCGGGCCGCGCGACGGATTGGGAGCGCAGCATCGCGGACGAGATCATCGCGCGGCGCTACGACGCCGGCCTCCTGACCGTCTCCGCGACGAACTACACGACCGGGGCGGACCCCGAGCCCGAGGACCTGGGCGCCCTGCGGAACCGGATCGGCCCGCCGGCGGCGTCTCGCCTGTGGCACCGCTCGGTGACCTACACGCTCAGCGGCGTGGACCTCCGCGGGGTGGTCTCGTGAAGCGCGGCAGCTACAAGGACGCAGTTCGCGGCGCGCGCCGCGCGGCCGAGTGGGAGGCGGCCACGAAAGCGGCCACGAAGGCCGATCTCGTGGCCTTCATCGAGGCCACCGTGTTTCTGGTGGCCACCGCGCCCGACTACGCCCGCCGGTTGCGGCGGCTCACGCTCCACAATGCGTGGCTTCGGGCCAGCGACCGACACCACGCCGCGATGAGCCGGACACTGGATGCCCTCACCCGCAGCATGGAGGCCACGAAGACGGGCGACTATCCCGAGATCGCCGCCGCGCACAAGGCCCGCGACAAGGCCTTCGCGGCCGAAGCCAAGGCCGAAAAGGCGAGCGAGCGAGCGTATGCCGCCCTGCGAGCGTTCGACGATGAGGTGGCGCTGTGATCGTGTGGCTTCTGGTGTCCATCGTGACCGTTGCCGACGTGGCCTGCGGCGAGAGCTCGCACGCCTTCACCGACGCGAAGGCCGTCGCCGGCGTGATCATGAACCGAGCTCGGGCGCGGGGCGTGACGCCGCTCGAAGCGGCCACGCGCCGCGGCCAGTTCGCCCGCGGGTGTCGAGCCGTCAACGCGCCCTCGCGGCTCACCTGGCGCCACCTGGCCGCCAGCACGCGCGCACACCTGGGCATCGACCGGCGGCCCGCGTGGCTCACCGAGGACGTGCTTTGGTTCTGCGCCGAGGCCGGGCCCGAGGCCGGCTGCGCCCGCTGGCGCGAGCCCGGCTCCTGGGGCCGCAAGTTGGCCGAGGCCGGCCGCACCTACGACACGCGCCCGCACCGCGCCGGGCGCCTCATGCACCGCTATTGGAGGATGCCATGACCACCCGCCCCGCCCCCGCCCCCAGGTGTTCCGGCCGCGTCCACGACGGCGGCGCGTCGGTTCGGTTTCACCAGTGCCGCCGTAATGCCGTCCTCGGCCCGTGTAAGGACGGGCACCACTGGTGCCGCCAGCACGCCCCCCGCTACCTCGCCGCGGCCGGCGCCGAGACCGTCCAACTTTGGTGCGTCCGCCTGTATCAAGGCGAGCTCCAGACCAGCACCGCGCATTTTCGCCTCACGCCGAAGACCTACGTCCTGGCGTCGGAGCGGGGCTTCGACTTCGTGACGAAACATGACCGCGGGCTGGTGGATCGGGGCGGCATCGTGGACGCCCGCTACTACGCGGTGATCGGCCGAACCGAGGGCGAGGCCTACCGGCGTTTCGCCAGCTTCGCCAGTGCGCGGGCTGTGAAGTTGGCCGAGGACCTCGCCGCACTCCGCGCCGCCATCGCGTGCGCCGAGGGGGAGTCTTGAGCGTGGGCCGCTGGAGCCTGCGCGAGTACCCTCGGGCCTGCGCCTACTGCGGAGAGGCCCTGACGGCCCCCCGGCCAGGCCGGGACGGTGACCGCGTGGCCATGATCGTTGTCGAGCACCCGCTGACCCGCCGGAAGGTGTCGGTGGGCTGGCACATCGGGGAAGAAGGCGACGCCACCGGGGGCCACTGTTACGACGTGTCCCCGTTCGGTGACCGGCTCGTCGTCGAGGACGACGGCGTGGCCTTCACGTTCACCATGATTCGAGAGATCGCGAAGCGGGGGCCCAACCGGGTCCGCGTCCTGCTCGAAGGGGAGACGGCCGTCGATGCGCGCGGCCGCCTCCTGGGCCCCGATGGGGCTGCACTCACACGCGCTATCGCCTGAGAGGTTGGGGAACCTATGACCGACACTAAGACCGGGTGGCGCGAGCTCGCCGCCGCCCAGAAGACGAAGAAGAAGACCCGCAAACGGCCGGACGACCCGGAGCACCGCGCACAGTGCGGCATCGTGGAGGTGATGCGGCTCACGCAGATCCCCCACGCGGCGAGCCTCAACGGCGTGAGGCTCCCCCCCGGCCTGGCCGGGAAGGCGAAGGCCGCGGGCATGACCGCCGGCGAGCCGGACTTCCGCATCGACGGCCACCCGTTGCGGCCCGAGCTCGCCACCCTCGCCCTCGCCGCGGTTCGCCTCCGCGGTGTCGCTGGCAAGTTCGCGGAGGGGCCGCAAGCTCGACAACTTGAGGCCGTGGCCGATTGGCTGGCCGTCGGCGCCCCGTCCGCGGTGTTCGTGGAGCTCAAGGCCGACGACGTGGCCAAGCGCAACCGGCTCACCGACCCCGAGGCCGGCGCGAGCGACGTGCAGCGCGCCCGCATGGCCGAGATCCGACAGGTGAGCGGCGCCGAGTGCTTTGTGGCCTACGGCATGGACGACTGCCTGCGGAAAATGGGCGAGCTCGGCTTCGCTGTGAGGGGGTGCCTGTGAGCGCGTCGACTGACCTTCCCGTCTACAACGCAACCGGGGGCCGCAACACCTGGGCGACCCCGCCCGCGTTCCTCCGCGCCGCCGCCGCCGCCCTGGGCGTCGAGGACTTCGCCCTCGACATCGCCGCCCTCGGGTGGAGCTCCCAGGGGCGCCGCTACTTCGGGCCCGACGCCGAGATCATGGCCGACCGTGACGCCTTCGGGGGCGACCACCCGCCCATGCCCCGCACCGCGGGCCTCGCGCCCGGCTCGCCCGAGCTCGTGGCCAGGTGGCGCGCAGACGGCGCCCGCTACGCAAACCCGCCCTACTCCCGCGCGTGCCTCGCGTGCCGCGACGGCGAGTGGAAGCGGGCCACGAAGACCCGAAAGGGGTGCTCGGCCAAGGGCCACGCCAGCCGGACGGTCACCGACTGGATGCGCGCCATCGCGGCCGCCGGCGTCGACCCCGAGGGCGGCGGGCCCTTCCTGGCCCTGCCCGCGTTCCGGCCGGCGACCGAGTGGTTCAGCCGCCACGTTCACGGCGTCGCGCGTCGCGTGGTCCTGCCCCGCGGCCGGCTGCGCTTCGAGACGGGGCCGGGCAAGCCGGCGAAGACGGGCGCCCCGTTCCCCTCGTGCCTCATCGAGTACGTCCCGCCCCCGCCGGGCTGGGCCTGGGTGACGCAGTACGGCGCGATCAACGCGGACGGGACCGACCCCGATATCCCGCCCCCCGTCGTGCGGCGGGAGTCGGACCCGGCGAGGTCCTACGTCGTGCGGGGGAGCGTGGCGTGTCTCCTGGGTGCCGACATCGCGCGCCAGAAGGTCGCGCGCGAAAGGGTCGCCCTCGGGGTGCCCGAACTTGAGCCCGTGGAGCCGCCAGCCGACCGGGAGTGGTTGGCCCGAGTGGAGACCGCCGCAGCGGAAATCCGGGGAGCCTACGGCCCCGAGGCCCTCGCCGGCCTCCCGCCCGAGTACCTCACCGGGGGGCGCGTGAACCGCATCGCCGTCACCGTCACCACGAAGCCGACGCCCGAGCCCGTGAAGCGGGGGAATGTGAAGCTGATCACCCTGGGGGGGGGCGCGGAACAGGGGGGGGAGGATAGCGGCGCAGCCGCTCGCCAGGTGAGCGAGTTGCGGCCCGTTCGTGACGGTGGCGTGGGGCGCGGCACCGCGGATCTCTCCCACCGCGGGGTGTGCGGGTGCTGTGGAGCTCCCCGAGGGCCCGACGCCAGCATGACCCACGACGGCGAGTGCATCTGGCACCCCTCGCGGGACATCGGCCTCTCCCCATACTGACCGCCAGGGCGTATGCTGCGCCCGCTCGCGTTCTGTGGGTGTTCCACCGCCGGTGTGAGCTAGCCTCGCGCGCAACAGCCGGCGGTGGTCCTCTTGCGCACCCTCTCTTGCGCACCTATTGAGCACCGGCCGCCCGCGCTCAATAGGGGGGGTACGAAAACGTACCCCCTGACCAGATAGAGGGTACGAAAACGTACCCCCTTGTCGACCGTCCATGAGCTCACTACCGTTTGTGCAGGTGCTCGCGGCGTGCCCCAGCGCGCCCGAGTGGGGCCCCAACGTGACCCCGCGTGACTCGACGTGAGCCCGCGCGGTCCAGCATAGGCCGGCAAGTGACCGACATCGTGGAGCATTCAGGGGGGGCGCATCCGGGTACACTGGAGACCCCGAAGCCTGACCCCGACGACGCACGACCGTTCGAGGTGCTCGACGCCCTGGACGCCGGCGAGTCGGTGCGCGCCGTTCGGGCCCGGTTCAAGATCGGCGCTGGCACCCTGCGGAAGCTCCGCGCCGATCCCGAGCTCGCCGCCCGACGTGAGACCCACCGCGAGGCCCTCGCCGAGCACGAGCGAATGCGCGTGCCCTACCTCGTGGCCGAGCACCTGATCGACACGCTCAACGTGTCCGCGACCGCTCGACACTTCGGGATCAGCCGCCCGACGGTTTACAAGTACCTCGCTTCGACCGGGGCGATAAGCGCCGTGCGCGAGCTCGCAGGCCTGAACGCCGCCCTTGTGCGCCTCGCTGCGCAGCGGGCCTTGGCCGAGGGCGTGCCCGAGCTCCTGCGCATCCTCACCGACAGCGAGAGCGACGCGGTGACTGGCAAGGCGAACGTGGCCGAGGTCCTGCGGAAGCTGGGCGTGGGGGAGCAGTCCGGCGGCGGCCCGAGCATCGTCGCGAACGTGGCCGTCGCCACCGACGGCGGCCAGGCCATCGCAGGCGAAGGCGCCCAGGTGGCGAACCTGCCCGCGCCTCTACACGAAGCAGACCTTCCGACCGAGGCCCTTCACCGCCTGGCGCGTGCGTGCCTCGACGTGGAGACGCTCGCGGTCACCGACCCGGAACCTGACGAGGTGAAGCGATGAAGCACCAGTCCGTCGACCCGGAGTGGTTGTGGCTTGACGCACGGCTGCGCGCGATGGCCGCGGCCATCGCGCGCCACCGTGCGCAGGCGGGCGAGATCATCCGATCCACGCGCTTTCAGAGGTGGCGCACCGAGTGGGACCGGCACGCCGACCGCTGGCAGGTCCTCATGGACTCGGAACACGAGACGGAAGCCGAGGTGTGCGGGTGAAGTGGTACGAGAACAACGCGGGGACTCGCTCGCACGCCTTCGCCCCCCGCGCCCGACGCTCGGTGTGCGACAAGGCCGGGCGGAAGTCCTGCATCCACCCCGAGCGGGCGCCGCGGCCTGAGAAGTGCGGGGCGTGCCTCGCCGAGCTCGAAGCCCGAGCCGTGGCCGACCGCCCGGCCCGCGGCGAGCCCTCGCAACTTGGGTTGCTGGAGTCGGTGGCCGTCGCGGCCTTCGATCCCGCGCCCGACGCGCCCGCCCGCATTCAGGCGAACCGTCGAGGGCTGGAGACTGTGGCCCAGGCGACCGAGTGGTTAGAAGCCCGCCTCGACGACGGCGCCGACTGCCCGTGCTGCGGCCAGGTCGCGAAGGTCTACCGGCGCAAGCTGAACGCCGAGAAGGTGCGCGTCCTCGCGTGGCTCGCCTTCGTGAGCTCGCCGTCGTCGGCCTTCGTTCACTTGTCTGCGACCGCGCCGGCCTGGGTCCTCGCGGCGGGCGGCGAGGTCGCCAAGTTGCGCCATTGGGGCCTCGCGGAGCAGGCCCCGAACGACAACCCGAAGACGCGCACCTCGGGCCACTGGCGCGTGACCGCGCGCGGTCTCGCGTTCCTGAACGGCGCCCAGGCGCCCGCGCACGTCCTCCTGTTCAACAACCGAGTCGTCGGCTTCGCAGAGACGACCACCACGGCGGCCGAGTCCGCCCAGAGCGGCGGCTTCGACTACCGCGCGCTCATGGAAGGGTGCGAATGACCCGCGTGGCGCTACTCGTCGGCCTGGCGTTCACCCGCATGGCGGTTCGCGGGGCCCTCGTCGGTGTTGCGGCCGTGGGTGCTGGCGCCGCCGTCCTCGTCGTCTGGGGGCTGTGTGACTGAGCCGCTCCCTACCCTGGAAATGCCCTGGGGCGTGACGCTGGACGCCTTCGAGGTTCGCGCCGCGGTCGCCCTCGGCCTGCGCCGAGCTCAGCAGAACAAGGCCGCCGGCCTGGCCGACGACACGGCCGGCGGCCAGTCGGCCGTCGAGGTTCACGTCGTCGGGGCGCTCGGTGAGATCGCCTTCGCGCGCGTCGCGAACGTCTACCCTGACCTCGCCCCATGCCCCCGCATCGGTGGCGTGGACTCGGCCCTCGCAAGCGGCCTCACCGTGGACGTGAAGGCAACGCGGGCGCTGGACGGGAACCTGCTAGAGCCCGTCTCGAAGGCGAAGCACCCGAGCTCGCGCACGGCGGACGTGTGCGTCCTCGCGCGGGTGGCGTGGACCGAGGGCCAACGCACCGCAGAAGTCGAGCTCGTCGGGTGGGCCTGGACGGTCCACCTGCGGCAGACGATCCGCGAGGCGGGGATGCGGACCCCCGCGTACTTCCGCCACGCTTCGCGGCTCGCCCGAAGCCTCCCGCTAGTGACCTGGCCAGAAGGTGATCCCCGTGCCTGAACCGCTACCAGCCCCCCCCCGCAGACCGCCCCGAGGGCGACCACGGCCGGTGCAAGTCCTGCGGCGCCGGCGTGCTGTGGGTCGTCACCGACACCGGAAAGAAGATGCCGCTCGACCAGCCCTTCCCCATCGTGCCCGACGACCACGGGGCGTTTGTCGGCTTCGACAAGTGGGGCCGGTTCCGCTGCGGCTACGACGGGACCGGCGACCACCGCGCCGTCAACGTCGGGGCGTCTCACTTCGTCACCTGCCCGAACGCAGACCACCACCGAAAGAAGGGGTGACCCATGCGACGACTGACAGAACGCCAGGAGGCCGTGCTGCGCCGCTACATCGCGGCGGCCCTCGAAGGGCGCCCGCCCCCGACCATGCGCCAGGTGGGCGAGGCCACCGGCCGCACTCACACCAGCGTTCACCAGCACGTCGCCGCGTTGCGCAAGTGGGGATACATGGAGGGCCTGCGCGTGACGCACACGGCCCGAGGCGAGCCCTTCGTCCTCGCGGCCGAGGTGTTGGCCCAGGCGAGCGCCGAGGACCTCCGCGCGGCCCTTGAGGCCTGCGCGTGAAGGCGGCCGGCATCATCGCCGCCCTCGTGGCGGCCGCGGCGGTCTACTGGCACGTCTACCCCGGCCCGTGCGGCCGACTGGCCGATCTCTGCGCGGAGCTCCACGAGGGGCGGGCCGCGCCGGGCTCGGTGTCGGTCGAGCTCGCGGTGGCCTGCTCCCCGTTCGCGCACATGCACGGCGAGTGGACGCGGGGCCAGTGCGCCGAGGTCCTCCCATGATTGCCAGGCGCGACGCCGTGACCGTGGCGGAAGCGGTCAACAGGCGCCAGTCGACGGATCTTGCCGCTGCGCAACAGCGCGGCCAGGCGGCGGCGCTGGCCGTCGTGTGGCAACGCCTCCGGCTCTCATGGTCGCTAGCCCTCGTTGACGGCTACGCGGTGGTGACGTGACACCAGACGGCGGCTTCGGCCTGGGCCTGCTCATGTACCGTCGCGGGCAACCGTCGCGGTTCCACCTTCACCCCGGCTGGCGCGTGTACGTCCTCGCGGGCCGAACGCGCATGTTCGAGGTTCCCCCCTGGGCGACCCCGCTATCCCCGCTCCCCGTCCGCCTGGCCGCGCGCCTCGCTGCAAGGATCGGCCTGTAGGTGGACTGGCCGGCGGACCTGCGCGCGGAGGCCCTCGCGGCCTTCGACTGTCCGGCGTACCAGCACCGGGTCGAAGGGCAGGTGTGCGCGGGGCTGTGGCTTGCGGCGAACGCGCCCGACACGACCGAGAACACCGCGCGGCCCTTCTGGTGCCGCTGGTGCCCCGCCGGGGGCGACCGGGCCCGCGTGCTACGGTGGGCGGCCTGGCGCGTCTCCAGGGGCGTGCGCGGGCCCGTCCCCGCGGCATCCTTCGAGGTGCTCCGGTGGCTGGTGAAGGTCGGGCCTCGGATGGCCGGCCGGGAGGGGCGGGCGGGCGACAAGATCCCGACCCGCGTTGCGGGTGAGCTCCACCGGCGCGGCCTCCTGCTTCGGTGCGGCGAGCTCTACGAGCCGACCGATCTCGGTCGGGCGCTGGTGGAGGTGGCCCCGTGACGAAACAAGCCGCAGCCGACCGCCTGGCCGCAGCCCTGCGCGCCAACCTCCCCGCTCGCGGCTGGACCGAGGTAGACGGCCGCTTCGAGGCGGGGGAGACCACCGTTCAACCGTTCCCCGCGCGGCGCACGGTGGCGGTGTGCTGGCCCGTGCTGACCTCGGGGGCTATCCACCTGTGCCGCGTCGTGGTCGGGCCGCTGGGCGCCGGCCGCGGCTGGCCTGAGCGGCTGGCCTACGCGGCGTCGGCCTTCGTGAAGGGCGAGCCCGTGCCCGGTGTCCGCCACCGGCGCGTGCCCCCTCCCGAGGGGCTGGAGACCGTGCGCGTGCGGGTCGACTGCCCCGCATGTTCGGTGGACACCTTCGTCCCGCTCCCCGAGGTGCTCGCCCCCTCCCCCTGGCGGTGCGTGGAGTGCGGCGTCCCGCTGGCCGTGAAGATCCAGACGGCGACGAGCCGGGCCGGCCGGCCGCGCCTTGTGGCGGTGAAGGGGTGAAGGTCCGCCAAGTGTTGCGGGGCTGGGCCCGCGCGCTGGTGGTGGCCGGTGCGGCCTTCGCGCTGGCCCTCGGGGCCGTGGAGTGCGGCGACGGCCTCGCGCGCCTCCCGCTCACCTGGCCCGACGTGGCGGCCTCCGCGGCCGAGCTCCAGCCCGACGACGAGCTCCAGCCCGACGAACTCGCGGCGCTGGCCACCCTGACGCTCACCGGGCCCGCGCCCGACGACGACCCGACGCGCGCCTACCTCGCGCGGCGTCACCCGCAACTGCTCCGCGACTCACTCGCCTACTGGATGCGACACGCGGCCGGGATGGAGGTCGGCCCGCACCACGTCGAGTGGTCCGAGCTCCTGACGGAGCACTCCCACCTCGCCCTACTCGCGGCCCGTGGGCATGGGAAGTCCGCCTTCTGGAGCTACGCATACCCCCTCTGGCGCGCGTGGCGCGAGCCGAACACCCGCGGCCTCCTGATCTCGAACACCGAGGGGCAGGTGGCCGAGCTCATGCGGATCATGAAGGACGGCAAGGCCTTCGTGGACGGCACCGGGCGCGAATGGCGAATGCCCCCCGCAGCGAGCTTGCCGATCCTCGCAGACATCGTGCCGCCCACATGGGAGCGGACGTGGACGACCGAGCGGATCTGGTTCACGAACGGGTCACTGTTCGAGGCTAAGACCTTCGGCAAAAGCTTTCGCGGGCGCCACGTTCAGTGGATCGTTGTCGACGACCCCATCAAAGACAACAGCCAGTACAGCGCCGTAGAACGGGAGAAGTCCAAAGCCTTCCTGCACCGCGCCATCGGCAAGATGCTACTCCCCGCGCGCGGGGCTCAAATGGTCGTGATCGGCACGCCGATGCACGGCGACGATCTACACGCCGATCTGCGCCGGCTGCACGTCCAAGCCGAGCGGCGAGGGCGCCGGCCTGGCGACTGGTTCCAGCGTCCCTATCCTGGGCATTGGCTGGACCCGACAACGGGCGAGAGCCGCTACCTGTGGCCGGCCCTGCGCGGGCACGCATGGCACCGGCGCGAGCGCGAGAGCAACGCCCTCGCGTACTCGCAGGAGATCGAGCTTCGGCCGGTCTCGGATGAGACCTCGCTTTTTCCCCCGTCGCTCCTGCACCGGCACGGGGACACGCTCAACCATGAAGCGGTGCTTCGGCCGTCGCGCGCCGACCTGGCCGCGGCCGGCTGGGCGGTGTTCATCGGCGTCGACCTGGCGATCTCGGCCGAGGTGGGCGCCGACTACACGGTGATCGTCGTGGTGGGCGTGGACTCGTCGCAGAACCGGCACCTTGTCGACCTGATCCGGCTGCACGGCGCCAGCTACTCGGCGCAGTTGTCGGCCATCATCGACGCCCACCGGCGGTACGGCGCCGAGCTCGTCTTCGTCGAGGGCAACCAATGGCAAGCGGTGGTGGCCCAGGGGCTCTCTGAGGGCACCGACTTGCCCGTCCGCCAGTACACGACCGGCGTAGAGAAGCACTCGCTACGAAAGGGCGTGCCGTCCCTGCGGCCGCTCATCGAGAACGGCAAATACAGGTTCCCGCGCGGCGATGAGTACAGCCTTGCGCAGACGGACGTACTATTCGCGGAGCTCCGCGACTTCGGGTTTGTAGACGGGAAGGTTCAGGGCATCGGGAACCACGACGATGCGGTCATGGCGCTTTGGATCACCGATCAGGCGATCCGCGAGGGCATCGCGTGGGGCTTCCGGTCGGACGCGGAGGACGAAGGCGCCGAGGCCACTATCGGGATGCACGCCGCAGTCGAGGCGGCCGAGCTCGCCGCCGAGGAAGGGCCGGGGGCCGAAGGCGTCCTCGCGGGGATGGCGGAGGCCGACCGGCTGGCCGAGCACGAGCGGCTGGTGCTCGCCAGGCCGGCACGGCTGAACCCCGACGGGGTGCGCTGGCGACACGCGGCGATGGTTCACGGGGAGGGGCTCGACGGGGTGAAGGAGGCCGCGGCCTCCTGGCCAGCCGACCGGGGCGAACACGTCGCGGCGTGGAACGCGCTACAGCGGGAACCCTACGACCTGAGCTCGGTAGACCCGGCCATCGCGCAGGTGGTCTATCAGGACTCCCCAGGAGTCGCCCGAGCGATGTTGCGCGACCTGCTCGACCTGTAGGCTTAGAGCCATCTGGGGTCCACCCCGCAGGCTGGGCATGGGGGCGCCAACGGCGCCCCCTCACAGCGCGGGCACCTGAGCAGCGCGGCGGGGCCGCCCCGGCCGGCCAGGGCGCCAGCGGGGAGCCGCAAAGCACCTTCGAGGCTCTCCAGGCTCAAGGGCGACCCGTTGCGGCCCCAGGCCCGAGGGGGGTGCTTCGCCGCGCGCGAGAGGCGCGCGGCGAGGTTCCCGGCGGTGATCCCCAGGAGGCCCGCCAGGCCCTCGCGGTCGGCCGGTGCCGCGAGGCCGGGCGGGCCTCGCCCGTACTCGTCGAGCACGGCCAGGCGCAGGGCCAGCCGCCGCGCCAGAACGGGCCCGGTGACCTCGTGCCCATCGGGGCTGTACGCGCGGTGGAGACACTCGGTGCAGACGAAGACCTCGGCCCCGTCGGGCCTGTACGCGACGTGGAGCTCCGCGGGGGTGCCGCAGTCGGCGCAGGGTACGGGTGCCGTCATGGTGTGTCCTCAAGTTGGAGGTGGACGGGGCGCCGCTCGGTGGCCTGGGCAGCGGCCACCGCGGCGGCCATGCCGGCCGCGCTCGACCGGGAATCCCCGCCGGGCTCGGGCTCTATGTCGGGCATCCCGAAGCGCCCTATCGCGTAGCCGTGCGCGGCCATGCGCGCCACCTCGGCCACCTTCGGCCGCTCGTCGGCGTAGAGCTCGGCGGCGATCTTCGCCATCGGGCCGGGCCCTCGAATGATCCGCGTGGAGCGCGACCCCTTGCCGCGGACGTACACGAGGACGGTGCAGCCCAGCGCGAGGGTGAGGTATCCCAGCACGATCAAGTCGGTTGGGGTGGTACACGGGACGAGAACGTCCACGTCGGGCGGGCCCGCGGCGAGCTCGCGCTCAAGGTGCGGGTGCCGCTCCAGTAGGCGCCCGAGGATGCGCCGTGCGTTGTCGCGCTCGCCGCCCTCGCCGCCCTCCGCGAGTGCCTGCAATCGGCGCAGCCGGTCGACGCTGGGCGCGGTCATAGCCACACCTCGACCATGCCGCGCTCGCCGGGCGCGGGGAGCTCCACGCGGTAGCCGGCGGCGCGCGCCTCGCGGGCGCGGCTGGCGATGATCCGGTCGGCCAGGTCTCGCGCTTCGCCCTCGGGGAAGCGCGCCCGCAGGCCCCGAAGTTTGATGAACATTCGGGAGACGGCCAGGGCGAGGCCGGCCGCGGCGACGGGAACGGGCGTCTGAGAGCGCCCCACGGTCGAGCCGGCCAGTATGCGCGTGTCGAGGATATCGAGCACGGGGAGAAGCTCGTCGAAGGCCGCCGCCCAGGTGTCCTCGTGGGGCTCGTGGGTGGTGTCGCCGGCGACGGCCTGCACCTCCCCGGTGGAAACGAGGTAGGCCGCCACGTCGGCGGCCAGGTGCGCCGGCGGCGCCGTCGCGAGGATGATGCGCGCCGCGGCGAGGTCGAGCAGGTCGGGCAGGTCGGGCAGGTCGGGCCCCGAACTCACGACCCCGACCCCGCGGCGTGAGCTCGGCGGCAGGACGCGCACGCGCCCGTTGAGGGCTTCGAGCACGCGCCGCAGATCCCGCCCAGGCCCTCGGGCTGGGCGCCGTCGTCGGTGACGATGCCGCACTCGTCGAAACGCCACATGCGCCCGGCGTAGACCACGACGGCCAGGCCGGGAGTGCCGCGAGCAGTCCGAAGGGCCTCGCCCAGATCCAAGCCGACCCAGGTCTTGCGCATGGTCGAGTCGGTCCCGAGCACCCACACGGCCGCGGGGCTCTCGGGGCTCCCGCCCACGTCGTAGAGCGCCGCGACGGCCTGCTCAGCCGTGCGCGCCGCGTTGCCGTCCGTCCACCACGCCGCGGCGTGGTCCTCGGCCGCGTGGGCCGGGATGATGCCGAAGGGGCCGCCGGCGGCCCACTGTGAGTGGCCGGCGGGGTCGATGGTGCGGAGGTTGTCGAGGATGCGCCCGAGCGTCTCGGGGGAGGGGTGGGCGTCGGCGTCGCAGGACGAGCAGACGACGTGCGCGGGCCCGTTGGGGCCCGGCACCCATCCCCCGTCGCCGGGGTGGCCGCAGGCCCAACAGTCGTGCTCGGGGACCTCGTGGTCGCACGCGCCCGAGGTCCCGCACACGCCGCAGCGTGGCTCGGGGGGCTCGGTGAGGTAGCGGTCAAGGTCGGATTTGAAACTCACGAGCAGGTCTCCTTTGCAGTGTCCAGGGCGCCGAGTTTGGCGGCCGCGCCCGAGAAGAACAGGCGCGCGGCGCGGGTCGCCTCGACCCGAGCCGAGGCCCGCCCGCCCTTGACGCGGCCCTCGGCCACGACGATCCCCCCGACGCTCACGGTCCAGGGGTTGAGGCCCGCGCCGTCGTCCAGCCGGGCGAGGTCAATCGAATTGAACCGGACGAAGGCCGCCGAGGGCACCCACCGGCCGCCGGGCACGGTCCAAGGGGTGACGGTGAGGCCCGGCGCCGCGTCGCGCGCCACGCCGGCCGCGACCGTCCACTGTGCCGCGTTCACGTCGCAGAGGTTCGCGGCTTCGTCGAGGGCCAAGCACACGTTGTGCGCTTCGAGGTCGTCGCCACGTCGCAGGACCGTCCCCAGGCTGCGCAGGAAGTCGGCCAGGTGGGCGGCCCGTGGCTTGCCGGTGGTGGGCTCCATGAGCCCGAGCGAGCGCCCGTGGCGCAGGTTGTGGAGGATCGCGGTGTAGACGCTCACAGCACCCCCCCGCACTTGGGGCAGGGCTCGTCCGCCGGGAACGTCGGGCCGTCGTCGCAGGGGACCCACCCGGTGCTCTCGCAGCGGTCGCACCCGACCCGCTGGCGGGCGGCGGCCACGGCGGCGGCCGAGACGGCGCCGGTGCGGATCAGGATGGCGAGCACCTCCGCGGCTTCGAGGGGGAGCCGATGGGGCACCCCTCGGGCGAGGTCGTCGGGGTCGGGGCTGATCCAGGCGCGCGACGACGGCGTGAGCGTCACCAGCCGTGCTCGGCGCTCGCCCATGAAGCCGCCCGAGGTGGGGCAGAACCACCGGGCGGTGACCTCCTGCACGAATTGACCGCGGGCGCGGAGCTCCGAGCCGTCGGAGAAGGTCGCGAAGCGCACGCGGTGGAACTCGTCGGCGTCGGCGGCGAGGTCGCCGCCAGCGGACACGCACTCCAGCGCGACGCCCGGCCGGTCGATGGTGCCGGGGCTCATGGCGCCCAAGGTGAGCGCGGCGCTGACGACGCCCTCCCAGGTGGCGTCACCGCCGGACTGGACGAACAGGTCGAGGGCCCCGAGGGCCTGGGGTGTGCGGCTCATTCCTGCCCCCCGATGGCGGCGAGGTTCGCGTCGCGGTAGGCCTCGGCGCCGGCGTGCCAGTCGTCGGCCGTGAGCTCACCGGCCGGGATGCCGAGCTCCAGGCGGACGAACTCGTCGGTGTTCGCGCTCCCGCCCATCGCGTCGAGGTTCGCGCGCTTGGCGAAGGCCTCGCGGACCTCGCACCGGAACAGATCGCCGGCGAGCTTGTCGAGCTCGCGCAGGGCCACGGCCAGGCCGGCCGCGGTGACCTCGGGCTCGGGCCGGGGGGCCCGCGGGAGAAGGTGCCCGCTCTCGGCCGCGATGGTGACGCGGTAGGCGCCGGCGTCCACCTGCACCACGAGCGACCCGCCCAGGTGGGCGAGATCTCGGGCGATGGCGGGGAAGTCGGAGAGGTTCATGCGTGGGGCTCCTGGGGGTCGGGGTCGTCGTTCATGGCGGCGGCCGCCGCCATGGCCTCCGCGCAGGTGGCGAGGGCGGGCTCGCTTCCGAACAAGGCCGCATCGCAGGCGCGAAGCATGGCGTCGTCGCCGGCCGCGACGGCCTCCGCGCGAAGGGCGAGGACCTGGGCGTCGGTGATCACGGCGAGGGTGGGGGCGTCGGTCACGTCGGCGGGGAACCAGTCGACGCAGAAGGCGCCGGCCGGGAGGGCCTCGACGGTGCCGTCGTAGGTGGTGCGCCCTTCGGCCACCGTCCATGTGCAGACGCTACCGCCGGGGTCGGCGGCGCGGTCTTCGTCGAGGTCTTCGCCGAAGCCCTCCGCGCAGAAGCGGGGCGCGGCGTGCCACGCATGGACCGCGGCCGCGGCCGAGGGGAGGACATCGCCCGAGACGCCGCAGCCGCAGGTCACGGCGTAGCCGCCGGTTTCGGCCGCCACGTTGACGGGCTGGCCGCAGCACGCGCGGGCGGCGTAGACGACCTGGGCGCGGGGGGCGGGCTCGCCGTCGAGGGCCTTCGCGGCCCCGGCGAGGTTCCACGCGGCGATGGCCTCGCGGGCGCCGGCCCAGGTCCCGTCGCCGGGCTCGGCCCAGGGGCCCCGGATGCCGCAGAAGGCGCAGCAGACGGCCTCGCGGCGGTTCTTCCGCTCGACGCCGATCTGGCGGCTCCCGCAGTAGCCGCAGAGGGCCGCGGCGCTCATGGAGGGGTGAAGGGGGGCGGTGGACATCGGGAGCTCCTATCGGGCGCGGTTCGAGCAGGTGGCGACGGCGCGGAGGTCGGCGCGGAGGTTGAAGTCGTCGTCGGGGTCGAGGACCACGGCGGCGCGCAGGATGGCGCGAGCCTCCGAGGTCATGGCCGCGTAGGTCCGGCCGTGCATCTTCTCGCGGCGGCGGCGGGCGGTGGCGCGCACGTCGTCGGCGGCGTGCTGGGCGATCAAGCGGTCGGCGCGCTTGAGGTGGGTTGGGAAGATGGCAGGCCAGGGCATGTTCAGACTCCAGTCGCCCCACCTGACGGGGCACCTCTGCTTATACGGACACCCGTTCGTATGTGCAACCCAAAGTTACACATGCCGGCAAAAGCGAGCTCCCACGGGGTTTTCCGGCCGTGTATGCTCGTCGCCTCGGTGGCGACACCTCAAGCTCGCGGCAGACCTGCTCGCCGCGCATGGTGAGCACGCCCGCGTCTGGTTGCTCGGCGAGGGATTTCGACTCGACCCGAGCCTGCGCCGCAATGTCGACGAGGCGCTGCGGCTGGCGGGCGTGCCCGAGGTCGTGACGCCCGACCTGTTCGATTGACACGCGGGCGAGCCCGCTGGGGAGATGATGATGAGGTCCTTTCTGGTCGGGGTGCTGCTTGTGCTCTGCTTGCCGCTCGGCGGCGCGACGATGTGCGACACCGACTCTGACGTGCCGATGCCGTGCGCGCAGGCTGACGGCGGCGTGTGCGCCTCGCCGTGGTACGTCAATCGCGCGCTCGGCGTGGTCCGCAACGACGACAACAAGCCCATCCTCGCGCTGAACGTCTACTGGCAGAACGAGCCCGCAGGCGCGGCGCTGACGGTCAACGGGGTCGTGTTGCAATGCCAGTTCACGCCGGGGTCGCGGTCGTTCCCCTGCGCGGGCGGGACGTGGACGGTCACCGTCGAGGCGGCTGACGAGATCGTGGTCAAGTTCCACCCCTACAGCGGGACACCCGGCAACGGGACCGCGCTCTACTACAAATTCAGCGGCGACTCGTCCATTCCGGCCGGGCTCAAGCAGCCGAGCCAAATCGGGACCCTCGGTGAGTACGACTGGCGCGACCAGCGCACGGGCACAGGCCGCGACCATCACGCCGA
>Ga0257118_1000152_pt1 | contig 84149 bp, 76 predicted proteins | sample SI112_150mmetaG_FD_190156 | JGI IMG/M metagenome (GOLD analysis project Ga0257118, IMG submission 190156) | Marine microbial communities from Saanich Inlet, British Columbia, Canada - SI112_150m | ecosystem: Environmental > Aquatic > Marine > Inlet | place: Canada: British Columbia | collected...
TTGTTTGTGATATGTTATTTAAATTTACACTATCGTTACAACTAACTGAGAAATTGTATTCTCCATTGGAAAGTGCAGTAGTTAGAGTATGAGTGAACGTAGTGCCATTAGTTACGTTTGTGAATGAAAGATTCACTGCGTCGTTGATTATTAAGTCGCAACTGCTGATTTGGGTCAAGGAATCGTTTACTTGCCAGATGAATGTCGGAGTTGTATCTTCGTAGGCAGTGTTGTTGCTTAAGTTATATAATTCGATTGTGTCTGGTGCGGTTGTATCTACTAAGAAAGTAGTGGTTTCGCTATCGTTTAGGTTACTGCTTGTGTCGTTTGCATAGATGGTTAAAGTATGATTTCCATCAGACATGGCACTGGTTGCTAAGGTTGTGTTGTAGTCGTTTCCTGCGCCGTTGTCTGCCGTTAGGTTGAATGTTGCATCCGATGCATTAGTTAATTGGAAAATCACGTTGTTTACTGCGAAATCGTCTATGGTTGTTGCGTTGAAGATTATGGTTTGACTTGTGGTGAAGTTTTGATTTGCTGCTGGTTCGTTGATACTAGAAATTGTTGGAGCAGTAGTGTCTGTTGAATTTTGAATAGAGATATTAGATGAGAAACTAGTCACACCATTATCAATGCCATCGTTTGGAGTTGCACTAAAAGACCAATTATCCCCAATACTAGTTTCACCAGATACAATTGTGTTTGTTTTATTTTCATAGAATGCTATGACCTGAGCTTGAGTCAAGGAATAATTGAAGATCATCAAATTATCCACATACCCTTCAAAGTCTCCATGAAAACCATCGGCGATCCGATTGTTATTATTGAAAACAATTCCACCACTTGAATAACTCCTACTTACACCATCCACATAAATAAATGAACCGGTATCGTTTTTAATACCAACTATGTGGTGCCAATTGCCATCATTAAATCCTGATCCTGCATTGAATCTCCAAGAACCAGTTCCATCTACAAAACCCACCTTATCTTGGCCACCGGCATTATCTCCGGTCGTTAGAGCGTAATTATTTGAGAACCCACCAATTTGAACCATAGCAACTGCATCTTTAGATGCATCCGTCCATTTTGCCCATAGAGCTATTGAGAATGTATCCCCACCAACATCTAAAGCAGAATTGTTTCCTAAGTCGATAAAATCAGCCGACCCATCAAAATAATATCCACCAGAATTTAAAACCCCATTAGTATTATTCCATACTGCATCGCCACCATCAGACCCGTTGTTGTTGTTTCCAGAATAATCCCACGCATTGGAATTATTGGTCCCATTAATTCTTTCAAAGGGCATGTTTAATACATAAAGAGGATTGGAGTTTTTGTACCAATTTCCAAAGATAGTTGTTACAGCATCTGAATCAGAGTCTGCAGTAGTTGCATGAGCAGTTACATTTCGAGTGGTGTCGTTGTTTGTTGGAGCGGTTGAATTTATTTGGACACTTGAAATAGTAGGCCTGTTATTAGTAATTGAAAAATTTAGAGTAGTTCTATTTATGTTTCCAGAAGTATCATTTACATACACAGTTAGATTGTAATTTCCTGCACTTGGACCTATGGAAATATTTAGACAATTGGAGATAGTAGTATTGAGATTATTGTTCAAAGAATAATAACAGTTAGCTATCGCTCCGTTATCACTAGCACTATAATTAATTGGAATCACTGACAAGTGTTGCGAATTGTTTACAGGAGAAGTTACATTAAGAGTAGGATTTAAAAGATCAAGAATTGTAAAAGTTCTAGTTTCTGAAACATTATTTAGATTCACACTATCGTTACAACTAACAAACCAATTGTAATTACCCCCAACTAAATCAGAGGTCAAAGTATGAGTGAAAGTGGTACCGTTGGTTACATTTGAAAAACTTAGATTGATTGCGTCGTTGAAGTATAAATCACAAGTACTTATTTGAGTTGTTGAATCATTTACTTGCCAAGAGAAAGTCGGAGTTGTATCTGTTTCATTTGTGTTGTTAGTTAAGTTATATAATTCGATGGTATCTGGCGCAGTCGTGTCTACGATGAACGTGATTGATTCGCTATCATTTAAGTTTGCATTGGTGTCATTGGCATATATTGTTAAAGTGCGGTTTCCTTCTGACATAGCGCTTACTGCTAAAGTTGTGTTGTAGTCATCACCTGCACCATTTTCTGCGGTTAAGTTGAAAGAGGGGTTTGATGCGTTGGTTATTTGGAAGATTACATTGTTTACTGCTTCGTTGTCTGTGATGGTTGCGTTGAATGTTATTGTTTCACTGATTGTGAAGTTTTGATTTGCTGCTGGGGTGTTTATTGAGGTGATTGTTGGAGCTGTCGAATCATTACTTGTGATAGTTAAAGTATTTGAAGTATTGGATGCTCCTTGAAAAGAAAGATCGTGAGGAGTTGCAACGAGGGACCAAATATCATTAGCAGAAGTTTCTTGACTAACAATTAAATCAGTCTGATTGTTATACAATGCGGCAATTTGATTTGAAGATAAAGAACGATTGAAAATCATTATATTATCTAGAGTACCATCGAAATCCCCATGACTTCCATCACCTAAACGATTAACACCAAGTTCAACCATGCCACCATCAGTTCCCGATGCTGTTGAACCATCGATATAAATAGTATAAGTATCACCAGATCTGGTTCCAACTAAGTGATGCCAAGCCCCATCGTTTAATCCAGATCCTGCATTAAAAATCCAATTACCAGTAGGGGTGTTGAAACCCACCTTATCTTGGCCGGCATTATTAAGACCAGTAGTCAAACCATAATCATTTGAAAAAGAACTTACTTCTAACATAACCCTGGCGTTACCAGTAGATTGAGTCCATTTAGCCCAAAGGGAAACAGTGAAATCATCTCCTCCTACATCTAAAGAAGAATCTGTTCCTAAATCAATATAATCTGAACTGCCATCAAATTCAAAAGATGCACTTCCTAAAACTCCTCCAGTTGAATTCCAAGTTGCTCCGGAAATAGAACCATTATTTTCAAATTGAGAATAATCAGTAGTGTTATTTACTCCGTCTGGTTCAAATGGCATGTTTAGAACTGCAAGAGAAGTTCCATCAAGTGACCAATCATAAGTAATTTTAATTGCGTCTCCATTTGCATCACTTGTTATCAAATGAGAGGTTAAATTTTGATCCGTATTGTTTGTTGTTGGATTAGTAGAGTTGATTGAAATGGAGTCAATTGTTGGCGCTGTTGCAGGAGTCTGAACTACAACATTGTTTGAAGTACTTGAAGCTCCATCTTCAAATCCGTCATTTGGAGTTGCTACTAATGACCAATTATCATTTGAATTTGATTCTTGCGATACAATTAAATCAGTTCGATTGTTGTACAATGCAGAAACCTGAGCACTGGATAAAGATGCATTCCAGATTACAAGTTCGTCTAAGATACCATTGTAATGTTGTGATTGAGTAGAAGCGTCATCCCACGCAGCACCGACAGTTAAGTGTCTTGAGGTTGAGATACTCATACCCTCTGGGCTTGAGGTTTTAATACCAGATTCTTTGAAATCACCATCAACGAATAAACTTAGGTTTGCCAAACTATTGTCCCATGTGACAACAACATGGTGCCAATTCCCATCCTGAGTTCCATGATTTGTTGCACTAAACAAAACATATTTCCCAGCACCATCTGACCAGACGGTATTACTAAAAGAAGTAGTACCAGAGATTTGCCAGCCAGATTGAGTTGTTTGACCCCCAGTTCCTCTTTTTTGAACTGTTCTCCAAGCTGAGGTTTGGGTGGAATTCATCCAATAAGATACTGAGAAATCATCAGTTTTAGGATTTAATACATCACCCATGGTTATGAAATCACCACTACCATCAAAAGTAAATGCACCGTTGCCATCGTAACCAGTATTTCCAAAGGTTGGGCCACCTATTTCAGAACCATTATAATTGTTATTAGAATAATCTTTTGTTGCATTAAAAGTACTATCGGAAATATTTTCAAAAGGCATTATTAGTGATGCAAAAGATGTTTGATTCAGTAACCAGTTATATATGAGTTTAACATTATCACTATTAGAATCACTTGAAGTTATGTGGCCGGTTATATTTTCGTTTGTATCGTTAGTAGTAGGATCGGTTGTGTTAATGGCTAGGGAATCTATTGTGGGAGGTGAATTAATTGTGAATATTCTTGTTTGAGAAATGTTGTTTAGATTAACACTATCATTACAACTAACTGACCAGTTGAAGGTGCCCGCTGCCAAAGTAGTGGTTAATGCATGATTAAAAGTAGTGCCATTTGTAATATTTGTGAATGATAAGTTTACCACATCATTAATGATTAGGTCACAAGTACTGATTTGAGTTGTTGAATCATTTATTTGCCAAGAGAAAGTTGGAGTGGTGTCTGTTTTAATTGTGTTATTTGCAGGGGCAAAAAGTCCTATTGTGTCTGGCGAGGTAGTATCAACTAAAAAAGTAGTTGTTTCGCTATCGTTTAAATTTGAACTGGTGTCGTTTGCATAGATTGTTAAAGTGTGGTTTCCATCGGACATGGCGCTGGTTGGAAGGGTGGTGTTGTAATCGTTACCTGCACCGTTTTCTGAGGTTAAGTTGAATTGTGAGTTTGAGCCGTTGGTTAGTTGAAAGATTACGTTGTTTATCCCTTCACCATCAGTGATAGTTGCATTGAAAATTATTGTTTCACTGGTTGTAAAGTTTTGGTTTGCTGCGGGTTTGTTTATAGATTCAATAACAGGCGTAGTCCCGTCTGTTTCATTTTTATCTACTTCAAGTGTTTGAGAGGTGTTTGTATCCCCATCGCTATTTCCATCGTTTGGAGTTGCACTAAATGACCAGAGATCTTTTGAGTTTGTTTCATTGAAATTTATTTGAGATAAGTTGTTGTAAATGTCAAGTATTTGATTATCTGTTAAAGTGACATTGTAAATTAGAACCTCATCTATCGTACCGTTAAAGTTTCTTGCTGTGCTATCCCCCCACCTTCCAATTAAAACATCATTGTCATTATTTACTAATGCATTAACTGCAGTATTAGAAGTTCCTGCTCTTTGTCCATCTACATAAAATACTGCACCAGTTCCTTGAGTGTAAGTCACACCAACATGATACCATGCACCCACTAGACTTCCTGCTTCTGACAAGAAATTTTGAGCACCATTTTGTTTAAGGAATAATTTAGTACTACCACCATCACCTAAAGAGAAGGAATAAGAGCCCATTTTATCTACAATTCTTCCATAAGTACCACCACCAGAAGATTCTGGTTTTATCCAGGCCAAAATAGTTAAGGCGCTTGTTGCATCATATTTACCATTTTCTGCTACCGTGATGTAACTATTGCCAGTGTTAAATTCAAAGGCACCCTTACCATCAAAGCCACCAGTTGCATTCCATACTGCTGCCGTTACAGTACCATTGTTTGAATAATTTGTATATTCAGTAGTATTGTTTGTTCCATCTGCTTCAAAAGGCATATTAAGTACTGCAAAAGAAGTGGAATTTAATTTCCAATCATAAATTACCCTTACTGTGTCTCCATTAACATCCGAGGTTGTTACATGGGTAGTAATGTTGTCTGATGTTGAGTTGGTAGTTGGGTCTGTTGAGTTGATTGAAATTGAGCCTATCGTTGGTGCAGAGGAAGGTGCCTGAATAATTAAGTTATTTGATATGTTTGTTAAACCATCATAAACACCATCATTAGGAGTTGCACTAAAAGACCAATTATCATAAGTGGATGTTTCATTACTTGAAATGATTGAAGAATTAAGATATAATAAATTAATTTGTTCATCACTTAGGGACCTATTAAAAATGATAAAATCGTCAATTTTTCCATTGAAAAATTGTGAACTGGTTGCACGTCCACCTATTTGCAAATTATCATTTGAATCAAAGCCATTAGTACCAGATGAATGAACTGGACCAGAGACTGCACTCCCATCTAAGAAACAATCAATATCTGTTGCCGCACTACCATTATATCTAATTGCAATATGGCTCATAGTACCCGTACTAAAACTAGTTAGGCCACAAGTCATTTCAGTTCCATCATTAAAGAAAGCTTCAAGACCACCAGCTTCTAAAAATGCAGTCCCATATCCTAAACCACCCGAGTTTCTGTTTTTTGTAAATATCCTATCGTTAGTGGTTTTTGAAGTTATATTGATCCACATGACAATAGTTTTTGGGGTATTGGTATCAAAATCATCACCACTAGACCCATTAATAGTAAAATAATCATCATCGCCATCAAAAGTATATGCACCCAAACCATCATGCCCAATGCTGCCACTCCAAGCTGGAGAGCCACTAACATCTATTATAAAATTATTATCAGAATAATCCCTATAGTTTGAAGTTCCACTTTCATTGATTTTTTCAAAAGGCAAATTCACCAATGCAATAGATGTGCCATTTAATTTCCAATCATAAATGATTTTCACATTATCTGATTCTGCATCACTATATGTAACATGTGAAGTTAGATTTGTTGAAGTTAAGTTAGTTGTTGGATCAGTTGAATTTAATGAGATGGTGTCAATTGAAGGCGCAGTGGTTCCACTCACAACAGTTAAATTAGAACTGCATACTTGTAAACCGTCTGAAAAACCATCGTTTGGAGAAATACATCCTTGCCAGACATCATCAGTTAAAGTTTCATTTGAATCTATTAGATAAGTTCTATTTTCATAAAGATTTAATATTTGTTCAGGAGTTAATGTTTTATTGAAAATCATCACTTCATCAATCATACCATCAAACCATTGACTCCCAGTAACTCTTCCACCCACTAGAAGTTTGTCATCAGTATCAAAACCCCATCCTGCAGACGTACCTCCGGTTGCAACCGACCCATCTTTGTATGCTGTAACGCTTCCTGCGCTTTCATCATAAACTGCTACAAGGTGATGATATTTATTTGCAGTTAATGAACCAAATCCATCAACCATTTCTGAACCATCGTTAAAATATGCAACTAGTTCACCATCGGCTTCAAATGCCCAACCATAACCTAAACCTGAAACTCTGTTTTTAGTAAATACTCTCTCTGCAGTTGCAAATGAGGATTTATTAACCCACATACTGATGGTTTTGTCTGAGTTGTCATTTAGATAAGCATTATCACCAAAGTCTATGTAATCACCTGCCCCATCAAAATCATATGCTCCAAATCCATCGTGACCATAGCTCTCATTCCAAACTGGGTTTCCATTAATTGTTCCGTTTGCTTCGTAAGTGGTATAGTCTGTTGCGTTGTGGGTTGAGTCTCCTTCTAGTGGAGCGTAGAAGAGAGGGTATGCTACATTGTTTAGTGTGAAAGTAGTAATGTTTTTTACATTGTCTGCATCAGCATCAGTTATATCCCAAGTTAAAGTTAGATTCTCCGTAGTCGTATTGGTTGCGCTGCTTGATGTTAATGCTACGTTTGATGCTACAGGGACTTGGTTACCTGAACTAGTTCCAATTGTAATGGTCCCCGAAGTATTTGTTGTTCCATCTTCATTTCCATCATTTGGTGTTGCTTGAAACGACCAAACGTCGTTAATTGAAGTTTCGTTTGAATGGATTATGGTTTGGTTATTATATAATGCCAATACTTGCTCTGGAGTTAAAGTCCTATTGAAAGTCATAAGTTCATCAATATATCCTTTATAGTCAATAGATTGGGTTGTACCAATATTCCAGGTTTGGGGCGCACCGGAATCAAATGCAGTTACTGAAGTTGTATCCGTGTCTACAATGGCACCATTAACATATAATTTCATATAATTATTATCTGTATCTATAGTAATGGCAACATGATTCCAAGAATTAAGAGTTAATGATGTACTCATATAAATAACAAAACTACCTGCGTCAGCAAACCTTGCACCAAATTGGAGCGTATTGGTTCCAGACATTACCACCCTATACCTTATTTGCGCCCCAGTATCAATACTTTCTGAATAAATTCCCCCTGGATCTTCTGTTAGTGTTTCTGGTTTTAACCAAGCAACCCAAGTATGTTGTGATAAACCGCCTACACCTGTTTGTCCATTACCCCCTCTAATGGGCATATCAATATAATCACCTGCACCATCGAAATAGTAACTGCCATTACCATCGTAACCACTAGATTCGTTCCAAGTAACTCCACCAACAATCGTTCCATTATTACCAAACCCAGAGTAATCTTTTAGATTATCAGTAATGGTCCCATCTGTTTTTTCAAATGGCATATTTAGTAATTGAATCGAGGTTCCATTAAGTAACCAATTATAAATTACTTTTACACCATCACCGTTTATATCACTTGTAGCCACATGAGAGGTTAAGTTCTGTCCAGTATTGTTTGTTGTGGGATCTGTTGAATTGATTGCGATGGTTGTTATTTCTACAGTAGGGTCTATGATATAATCAAATTCTAAAAATGTATTATTGGAGTTGTTGTTTACTATTTTTAAATCGAATTGAGAGTGTGAACCAACCATGCCAGTTAGCAGTATTTTGTATTTTGTTGCGGTTGTTATTATAGGAAAACTTGTAATGTATTCTGAGGTGTTTGTTACGAATACATCCACTGTTGTGTTTAATGAATCGTTGTTTCTTGCGTAGATAGTTATGTCTCTTGTAGAGTCAAGTGGGCTTGTGAAATTGATTCTGATGTATTCATTTACATAGATTTGTTCCGAGTAGATGCCATCTAGTTGGCTTACTTGGTTGTAAATGTCACTGATTAGAGTTTTATTTTGATCTAAATGAGCTGCACTTGAAATTTCAATGATTGCTTCGTATATTTGCGTACTTAGATGAGGTACTATCCACTCAACTGTTTCGATAAGTCCATCTTCATCGTAATCGTAAAATGAGGCGTTGACTTTTTTTCTACTGGTGTTGTTAACATGATACAGTGCTGCAGTGCCTGGTTTTGTTGGTGTTATCTCCATGAATGCCAATACTTCTTGGTAATGGATGTCTGAGGAGATAGATATTCTTTTTCCATTAGTTATGTTTTCTTCTAATACGCTTGGACCAGGTAGTTCGAATTCTATTTCTATGATATCTGCTTCTTCTTCTACTAAGATTTCTATTGTTTCGTTGGTGTCTATAGTTACATTTGGTGTTTCTTGAGATACTGCTGCCCCAGTTAACTTGTTGGAGCTGATAAAATTATTAATGAATGTAAATATTGAGTTGAAAATATTTGAGATCGAATTTGTTGGTTGTGATACTACTGCCCCTGTGATTAAGTTTGATTCTTCTATTTTTTGTTGTTCTTTTTCTTTTCTTTTGGCTTCAAGGATAGTTGTGTCATTAATTATTGTTATTTTTTCTTGTTCAACTACTTCTTCCAAATCATCTTTTGTTTTTACTATTGTGATTTGTGAGGCATTTGCATGAAGTTCAATTGAAATGTTGGCTATAGAATCATTAATTGGAGCTACTTTTTTAACCCACCTTACTGGCCTGCCTATTACAACTCTTTGAATCGGTTTTTCTTCTAAAACTATTACGTTTGTAAAATTTGTGATGTTTGTTGCATTGGTTAGATTTGTGATGTTTAGTGTAAGGTTTGTTAAATTCGTTATATTGAATGTTTGGTTAGTTAAATTTAGTGATATGTTAGTTAGGTTTGTTAGGTTGAAAGTTATGTTTGTGTTGTTTGTTATGTTTGTTGAAATGTTAGATTGATTTAGATTTGTGTCGTTTGTTAATGATGAATTTGTAGTTTGATTTAAGTCAATTGTGATGTTTGAATCTAAATTGGTTTGATTTGAAGTTTGATTATCTTCTTCTATTACGATTGGGAGTTCTAGTTGAATGTCTGATTGGTTTGTGTCTTCGCTTGTGCTATCTCTTGATGATCCTGAACTGCCTGATGATTCTTCGCTTGATGTGTCTTCTGTTGTGTCTTCTGTTGTGTCTTCAGTTGCGTCTTCTGTTGCGTCTTCTGTTGCGTCTTCAGTTGTTTCTTCAGTTGTGTCTTCAGTTGCGTCTTCTGTTGCGTCTTCTGTTGCGTCTTCAGTTGTTTCTTCAGTTGTGTCTTCTGTTGCGTCTTCTGTTGTGTCTTCAGTTGCGTCTTCGCTTGTTGCGTCTTCAGTTGTTTCTTCAGTTGTGTCTTCAGTTGCGTCTTCGCTTGTTGCGTCTTCTGTTGCGTCTTCTGTTGTGTCTTCAGTTGTTTCTTCAGTTGTGTCTTCTGTTGCGTCTTCAGTTGTGTCTTCTGTTGCGTCTTCTGTTGCGTCTTCGCTTGTTGCGTCTTCTGTTGCGTCTGAATTACTTGAACCTTCTTCTGAACTGCTATCATCACTATCTGAATCGCTTGAACTGCCATCACTTTCGGAGCTGCTTGAATCTGAAGATCCTCCTGAATCTGAACCGCTATCGCCCCCAGAGTCGCCATCATCTGAACTTGCTTCGCCTTCTGTTGCAAATCCAGTTATTCCTTTGGCAAAACCAGCTATTTGACCAAACATATCTTGTGGAAATCCTAGTATGCTTTTTGCTACGTGAGCTCCCGTTATATCTGAGCCGTCTGAGATTAAAGCTATGGTAAATAGACTTATTAAAAGTGCCATCAAAACAAAAAATAATTTTAGTTTTGGATTTATGTAGTCTATTTTTTCTAATATTTTTGGAAGGGTTTTTTTAGATCTCATTTGCCTTTACCCCTTCTTAAAAATGTTACCTTTACGATGCTCTCTACATCAAAGTCTTCCCAAAATTTTTGTGGCACCGGTATTCTTCTTTGAAGTTTACCTTGTGCTTGAACTCTGTCTACGAAGAATATGTCTGGGCTCTCTAAGAGTTCTATTTTTACAAAACAATCTAGTGGAAACTCGTTCCAGAATTTTTTTGACAGAGAAACTTTTCTCTGTTTTTGTCCTTGCGCTTGAACTTTTTCTATATAATACATCTGCTAGCTCTATTTAGAAAAGATTTTCCCTTTATAAATTTTTAGTATATCATAGGTCGATTTTAACCTTTTTTACGTTTATTTAACTATATTTTAGTTTATTTAGACATACCAGAGATTTAAATAAATATATAGTAAGTTTATTAGGCTCAAAAGAAAATTGAAATGAGCTTAAAAGAGCAAAGACTAGGAATGGTTTTAGAATGATTTTTGAAAATGTTAGAAATATTAAAAAAAAGATTTTAGGCACTTGCTGAGATTTTAGAAAAATTGAATTTTTTGAAAATAACAATTTATTTGATCGATGTTATTTTTGCAATTTTGCCAATCTGTTTTTATTTTTTGCATATATTCATTTGAACAATTTCTGTTTTGAAAATTTTTGATTTGATTTTTTAAGGCTCTCTCTTCTCTAAGATAAACTAATTTTGTGAATTGAACTTGAAGAGAATATGTTTTGATTATTTTTTCTTTTAAATATAATGGAATTAATTTTGTTAGTGGAATTATTATGTCATTTGGATTTTTGTAAAATTCCATGGCGTGAAAATATTCATGATCGCAAAATGTTGATAAAAAATCGTCAAGATTTTTGTGAAATCCTTTATTAAAAGCTACTGGAAATACCCGAAGAGTTGATTTTTGTTTTCTTATTGCAAACTTGGTTTTAATATTTGGTTCTGTTTGCATAATCACGTGTCCTGATTGAACTTGTTTGTCTTGAAAATCATAAATTACTTTGTTGATATAATTTGTTGGTTCTTGAAAAGTGATTATTTCTAAAAAACTTTGTCTGAAATTAGGATAAAGTTTTGCTTTTTCAAATAAATCTTCTAAGCTCATAAGAATTAAAGTTTGTTGGGTTTATTACATAACAAAGAGCTTTATAGATTTGTTAAAATTTGAGAAAATATAGATTGCCAATTATATAGTTAAATTTATTTACTATTGTTTATTACTCCTTTAAAGGCAAAAATAGATTTGATTGTATTGTCTTTTTTTGTAGTTAGTGTTTTGTGTATTTTATTGTATCATAATTTTTATAAATTGAATTTTTATCTTTAAATTAATGGTTGATTTTAAAATAGAGGAAATTGAGAAATATTTGAGTTTTTTGTATAATGATAATGTAACTGATATTAAACTAAATGAGCTTGGATCTGGCTGCGTTGGAACAGGTCACTCTTTAGATTTTACAATAAATGGAGAGAGAAAAAGAAAAATTTTGAAAACTTTATTTACTTCTAACTTAGGAATGGATCATTTTTCAGATAGGGCAGGGTCTTTATTATTAGCACATTCACATTATAAAAAAATTCCAAGACATATTCAATCAGTTGATGTTTGCGGTGTTCTTGAAGAAGGATCAATGATTTCTATTGGAAAAGCAAAAGAATTTTTTATTTTAATGGATGAGGCTAAGGGAGAGGATATGTTTGATGATTTTGCTAGAATGGCAAAAGAAGAGAGACTTAGTGAGAAGGATAGAAAAAGAATTTTAGAATTATCAGATTATTTAGTTCAATTGCATAAAGAGAAAAGTGAAGATAACAAAGAGAGCTTGTATAAAAGATGTCTTAGAGGGGTTGTTGGAGGAAATACTTCAATTATGTCAATTGTTGATATGTACCCTAAAAATCAAGCATGGATTTGTGAATATGAATTACAACAGATGATTAAAGAGAGCGTTAAATTTTGGAGCGAGCATAAATTTAATTCTTCAAGACTTTGCCAGGTTCATGGAGATTTTCATCCAGGAAATATTTGGTATAATGAAGAGGATGAATTTACTTTGTTAGATAGATCAGGAATGACTTTTGGTGAAGCAGCTGATGATTTGACTCCTTTTTCAATTAACTTTATTTTTTATTCTTTTAAAGAAAATGGAGCTTTAGTTGGGGCATGCAAAGAGGGATTTAATTTGTTTTGGCAAAATTATTTAGATAAAAGCCAAGATGAAAATATTTTAAATGTTGCTGCGCCTTTTTTTGCATTAAGATCAATGGTTGTAATTAACCCAATATTTTATAATGATGATTTTTTTGGATCAAAGGATAGGGCAAATAAAATTAGAAGAGATATTTTTTATTTGGCTCTTAGAATGCTAGAAAAAGGAAAGTTTGATTTTGATTTTTAAAAAACAAGATTATTTTTTATTTTTCTAAAAATTTGTTTAGTCTTCCAAATATAATGTTTTTTGCATGTTTGTAATTTTTTTGGTTATTAATCTCAAAGGGCAAATTAAAGGCGCCATCTCCTTCTCTTCCACCACCACCCATTAATGTGCAAAATTCTTGTGGTGAAAATTGTGAATTGTAATTTTTGAAAAAGAATGCTGCTTGTCTTTTTCCACTAAAAAATAAAAGATATCCATCACCATTATCTGAAAAATTTTCTCTAAAGTGTCTTGGTGCATCTTTTGGCGGAAGTATGTCAGAGGCTAGGGCTGTTGTTATAGTGTAACCGTTTTGAAGAGTGATTTGTTCAATTGATTGCTCCATTTCCCTCATTGCATTTTTTGCTTGTTGTTTGTATTCATTCGATAAGTCTAAAACATCTCCCACTAAATCTATTGATGTGTTTGAGAGCCAAGTGTCTCTTCCTTTGGCTATTCTTTTAGTTATTTCTAATAGATGTTGCTCATTTTGTTCAAAATTTAAAAGTGTGATTATTCCTTGTAAATCTATTCCTAATTTTGTTAGTGAATTGTCTTGAATGCTACCTGCATAATCATGTGATTGGGATATTTTTGAAATTAGATCAGCATATGTGTCGGCTGGATTTGTTTTTTCTAATTGATTGAAAATTATTCTTGCTGTGCAAGTGTTATCTTGATAATGAACTTGAACATTGCTCTCTTCTAATATTGGTTTGTTTTTTTTAGTATCACCATGATGATCATACCAAGTGAAGTTGCCAGATTGGTTTTTTATTTTTTGAGCTAGACTTAAACCTGTTTCTTCATCTTTTGTTACGATAAAATCTTTTGCTGCTAAATCAGCTACATATGTTTCTAAATTTTGTAATTCTTGGTTTGCTGCTGTTTCAAATGTTGCTTTTTGATTTTTATAATCTGTAAAGAGAATTTGAATTTTTTCATCTTCGATGCCTTGCCCATATAGGTTTCTTAAGATTAGAGCCGTTGAGATGATTCCGTCTGGGTCTTCTATGTGAGGGATTATTAAGTGTGTTGGCACCATGAGTCATTTTTTCCCATTTTCATTTATATATGTTATGAAAGGAATTTTTTGTCTCTTTGTGTGGACGATTTTTTTGTTTTTTTGTTTTTTTTCACAAATCTTAATAAAGGAGTAATTTACTTAGCTTAAAATGGAAGATAAAATCCAAAAAGATGAAGTTAAAGAAAAATTAGAAATTAAAGAACTTGACCATAAAGATGTTAGTGAAATTGAGGTTGAGAAGAAAGAGAGTTCTAATGAAAAAGAGATTAAAAAAGAAGTAGAAGTTAAAGAGCACCATAATTTAAAACAGCATTCTAAGGAAAAGCATCCTAATCACAAAAAATCTGAACATAAAAAAGATGAAATTAAAATCGAGAATATTAAAGTTGAAAAGGAGATCATAGAAGAAGATGAAGAATTGGATAAAGGTAAATCTAAGGATACTAGAAATATTTTTATTGCAATTGCTATAATTTTAGGAATTTTTGCAATTACACTTGGTTCTTTTAAGTTGATACCTGATACTGATGGTGCAAGCGGTACTGTTAAAAGTATTGAAGAGTTACATGCAGATAATTTAAATGGATTACTTAGTGATGATCGAGGGTATATGTTTAATGGATTTTCTTTTGTTAAGTATAATGGACTTTGGACTACAATTTTAAAGATTGGTGAGAGAAGATTAGCTATTCAATTACATCATTCGCCAAGAGATTTAACTGAGATTGAAGTGGTGGGAGAGTTATCTGAAGAATTTAACAAGGGCGAGAGTATTTATGTTGCAATTGATCCATTAGTTGAGTCGAATAAATATTATACTTTATCAATTATGGAATTATCAATTAATATTGCAAGAGTTGTTGATAGAGAACCACTTGGTGCTTGTACAATTGAACACGAGGCTTGCATCGATAGGGAGATTATCAATTGTGATAATAATGACGATAAAGCTACGATTGAATTAAGAGTTAGTGATGAAGCAAAGTTGACTTATGATGGTAGTTGTGTGCTAATTGAAGGAAGTGAAGAAGATATTACTAAGGTTAGTGATAAATTTCTTTATGAGTGGTTTCAAGTTATGAACTAATGGTTTATTATTTTTTGTTATTTGTTGTTTATTTTTAGAATTCTAAATTGTTATAAATGATTTATTGTTTTAATTTTTTATGAAAAAAGAAGATATGGTAATAATGGTAGTTCCTACTAAAAAGCTTTTTGAGAAGTATCATTTTAATGGTTTTTCTCATATTAATGATCATGATTATCATAGCATTATGTTAGAAAATCATGAATTTATGAGAAGAGGGAATGCTGAGGTTGATGAGAATTATAGGCAGCCAATTCCTTATGTGATTTTGCATAATCCTAATACAAAGAAATTTTTTGCTTTTCAAAGAGCTAGTGATATTAAACATGCTCATGAGCAAAGATTGCATGGTAAGTGGAGTTTTGGAGTTGGCGGTCATGTTGATTTGCAAGATAAGGATGATGTTAAGGTGAATGTGTTACATGATGCGATGATGCGTGAGTTGGTTGAAGAAGTTGATTTAGTTGGGGATTCTCATTCTAATGTAAAGTTTGAAACTTTGGGATTTATTAACGAAGAAGGGAATGAGGTTGGAAGAGTTCATATGGGAGTTTTGGTTTTGGCTAAAACAAATGCTAGCGAGATTAGACCAAAGGCCAATGAAGTTGCTCAAGGTGGTTGGCATAGTTTAGAGGAGTTGGATGAACTTTGTAAAAGTAGTAATGTTGAAGAGTGGGGACATCATACTCTTGAAGCTTTGAAGAAATATTTGGGAGATTAAAATGAGTGATGAGATTGAAGTAATAGAAGAGTTTGATTTTGGAATTGATGTTCAAGAGATTATGAATGAAGTTGTTAATGGCATTGATATTGAAAAAAGAATTGTTAAGGATACGCATTGTTTTTTGGAGAAGCTTTCAGCACTTGACTCTGTTTTTTTGCATATTTCTATGGAATGTGAAGAAGACGAAGTTAATAAATTTTTAGAAGATGTAATTGAGAGTTTTGCAAATTTAAGTTTGAAATTAAGAGAGTTTGAAAAGGTTGAAGACCATTTGATTCTTGAAGAGGAGGCTGCTTTGTCTCAAGGGAAGAGATATGTTGCTAAACATAAAGAAGGAATTGCTAGAGATTTAGAGGCAGAGAAGAAAGTTGAAGGAGAATTGTTATTTTTAATTCAAAGGTATTTGAAAAAAATAAAAGAATTGTTTTTGAAAGAAAAAGAGTTGTTCAAACATTTGGATGGAAAGATAGGGGAAATTAATTCTGAAGATGAAGAAATCAAGGATGTTTTGCAAAGACTTTATGGCTTTGTTGTAACCTATGAAAAAATTGTTCAAAAAGCTATTTCTATGAGAAAGGTTTAATAGTTTGTTTTGTTTTCTTTTTTTATGCGAGTTGATTTTTTTGAGGAGTTTCCTACTAAGGAGAATTTGAAGAAGTTACGTTTTGTTACTTGGCCTAGTACGATTTATGTTGCTACTAAGAGTGTAAAGGGGTTTAATCAGGTTGTTAATGGTTATGAAAGGAAGGGGTTGAGATTTTCTTGGTGGCCAATTTTAGAGAAAAAAGAAGGTTATTGGCTTAGTCCTTTTAGTTCTCATAAAGCTGTTAGGCGAGTTATTGATGATGCCTTGAGGAATAAGGTTGATGTGATGTGGGATGCTGAGTTGCCTTTTCGACATCCTTGGTTGTTTTTTAGAATTGATAATTTTTTTAGAAACAAAAGATTGTTTAAGAAGTTTTTTTTGAAGCATGGCTCTAGGGTTTTGAGTGCGGAGTATCCTATGAAGAATCGATTAGTTCATTGGTGGCTTACTTTGATGGGAGTTTCTTTTTGTCCTAAGAAATATGGCAATAGTAAGATTGTGATGTATTATACTTCGATGCATAAGAGCGTTAAGTCTTTATTGCTTTATGGCGTTAATAAGATGCATGGCGAGTTTGGTTCTAAATTGCATGTTGGTTTAGGAACTATTGCTACTGGCATTTTAGGTGATGAGCCTATATTGAGTGTAAGTGATTTGGAGAGGGATTTAGAAGAGATGAAGAAAATTGGTGTTTCAAGGGTTTGTATGTTTCGGCTCGGTGGGATGAATTTGAAGTATTCTAGGGTTTTGAAGAAGTATGTTGATTAAAATAATTTTTTTACAAAGTAAGCGAATCGTGGTTCTTTTATGGCTAGTTCCATGAGAAGTGATAAGGGGTTTTCCCTTGTGTGTTTTTGGAGGACTTTTTTGATTCTTGGTTGCGCTGTTAGTTTAATCATGTAGTTGAAGTCTTTGTCTGTGAAATTGTCTAGGATTTTTCTGATTTTTAGGTGGAGTTTTAGTTTTCTGATAATTGGCTGGCAGAGTTTTTTGTAATCTTGGTTTGTGTTGATGCTTTGAGCTAGGGCTTGTGCTTGTTTTAGGCCCGGGATAAGGCCGCCTAAGGTTGTTGCTTTTACGAAAGTTGAGGAGTCACCTACTAAGTAGATGTTGTCTTGGTTTAGTTTTTGTTTGGGATTGTAGATTGGAATAGTTCCTGCTTGGATTATTTTTGATTTGAAATTGTTTGTTTGCATGAATTTGTTGAAGTAGTGTTTGGAGTTTGTTTTTGTGGCAATTCCGACTCGAGCGCTGGTTTTTGATTCGCTAACTATCCAAGCAAAGAGGCCTGGGCAGATATCTTTTGAGAAGTAAGTGTCAATTAGGCCTTGTTCGAATTGGCCTTCTACAATTGCTTGAATTCCAAAGTAGTTTTCTCTTGATTTTTCGTATATGTTGAAGGCTTTGGCCGTTGGTGAGAGAGGGCCATCTGCTCCAATGATAATGTCAGGGGTTTGTTTTATGATTGTGTTTGTGATTGTGTTTTTAATTAGAATTGTATTCTTTGGGTTTGTTTTGTCTTTTCCTATGAAGGTGTGAGAGAGGTGGATTTTTGCTCCTGCGTTTATTGCCATATTGGCAAAGTAGTTATCAAATTTGGTTCTGCAAACCAAGTATTCTTGTTGATCTATATTGGTTGATTGGTTGTTTGAATTTACTTTTACTTTGGTTAGGGTGTCTACTAGAAATTCTTCTTTTTTTAGGTTGAATTGATCTAAATCTTTGGTTAGAAGTCCGGTGCATTGAATTGGCGCGCCTACTTGTTTGTGATTTTCGTAAATATCTACTTGGTGGCCTTGTTTTGCTAGTAAGAATCCGGCGTATGATCCGATGGGCCCTGCTCCAATTATTGCGATTTTCATTTGATTAGTTTATTACGGGTTTTGTATATAAAAGTTATTAATGAAAAAATGAGATATTAAGTGAGAACATATGAAAAAGATTAAAATAAAAAAAATGTTAAAAATGATTAGAATTTGAATGTAAAAAACCTTCCAAAAATTAAAAAAAAAAAAAATAAGAAAATTTGGAAGAAGTTTACTACCTTAGTAGTAAGTTTCTTCGTCGTCGTCTTCTTTTCTTAATCTTGAAAAACCAACAATTAATCCAATAACTACTAATAATACTACTAGTACGATTAATGCAATTTCAAGACCATTTCTTAAGCCAACACCGTTACTATCAATAGCTTCGCCAACGTTAGCTTTTAGACTAACAGTTTCTAAAACGTCGTCACCAGACTTAATTAAAAGTGATGCAACATTTTCACCAGCTACTGCGTTTGAGTTAGGTGTTAATTCAACATAGACAACTTTGTTTTTACCAGCTTCAAGAACTACTAAGCTTTCTGAAACTTTAACATCTGCCCAATCTCCAGCTACTGCTTGCACAGTGTATGCTTTTGATGTTCGACCAGCGTTTGTTAAAGCTACTCCGTAAGTAACTGAGCTACCTACAGCAGCGTTTTGTACCTGAGGACCAACTGCAAGAACTAACTTACCGTTTGAGTCTGCAAACATTTCATTAGCTAAAACATTTAAGCTAAATTGTTTACTTACAGTTTCTCTTAGGTCGTCGTATTTTGCAGTTACAACAACAGTGTATGAACCTTCAGCAGCGTTAGCTGGGATTGATAGGAACATTTCTGGAACGTCTTCAAATTCAATGTTATTATCATCTGTATCTACAACGTCAACGAATTCAGTTGCACTAATTCCTAATTCTGGAATTGCTACAGTAACTTTAACATCTCTTTGTGTTCTGTCACCAAAGTTTTCTAATAGAACAGTAGTTAATAATGATCTACCAGCTTTAACAGTATTCCCAGGGGAAACTGATACGTCTGCGATTGCAATACCATGTCTAGTAGGTTCTACAGATAGAGTGAATTCTTTAGCCATTGCATCTCCATTTCTGTCTAAAACTCTTAACCTTAATGTGTATTCATCTTTATTTAATCTGTTAGGCATTTGAACTTCTAAGTTAACATACTTAGTGTTTCCTGCTTGAACGTCAAATAAATGTGTTGAATCTTGCAGATTTTCGTAATCTGAGTATTCATAGCCGCTAATTTTTGCGTCTACTTCAATATTGTCAATATCAGCATTAGCTTCTAAGCCAAGTCTGATTTCAAGAGCTTCACCTTCTTCAACAGCTAAAACTTCGTCGTTACCAACAAAGTCACCATTGATTCTTAGTGTACCCCAGTCTAAATCTTGTGCGTCATCGTTAATAGCGCTAACTAATGAGAAGCTCATTAAAGCTACTAAAAATAATGCAAGTAATGTATTTTTCATTTTTTTCCTTCCTCCAAATTTTCTTAGGTTATGAAGAGTATTATCACTCTGACGAAACAACGTCTTCTTAACCCTCCAAAATGGTAATTATTTATAAACCTTTCGGAACTGTAAGTCCTTTTTAGTAATTACAGTTGTTAACTATTATATAATGGTGCGAATCTATGGCCCGCGAGAATTTTGGAAAAGACCAAAATTCTGAGGGTGACTTGAAAATAAGTCACCTATTGGATGTAAAGCATCCTATAGGTTGATTCATGATAACTACCATTTCTAACAGTCACTTTTACTAGGTATTGACCCGGTTCTACAAACATTGGTGTTTGAAGCGCTAGATTGAAAGATGCACTTTCCCCATTATCTAAATCAAATTTACCGCTGCTTGTTGATCTAATTCCTAGGTCTGGCACGATTGCACTTACTTTTAGGCCTTCAAATTCAATATCACCTTGATTTTGAACTTTTACCCTAATATGTGCAACTTCGCCGGACATTACTACTTCTGGTGCTAAACTAACACTTTGAAATTCAATGTTTTGGTACGCAACATTTACATCAATTGTATAACTTTGTGATACGCTAAATTCGCCATCACTTACAATTAATACTACTCTTTCTTGAGAACCACTTGCAGTCCAACTAATTAAGCCAGTCTCATCAACACTCATACCTCTTGGTCCTTGAACTACGTAAGTTAAAGGGTCGTTGTTAGCATCGATTGCTTGAACTTGGTATTCGTATGATTCGCCTTTAATTGCGCTTGTAACAGGCTCTGAGATAATTTGTGGTGCTACATTTTGATTGTCTTCGTTATCACAAACATCGCCAATTTTATCTTGATCTACGTCTGATTGGTCTGGATTAAAGATTAAAGGACAGTTGTCTAATTCATCGATAATTCCGTCTTTATCAGTGTCGATTGGTTGTTGGTTTGGTTGTGGTTTATCACAGACATCTCCGATTCCATCGCCATCTACGTCTGATTGGTCCGGATTAAAGATTAAAGGACAGTTGTCTTTTTTGTCAATAATTCCATCTTTATCAGTGTCGATTGGTTGTGGTTTTGAAGTTGGTTCGTCTTGTTTAACTACTTGAACTACAAAGTCTTGTGAAACAGTATCAATTGAATCTGTTACACTAACAGTTCCCATGAATGTTCCTAGACCAGTTGCTTGGAAAACAAGAGTGTTGCCTTCAATTCTAACGTTTTTGTCTGCATTTAAGGAGAAGATTAATTCGTCTTCTTTATCTGCATCTTGAGCTTGCATGTTGATAGTTAGAGTACTACCTAATTCCAATTTATGTTGGCCTAGTTCGCTTAACTGAGGTAGTTGATTTACATCTTCTACTTTGATTGTTGCTCCAACCCAAGCTGATTTGTTTTGACCATCATCTGCTCTAAATTGTAATTTAATTTCTCTACTTGTATCTGGATGTTCTACAAAGTCAAATCCAGGTCTGAATCTAAAGATGCCATTTTGACCATCAAATTCAATGCCGTGTGGTGCTCCCATTACCATACTTACTACTTGATCGATAAAGCACTCTAATTTTCCATCACATTCTTCTCTTACTTCGAATGTAACTTGGTCATTATCTTTATCGCTTGCAGATACTTGGTATGAAAGAAGTTCGCCTTCTTGCATGTTAAGAGTTGGAATTTGGTCCATTACTGGAGCGATGTTTTCTTCCTGATCTGGTTTTGGTTCTGGTTGTTCATCATCATCAGCCGGTAAATCTTCTCTTACTAATTCTCTTAAATTGATTTCAATTTGAGCGTTGTTACTTTTAATATTGTTTTGATCGTATGCGTGAAATTCAAATACATCTGATCCAACATAGTTTCTATTTGGTGTGTAGATTGCAAATTCGCCTACAAGTTCCACCATCCCATTTTGAGGTACGCTTGCTAAATTGAATCCTGTAATTGCGCTTGAACCTGCTTGAGTTAATTGATTTAGGTTGATTTCAATAACCATGTTTTCGAAACTTTCTATTTCTAGATTTGTTGCAGTTGGTCCAATTGCTTGAATTACATTTACAAATACCTTTGCTGGTGCACTTACTGCTCCATTGTTATCTTTTACAGTAAATGAAAAAAAGTCTTGACCTGTAAATTCGTTTCTTGGCGTATATGTAACTTGAGTTAAATCGTTTTGATTTTGAGTTACTTGACCAAATGCAGCTGGTTCTACCATATATTGAACTACCTGACCATCTTCATCAGTACCTTCAAGAGTTATTTGAACTGCTTGATTGAATCCTGTTTGAACAACTTGCATAATTGCTACTGGAGCAATGTTTTGTTGAGGTTCTGGTTGTGGTTCTGGGTTTTCTCCAGGTTGATTGTTTTGGTTTTCACTTACTTGGATTCTTATTTGAGCTTCTACGCTTGCTCCCATTTGATCTGTTACTCTATAAACGATTCTTTCTGTTCCTACAAAGTGGTCGAATGGTTTGTATGCTAAGTTAGGAATTTGTCCTTGGAAAATTCCACCTACTGGCTGTGTTACTAGTTCGTAAGTTAGAGTGTTTCTATCTTCGTTATCTAGGTCTGAGCCTTGTAATCTTACATTTACAAATTCGTTGTGTATTACTTGTGTGTTAATATTTTGAGCAGTTGGTGCTCTATTATTATCCACTATTGTAATTTGAGCTGTTTTGTAAGCTGAGTATTTTTCACCATCAAATGTTCTAAACTCAATGTTGTGAGTTCTTGATTCACCTGGGTGAGTTACTGCGTTATAACTTGGGTTGATTGTTACTTGACCATTGTTTTGGTTTAATTGAATGTAACTTGGTAAGTTTCCTCTAGCTTCGTAAGTTAGTCTTGCATTTTCTGCGTCTCTTCCTACTAAGTTGATTTGTGCTTGCTCGTTTTCAGTTACTTGTACTGTGTTAATATTGTTTAGAGTTGGTGCTGCGTTAATGTTCATATCAAATTCAACGTCTTCAATATCAAAGTATAATGATAAAGGAGTTGTTAAATCGCCATCGCTCATTAATAGATCTATACCATACATACCTGGAACTTGAATCATACCTGATAAGATTAAGTCATCACCTGATTCTCTTACTCTTACTGTATTTGGTAAAGCTAGAAAGGGATTATTAATATTCCTTACTTCGTATGAAATGTCATCACCATCGATGTCAGTTCCTTCTACTCTTATTTCAAATGGTTGATGTTCAAATCTTTCGTATACATTTACCCTTCTATCTGGTTGTGGATTAAGATTGTATGTTGGTGCGTTGTTGATTACGTCTGGTTGTGGTGCAACTGGATCGTTATCGCCTTCGTTTGATTCTACGTTTAGGTTAAGTGTGCTTATTTCTCTTTCATCAGTTACTGAGTTAATTGTACTTAAAATAACTTGATAGTTTCCTTCTAAGCCATCTGTTACTATTGGTTCATATCTATCAAAAGGAGGATTGATTGATTGTGGAATTTGAACATGGTTTCTAGCTCTTCTTACAAAATTTTGATTTTCATCATGGATGTCTATAAAATATACTGAGTTATCGTTTGTTCTGATTCTTACGTAAACTTCTAAAAGATCACCTTCTTGAGCTTGCATTACTTGCATGTCAGGTAGAGCTACTTCATTTTGTGACCAAAAAAAGCCTTGAATTGCAATTGATTCTGCTGCTGCTACTTGAACTGGCAACATGCTTAATGTTAATAGTAAAATTGCAAAGATTGCGAATATTTTATTCATTTTTTATTTCCTCCTAAATGATATGAATTAAAAATCAAATTTAGTATTCAAACCAAATTCTCCAAATCTAGCTTCAGTATCATATGTGTAATCTCCACATACAGAAACTCTTGAATTTTGAGGTCCTGCGCATAGTTCTACTTGAAGAGCAAAATTTGTTTCGTATGCGTTTTCAGTATCAAGATTATCAGTTCTATCGATAGGTCCTACTGCTCCATTTTTTCCAAAAAGTTGAGATCCAACTTCAGTTCTTGTTTGAGTTTCAGAATCACCTATTTTACCAAGAAGACCTAATGAAGGAGTTACAACACCATTGAAAGCATTAATATCATAACCAATTCTTGCCCCTAATTGAGCAGTTGGCATGAAACTTGTCCAAACCCTAGTTTTAACTTTTCTATTTTCAGTTAATCCTGCTCCCCCGCATTCTTCTGATGGAGAGTCTTTGTGACATGGTTGAGTTTCTTTTTCTTCTTTTGAAACTGGAACATAATTTGCTCCTAAATGTCCTTCACCAAATACTGTTAGAACTAAGTTACCGATGTTATGACTTCCTTGAGCTCCAAGTGCTACATAAGCGCCTTCTTTGTTTGCTCTTACTCCTGCAGTTATACCTAATTCGCCTAATTCATCTTTAGTTGCGTAATTGCCGTCAGCTAAGTCAGTTACTCTTCCTGTTAAAGAATCGTATAAATTGTTAGTTAGATTTACGTATAGTGCTAAGTTTCTTTTTGCATTATCTACAAATTCGAGTCTTTTTACTACAACATCGTCTAATCTTTTAAATAAAGCTCTTAGTTCTCTTGCGCTAGCTCCTTTTTTAGTTGCTTTATCTACTTCTTGTTTAACTAGAATAGAATAATTTGTTAATCCAAGTAAAGCTTGATCATATTTTAATTCTGCTCTTAGAGCATCTGCTTTTGCATTTTTTAGAGCTTGGTATGTTTTTGATGCTTCTACTCCTTGTTGTACAATTGTTAAGGATGCTGGAAGTTTTCTTGCTTCTAATTTTTTTACTCTTGACATTAAGCCATTATGAGCTTCATAAATTTGTCTTACTTCTGTGAATAGGGCAATTTGACCTTCTATTCTTAAGCTATTTAATCCATCATTTAATTGATTGTCTATATAAGCTCTTAGAACCCCTAAACCATTTCTTACTCTGTCTTCGTTTTCTTCGATTCTTTGTCTTGCGTAGCCATCTGCGTTGTTTGTTCTAACTACAGTTGTTTGAGTTGAGTTGTCAACTAATGTTATTTCTGCATCTAATGAAAGAATTAAATCATCAGCACATTTTTCTAATGAATCACTACCTACGTTAAAACATGCAATTGCTTGTTCTAAAGTGTTTTCATTGTCTAAATCTTCTAATTCTTCAAGTTCTTTTAGAATTTGATCTGGAGTTTTATCTTGAGTTTTTGGTTGAGCGTCTGGTTGATTTACTGCTGCGTCTGGAAGTGCTGCGTCTGGTTGATTTACTGCTGCGTCAGGTAATTGTTCTTCTACTTGAGCATCTGCTTGAGCTGCATCAGGTAATTGTGCGTCTGGTAATCCAGCATCTGCTTGAGGAGGTAAGTCGTCTTCTTCTTCAACTTGAGCTTGTCTTACTACTGCATCTTTGTCTTGAGCGTAAATTGGTGCTGCGTATAGAGTTGCTGCTGCAACTACTCCTGCTGCGATTTTTTTAAATCTATTTAATCCTTTCATTTTGGTTTTTACCTCGTATATTATGATTTTTTGTTACAGAAATCGTGAAATTTTGTAACGCGCGTTTTTGCCACTTTTACGTGGTTTTTGATATATCTACTAGCTAGTAGTACGGGTTCTTTATAAATGTTTCGGATTTGTTTTTATTTTGCAGTGACAAACGTTCGAAGAAATGATTAAGAATTTAATAAGAAAGAGTTTTAGGTACTTTGTTTGGATTGGCCATCCATTTTGGAAAATTTGAAGGGCATCTAGTTTCTACTGCTTTGAAAAAATGATCTCTAACTTGATTGTAATGTTTGGAATCTGGCTTTTGATCTTCCTTTGGTGAGAATGTCATCTGGTTAAAAATGGAATAAATTCCTTCTTCACAACTTTTTACTTTTACTTTTAGTCTATCAAAATTTTTACATTGATTTTCTCCATTCTGACACCTTATTTTAATATATTTTGTTAGTAAAAGATTGATTTGATGATATTTTCTTTCATTAGCTAAGCTTTCGATTTGATTAAATCTATAATTTCCACTTGTTGCAAATTCATGCGAGTGAAATAATTCTTTTAGTTTTGCTTGTAATTGATTGATGTATCCTCTATTTTCTAAAATTGAGCCCCTTAATGAATCTGAGATTTTTATTTGAGTTTGAATTTGATTAGATTTTTGTTTGATAGATGATTTTGCTTCTTCTAAATTTCTTAAGTAACTTTGATTTGTTTGATCTATTGCATCTGAAGCTAGTAATACATTATCTAGGTTTACACATTCGCCGTTGTAAAGAATTGGGATGTTTGATTGAGCTATTACATAGCCATCTACGATTGGAAGAGGGATTGTTTGACCATCGCAAGTATTAATATCCACAGTGACTTTTTGTAATGACAATAAAAGGTCTAGTTCTTGGGTTGTTTGTTCAAGTTGTGTTTTGTAAGTTATTGAATCTATTTGAGAATTGTTCAAGTCATCTTCAAGAGAGATGATACTTATTGTTTGGTTTGTTATTTTTGCTTCTTTTTGTTTTGAGATTTTTTTTAAAGCATCTAATTCATTGGCTTGTTCTTTGTTAGTTCTTGTTAATGTTCTATTTTTGTATTCTGATTCGATTGCTTGTTTGGTTAATGTCGTGTAAGCTCTTTTTAATTTTTCGATTCCTTTTGGAACATTGGATACAGTACCAATATCAGGAGATACAAGTTTTGTTTTTTCAATAACTTGAGGTTGTTTTAATGAGTATCCAATTAATCCTGATGCTGTAAATCCTAAAGCAAGTGCTGCAGCTCTTGCCATTTTACTTTGTCTTATTTTTTGAAAAAGAGGGAGAGATTTTTTATCTGATTGTTCAACTACTTGCTGGATTGGAAGTACTGGAGTTGCTTGAGGGGGAATTACTTCTATTTGTGAGTCTTGAGTTTTTTGAATGTCTTCATTTATTGTTGGTTGAACTTCTATTGGTTCTTGATATGATTTAACTGTGCAAGTATTTTGAGTTCTTTCTATTGCTATTTTGTATTCTTGCTCATCTATAACTACGGTTGCTGGATTTGATGTTGAGAGTTCGTAGATTGTTAATTCATCTTGGTCGTTTTGTGCGAACACTGGTTCTTTTTGAATGTAAGCTAAACTTAAGATGCCTCGTAAATTGCTATCTTCAATGTCAAATGTGTAATCTACAAAGTCATCAACTGATTGAAAGGATTGTTTTTCTTTATGAATTGCGTGGAATTTGACATTTCCTTTGTTGTCAATTTCATAATGGATTTCAGGTTTGTCTTCATCAAAGAAAATATCTCCTGGTTCTAATTCGTCTAAGTGATATTTTATTGCACCTTCGAGTAATGGTAAAAGCTCCATAGTATTACTTGGACTTTGAGAAGAAGGTGTTTTTTCTAAAGGTGTTCTTCCAGGATTTTCAGCCATCTTATGAACAACATATTTTTTAGTAGAATCTAGATTGATGAATTCTTCTAGTGTTAGAGATTTTCTAGATATAGATTTTTTGTCATCTGTCATAGTTTTAGAAAAAATTGAATGATTTTTTTGTTTGACCGTTGTACCTATCTACACAATCGTCGTTTACTATTTTGCTTATGTCTTCATCTGTAATTGTTGCTAAGAGGGGTTCTAGTACTTGAGTTGCTTCATCGCAGCTTGTTGCTCTTACAATAAGATATGTTTCGCCTTGTTTTTTTGCTGCGTAGATTTTGCCAGCTTTGTCTAGTTTGAATAGTTCTTTTCCTTTGAATTTTTTGAATTTAGATGGGTCTAGTGTGCTTATATGTTGTTCTACTCCTACTTCTAAATCAACGATATCGTATTGTTCTTCTTGGCTAGCTATTAGTTGTGCTTGAAGTTCTTTTGCTTCTTTTAATTGTGTTCTTGTTGTTTTAAGATATGATTCTAAGCCGTCTGGGAATTGATTTGTTGTTTGTGTTTTTAGACCTAGAGTTCTTTGATATACTTGATTTAATCTATTATATGAAGTTTCTAGGGCAGTAATTGTTTGACTTAGTTCGTCTGTGTTAGTGTTTAGTGAATCTACTTTTGCTTGAGTTGCTTTATAATCTGTTAGTGCTTTATTATAATTAGTTGTTGCAAGTGTTACAGCTTCAAGAGCTTGGGTTGAATCTACTCTTGCTTGTGCTGCAAGCGGTGCTATTGAGGAGATTGGTCCTTGAGTTACTTTGTATGTTGCTTGAGCTGAGTTGATATCTGCTTTTGCTTTACTTGCATCTGCTTTGGCTTTAGCAGCTTTTGTAGATAGTTTTGCTATTGGGCCTTTGATTTGGTCATATGTTCTGTTAGTTGTTTTTAGATTTGTTTGAGCTTGAACTAATTGATCTAGAGCTTGACTTGTATCTTCTCTTGCTTGTGCTGCTTGAGGTGTTAATTGAGCGACTGGTGTTTTGATTTTGTTGTATGTTGCATTTGCTGCGTTGATGTTTGTTTGAGCTTTCTTTGCAGTTGCTAAAATCTCTTCTGATTTTGGTGTTAGATCTGTTGTTCTTGCTTCTAAGTCTTCTAGAAGGGGTTTTGCTTCTTGGTACATTTCACTAACTTTTGTTGTGTTAGCTTTTGATTGCGCAGTTAGTCTTGTTACTTCTTTGTTTTTTGATCTAATTGAGCCTTGCATGGTATCTAGTTCTTTTTGGGAATCTGCTACTTGTCCTGCAAATGCAATTCTTTTTTCGTTTCCTGCTTGGTATTTTTTTTCTAATGATGCTAATTTAGTTTGACTTTCTTGGACTCTTGTGTCTGCTTTAGTTACTCTTCTCTCTAGAGCTCCTGCTTCTTTGTGAAGATCTCTTGCTTTTTGAGTTGTTGTTGGAATTTGTGCTCTTACTCTAGCGTAAGTTTTTTTGTTTGCTGCTAATTCACCTTTTGCTTTACCTAAATCTTTTTTATTTTTTGCTAGTTCTTTTCTTTGTGTAGAAATTGCGGTTTCTAAATCTTCCAATAGTTCTTTTTGAGCAGATTGACCTAATGCTAAGTTTTCTCTTTGTGTTTGCAGTGAAGTTAATTGTCCATCCAGTTTGTTTGCTGCTACTTGATCTTTTGTTAGTTCTTTTTTAGCTTTAGCGGATCTTGATTCTAATTTAGCTTGGTAATCTTCTTGCTGACCTTGGGCATCATTTAGTTGAGAATTTGCTTCATCTAAGTTTTGATATCCAGCGATTACTTTTTCTAATCTTGCTTCATTATTATTTAGAGCTACGTTTGTTCCTTGTGCATCTATTTCAAAATGAGGTGAAGCGTTTGTGAAAATTCCATCGCCATCTAAATCATATTTCAATTGGCCGTTTACTTCTATTACAGTTATAATTCCATCTTTTGTGATTATTTCTCTTGGCATTGGTGAGTCGACGAATTTTTCTACTTGTTCCTTTGCTCCTTGTTTTTTGGAAGATTCGTGAAGTTGGATCCCTCCAAAAATTGTTGCTCCAAGTAAACCTACAAGAGTTGCTGTAGTTGCTGCTAGTCTTGCATAATGAGTGCCTTTTGAGATGAAACCATTTCTTGCTTGTTTGGTTATTTGTTTAGATTCTTCTTTTGTTTCTTTTTCTATTAATTCTTCTATTTTTTCTGGTGTTAGTTCTTCTTGAGTTCCATCGTGTCTTATTCTATAGACTGTTTTTTCTCTGTTTAGTGGATTGATTACTTCTACGAAAGAGTTTCTTGGAGCGTCAGCTAAACTAGGAATTGGTTGAATATTAGCAGGGTTGATTTTTGTGTATTTATCTACATTAGAAGATGTTCCGCCTTCTTCAAATTGAGTGTAAACATTTACCATTTGTGTGTTTGCACTATCAACCATTGATCTTAGAGTTGTTACTTCCGTAGATAATTTTCTTACTTGTTCTTTAAGTAGAGAATCCGGAGTTGATGTTCCTTGTCTTGATTCTAGGGCATCGTATTTTGTTTGAAGTTGGTTTAATTTTGTTGCAATTTCTTCAAGTGCTTTTCTTGGGTTCATGCTGTTTAATCTTGCTTCTAATGCTTCTTGATTTTCTTCTAGTTGGCCTTGTTCTTCAAACATGCCATTTACAGAACCCTCTGTTGCTTTAATTTTTATATCTAGTGCTTGAACCTGTGCTGCTAATTCTTCTATTGTTTTTTGTTGTGATGTTGGTTCAAGTGCTTCTTGAGGAGTTGGTGGAACTGGTTGTGGTGTATCTGTTAATAAATCATCTAGATCTAATTCTTCGATGTAATCTTGGGTGTCTATTTGTTTTGGTCTTGTTAGTGTGATTGTTGTATCATTGTCTGTTAATCTAAAATATCCCGGTAATTTTTGTATTTGAAAATCAGTTCCAGGTGGAATTTTATGATAAGGCATTTGAGTAAAACCCTCTTGACCTGGAAGGCTAACCATGGCCTCTACGTTAGGTCCGAAAGTCATAGGAGTTAATTGTGAAGGTAAGTTTGCAGCAAAATCTATTTCATATTTTCTATCGTCAGTCATTGTTGGTTCTCCTTGTAATTGTTCTTGAGGTAATTCGGCTCTTAAGTCTTCACTAAAAGCGGCGTCTAGCATGATTGAATCATCTAAACTTGCGTCTGGGTCTAGTCCAGATAATCTTTCATCAGAATGGTTGCTTGCTTGAAGGAAATTATTTAATTTTTCTTCAAATGTTTCTTTAAATCTAGGATTTATCTTTCCAAATTCATATTGACCATTTTCTTTTCTAAGTAAAACATATCTAAACCCTTTTTCATTTTGAATTATTGCACTTGGTTCTAATTTTGACAATATTGCATTAAAGGCATCGTAATTGTGCAGTGGAGATGTATGATTTCCTGCTACTAAAGAGTATTTAGTTTCAGGAAGCCCATTAATTACTTCACCAATTAATTTTTGTTCTAATAAAGAATTTATCAATATATCATCTAAAGAAGTTGAGGGTTCTACCGCTACCCCTAAATCTATCAATGCTTGTTCAATTGAATCTGTTGGATTGGCCATTATATCTAGTAACATCTACCAATACCACTCTCAAGTTACATTTCTTTTATAAATGTTTTGAATGTTTTGAATTTTTTGTTTTTTGCTCAAAACGGCAATACTGCTAGTATGAATAGCAGCATGCACGTTCCAGCAAAAAATTTTTGCACGATTGTTTTGATTTCCCTCACCTTGTAATATTAAATAGTGGTTAGGTACATTAAGAATAGTTCTCCCCTTGAAGGGAAGTTTAGATCAAAGTTGTAATAAATTAAAAATGCCAAAAAGAAAAAGGAGATCATTTTTAGTCATTACAACTTTCATACTAAAGTTATAATGAATTGATAAATTGAACCTATTAAAAACATAACTAGAATTATTCCACCTAAAACATAGAAGTTTGGCATGGTGTATTCTGGTTTTCTATCGCCTAATTTTTTTGCTCTCCAATACATTAGCATTACCATTACTGCTTCTAGGCCTCCGGCTATGGCGCCTGTTATGGCAAGGACCGTTAAAAAAGAGGTTAAATTAAATAATACAACTATTAAAGGTATGAAAAAGGTTAATGAGAGAGCTAATTTTCTATTTAATTTGTAGTCGTATTCGTACATTTCTGTAAGAGCAATTCCTATTGTTAAGTAAGAGGTGAACATGGCTAATACGGCTAAGATATTTGCAAAGACACCTAGGATTTTATTTGAATAAATTGATAGGGCTATTGTTGCGATTCTTTGATTTGTGTCTAAAAGTTCGAAATTTTCAAGTCCTACAGCGCCAACTACAACTGCTGCAAAGAAGAGATAAATTATGATTGGAATTACTGATCCCCAGATAATTGCTTTTTTTAGTAATTTTTTTTCTTTTCCAATAACTTCTTGAAGCTCTGGAATTGCTGGAAGGGCCATATATGCAAAAAGAACTATTCCATAAGGAAGTAAAAAATTTGTAATGTTTGAAGTTAAAAGTCGGGAAAAATCCATTGATCGATATGAAAAAACTCCGATTACAAAGACGATTATTATTAAGAGAGAAATTAAAACTAATTCTGTTTTTCCTGTTGCTTTAATCCCACTGAAAATGATATAAGAAGTTATTGCAAAGAAAATCAAGGTATAAATTAGTGGCGATCCGAATCCGAAAATCGCATATAAGGTTGATCCTTCTCCGATTAGATAAGCAATTAATGCTCCATAAAGACTCATTAACATTACCAGAGTCATTACAATTTTTCCCCATTTACCCAAATATTTTTGAGCGTAACCGGTTAGTTGATGTTGTTTTTTGGTTCTTAAAATCATTTCACCTGCAAATAGGTTTATTAAAATGAAGCAAAGTCCAAGAGTTACAATTATGATAAATCCCCAGAAGAAACCCACTTTGGCAATAGCGTAGGGAATTCCTAAAATACCTGCACCAACAATTGTTCCGATAAGTGTGGTTATGGCAATAAGGAGTTTGTTATTTGCAAAGAATCCAGTTTGTTTAGTTCCTCTTTTTTTTAACATCTAATTTTAGAAATAACTTTTAGTTTATATAGTTTTGTTTGTTAAGGAAAAATGAAAAAGTATGGGGATGCTGGGATTCGAACCCAGATCTAAGGCTTGCTTCGAGGGAAAGTTATTTTCATTGCAATTAAGCTCAACTCTCCATAACTGGAGGCCCCTATTCTAGCCAGGTTATACTACATCCCCACATTTAGCTTGAAAAGGGGTCTGTTTATTAAGTTTTTCTAAAAAAATGGAGAACTAGCTTCACTATGTACATATAATCCTGTTACTCTTTTAAGCGAACCTTCTTTTGTTGTTTTGATTAAATGTTTTTTTCCGGCTCTACCCATTACTAATCCGGGCCCTGCTTGAATGGAGGTATATTCAACCATTCCTTTTTTTGAGAGGTATGCAATTCCATCAAATCCTTGTCTTTCAAATAAACTAAAATCACAGAGCATTTTGCCAGATTCTTTTACTAGTTGTATTAAATCATATATTAAAATTTTTTCTTGGACTTCTTCCATATCTGGGGCATCTATTTCTATTTCGTCTCCAGATCTGTTATATGGAACTGTTATTTTTTTTGGTTGGCCATTTCGATAGGCTTGAACATAATGGGCTAAATTTTTATCTGTGATTAATACCATATTTATTAAAACTAAAAGTTTATATAAATAAATTTCTATAATTGATTACATGATTGAAATTGATGGAGCTTATGGTGAAGGCGGTGGGGCGCTTGTTAGGACTGCGCTTGCTTTATCTACTTTAACTGGAAAGGAATTTAAGGTTGTTAATATTAGGGCTGGCAGGCCTAAAGCGGGGCTAAAGGCGCAACATTTGACTGCTATTGAGGCTCTTAGAGTGATGAGTGGAGCGCATTCAAATAAGACTGAACTTGGAACTACTGAACTTTATTTTAAGCCTGGAAGAGTTAAGAGAGGTAGATATGAATTTGATATTGGGACTGCGGGTTCGATTTCTTTGTTTTTACAAGCTCTTTTGATTCCTTGTATTTTTGCTAAGGGGAAAGTTACTATTGTGGTTAAAGGCGGTACTTGTGGTAAATGGCAAGCTGGCGTTGATTATATTCAAAATGTTTTATTGCCTTACTTAAATAGATTTGTTGATAAAATTAGCATTAAAATTTTGAAGCGAGGTTATTATCCTAAGGGGGGAGGGGAAGTTGAAGTTAAAATTTCTTCTCGATTTTTTAATGAAGATGTTGGAGGATTGCTTGAAGAATTGGCTTTGAAATGTCCTAAAATTGAATTGGTTGAACAAGGTGAGATTGAACAGGTTCGAGGAGTTGTTAATTGTTCAATGGAGTTACAGGAAAGTGAAGTTTGTGAGAGGATAGAGAATGCTTGCAGAAGAACTTTGAAGGTGGATTGCCCTATAAATATTATGAGTCAATATGCAAATAGTAGGTGTAGTGGTGGGGAAGTTTTACTGTGGGGTATTTTTGGTAAGAGAGGAGTTGTTGATTATGATAATCCAGTTATTATTGCGTCGAGTGTTTTGCTTGAAAAGGGTAAAAGAAGTGAGCAGATTGGAATTGAGTGTGCCAAGAGTTTGATTGAAGAGATTGATAGCGGGGCTGCTTGTGATGAGTATTTAGCTGATCAATTGATTGCTTTTATGAGTCTTTTACCTGGTTCTGTGATTAAGGCCTCTAAAGTTAGCAAACATTGTTTGACTAATATTTATGTTTGTGAAAAATTTTTGCCAGTTGGGTTTAAAGTTAAAGGGAATAAAATTGAGAGCGTATTTAGTGATTGAAAAATGAGAATTAAATGGCGATTTAAATTTAAATCATTGATTATTTTGTTATTTTGGTAAAAACATTAAAAAGATTTATAAACAGGATATTGTTCAAGCTTATAAAATGGAAGCAAAAGTATGTTTATCAACAAAAAAAAGAATCGATAATGATCAGGGAGCTGTGATTTTTATGTGTCCTAGCTGTTCTGAGTTTGAAATAGTTAGAAGTTCATTTGCAAGAAGAAATGCAATTAAGTACACTTGTCCAAGTTGTAAATTTGAAGGACCTAACTAAAATTATATATATTATTACTCTTTTTTTCTTATAAAATGAAATTTGACGATATAAAGTATTTGTTTACAGATACCACTAAATTTTTTAAAGATGTTAAAAAGGAATCTTTTAAGAGAAGCTTTTTAATTTATTTGACTTTTGGAATTATTATTAATGCTATGGCAAGTGTAATGTACACCAAGGATTTTAATTTAGAATTTTTCTTTTATCCGGCTATTTTTATTGGTGTTTTGATTCTTAGTATTGCTAGTTTTTTTGTTGTTGGAGGAATGATTCATCTTTTTGTCTTATTGTTTAAGGGAGAAGGAGATTATTTTCAAACTTTAAAGGCAAGTGCTTATGGAGCTATTCCGTCATTAATTGTTTCGATTCCAATCCAGGGATTTTTACTTATCTTTACAAGTGATATGGCAGCTATTGCTACTTTAATTGTTACTTTACCTGTAACAATTTATGCAATTTATTTGAATGTTGTGGGTCTTAGTATATTTCATAAGATTTCAAAAGCAAAAGCTTTTTTAAGTGGGTTTATTCCCTTTGCTATTATAATGACAATTTTTGTATTTTTTGCAATTATGGTTAGTACATTGAGTATATTAGGAGGAATTTAAAAATGGGAAAAGCAGTAATTACGTTTAAAATTATGCCAACTTCACCTGAAGTTGATTTAGAGCCAATTAAACAAGAGGCTCAAAAGATTGCAAGAGATGCTGGCGCTATTGGAGAGATGCAAGTTAAGGAAGATCCTATTGCATTTGGTCTTAAAGCTGTTTTAGTTTTAGGAATGTATGAAGTAGTAGGAGCTGATTTTGATGGCACTGCAGCTAAGATGGGCAAGATTGAGAATGTTCAGAGCGCAGAAATTGCTAAGATGGATTTAGCTTTAGGATAAAGATTACTTTTTTATTTTTTATATTTTGTTTATTGATTAGATAGGTAGTTAATTTTTTATACTTGTTTTTCTTTCTTTATTTTATGAAATGTATTTTCGAGTGTTGAGATATGTTTTAAAACTTAAAAGAGGTTGATATTTATGGCTAAAAAAAAAGTGAGTAAAAATAGTAAGAGTAATGGTGTTTGTTCTAATTGTGATTGGAGTGCTAAGGAGTGGATTGGTTTTTTGGTAAGTGAGTTGTCTTTATACTTAGCTATTGTGTATACTTTATTTGCTTTTGATGCAGATGTTAGTTTTTGGTTTGGCGGGATTGTTTTGTTAGTGTTAGTTAATTTAGTGTTTTTTACATGTCCGTTTATGAGAAAACATTTTATGTGAATTTATTTTTTTATTTTTTATTTCTTTGATTATTTTAGTTTTCCTTTAATTCCATATAAACTAAAGTGAGTTCTGGAGTTGATTTCTTTGTTTAGAATTTTAATTACACTTTTTGCACTAACTGATTTTACTCTTGCGATTTGATGTAAGTCTTGAAATCCTACTTCATCAAAATTGGATTCGCTTGCTAATAGGTCTAGGAATTTTTGGTCTTCTTTGAATTGATTGTTTTTGGCCATTCTTTTTGTTAGGTTTTTATCAAAGAGTTTTCCACACCACATTGGTCCTAAGAAGTTCGCTGGTTGTTTGCAACAGGTTTTTTTGTTGTGTGTGCTTACTTCGTATTTAAGACATTTTGGGCAAAAGAGCAAGTATTGATGTTGATTGATCATTTCATCTGTTTTTATTTTGCCTTTGGTTACTTTGAAATAGACTCTAAAGTAATGATCTTTATGATATGAGAGGATTGGGATTAGGGCTTTGTCAAATTGAGAGCCTTGAAGTTGGACTTTTCGAATTAGAATTCTTAGGCCTGTTTCGTGCATTAAATAATTTCTAATATTTCTTGCCCAGTATTTTCTTTTGGTGACTTTAGGATATGTTCCCGTTAGAGCTGCTGTATCTGTTGCTGTGATTGCTAAAATACCGCCTCTGGAAATACTGGCTATGGCTGCTGCTAGAAATGGATTTGGTGATCCGAAGGGGTCGATATCGATGTAGTCTAGTCCTGTTTGGTTTAGTAGGAAAATTGTTGCATCGTTATTTGAGATTGTTGTTTTGTCTATTAGTTCGTTGCAAAGGTTGCTTTTTTTGAAATTGTGAGTGATTGTTTTTTTGAAGTCTTCTTTAAGATCGTTAAGATAGATTTTGTTTATTTTGGAATCTTCTAGTTCCATGAGAAACCTTATGGCTCTAATACCTGAACCGGCTAGAGGCATGGCTATTTTGAGGTCTTGCTTTTTTAGGTTGTTTAGAAGAGTTATCGAAATGTTTCTGTTGGATACCATAACTGGATTGTAGAAGGTTGGCATTTTTGATGTAACATCGCCCTTGGGCATTGTTACTTTTATTTTGGCTGTGTATTCGCTTACCATGGTTTGTTATAAATTTTTTTAGAATATAAATTGTTTGGTTGGAAAAGTTAATTTATTATTTCATTTCTTGATAGATGTCAATACATGTTACTAGAAGGGCTACGATGATTGGTCCGATGAAAAGTCCTAGAATTCCAAATGTGGTTAGTCCTCCTAATACTCCCAAGAGAGTTGCAAAGGCAGTTAAATTAATTTTTTTAGCTATTAGTTTTGGTTTTAGAATGTTTTCTATTGAACCGATTACTAAAATGCAATAGATTGTTAAAATGATGGCAGAGGTTACTTTTCCTTGAAGGAGAAGGTAAATTGCTGTTGGAATCCAAATGATTGGTGGTCCTATCATTGGAATAAAAGCTAAAATACCCATAATTAATCCCCAGAACAATGGAGATGGAATCTGTAATAAAAAGAAGATTAAGCCACCAGCGAATCCTTGCATTAAAGCAGTGATAAAGTTTCCACCTACAACGGCGTTAATTGTTTGTTTTAATCTTTCGATAATTCTTTTTTTGTGATTTTTTTCTAGTGGAATGATATCAATTACTTTATTACTTATTTGTTTTCCATTATCAATGAAGTAGAAAATTGAGAAGATTGCTATGAATAAGAAAATGATTAGATTTACGAATCCAGTTAAAATTCCTCTCAAACTATCGAAAATGAAGAAGGAAATATTTTGAAGAGCTTGACGTGTTTTTTCTATCATCACATCTTTTCCAAATGCACTTTCTAATTTTGTACTTAGTTTACAGGCAAAATTTTCTGAAGTATTTTCACAATTTTGAAGATCAAAAATAACTTCGTTAGCTATTTTTCCTGATTCCTGATATAATACTAATGTTTGATTTACTAAAGGTGCTATGAACAAAGAAATAAATAATAAGGATATGATGACAAATGAAGTTATTACGATTGCTTTTGATGCTTTTTGAGATTTTAATTTTTTTTCTAGCCATTTGTAAACTGGATGAATGAAATAAGCAACTAAGGCTCCTACGAATATAGCGCCTAGAAAAGATTTAAGCATGAAAATTGCTAAGGATAGAAGAACTATGAATACTAAAACTAAAATCCATTTTTTTTGCTTAGAATCAAATGCCACAGTACGATAAGTATTTCGAGGTATATAAATTTTGTTGTGTAGTTAGTTGGTAGAGGGGTTGGAAATCACTTTAAAATAGGCATTAAATTTAAAAAAGAAATAGGTTCTTATTATATTATGGCAATTAGAAAAGTTCTTTTATCGACTCTTGGGCATGTGGATCATGGTAAGACATCGCTTCTTGATAAAATTAGAAGATCTGCTGTTACTCGTGGTGAGGCTGGTGGAATTACACAAGCTATTGGGGTTTCTATTGTTCCTATTGAGACTATTAAAAAAATATGTGGGTCGCTTCTTGATGTGTTTGAGGGAAATTTATCTGTCCCTGGTTTGTTATGTATTGATACTCCTGGTCATGCTGCTTTTACTTCTCTTAGAAAGAGAGGAGGGTCACTTAGTGATGTGGCTATTTTAGTTGTTGATATTAATGAAGGGTTTAAACCTCAGACTATTGAGAGTATTGAAATTTTAAAAGCTAACAAGGTTCCTTTTGTGGTTGCTGCTAATAAAATTGATTTAATTGGAAATTGGAAATTTGATCCTAAAAAAAGTTTACTTCAAAATATTAATGATTTGCCTTTTGAGGTTCAGGGTGAATTTGAAAAAAGAATGTATGAGCTTGTTGGTAAATTTGGAGAGATGGGGTTGCAATCAGAGAGATTCGATAGGGTTGACGATTATGCTAAGACACTTGCAATAATTCCTTTATCGGCGCATACTGGCCAAGGTATTCCAGAGTTACTGATGGTGATTACAGGTCTTGCTCAGAAATATTTTGAAAAGAAATTGGAAATTGAAGAAGATAGTGGGTGCAAAGGAACTATTTTAGAAGTTAAGGAAGAGAAAGGCCTTGGTGTTACTCTTGATACCATCATATATAATGGACAACTTAAGGTGGGAGATACTTTAGTTATTGGAAGTTTGGATGGAGCGTTTAGCGTTAAGATTAGAGCTTTATTAGAACCTGCTGATTTGAGTGAGATGCGTGATAAGAAAGTTAAGTTCAAAAATGTTAAACAAGTTATTGCGGCTACAGGAGTTAAGATTGCTGCGCCTGGTTTAGATAAAGCGATTGCAGGTATGCCAGTTAGGAGTAGTGCTACAAATGATGCTGAAGAAATTGAGAAATTGAAAGTTGAAGTCCAAGAAGAGATTGGCGAAGTTGTTAACGATCAAATTGATGATGATGGGGTTATGATTAAGGCTGATACAATTGGTGGACTTGAGGCACTTAGAAATTTACTGGAAGAGAAGGATATTCCGATTTCAATGAGTTCCATTGGTGATATTTCTAAAAAAGATTTATCTAAATTGGAGTCTTTAAAAGATAAAGATGAGTTTACTGGAGTTCTTTTAGGGTTTAATATTAAGGTTAGTAATGAGATTGAGGATTTAGCCAAATCTAAAAAATTAAAATTAATTACACACGATATTATTTATAAAATTATTGAAGATTATGATAAGTTTGTTGAGGGTTTGAAGCGTGATATTGAGATGCGTGAGCTTTCAAAAATTGTTCGTCCTTGCAAGTTTGCTGTATTAAAAGGATATGTGTTTAGGCAATCTAATCCAGCGATTGTTGGTGTTGAGATTGAAATTGGTAGAATTAAAAGTGGAGATCCGATTATGAATATTCATGGTCAGAAAATTAGTAGCGTTAAGAGTATGAAGGAAGGAAAAGAGAATGTTACTGAGGCTTTACAAGGAAAACAAGTTGCGATGGCAATGGATGGAGTTACTGTTGGCAGGCAAGTTAATGAAGGGGATTTCTTGTATACCGATATTCCTGAAGATGATTATAAGAAACTTAAAAATTTGAAGAAACATTTGACTCCTTTGGAAATTAATGTTATTAAGGAAATTTCTCAAATTAAAAGAAATGAGAATCCGGTATGGGGCGCTGGTTAAATTTTATTTTTGTTTAGGTGATTTGTAAGTTACATCCCAAACTCCTGATGAGATCATTATTGAATGATCAAAAGCCATTTCCAAAGAATTAATATCTTCTTCATGTTCAACATAAAATCGATGCATTTGTTCAATACTATTTTCTAAGGCATTGGCTACTTTTTCTTGATTATTGATAACAAATGAATTAAGGGCAACATAAGATGTTAAAAAACAAATTGGTAGAGCTTGATAGATCATATTTTTTAATGCCATAAAAAGAATAGAATTTTTTAATTTATAAATATTCTTGGATTTGAGACTACATTAAGCTAAAGCTAATTTTAGGGTAAAATATAAAAAGCCTAAATGTTTATTACCTCTTTATGAATAAAAAAGGCAGAGTAGTTAAGGTGTTGTTTATTGTGATTGTTATTGCTATTTTAGCTACTGTTGTAACTTCAGTTTTTAATATGCATTCTTTTAATGAGGCTGTAAAAAATAGACCTATGATTACCGGAGCTACTATAGATGTTGACTTAGTTGATTGTTCTGGTGATGAGTGTATTGTTGAAGAAAATTTAGTTGATAATAATGAAACTTTAGAAAAAACGGATGATTTTAGCGATTAATTTTTAATAAAAGCTTGTTTTTACTATTTTTATGCAAAAGGTTGTTATATTAAATACTAGAGAAATTAAAAGACTTCGACAAAAATTTGTTGAAGAGTATGGTACTTTTATTAAAGGAGAGTATGCTTTTTTGAAAAATGAGAAAGATAGAATATTTCTGGTAAATAAAGATATTGCTAAAGTAGAGTTAAAAAATTTGAGATTAGATAAAATGGGGCTTTATTTTTGTGAATCTAAAAAAGGTATTATTAGATTAAGTTTACAAGGGGCTGCTTTTTTTGTTCAAAATAAGGAAAATGAGGTCAAAAATAAGCTTGAATTGAGTAAAGATGAAATTGTAGAGTATTTTAAAGGTGTCGATTTAAACAAGGATTTGGGCGATGAGAGTAAATTTGTAATTTTGATGTATGAAGGGAATGTTGTTGGATGTTCTAAGTATAAAGATGGAGTGATTTTGAATTATTTGCCTAAAACTAATAGGGGCACAGTTATTGTTTGATTTTTTCTTGTTTTTACTCCTAAGTAACACTTGCTACGAAAGATTTATAAAGAAAAGATACTATTTTTAAGTTATTACACTTTAAAGTGAGGAAATTAAAAAAATGATACTAAAAAAATTAACTAGTTTTTTCATTCTATTCTTGTTAGTTTTATCAACTTTGGGCTCCTTTGCTTTTGCAGATAAGCAATTTGATGCAAATGTAGGGGCAGTTAGTGAATTGGTTGATGATATTGATAATGAATTAGAAATGATTCTTACTACAATTGCAATAGGAAAAGATCCTTCTTTTGCAAGATTAAATACTTTAAGAGACAATTTAGCTGCTAGAATCAAATTAGTTAGTTCAATTGTTCCAAGCGATATTGATTCTAACGAAGAATTAAACGCTTTAGCTGAAAAATTAGATAGAATCGAAGACCAATTATTTGAAATCGAAGAGAATAGCGAAGTAATTGGCCTAAATGAAGATTTAGGAAAAGATGCTGATTTTGCTGCAGGAATGATGATTAGAGTTGTTCAAGAATCTGAAGCAAAATTAGAAGTTCTTGATACTAACATGAGATTTAAAGCAGATGTAATTGTATTAGATAACGCAGTTGAATTCTTTAAAACAATTGTTTTAGCAATTGAGAATAGAGTTAACAATGTTAAAGAAAACTTTGATAATGAAGAAATCACTGAAATTAAAGAAGGATTATCTGAAATTTTCGTTGAAGTTGAAAATATTGAAAATGTAGTTAGAGGATTAGTAAAAGTTGCCTCAGCTAATAAAGACTCAGGTTCACTTGAAATCTTAAATGGTGCAATAGATAACATTAATGTTATTAAAGAATCAATTGATGAGAGCCACGATGAGCTTGATTTGATGAGAGAAGATAACGAACCAAGATTAAGCGCATTTGATACTTATTCTGAAGAGATCTTATGGGTTGAAGATGATGTTGAATCATTAAATGAATTCTTCATATATGTTGAATTTGAACTTAATGACTTTATGCAAGGAAACTTTGATGAAGAAGATATTCCAACATTAGAACAACTTGAAGATATTAAATTATTTGAAGAAGATACTAATGAAGATATCGGTTTTATGTTCGAAGACATTGATAATTTAATTAAAGAAGTTGAATCTGATAAAGAACTTACTTTAAAAGAAAAGATTCAATTACTTGATAGATTAGAAGAAGCTCAAAGTGAAGTAATGGAACTTGAAGAAATTGCTGATGATAGAATTTTCCCATTAATTGGAGAATTTGTATCTTTCGTTGAAGATTTAATTGCTGGTGAAGAACCTGTTGATGAACCTGTTGATGACAACGGTGATGATGCTGGTGACGATAATGCTGATGATGATAATCAAGAAAGCGATGAAGAATCAGAGTACAATGAATTAAGAAACAGGTACAATGAAGCTGACGATGATTATGATAGATTCAAAAGAAGATACAGAGAAGCAGTTGATGACGAAGATTCAAGAGATATCGAAAGATACGAAGATAAGTTAAGAGACGTTAGAGAAGAAACTGAAGATCTTGAAGAAGATATTGAAGATTTCATTGAAGAACTTGAAGATAACAATGATAATGATCAATTTGATGATTTAATTGACGATCTAGAAAATCTAGAAAACGATGTTGAAGATTTAAATGAAGATGTTATCAAAACTTTAAGAGGAGAAAATAGAAACTCAGATAGTTTAAACACAATTGTTCCTACTGTTGTACCTGAGCAAGTTACACCTGAACCACAGGTTGTTGTTGTTCAAGATCCTACTTTAGCAAATGGTATTACTGGCGCTAGCGTTGTTAATACTCAAGCAGAAGGATGGGATAACTTTAGAACATATGGTTGGATTATTGGAGGAATTATTATTCTTCTAGCTTTAATCGTATTTTTAGTAGCTGTGCTTCTAAAAAACTAAGTTTTTTCTTTTTTTACTTTTTTTTTAATTTTTGTTTGATAAGAGTATAGATGTTTTGGAGAAAATAAAATGAGATATTATAAAAGTAAAAGTGAAGTTGTTGAAACTCATCGATTTACTGACATAACAAAAAAATTTGGTGAAAATGACATACCTGGAAAAATTCTAGAAGTATTAAAATCAGAATTATTAGATGCAAGAGCAGTTTTTGCACAGTATACAGGTAATGATGATGAATGGAACATTAATTATCTTTCAGAAGAAGAAAAAAGAGAAATATTCTTTGAAGGATCATTATTTGAAACAGCTGATATCTCTGAGCTTGAAAGATCAGTAAAAAAGGCACTTGATCAAAAAAAACATGCTACAAAATTATTAGTTCAAAAAACAGATCAAGAAGATCCAAATAGTAATTATGCTGTTTTTGTGGGTTATATATTTAGAGATTGATTTTTTTATTATTTTTATTTTAATTTTTGTTTGATAACTTTTATATTCTGTTTTAAATTATAGTTTTCTATGGGAGATACTTGGCATGAGAGTGAGATCGAGGGTTATGAGGATAGGCTTCGTGAATTATCTTGTGATATTGCTAATTTGACTTATGATCAAACTAGAAATTTGATTTATTATTTGGCTAGAGATTTAGAAAGGCAAGCTAAGGGCGATGAGGAGCGAGGCAGAGTTAGGTTGGCTAGTAAGTTGCAAGAGGTTGTTAGAAGTTTAGATGGTGCGTATTCTAGAATGGATGATGCTTGGAAGATATGTGAGCCTTTTATGGATGGGTATGTTGAGAAGAAATTGGATGATGTTGTTGATGAAAAATAATAAAAAAGAAAAAACTAATTCAATACGTCTTCAATTGCTTGTTTGCCTTTTAGGGATTTAGTTTTAGTTGTTTTTTGTGCTTGTGCTTGAGCTACTAAATCTACGCCTAGGTCTTTTAGTTCTTTTACGTGCATTTGCATTAGTTGTTCTACTATTTGTAGAATTCTCATTAATTCTTCTCTTTCTTTAGTTAGAGTTGAGAGGGATCCTTTATGGAATCCTATTTTTTCTGATTTTGATTCATCGTTTTTTGCCATTTTGGTATTATATTGTTTGTTGTTTATAAAGATTAGGGAGTAAAATAGAAATTTGGCTTTGATTAAACAAAAGGTTTAAATTCATTTATTGTTTTTCTTTTAATATGGGTATTTTAAATAAGATTATGTTTTGGAAAAAGGATGATTTTGATTTTGAGGAATTTGCTAATAAAGATATGAATCCTGATTTTGGAGCTGGTGCTGGACCTATGGGAAAACCCAGTTCGATGGGCTCTGATGTTAGAGCAGATAGTTTTGGAAAGGAGCCTGATTTAGGTATGTCAAGATCAATTGATCAGGGAGCTTCTGGGCAAAACAATAGTGCTTTTTCAAAGCCACAACAAACGCCTCAAATGCCTGGATTTAGTGGTCAAAATAAACAAGCTACAAACGGAGCTGGAAGTGGAGCTGTTGGTAAAAGAGATGTTGAATTGATCAATAGTAAACTTGATACTATTAAAGCGATTTTGGGATCATTGGATCAAAGATTGGCTAATATTGAGAGAAATTCTGGTGTTTCTAGGAATCAAAATAATCAAAGACAAAAGTTGTGGTAGTTTTATGAATATTAAAAAATTTTATTTGTTGGCTTTAATTATTGTTTTATTTGATCAAGCAAGTAAGTATCTTGTTCTTTATTTTAAACCAGCTATCAGTTTAGGTGTGTTGAAAATCCATTTGATTAAAAATACGGGAGCTGGTTTTGGAATTTTAAAAAATCAAACTGGTTTGTTATTGTTGATTAGTTTTGTTGTGGCTTTGAGTATTATATTTTTTTATAAGAAAATACCTAGCGATAAATTTAGTCAAGTGTTTTTTTCTTTGTTTTTAGCGGGAACCGTAGGTAATTTGTTAGATAGGTTAATTTTAAGATATGTGATTGATTTTATTGATTTAGGTTTTTGGCCAGCGTTTAACATTGCTGATAGTGTTATTAGTGTTGCAGCTATTGGTTTGATTATTTATTATGTTTATGAGGAGTATCAAGATTTTTTGAAAAGAAAATTTGAGAAAAAGTCTAAAAAGAAAAAAATTTGAAAAGAAAAAAAAATTAGTTAACGCAACTATGTGGTCTGTATTTCTTATTGTCAGCTTCTTCTTTTGTTGTAAACCATAGTTGCCTGTGCTCTTTGATTTTTGCTGCCCACTCACATTTTGGTTCATGAAAAAGATTGCTTTTTTTGCTTGCAACGTATTTTCCAGGTGAATGATTTGCTTTAATTGTTTTTTTTGCTACAGGTTTTACTGCTGGTTTTGTTGCTTTTGTTATTGGTTTGCTTGTTGCTACTGATTTTTTAGTTACTGCTTTTTTTGGTTGAGTTTTCTTTTTTGGAGCAGTTGGTTTTTTTGGTTCTAGCGATACCACTGATTTTTGAGTTTGCTCATTTGAAGAGATTGCTGCAACTGTTTCTTGTGAATTAGTTGTTGGTTTTTCAAATAAAACGTTGTTTTGTACTTGCTTTGGTTCTTTTGTTTGTTTTTCACAACTATTGCAAGGGATGCTCATAAATAACCCAACTAAGGAGATGATTGTTAGAGTGAAGTAAAGTTGAGAGTTCACTACCCAAATTAAAATTAGGTTTAGCAAGGAGAGTGAGAACATAAAGAGAAACATCTTTTTGGAAAAGTTACCTGTCGATACAAATCCTACTAATGCTAGAAATCCTAATAATAAGAATCCTGCTAATTCAAGGTAGAAAAAATTTCCGCCTGCGTTCATAATAATGCTAATTAAGCCAAAAAATAATACTGCAACTAGTGCACTTAAAAATATTAATCTAAAACATCCTTTTGCCATATGGATTTTAAGTGAAATAATTATTTAAGGATTTATATTCTCTAAAGATTGACTTTAAATGTGAATAATAAAAGAGATGAATATAAATTGAGTTTAGAAATCCTCTTCGATTCCTTTTAGGTATCCTTTCTTTTTTAGAAATGCTACTTCAGCTTTGCTTCTGTATTTGTATACTACGTCGCCCTTTTTATCGCCACCCAATAACCATGGTTCGACAATAATGATATCATTTTCTCTAACCCAGAGAGCTCTTCTTAGTCTTCCTGGAATTCTGCAAATTCTTTCTTTTCCGTCAAGGCAAGTTACTCTCATTCGTGAGCCGCCTAATCTTTGTTGAACTATTCCTAGAATTTGATCTTTTTGGGGGATTCTAACTCTAATTACTTCTGGTTGATCTGATTGTTGTGGTTTTTTATAATATCCCATTTAAAGTTAAAAATGAGAGGTCTTTTATAAATCTATTTGCTTTAAAATAGGCGTATTTATGGTTTTTTTGTTTTCTTAAGATACAATAATATTATAAAAGATAATATTGATTGAATAGAAATGCCAAAGAGATTACAATCACCCTCTTCAATTAATACATTTAAGCAGTGTAAACGAAAGTATTTTTACCAATATATTGAGAAGGTTCCGACTCTTTCAAATATTCATCAGGTTAGGGGAAATATTGCGCATTCTTGTTTAGAGGATTTTTATGACATTGACATAAGTTCATATGATGATTCTAATTTTGAAGCTAAGTGTAAGGAGGCAATTCAAAGAATGCTTGTTTTTCAATGGAGAAAGTATGGGTCGAGACTAAAGGATCTTGGGATGAGTAAGGACCAAGAGAGGTTTTATTTTGAGGAAACTATGATGATGTTATTAAATTGGACTTCGCATTTTCTTAGAAGAATTAGATTACTTATGAAGGATAAAGGGTTTAATTTTCATCGGGCATATGAACATGTTAAACCGATTCGAGAATTGGAGTATAAGTCTGACAATTATAGTGTTCGTGGATTTATTGATGCTATTGAACATTTAGAAGATGAGATTAGAATTATTGATTATAAAACTAATTCTAGATCGCAGATGAAAGATAGCATAAGGTTGCAACTTGCAATTTATTCACTTTTATATTTTGAGAAGCATGGAAAGGTTCCCCATAAAGTGGGCGTGTTTTTTTTACGTGATCAGCAAAAACTAATTGATGTTGATGATGAATTACTTAATTTAGCTAGACTTGAAATTGAATTAATTCACGCTCACACAGGTGATTTTCATCATGTTATTGATTATCCTAGAACTTTAACGCCTTTATGTAAATGGTCTACGGGACAGTGTGATTTTTATAAAATCTGTAACCCCCATAATGATAAGGATTTAGAGAAGGAGAATTTTAAGAGACTTGAAGAGAAAAGAATTGCTGAGGAGAAGGCCGAGAAGGAGAAGAATCAAGGACAGATGACTCTTGGTGGGTTTTGAGATCTTTGAAAATATTAATTTAAAAAGTAATTTAAAAAGTAATTTAAAAAAAAATTCTAACTTACAGCTACTTTAGATGCTTGACTGATTATTTCGTGATAGATTGTTACGTTGTCAAGTACCCATGTTTCGACTCCAGCTCCCAACAATAGGAAGAATAAGGCGATTAGTAGTAAGTATAGATTAAATCCGAATACTTCGAAAAATCGATGTGATGCGAATTTTTCTAATAGTACGTCTTTAGATATGACTGATCCCGATATGGCGGCAAGGAAGTAAGATATTGCTTCTATCATCATATGTGGGAATACTATTAGCATTACAAGTCCGAACAATAGGAAGGGATTGGAGTCTGTAAAAATTGCTGCATTTTTTGCGGTTACTCCAAAGATTGTTCCCCAAACTGAGGCGTTCCAGGTAATAAAAAATATGGCTCCATCTCCCGTGAGTAAGGCCATCATAAAGCAAGCCATCAATACTAAAAAGTTATTTGATAGGATGCTTAGGAAAAGTCCACCATCAAATTGACCTAGGATTGCGTTTCCTGCAAATCCTTGTCCGAATCTAATTTCTAATTGTTCTCTAAATAATTCGTTAACTTGGAATTGAGGCATTAAAATTGTACCTACGGAATAAACTAACATTATTCCTAAAAATAAAAAGACATAGATTCGTACGATATCTATATCATCGCGCCAGAGGGCTCTGAAGGTTATCTTTTTCTCCATGCTCTCACGCCTCTCTTCTATTGAGAATATTTTGTATAACTCTGGTAATAATAGAAGGGATGTAATTGCAACAGCAGGCAAGGCCGGGTCTGAAGCGAATAAAATTCTTGCAATTAAAACTGCAACTACTGAATAAATGACTCCAAGATAAAAAGCGTATCTTCCTTTTCTCTCTAGCCAATCTTCAGGAAATAAATGTTCTAAAACCATTATGATTTACCTCTTTTTTAATTTGATTTATTGAAATGGATTGATTCTTTTTCAATATTGGTTTTGTATTAGTCTTTTTACATTTATATAATTTACTAAATTTTGAGAGATCGAAATTGTTGTAATTTTTATTAAGGCCATGGTTTAGGCACTATTTTATTTTTTGTTTTTGCCGAGTTTTTTGGTTGGTTTGTTAGTTTATTTTAGTTATTTTGTGCAAAACATATATATAGTGAATTAGTAATTTTAGTATAATAATAAATCACATTGGAGGATTAAAATGGTAGCAACATGGATTATAATTACAATTGTTGTATTAGTTGCGTTAATTGCGTATGTTTACAATAGTTTAATCAGATTAAAAGTTAGAGTTAACAATGCTTGGTCACAAATTGATGTTCAATTAAAGAGAAGGTACGATCTAATTCCTAACTTAATTAAAACTGTTAAAGGTTACATGAAACATGAGAAGGGTGTTTTAGAAGAAGTTACTAAAGCGAGAGCTTCTTTGATGACTGGTGGGCCTGCTAAAAGAGCTAAGGCTTCAAATCAAATTACTGAGGCTCTTAAATCAATTTTTGCTGTTGCTGAGAGTTATCCTGATTTAAAGGCTAATGAAAACTTTAAGATGCTTCAAGAGGAATTGTCCGGAACTGAGAGCAAGATTGCGTATGCAAGGCAATTTTATAATGATAGCGTTATGAGATTTAATGAAGCGATTCAAGTGTTTCCTAAAAACTTATTTGCTAAATTGTTTGGTTTTACAAAAAGAGATTTTTTTGAAACTAAGGGCAAAGAGAGAGAAAACGTTAATGTTGAGTTTTAATCTATTTTTTTGTTTTTTATTTATTGATTTGTGATTGATATTTAGTGATGGTTAAAAAAATGGTTAAAAGATTAGATTTATATGAACAGATTTCTTCAAATAAGAGAAGAAGTTTTATTTTAGTAGTTTTATTTTTTGCATTCATTATATTTTTAGGTTACGTAGTTGGATTTTTTTATGGAAGTAGTTATTTTGGTATTGGAATGGCTGTTGTTATTGGTTTTATTTATTTCTTATTTAGCTATTATGGCGGAGCTAGTGCTATTTTAACTATGACTAAGGCAAAAGAAGCTAAAAAACCTAAGTATACCCATTTGATTAATACAGTTGAGGGAATTGCAATTGCTGCGGGTCTTGCTAAGCCACCTAAGGTTTATGTGATTAATGATAGTGCTCTAAATGCTTTTGCAACAGGAAGAGATCCGGAGCATAGCAGTGTTACTGTGACAACAGGATTACTTGAAAAGTTGAATAAGTTAGAATTGGAAGGAGTTATTGCTCATGAGATTGCACATATTAAAAATTACGATATTAGAGTTATGCTTCTTGCGAGCGTGATGGTGGGAGTTACTGTATTACTTTCTGATTTCATTTTAAGAAGTTTTTTATGGGGTCGACGGGATAGTAGAGATAGTGGAAATTTAGGGATAATTATGATTGTTGTTGGAATTGTTCTGGCAATACTTGCACCTTTAGTTGGTGAAGTAATTAAACTGGCTATTTCAAGAAAACGAGAGTATTTGGCTGATGCTAGTGGAGCTATGCTTACTAGATATCCAAAAGGACTTGCTGATGCTCTTCGTAAAATTAAGGGTGATCCTGACCCCCTAGTTGATCATGCTAACAAAGCGACTGCGCATCTTTTTATTTCAACGCCGTTTAGAAAAACTAGAAAGATGATGTTTAAGAATTTGTTTAATACACATCCACCTATTGATGAAAGAATTAGAAGATTGGACAACATGTGATTTTTATGGTAGATGATGTTTCGTTTTCAAAGGCAAGAAAAATACCCAGTGCTTACGCTGGTATTTTAGTTGATTGGTCTATTGGAGCTAGAGAAGTTAGTGCTACTTTAATTGATTTGATTGTTAGACGAAATGTTGAGGTAGTTGGTGAACATTTAGAACTAAGAAATTTGAAAACTAAATTTAAGTTTGAGAAGAAATTTTTAAAAAATTTGTTTGGTGATAAGAAAAAGTTAAGTTTTGCTCAAGTTAAGAAAAAAGCTTATGATACTTCTAAGGGAGGACCTTTGTCCATTATTGCTGATAAGTTAGTTGAGGAAGGGTATGTTAAGAAAAATTTAGGAAAGATTGCTGCTAAGAAAATTATGGGAAAGAATAGTTTATTTATGAAATTTATTAAAAAAAATATGAAGGAGAATATGAAAAAGGATCCCAAATACATGGATGTTAATATGATGAATTATTCTAGAGTTAATTCTATTGTTGGTGGGATTATTGGCAAAATTTTACTTTATGGGTCTTGGGCTTATTTGATTTTTTTAGGATTGGTAGTTTTAGGGATGGGAGTGTTTTTTATTTCTAGTTTATATTATGATGCTAGTTCAGCTTTTTCATTTTTACTTTTTGAATTAATAATATTTGGAATTCTGGCGATACCCGGATTAATTGCAATTCTAATTATTAGACATATGAAAAAGGGAGAGAAGATGATGAATGATATTGATTGGGCTTTAACTGCTAAGGGTAAGAGAGCAAGATCTGAGAGTTTGAAGTTGATGAAATATATGAAAACTTACCCTCATGTTGAAGATAGATTAGCAAATGAGTTAGTTGGGCATAGTGTTGCTTTTGGAATCGGTCAAGAGTGGATGAAAAAACTTGGTGGCATGAGAGCTCTAAATGATTTAGTTTTTGAGAAATATGGTTCTAAAGATGTTCATATGTATTTTATGGATGAAAATGATTATGCAAGGCAGTTTTTTGATTCTTAGTCGAATTGGATGTCTTTTAATTTCTTTTCGAAATCGTTCTTTTTTTCTCTTATGGCCGTTGGAGAAGAACCTCCGTGCCAGGTGAATCTTGGTTTCATTTGGACTGGAAAGAGTCTTTCGTTAGCGTCATCGAAAATTACGGCTGCACCATGTAATCTTGGGAGCATGTTGATTTCTGCGTCAAGGCCTTGCCTCATGTAGGACTGCATTAACATCCCAAGTGCTTCTGTATCCATTTTAGCAGTTAGTCTATGTGCTATTACAGTGTCTGATTGAGTCATTACATCTGTGTGGATTTTTGCTGGTTGCTGTGTTGCTAAAATAAGTGAGATTCCTGGTTGACGTCCTTCTCTTAAGATTGTAATTAGAGCGTCTGATGCTGCTGTTTTGCCTTCTCGAGGTAAGAATTCGTGGGCTTCGTCGATTGCTAGCCAAACTAAAGGTTCATCCATTTTTTGTTCTACTTCTTTTGAGAAATAGTGCATTGAGGCGTCAACGGATTCGAATTCTTCTGCTTTTCTTGAGAGCATTCTTTGTTGAAATAATGAACGTGAAAGAATTCCAACTACAAGAGCTTTAATTTCCCAGCCACTTGGCATTGTTGCGTAAGGGCTTACGTCAAGAACTGTTACTTGACCACCTGAGATGATGTCTTTAATTGGGGTTGCTTCTTTTAGAAATATCCCCCAGCCTTTGGCTTTTTCAAATTGGTTTAAAACTACGCTTTTGGTTACTTTATCTGAATCTTGATCATTTTTTACAAAGTCCATCATTTCTTCAATGGAATAACTCTCGCCACTTTTGTTTAGTTCTTGGGTTGCTTTTGTGATTAGTACTCCAGCTGCACTATTTTGCTCGATTTTAAATGCTTGACACCAATCGTGAGGTTCAATATCTAAAGGTCTTAGAGAAAATGGAAAATCAGTTGGAATTCCTTGATCTTTATATTTGTAATAAAAGTTTTGAGGAGTGAAAATTTTTACATCTAGTCCTTTTGGATCAAAACCCCATTTTTTAATTAGCTCTGCATCTTTAAAATTAGGATATTTCATGGTCCAATATACGCCCATGGTATCAAGAAGAACAATGGAGAGGTTTTGTCTAACTTCCATAGGCAAATTTGCTAAGCCTTCTGCGATGGAACCGAGTGTGTAAGATTTTCCTGAGCCTCTTTTGCCGACGATAAACACTACGTGAGCGCCTGCTACGTCCATGTATACTGGATTAGATAGGGAAGTGGTTTGGCCCATTTTTACGTACTGTTTTCCAACTAAAACAGTTCCTTTTTTGCCAAATTTTTTAACATCATGTTTGGATCTTCCTATTATTACATCAAAAGTCATTAGTATTTGTTAAATAGGAGGAGGATAAAAAGGTTATGGTTTGGTAGAAGAGGTTAATTGTTGAAAATTATGATATCAAAAAAAGTTAAATTAAAAAATATTAGAAAAATAAATTAAAAATAAAAATAAAAAGTTTAAAGTTTGTCTTCTGTGAAAACGTTTACTTTTGGTGTGCTTTTTGTTTTTGTAGATGTTCCAATAACATAGGATACGCCTGATTTTTCTGCTGTTTTTACTAAATCAAATGTAACATCTCCATCAAGAGCTAAAGCGTAAATACCGCCATTTAAACTTTTAATAGTTGTAGATAATTCACTTAAAGGAACTTTTCCTAAAACTTTTAGATTGTTATCAAAGATGCATGCCCCCCTAGTTCCAAAAAGGTCTTCCATTTTTGATTTGAATATTTCCTTTTCTTTTGGAGTTAGTTCTTTCTTCTTTTTTAGAAGCGGTTTTGAAACGGGTTTTGAAACAGGTTTTGAAACTGGTTTTTGAAATGTTCTAGTTTCAGTTCTGTTGTTTGACCTATTATCTCTAACAGCTGGTCTTTGATTTGACCTTTGGTTTGGTCTTTGTCTAAAAGATTGTTTGTTTGGTGAAGTTCTAGGTGCTTCTTTAAGAGCCCCATTATCGTCAACTCCTAAATCTAATTTTGCTTGTTCTGAGGTTATTTTTCCTCTTAAAGCTTTATGGATTTCTTTTTTAGTTATTTCTTCAACTTCTTTTCCATCTGGTGCTTTACATACAAAATCAATTTCGGCTACGCTTATTAGTTCTCTAATAATTAAATTTCCGCCTCTATCTCCATCAACAAAAACAGTAGTTGTTTTTCTTTTAGTTAGATCTTTAATTGATTGAGGGCAAGATGTGCCGTTCATGGCAATTGCGTTTTTAAATCCATGTTTTAATAAGTTTAGAACGTCTGCTCTTCCTTCTACAATGATGATTTCTTCACTTTCTTCAACTGCTGGACCTGCTGCAATTTTTTCTTTTCCAAATTCAACTACTTCCATCATTCTTACTGATTGAGATACTTCATCAGATAGTTCTTGTGAATCTGGAAGAGTTGTCAAGGTTAAGTGTTTTAGAAGCTCTTTTGCTCTATTTATTACAAATTGTCTTTTACTTGTTCTTACATCTTCAATTTTGTCAACATGAATTTTAGCGTTACAAGGGCCTATTCTTTGAATAATTTCAAGTGCTGCTGCTACAATTGCTGTTTCTGTTTTATCTAAAGATGAGGGAATAATAATCTCTCCTCTTGTTTTTCCACCAGAAGTTTTTAAGTTTACTTCGATTCGACCAATTTTACCTGATCTTTGTAATTCTCTTAATTCTAAGTCGTTTCCTAGTAAACCTTCAGTTTGTCCGAAAATTGCTCCGATTACATCAGGTCTATCTACGATTCCGTCAATTAAAATATTTGAATGTACTATGTATTTTGCCGCTATTGGGCTGATTTTTGCCATTTTTTTCCTCCTACAAATGGACAAGAAAGAGTATTAATAATCATTATTTTAGCTACATACTAACTAAGCTAAGCCTATTTTACATTTATTTGGTTTTGGTTGTCAGCCAAATGTAAATTGAATGATTGTTGAATGTGAACTCTTTCTTGTTTCTCTTTTAAACATCTATGATTCTTTTGTTTTAGCAAATCTTAGATTAATGCTCAAGTTTTAATTATGAAGCCCAAAATCACTAACCCCTAAGGTCAAAGCTTGGCTATTGCCGTAAGCTCACAAAGGTACTCTCGTGATGGGCTTTAGTTATTTTTTGCTTAATTAGTATATAAAGGTATCGGTTGATAATTCTATTTTTTGTTTGAATGTTATTTTGTGTTTATTTATTTGAAAATTAAGAATTTTAAACCAAACCAACCAACCAAACCCCAGTAAACAAGCCGAAACTCACTTACTGAGGAAAAGAGGTGGTTTTGAGGTGTTTAGTAACTTACGAGTGGCGCCAGTATATAAATGTTTCGGTTTGTTTTTACTTTTGAGTAGTATTTGTTAGGAAGGTTTAAAAATTGAGGGGTGTTTTGGTTTGATATGAGAAGAACTAACACTTTATTATTATCTTTGCTTGCAGTTGGTTGTTCTGATCAAAGAGAGAGGTTTTTAGTGAACGATCCTGATTTGGATGCTGTTGTTGAATCTTTAGACCAAGATGCTGGTGCTCAAGATTTTAGTGATGCCGGGGTTGCTGATTTGGGAGTTGATAGTGAGTTTATTGTTACATACAGGGCTATTTTTAATTCTTCAGGAGAGCAGGGGTCAATTGTGACTATTGGTTTAGATAGTGGCGAGGAAGGTAGATTGGATTTTGATAATGATTTTTATTCTCCTGTGATTTCGAAAGATGGGAAATTTATTGTTGCTGCTGCTTCTGTTAATGGTGGTTCTTATAATCCTATTTTAGATTTGGATGATTTTCATGGAATTGGAGTTTTTAATTTGCAAGGTGAAATGGTTGGGACAACACGAAGAAGAAATTTATTAGCTAATAATCCTGCTTTTTCTGACGATTCAAATCGTGTTGCTTATGTAGAAAAAAAAGATGGAAATGATTTTATTAGAGTTGTTAGAATTAATGATGAAGGCGAGATTGACGATAATAGGTTAATTGGAGAGTTTGAGAGTTCTGGTTTTTTATTAAATTATGATCTTGGGTGGGCTGGAGAGTCTAAATTGGCTTTTTATAAGACTAGTGATGAAAATAATGCAAGAAGATTATATTTTGTGAATTTAAATAATAATTTAGTTAGAGGATTTGTGATTGGTGAGAATGAGAGAGGTTTTAATAGAACTAATGGCGCTGATTTTTTTAATGAGGGAAGATATTTTGTAACTGTTATGGATACTTATGTTGATGGAAGAGTTGAAGATAAAGCTGTAAGCATTGTTTCATCGAATGGAGAAGAAGTAAATCCAATTTTTGATTTGCAAACAAATAATTATAGCACTTATGTTTCTATTTGTCCTGATGAGAGAACTGTTGTTTTTGTTTATGATAGTCCTGCCGGGAGTGGAGATTATAGAATCGAAAGAATTAATGTTGATGGATCAGGACATGATGAAGTTACAAAGATAGAGGTTGCTAGTGATCAATTTGGAATTGGTTTAGATCATTTTAGTTGTAGGGAGAATAATTTAAGATGAGAGATTGTTTAAGATTGTTTTTTGGTGAGAAGTATTTATAAACATTTGAGATTATTTCTATTTATATGGTTACACTTACATATCAGGAGAGATTTAGAACTATCAAAGGGGTTTTTGATGGTTTTACTAATAGGACTCTTTTTACGCTTCAAAGTCAAGGAGTTTTTGATGAATTAGTGTCTCCTTTGAAAATTGGTAAGGAGAGTAATGTTTTTGTGGCTACAAAGGATGGCAAGAAGGTTATTGTTAAGATTTATCGTATGCAAAATGCTGATTTTAAAAATATGTTTTCATATATTAGGAAAGATTCGAGATATGATTTTTTAAAGAATAATAGACGGATGATTATTCTTGCTTGGGTTCAAAGAGAATATAAGAATTTACTTAGAGCTCAAAAGTATAAAATTAAAGTTCCAAAACCACTTGGTTGGAAAAATAATATTATTGTTGAGGAATTTATTGGTGATAGCGATGGTGAGGTTAGTTTACCTTTGAAGGATAGTGCGCCTGAAGATCCACAAAAGTTTTTGAAAGATTTGTTAGTACAAGTTAAAAAGTTGTATAAGGCTGGTTTAATCCATGGAGATTTGTCTTCTTTTAATGTTTTAAATCAAGATGGTAAACCTGTTTTGATTGATTTTTCTCAAACTACACTTATTAGAACTCCCAATAGTGAAGAGCTACTGGTTCGTGATATTAAAAATATTGCACTTTATTTTAAGAAACATAGGATTATTGTTGATCAGGAAAAGGTTTTGAAGGGAATTGTTAAGTGAATTGTTTTTAATTATTTTACTTTTATAAGGAAAGCTTTAAAAAACATCTTTAAATTTACTACTTTATGACTAACACTACTGAAACACACGATGAGCATGAGGAATTTACTTATGATATTAAAATTCCTCAAGAGAGAATTGCTGTTCTTATTGGTAGTGAGGGTTCTACTAAGAAAGAAATAGAAGAAGCTACTGGTTGTTCACTTGATATTTCTAAGGATGGAGATGTTGAGATTCGAGGTAGTGATGGGATGGTTCTTTATACAACTAAAGAAATTGTTAAAGCGATTGCTCGAGGATTCAATCCTAAGATTGCTTTGAATTTATTGAAAACTGATTATGCTTTAGAAATTATCGATATGAAAGATATTGCTGGGAAAAGTCAAAATACTATGCAACGATTAAAGGGTAGAGTTATCGGTAAAGGCGGAAAATCAAGAGTTGAAATGGAGAGATTAACTGAAACTAATATTGTTGTTTATGGTAAAACTATTGGAATTATTGGTGAGAGTCAACAAGTTACTATTGCGCGTGAAGCAGTTGCTAAGTTACTACAAGGATCAATGCATAAATCAGTTTATACTTTTTTAGAGAAGAAAAGAAAGGATATTTTGTTTGGATAAGATTTTTAAATAAGTTGTTTTTTTAAGTTTGTTAAAGGTGAGATAATGGGAATTAAGGCTGTAATTTTTGATTTAAATGGAATTGTTTTAACTAGTGAACTTTTAAGCGATAGGATGAATAGAGATTATGAGGTTAATTCTAATGATTTTATTGAGGCTTTAAAGGAGATTATGCCAATATTAAGAGTGCCTAATGCACCTGGTTGCTTTGAGATTTTTGAACCATATTTGATTAAATGGGATACCAGTTTGGATGAAGGGTATTTTTTAGATTATTGGTTTAGCGGTGAAGAAATTAATCAAGAGGTTATGGATTTAATTAAGAAACTTAAGAAAAAAGGAATTAAAGTATTTATTTTGTCAAATAATTTTAAAGAGAGAGTTGCTTATTATAAAGAAAATTTTAAGGAGATGTTAAATAATTTTGATGGAGTTTACTTTTCATTTGAAACTGGATTTGTTAAACCTGATCATAAGGCATTTGAGAATATTTTAGAGAAAAATGGTTTGAGTGCTAATGAGTGTCTTTATTTTGATGATTCTTCTAAAAATGTTGTAAGTGCTAAGGGATTAGGGATTGAAGCATTTGAGTATACTAATCTTAAGGAAGCTAAGAAAATTATGAAAAAAGAGCTTAAGTTAGGTTTGTTTTTTTGATTTTGTTAATTTTTCAAACCACAAGTTTTAAAAATGAATTCTTAAGTTCTTTGAATAATGGCTAAAAAAAGTGCTGAGGAACTTGCTAAAAAGCATAGAGAAATTTCTATTGCTGAATTTTTTGAGAAGAACAGACACCTATTAGGTTTTGATAATCCTAGAAGATCTCTTCTTACTGCAATTAAAGAAGCTGTAGATAATGCTTTGGATGCATGTGAAGAAGCTAGAATTCTACCTGAAATTAATGTTGAGATAATTCAGTTGTCTGACACTAGATTTAGAGTTATTGTAGAGGATAATGGCCCAGGAATTGTTAAGAAACAACTTCCTAAGATTTTTGCTAAATTATTATATGGGTCTAAATTTCATAAACTTTCAGCAACTCGGGGTCAACAAGGTATTGGGATTAGTGCTGCTGTTTTATATGGGCAGTTGACTACTGGAAAACCAGCAACTATTATTTCTAAAATTGCATCTGCTGATAAAGCGTATCAAATTAAATTGAAAATTGATACTCAAACTAATAGTCCGGATATTAAAGATGATCAGGAAATTGAGTGGCCTGGAAAGGAACATGGGACTCGAATTGAAATTGATATGGAGGCGGCTTACATTAGAGGTAGACAATCAGTTGATGAATATCTTAAGGAGACTGCAATTGTAAATCCGCATATTACCATTATTTATACAAACCCTGATGCTGAGCAACTTATTTTTCCGCGAGCAAGTGAGGTTTTACCTCCAGAACCAAAGGAGATCAAACCACATCCTTATGGTGTTGAACTTGGTCGTCTAATTAAGATGCTTCAAATCACTGATGCTAAAACTTTGCAACAGTTTTTAACTACTGAGTTCGTTAGGGTTGGAGCTGGAACTGCTAAAGATATTTGTCAAAATAGTGCTTTACTTCCAAAGACTAAGCCTAAGAAAATTAATCGTGATATGGCTGAAAATTTGTTTAAGGGAATTAAAAAAACTAAAATTATGGCGCCACCAACAGATTGTATTTCTCCTATTGGTGCTGATTTATTAGAGAAAGGTCTTAGAAAAGAAATTAATGCTGAATTTTTTTGTTCAACTACTCGTCCAGCTAGTGTTTATCGAGGAAATCCTTTTGTAGTTGAGGCTGCGCTTGCTTATGGAGGAGAACAACCTTGTGATAAGAGTGTTAGAATTTTAAGATTTGCAAATAGAGTTCCTCTTTTATATCAACAAGGTGCTTGCGCGATGACTGGCGCTATTCAAGCTACTTCATGGAAATCTTATGGTCTTCAGCAATCTAGAAGTTCTATTCCTGTTGGTCCTTGTACTATGGTTATTCATATGTCTTCAGTTTGGGTTCCTTTTACTTCAGAGAGTAAGGAAGCTCTAGCTCCTTATGAGGACATTATTAAAGAGATTAGATTAGCTCTTCAAGAGTGTGGTCGTAAACTTGCTTCGTTTGTTAATAAGAAAAAGAAGATTAAGGATGAAGCTAAGAAAAGAAGCTATATTGAAAAATTTATCCCTCATGTTGCTGAAGGATTAAAAGAGATTATGGGTTTTGATGATATTACTAAAATGAAACTCGAAGATGATTTAGCTCAAATTTTAGAACATACAAGAGGAGAACTTAAAGAAATTAAAATTAATAATCCAGATTATGACCCTGAACTTGCTAAGATTGGTCGTGAACCAGTCGAAGTTAAGAAAAATGATGATGGCGAAGAATCCAAAGAAGAATCAAATAAAGATAAACAAACTAAATTAAATTAAAAAATAAAAACTGAATTAAAATGGCTAAAGACAATCAAGTTGTAGAAAAAATAAAAGAAATAGCACAGGAAGTTTTCACTAAAATTAGAAAAATTGAAAGTCCAGAACTAACAATGCCTATTCGTTCATTAACAAATGTTGCCTACGATGAAAAAGAAGGGTATTTTAAAATATTAAATAGGTTAAAAACAAGAACTCTTACTGCGTCCACGATTAAAACTTTTGCTCAGACACTTAAAATGATGAACCTATCTAAAGAGCTAGTAAAAACAGAAGATATTGCAACTAAAAGAGAGGCTTATTATGTAAGTAAAAACTGGGGAGAAGCAAGGTTTAAAGAACAACCAGAATCAGATTCTGTAATGGATGACATTGAAGCAATGATGCGAGTTAATAGAGAACAAATTGGTTTTATTCCAGAGGAGAAGGGTGGAGCTGTTGCAGGAGAACTAGTTGTAATTGATAAGGATGATCAAGGGGAAAAATTAGAAATTGATTGTACTAGATTTGGTTCAGGGGCTTACTCTGTTCCTTCATCTGTTGAACATTTATCATTTAAAACTAAGGCTAAATTTGTATTAGCTATTGAGACATCAGGTATGTTTGAGAGATTAAACAAACATAATTATTGGAAAAAATCTAACTGTATATTAATTTCAATGGGTGGAGTTCCTACGAGAGCTTGTAGAAGATTTATTAGAAAATTATCTGATGAAAATAATTTACCAGTATATGTTTTTACAGATGGTGATCCTTATGGGTTTGGATCAATTTATAGAACTTTAAAAGTAGGATCTGGAAATGCAGCGCATATAAATCAATATTTTTGTGTTCCAAAAGCAAAATTTATTGGAATTACTCCTCAAGACATTGTGGATTATAAATTACCAACACACCCTTTAAAAGATGTCGATATTAAAAAAATTAAAGATTTGATTAAGAACGACCCATTTATCAAACATTACAAACCTTGGCAAAAAGCTTTAAATCAAATGGCTAAAATGAAAGTTAGGGCAGAGCAGCAGGCATTAGCTAAACATGGTCTGAATTATGTTTCTGAAAAATATTTACCAGATAAGTTGAAAGATCAGAAAACTTGGCTTCCTTAATTGTTATTTTTTATTACAGTTGTTTTTTTAAATTAGATTGTTGTTTTGTTTTTTATGAGTTATAAACTTGCTTTAGGATTTGGTTCTTTTTTATTGGGATTGACTTTTTATTGTGGATATAGAGTTGGGTATGACAATAAAATTAATGATAATAATAATCAAACTGAGAGGAAAGCTTGTCAAGATTCCTTAGTTGATTTGATTATGGAGAATGCTAAGTGCGAGATAAAACTTTATAGAATGGAAAATCATGAATCTTGCCCGGAACCGATTGATTATTGTGAAGGCGAGGAGAAATATTAGGTATTTGTTTGGTAAAATATTTAAAGGATTTTTTTCTTAGGTTGATTTATGAGAAAAATAATTTTAATTTCATTAATGATGCTTGTAATAGCTTTTTTAGTTACAAGTTGCGGAGGAGAAAAAATGAGTACTGCTGTTTTTAATACAAATCAAGGAGTTATTAAGTTAGAACTTTTTGTAGACAATGCGCCAATTACAACTGGAAATTTCATTAAGTTGGCTAAGGAAGGATTTTATGATGGAACTAAATTCCATAGAGTAATTGATGGGTTTATGATTCAAGGTGGAGATCCTTTATCAAAAGATAATGGTCAAAAGCATATGTGGGGCACTGGTGGACCCGGATATAAGATTAAAGATGAGTTTCATCCTGATTTGAAAAATGATATTGGAACAATCTCGATGGCAAATTCTGGACCTAACACTGGTGGGAGTCAATTTTTTATCAATGTTGCTAACAATAACTTTTTAGATAACAAACATGCTGTTTTTGGAAAGGTTACTGAGGGCATGGATATAGTTGAGAAGATTGCAAAAGTTCGAAAGGATAGGTCAGATAAACCTACATCCGATGTTATAATTGAATCTATTTCAATGGAGTGATTTTATTTTTTTTATTTTATTTTTTTTATTTAATGTTTTATGGTTTATTGATTGTTATGGTCGATAGGTGGTTTTATAGCTATAATCATGTCATCATAAATGCTTATCTCTTTTGGGATGTTGAATCTTTTTAGATTTAGATTTTCAAAGCCGTTGTCACTAATGATGATGCCATTTTCATTTAGGTCTTCGTATACTTTTTTTTCGAAGATTCTTTCTTTAAAGATTCTAAATGACTTTTCAAAATAGATGTCGAAATTGTCAAGATTAAAGTAGGTTATGTCTTTTGTTATGAATTGTAAATTGAAAAGGATGTTATTTGTGTAGAATGAGATACTGGTTGGTGTTGCTTGTTTGAAATTGATTTTTATGTCGTCAAGGATTGTTTTTATGAGATCTAAGTGGTTGGATTTATCTACGAAGGTTAATTTTATTTCTTTTGAATTTGGTATTAGATGAGTTATGTAGAGTAGGGGGTAAATGATATCGGCGCCACAGCCAGGATAGTAGAGGTGAAATGAATCTTTTGATGTTAGTTGGCAGTTTAGTTTAAGTGAGGTGATTTTTTGATAATCATCATGATAAATATGGTTTTTGATTGTGTTAAAATTGAAGATATTTTCTTTGTTTAGACCTGTTGGTTCGATCTTTCTTGAAATTAAGGAAATGAAGTTCATTTTATGTTGAAAATTGAAATAATTAATATAATGTATGAATTTATCCGAAATCTTTAAAAGTGAATTAGGTATTTTCTTTTATTAATGGGCCTGTAGCCTAGCCTGGATACCGGAAAATCTTGATTTTACTGGATTTGACGTAAGGTAAATAGGGCGCCAGCCTTCTATATGAGAAGTTTAACTTCTTTGAAGGTAGCTGGATACCGTGGGTTCGAATCCCTCCAGGCCCATATTTTTCTTGTATTCTCTAGAAAACTATTTAAATGAAGTTAAATCTTGAGTTTATTAAGCGTCCGTGGCAAAGTGGCTAATGCGAGGGCCTGCAGTTTTTAAAGCTGATAGCCTTAGATCAAGGGTTCGAGTCCCTTCGGGCGCTCTATTTTTTATTTTGATTTAATTACTTATAAAAAATCATTATTAATTATTATTTTTATGTAATTGCATTATTTTCTTTATTTATTACTAACAAAGGGATTTATATCTTAATATAAATTATTTTTTTATGAAGCTTGAAAAAATAATCACACCATTTGTTGTTTTTGGTTTTGCTAATTGCGGTGGTATGAATCAAGAGAGTTTAGCTTCTTCTGGTTTAAGGGCTAATGTTAGCCAAATTGAATATGTTATTAGTGAGGAGAAAGATAGATTTGATTTGAAGAAACGGGAAGCTATTGACAATATGAAAGATGGAAAAAACACATTTATGACTTTATTGGGTGATATTTTTCCAAGTGTTGATTATACTAAGCCTTTAGAAGAAAAAGAAAAAGAGAGTGAAAATGAAAGTGATAACAAAGAAAAAAGAAAGAGTATCGCACATTTTTTTGGATATAATTTAAGTCATAATAGTTATTTATTGCAGACGAGTGATTTTGATTTTAATAAAAATGGGTCTTGGAATAGGGGCGCAAATAATTATGATTTATTTTTGTATGATGGAATTGTTAGTGGAGAGTATTGTGGATATGTGGGAATGAATTTTGTAACTTTACCTATGCCTGTTGATTATGTTCCGGTTAAAGCTACTTTAGTTGATGAGAAAAATAAGATTGAGAGGAAATTGATGATATTTAAGTCCGAAGGGAGTTTTTTTGTTACTTCGCCAGTTAAGGGGCTTTTATGTTACGAGATTTCAAGAGTTAATGATAGAAAAATTGATTTTGACGATAATGATGATGATGTTCCTTTTAAAATAAATTATAGTCAAAATGTTGTAGAGAAGTTAGAAGGGTTTAAGAATGAATTTGAGAAAAAAGGAAATAAGTTAGAGATGGTTAAAGGCATTGAAAAGTTTGTAGAGGATCATATTAGTTATACAGTTAATGAAGATGTTGATAGATTATATAAAATTGTTAAAAAGGATGGTTTTAATTCTAGTTCTAAATTGAGAGAAGCTTGGCTTAGGGTCAGTGATGAGAATTCTTTTGAAAGGTATTCTAAATCAGAGCCTAATTTAGTTAATTTTGTTATGAATTTAAGACACGGAGATTGTGATGTTAAGAATACGGCGTTTGTTGCAATTTTAAGAGATTTTTATGGTTTGAAAGCTAAAATTGCTTATGGGAAAAGTTGCAAGGGCGGAGAGTGTGAAGAAATAAGTAATATTAACCATGGTTGGGCTTTGTATTTTGATGGTGAGAAAATTGTTACTTTGGATTCTACTTGATTTTCTAAAAAGATTTATAAAAATGAGCACTTAATTTGATTTATGGGAAAAAAAGGCATTTCATCTTTTGAACTTAAAGCCATTGTAAATGAGCTTCAAATACTTGTTAGAGGTAAAGTTTCACAGATTTATCATCAAGAAAAAAAGGAGATGTTATTTCAACTGCATGCCCCCGGTCAAGGTAAGAAGTTAGTTAAAATTATTCCAGGAAAATATTTGTGTCTTACTGATACTAAAAATGCTCCTACCAGGCCTACTGGTTTTTGTATGTTACTTAGAAAGTATTTGAGTAATGCGTTCATTAAATCAGTTGAGCAGTTTGAATCACAGAGAATTTTAGTTTTTGAGTTAGAGAAAAAGGAAAAATTTTTTTTGATTATTGAATTGTTTTCTAAAGGGAATGTTGTTCTTTGTGATTCTAATCATAAAATTATTGGAACTTTAATGTGGCAAAAATGGAAGGATAGAACTGTTAAACCTGGCGAGATTTATATTTTTCCTAAAAGCGATATTAATTGGATTACAATTTCTAAAGATGAATTTTTTAAGGTAATTGAGGGTTCCGATAAGAAAAATTTGGCCACTAGTTTAGCTACGCAAATTGGTTTGGGTGGAGTTTATGCTGAAGAAGTTTGTAAGATGGCGAAGGTTGATTCTAAGATGTTTCCAGGTGAGGTTTCTAGAGAAGTTAGTGATAAGTTACATGGAACTTTGCATGAATTGATTTCTAAAATTAAGGAGCCTAAAGGATTTGTTTATGAGAATGAAATAACTCCCGTTGAATTAGTAGATGATAAGGTAGTTGAGGTTATGGATAGTTATTCTATGGCTCTTGATAAAATTAATCCTTTTGAGGTTAAGTCACCTTATGATAAAAGAATTATTACCTTGAAAAAGATGATTGAAAACCAAAGTTTGGCAATTGTAGATCAAGAAAAAAATATTGATTTGAATACTAAAATGGGTGAGTTAATTTATGAGAAATATACTGCGCTTCAAAAGTTGCTTGATATTGTTTCTGGGATGAAAAAAGAGATGGATTGGAAGGAAATTGCTAAGGAATTAAAGAAAGAGAAGAAGATTTCATCTGTTGATTTGAAGAGAAAAATGGTTGTTATTAATTTGTAATTCTGGGTTGTTTATTTTTGTTGATTTGATTTTAGGCATTATGTAGTTTTGGTTCTTTTTATAGAGATGTAATGATTTATTGTTTTTATTAGTAACTTAGGCTTAAAAGGTTGTGTTAATTTTATTTTTATATGACAGATATAACGCTAGAGGACAGAGAATATCAACAAATGGTTTTGGGAGAATTGAGAGAAGGGAAGGACCCAGCTTATTTTGAAGAAGAACTTGAAGCGGTTAAAAATGGAGAACATTATGGGCTTAAAGATATTGTTTTAGCTATAATGCAAGGAAAGGATCATAATATTAAAAATTCTTTGAATAAAGTTATTGATTTTGGACCCGGATATTTGCTTGATGAACAAAGAGAATGTCTTAGTGATATTTTATTTGATGAAAATATTGAAATTAGAAAAATACAAGACGAAGAGGATAATTTTTATGTGAATAATTTAGGAGATTACGTAAGGATTGCTCTGGAGAGAGGAGATTATTCTTTAAATGAACTTGTAAGTGCTTGTATTGAGCATTATAAAAACGAATCAAGGATATCTCTTAAGAGATATGGGTCTGCTATTAATGAAATGGATGATGAGATCAAATATTTTATTGATGCAGGATTAGAATTAGAGTTTATTACAAATGAAGATGTACATAAGGCAAGAGCTAGCCATAATGAAATAAAAGGAAGAGAGAGAAAGAGGGAAGAAATTTCTGATGAAATTAAGGCAAATTACATAGTAGATTTATTGGCTAAGGGTCAAAGAGTTAATATCGATAATAAACTAGCTAAAAGATTGAATGAAAAAGGATTGGTTACTAAAGATGCAATTGATAAAGCTACAAGAAATAATTTTAAGTATCATGTTGCGAACGGGCCAGAAATGATTTTGAAAAGAGGATTAGATTGTTTGCCGTCGTCTTTGTATGATGAATTTAAAGAGAAAGCTAAAGTATTGGGATATGATGCGCCCGAAAAACAAGATTGTGAACCAATAGATATGAAAATTCGAAGAGACTTGAGAGTTGGGTTGAAAAGAAATTTTTTTTCTAAGGATGATTTGATTTATAGTGCTTTGATATTTTTAAAAAATAAAAATGGAAAGGGATTGAGAAAAGAAAATGTTGAACTTCAAGAAGTAAATGAATTTGTTGAAACTCCTGAGAATGAATATTGTTACAATTTTGCAAATGGTCCAAGGATGGTTGAAGAAAGAGGATTTTTTTGTTTGCCTGATGAGTTATATGAAGAATTTTTTGAAAAAAGTAAAATGCTTGGGTATCATGTTCCGATGCCAAGAGTTAAGATGTCTGGATTTGATAAAATCAAATTAGCAATTGGAGACGGATTATTGGACGGAATGTATTCTAAGGATGATTTGATTTATAGTGGATTGATTTTTTTGAGAAACAGAGTTGGATGACTAAAAAAATAAAAAAGAATTTTGCTAAAGGTTAGCTTTATCTTTTCTTTTTAGCCAACCCCTCGAAAGCCCTTAGGATTTCTAGTGGCAGAGCAAAGACAATTGTATTGCTTTTGTCTGCTGACATGTCGTTAATGCTTTGCAAGGTTCTTAGATGTAGCGCCCCTGGGGCTTTTGCAAGAATTGCTGCTGCTTTTTGCATATTTACTGCTGCAATTGCTTCACCTGATGCTTTAATGATTACTGCTCGTTTTTCTCTTTCGGATTCTGCTTCACGTGCCATCATTCTTTTCATATCATTTGGTAATTCAATATGTTTTAAATCGACACTATCAACTTTTATTCCCCAAGGGTCTGTTGCTTTGTCAACTATATTCTGAATTCTTTTTGATAATTGATCTCTTTTACTTAGAAGTTCGTCTAAGGTTACTTCTCCTACTACGTCTCTCATGGTTGTTTGAGAGAGTTGGGATACTGCGTGAAAAAAGTTCTCAACTTCAATGATTGCTTTTTGTGAATCTGCGATTTTGAAATATAGAACTGCGTTTACTCTAACAGATACGTTATCTTTGGTGATACAGTCTTGGTCAGGTACGTCAACTGTTTTTACTCTGATATCTACTCTTTGCCAAGATTGAAGGATTGGAATTACTATTCTTAATCCTGGTTTCATTATTCCAGAGAATTTTCCTAAGGTGAATTTTACTCCACGTTCGTATTCTGAAACTATTTTTAATCCAGTTAAGATTAGAAAAATTGCGATGAATAAAATTATGTTAAATATTCCAAATGCTAAAAATGCCATTTTGTTTTTTCCTCCAAATGTAAATTGCTATTATAATTGTTATTTGGGAAGATAATAAAGTATATAAGTTTGTTTGTTGTTGATTGATTTGATTTTAATTTGAGGGAATGAAAAATGGGAAAGGTTAATTTTGATAGAGAAACTATCGATAAGAGAGTTGGAGATGTTGTTTCTAGATTGAATAGAGGCGATGTAGTGATTATTAAATATACAAACAAAGGTAGAGAATATATTGCTGGGAATAGACAACCAGAATTAATTTTAGGAGGAATTGAAGCAATTCCAAATTATGATATATCTCAAGGTTTTAGAGTTATGAATGATCCTATGATGAGATATTTTGAGAGTAAAGAAATTGAAACTAGAGGGGCTGGATTTGATAGAATTAAATCTATATGTGATGGTAACATGAGAACATTATATTTAAAGAATTTACCAAGCCAAGATGTAAAATGAGTGGTAACTTATTTAAAGAAATAAAAAAATACTAAGATTATGGCAACAATTACACCTTGGGAAGTTAAGGGAGATATTGATTATAGTAAATTGATTAAAGATTTTGGGTTAAAAACTCTAGATGGGGTTAAGTTGCCTAAAGTGTTTTTAGATAATGTTTTATTTAGAAGAGGTTTGATTTACGCGCATCGTGATTTTGATAAGATTTTAGATGCGATTAAAAATAAGAAGCCTTTTGTAATGATGACTGGCCTTATGCCCTCTGGAAAGATGCACTTTGGTCATTTGATGGTTGCCAAGCAAATGGTTTTTTATCAAAAGATGGGAGCTAAAATTTATATTACTGTTGCTGATATTGAGGCTTACAATTCTAGAATTCCTGATATGAAAAAACTTCGAGAGGTTGCTATTGAAGAATATTTAACTAATTATGTGGCTCTTGGTTTGGATTTAAAAAAGTGTGATTTTTATTTTCAGTCTAAAAGATCTTTAGATGGTGCTAAGTCTAATGCTTATTATTCTCTTTCAAATATGCTTGCTAGGCATGCTACCTTTAATGAGTTTAAAGCTGTTTATGGAAAAATAAGTCCAGGAAAAATGGCGTCTTCACTTTTACAAGCTTCAGATATGCTTCATGCACAATTGCCTGAATTTGAAGGCAAGGCGATGCCTGTTGTTATTCCTGTTGGTTCTGATCAAGACCCCCATATTAGGCTTGCTAGAGATATTTGTACTAGAATAAAGGAGTTTAAATTTAATAAAATCAGCTCAACCTATCATAAGTTTTGTCCTGGTCTTAAGGGGGGAAAGATGTCTTCTTCTGATCCTCTTTCATATATTGCTTTAAATGATACTTCTAAAGAAGCTGCTAGAAAAATTAAAAAGTATGCTTTTTCTGGTGGGCAAGCAACACTTGAAGAGCATCGAAAGAAAGGCGGTAATCCTGATATTGATGTTTCGTTTCAAATGCTGATGTACGGACTTGAAGAGGATGATAAGAAGTTACAAGAAATTTATAAGGATTATAAAAGTGGAAAATTGCTTAGTGGAGAGCTTAAGAAAATTTTAATTGATAAGATTACTTTATTTTTAGATGAGCATCACAAGAAAAAAGAAAAGTCAAGAAAAGTTGTAGAGAAGTTTGTTAAGGATAAGGGATTTTAATGAATTTAAGTCAAAGAGTTAATGTTGCTAGTTGTGTTGAATATGCTTGTTTGTCTGTTACGGTTGCTTCAATTAGTTCTATGTATTGTGCTTTGGTTAATAAAGATGCTTTTATGTTTGATAAAGGAATTGCCTTGGGTGTTATGAGCGTTGGAGTTGGATTGGTTGCTAAATATTTTAGTTGCATGAAAGTTGATGTAGTTGAAATTAGTTCTAAGGAATTTAAAGATCACTTGGATGAGTAGGTTGTGATTTGTATTCAGTGATGTGGTTTTTTAAATGTGGATTTTCCAAAATCTTTTTAAACATTAAAATCTTACTTCTTTTTTAAAGAGGTGTTTTATGGCAAGAAAAACTATTAAAAAAGCGACTAGAAAAAAATCTAAAAAGGTTGCTACAAGAAAATCTTCTATTAAAAAAGTTTCTAAAAAGAAATCTTCATCAAGAAAAACTGTTTCGAGAAAGAGAGTTACTAAGAAAAAAGTTTCTAAAAAAAGGGTTGTTAAAAAAGTAGCTAGAAGAAAAAGAATTTCAAGATCTGCTAAAAGAGAAATATTTCCTTTGAGTTCAAGGTTTATGTTATCTTCAATATTGGGAATGTTAATTAGTGTATACTTTGTTTTTCCAAGAAGTTTTAATTTTGGTTTGGCATTTTTATTAGTGTTTATTGCAATGTTTGTTGCTTCATTAATTTCAATGAGTAAATCAACAATAATTGCGGAGAGTTAAAAAATGGCTAAGAAAAAAATTACTAAAAAAGCGACCAGAAGGGTTGCTAAAAAGGCAAGTTCTACAAGAAATAAAGGTGTTGTTGGAAAGGCTCGCGAAATTGCATGGAAATTTCCTAAAAATGATTTGATATTTTTAAAGGTAGAAACTTTTACTTTGGCAATATTTTCAGTGATAATTTTTATATTGGCTTTTGTTGAGAGAACAATTATTACGGCTTTAATTGCAACCGTGGCGTTTATTGCTCTATATACAATAATTGCGCATTTAATTAATAAGATCAGAAAGGCGCAAGATCATTATAAGGTTAGTAAAACTCATTTGCATATTAAGAGAGTTAGTAGAAATAAAACTAAAGTTAAGAAGATTGCTCTTAAGAATATTAAAAAACATAAGTTTGATAGATTCTTTTTAGGTGGTTATGTAGTTACTGAAAATGAGAGGCATCCTTTGTTTTTTAATAATTTGAAGGAATTGATTGCTTTTGAGAAACATTTGAAGAAACATATGAAGAGTTAAATTTATTTTCTATTTTTTATTAATTTTTAATTTATTATTGAATAATTTGTCGAATTTTTCTTTTGCTGCTCTTTCTTTGAAGAAGACGCTATGAGATGCTAATTTTTCAAATAGGGCGATAGCTATTTTTGTTCTATTTTCGTCTGTGTTAATTGAATGTTTGATTGCTAGTGATTTACTTGCTTGTAAGCATTCATCTAGAAGAAAGTAGTTTTGTCTTTTGCATTTGTTTTCTACTTCTTTTTCTTCTTGTTCATTTAGAGTGATTTCTTCCCATACTGGAGGGAGGTTTGGTGCTATTTTTTTAGGAAATGATTTTGTAAATGCCATAAATTTGAAAAAATAACAAGTAATTATATAAATATCGCTTGTAAATCATAGATATGGCATCTTTTTGGAAACATGTGAAACAAGTAATTGATATGTGTGAAATCATCATCGTTGTTCTAGATGCAAGGCTAATTAATGAAACTAGAAATAGTGAATTGGAAGATAAAATCAGAGAAAGAAAGAAAAAATTACTTTATGTAATTAATAAATGTGATTTGGTTAATGTTAATGATCTTAAAATACAAATGAAATTTCTAAAACCATCGGTTTTTATTTCTTCAACAAATAAACTTGGAACTACTTTACTTTTAAAAAAAATTTTGGAATTATCTAAGGGTAAGGAAACAACCGTAGGAGTTGTTGGGTATCCTAATGTAGGTAAGTCTTCTTTGATTAATGCTTTATCTGGTAGAGGAGCTGCTAGGACTTCGAAGGAGAGTGGGTTTACTAAAGGTTTACAAAAAATTAGAGTTACACCTAAAATAATGGTTCTAGATACCCCAGGGGTTTTTCCTAATTTAGAGAAAGATAAACAAAAACATGCAATGATTGGGGCAATTGATTTTGGTAAAATTAAAGATCCAGAAACGGCTGTTTTAAAATTAATTGAGGGTGAGAAGGAGAGGATTAAAAAATTTTATAAGATTGATTTGGATGATTCACAAGAGATATTAGAGAAAATTGCTTTTTCTAAAAATAGACTTCTTAAAGGAGGAGTTGCCGACATTGAGGCTGCTTCTAGATTGATTCTAAAGGATTGGCAAACTGGGAAAATTCATGAGGCTACTAATTGAAATGAATTTTAAAGAGATTAGTGTTGTTGAAGCTTTGAAGATGTTTGAGAGTGGTGATTATTTGATTTTGGATGTTAGGTCTTTAGGAGAGTTTGATGATTATCATCATAAGGATGCCTTGCATATTGTTTTGAATAATGATTTTGAGGGGAATATTTCTAAATTTGATAGGGAAAAAAAATATTTGGTTCATTGTTTGAGTGGTGCAAGAAGTCACATTGCTTGTCAGATTATGAAGAAGTTAGGATTTGTTGATGTTTATAATGTGTTAGGACCTATGTAATGATTTGATGTTTCATAAATTCGAGTTGCTATTTTTTCTCCGATGCCATCGATGCTTTTGATTTCTTTGATAGTTGCGTTAGTTATGTTTTTGATTGTTTTGAAATGTTTTAATAGTTTTTTTGCTTGCGTTGTTCCTATTCCTGGAAAGGAAGAGATTACGTATTCTAATTGTTCTTGTTGAGATTTTGGTTTTTGTGGATGCATAGAGAAAGAGGAGCTATCTTTGTTTTGTTCTCTTTTGGCTAGTACTTTTAGCATTTGAGCTGTGTCATGTGGGTCTTTGGTGTGAATTATGGGGACATTGAATCCTAGAACGATTGCAGCCATCATGCCTCTTATGGCATTAGGATTTATTTTTCGAATACTATAGATGTCTTCTTGTCCTTCTATAATAATTAGGGATTTTGGGAAATTTTCTTTTAGAGCTTTTACTTGACTTATTAATCTTCCATCTAAAATTGAGTTGACGAAGTCTTCTACTTTTTTTAGTTCTACAGCTACATTTCCTGAAACTATATAATCGGCGCTTTCTAATTGAGTTGTTTTGGTGTCTACTCCTAAGTTAATTAATTCTTTTACGATTTTATTGTTTTGTTCTCGATGGTCTGCTACGATAGTTAGAGATTGATCTTCTTTGATGAAGTTTGAGAGTGGTTTTTGGTTTGCTTGATTGTTAAATGATTGAAAGTCTTTTTTGATTTTGTCTAAATTTTTGTACATTCTTTTTTCTTTGTGATGCGCTGCCCATTTGTAGGCTTCATCTCGTGTATTTGCTGTGAAAAGAACTGATACTGATCCTTTATGTAATCTTCCTGTTCTTCCTCTTCTTTGAATTGATCGAACGGCTGAAGGGACTGGCTCGTAGAAAATTACTTTGTCTACCTTGGGAATGTCAAGGCCTTCTTCAGCAACTGAGGTTGCTACTAGAATATTGAATTGGGAATTTCTAAAGTTATCTAGAACTTGTTTTTGTTGTTTTTGTGAAAATCCTAAGCCTTTCTTTTTGGCTTGGCCAACGAAAATGTGCGATTTTATTTTTAGATTGGTTAATTGCTCAACTATCATTTGAGCGCTATCGCGAAATTGGGTGAATACAATCATTTTTTTGTCACTAGAATTGCTCATTTCATTTTGAATTATTTCTTTTAGTCTTTCTACCTTGGGATGATTTATTTTTTGATTTACCAATTCTTTTGTCTTTTTAATGGCAATTCTAAAATTTACATCCATTACAAGATTTTTGGTGGCTTTGGTTTTTGTTGTTAAAGCTTGTTTGTCAATTGATTCTAAGTATGAATATAATTGAGTAATCCCTTGTGTTTCAATTAATTCTAGGGCGTGTTCTGCTTTTAGAGCTTGTGCTATTAGAGAGATGCTTTTTAGAAGTTCGAAATCTATTTCTTTTTGAGATATTTGTTTTTGAAGTTCAAATTGTAATTTTAATAATTGACCTTTGTTTAAGTCAATTTGAGTTGTATATCCTAATGTTTTTACTTCAATTAATTTTGATTTAACGATGTTTTTGATTAGTGTGTGTACTTCTTTGAATTCTTGAGGAAAATCAACTTTTTGCCAATCGAATTCTACTTTTTGAATATATTGTTTTACATCATCGTCTTTACTGGTTCTAACTTCAACTTTTTCTATGAATAAATTTTGACAAACTTCTTTTATTTTTTCCATGTCTGCTCCGGGAGACGCTGTTAGAGCTAGAATTTGAGAGTTATTTTTTGTTTTAGTGTAATGCTGGGCTAACCAAACGTAAGAATAGTCTCCGGTGGCATGATGAGCTTCATCTGCTATTAGTAAAGATACTTCTTTGAGATTTACTCTTTTGTTAATGACATCGTTTTCTAGGCCTTGCGGAGTTGAGATAATTATAGTTGATGTTTTCCATAATGCTTCACGTTTTTTAGGAGCTATGTTTCCTGTGAAAAGGTTGATTTGGCTAGGGTCGAGCTCTAAATGTTTTTTGAATGTGTCTACATGCTGCTCGCAAAGTGGTTTTGTGGGAGCTACCATTAAAATTTTTTGATTGGGATTTTTTTTTAGTTTTTGAATTGATACTAGAAGAGCAATTGCTGTTTTTCCAAGTCCTGTTGGCAAAACAACTAAAGTATTGTTATTTGCAGCGGTGCCTAAAATAGTTTGTTGGTATAATCTTGGCATGAAATCTTTTAACATAGGTTGTTAGTAGAAGGTGTGTTTTTAAGGTTTATGTGGAGGTGACCAGTGGGTTGTGGTGTGTGTGTTGGGGAAATTGAGAGAAAAAATTAAATGATTGCGCAGGGGCAAACTATGTATCCTTGAGCAACTGCTAAGCTTTTTGTTGCGAATTCTACTTTTCTGTTTGCTTTGATGTTTTTTGCAAAAGCGCAGCTTTTTTTGTGAACTCTTTTTCCAGTTTTAGATGCTACGTAGTTTTCTTGTCTTTTGATTTCGAATTTTGCTTTGATTCTTTTGTTTTCTTCTTTTAAAAGACCAATTTGAGCATGTAAGTATCTGATGTGTTCGTATAAAGATGTAATATCTTCTCTTGCTAATTTGAATGATTTAATTGTATTTTGTTTGAATTGTTTCATTTGTTTTGCCTCATGTATTAATTGAATGGAGGGTTTATAAAGTTTTTGGTTAATTTATTACTTTTTAGTAGTATATTTTGGAAAGTTTATTAATGTAAAAAGAATTCTGAATAAAATAAAAAAAGTTTACAATAAAAAGTTAGGGTATTTAGAAAATTAAAAATTAGAAAAATTAAAGGTTTTGAGTTCCTGTTAATGTTAGAATGTGTTCTTCTTTTTTTAGGATTACTTCTTCTAAATTATTGATTACAATATCGTTTCCCATTAAATAATAAGAGATATTTCTTAGTTCTCTGATTCTTATTTTTTCTATTTCTGGGATTTGTAGAACTTCAAATGGTGCTTTTCCTTCAAGGTGAGGGTTGTTTGAGTCAAAAAAACCAATAAAAGCTGTTTTTAAGGTATCGTCATCTTTACCTGGTTTTCTACTAATTACAACGCTTTTTGCTTTGAATGTCTTTTGCATATTAAGGTTAATTTTGGGTTACTTTTAAAGATTACTAAAAAAAAGACCATATTGGAGTTATTTTGGAGCTATTATTGATTTATTTTTCTGATGATAGAAGAGTGTAAATAATGGCGAAAATGAATACAATTATGATTACTGCGATAATTGAGGCTTTTAATTTGGCCATTAGTAAAAGTGCTAAGATAGTGTAGGCAATTATTGAGGTGTAATAAATCGGGCGTGAACCAAAGAACATAGCAAGGCCACCTAAATTATTGAACGGTAGGAATGAGAAGAAGCCCATGAAAATTGTTATTTGAAGGGCATTTGCAAAAAAGTAACTTTGTGGAAAAGCTAATGAGAAAATTGCAAAGGGAATTGCAATCAAAAGATTTGCAAAAGGTCCAACTATTTCCATGTAAGCGTTTTGGACATAGGAAAAGCCGTATCTTTTTTCTCCGATTCTTTGTTTTGATAAGAATTTTAAATCTAATTTTCCCATCATGATTAGAGGAAGTCTTCCTAGGGTGAAAAAAACAATAATTAAAGAGTATAGTAAACCATTGTACCAGATACCAAATGTTGCTTTGTAGCCTAAGGAAAGAGCATAGATTTTTTGCAAGGTGAATCTGAAGAGTACGATGATGATTGATGCAATGAATAGTAAGAAAAGATTGGTTAGTCCAGTTGCAAGATTAAATGTTTGAGCTCCCCAATCATTAAATGAAAAAATGAATGCTGCTGCAAGAGATATTAAAAGTAGGTTGAATAGTTCTTTTTGATCAAATCTTAGAAAATCTCTTATTCGAAATTTTAGTTCTTTGAAGTTGACCATTGTCTTATTAATAATAGGAAGTTTAAAAAATTATCTGTATGGTTAGTTGTTTGATTTAGAACGATAAATTATCTTATAAAAATCTTTGTAGGTTAATCCTTGTATAATTAACCCAATTAAAAAACCAAAGATCAAGTCATTGTAGTATTTAATTAAAAGTAGAAATAATAAGATAATTGAGGAAATTAACCAATGATGAAGATGAATTGTTTTGTTTTTTGTTTTAAATTTAATTGATTTGATTATTCCTTGATCACCTTCTTTTTTACCTGCAAATGATTTAGCTATAAGAAATCCAAAAATAATTGATGTCGTCAATATTAAAAAATTCATAAAAGATATGTTTTTTTAGATTATAAAAATTTTTAGTTCTTTTTGGCTACCCATTGAGTTAGTTTACTATCGCCCCTTACTAATTCTATCTTTTCTAAAAGGGCGAATTTTGAGGACAAGGATAAATCAAGAGTTGATCTGGTGATGATACTAAAGATGCCTCCTGATTTTAAAATATAACTTACTTGGTAGAAAATTTCATTGATTTGATCTTCGTCTTTTTTTGTTATGTGAAAAATAACGTTATCGAAGAAATCTTTATTGAATCTTACATCTAAATCATCAAAGGAGTATTTTTTTAGATCTACTAGTTCTTTTACTCCTGCTATACTAGCGTTCTTTTTTGCTGAAGTAAGGTTTTGATTTGATGTGTCAAAGCCATAAATGGTAGTTTGTTTTTTGCCTGATGGTGGAGGATTTGTTTTTTGATTTTGAAATATTGGAAAATTGTTTAGATTATCTAAGTTGTTTAGTTGGATGTTGTTGGCGTAAGTTGCTGCTTCAATTGCGATAACTCCGTCTTTGAACATGGCACTTAGTAATTTATCTTCTTTTTTGAATTTTGAATTTATTAAAATATTGAATGCGAAATCTCCTTTGAATGATGCTGGATGGGGAAAAACTCGATATTCTCTTAAATTTATTTCGTTTAGGAGGTCTATTCCTAAGAAGTATTTGTTTTGATTGAAGTAAATTATTACTAAGAAATCTGGATTTTTTAATTCTAATTGAGGATTGATATTTTGCTCTTTTAATTTGTTGAATAATTTTGTTGCAAAGTTTTTAGCGATTGCTACTCTGTTATCTTGCCCTTTTACTCCTTCAACTTCGATTTTGAATGATTTTTCATTTGTGAAAAAATCTTTTAAATTGAAATTGTTTAATTCTAATTTGGTATGATCTTCTGATTTGTCTATTGCTGCTAGAACTCTTCTAGGTGCTTGGCACGATTTTAAGTACGATAGGATTTGATTGTTTTCTAGGTTTGCTTCTATTACATTTGTGTCTGTTTTTTTGATAGTTGCTTTTATTGCATTTAGTTCTAGAGTTGCTGATTTTTCAATTCCTTGGTTTGTTATTGTGAAGATATCCATAAATTTATTAAAATGGGCTTTTATTTATAAGAGTTAAGGGTTAAAAAAGAAAAAAGATGTTTTTTGAGATTTTTTTAAAGAATTATTAGTTTAGATTGTCTTCTTGGTCAAATGTGTCTTGCTCTTTTACTTCGTTTTCTGAAGCAGGTTGTTCATTTGATTGTTCTTGCTCATCAGACGATTCTTTAGTTTCTTGATTTGGAACTGTTTGTTGAGATTCTTCTGGAGTTGAAGGTTGCTCATTGTTTTGATTATCTGGATTTTTTTGTTCTTCTTCGTTTTCCATTTCTTTGATTTCGTCTTCTTCGTCAACAATTATTTTTGCTGCTGCTGCTAATTCGTCTCCATCATTTAATCTCATGATTCTAACTCCTTGAGTTGCTCTTCCAATTTGAGATACACTTTGACATTTTACTCTAATTCCAATTCCGTGCTTGGAGATTAACATCAAATCTTCAGTACCATCAACTATTTTAACACTTGTTACAGGTCCATTTTTATCTACTATTTTGATATTTGTTACTCCTTTACCGCCCCTATGGCATAATCTGTATTCACTAACTTTTGTTCTTTTTCCATATCCTTTTTTAGTTAATGTTAAAATTTCTTTATCATCCTGAGCTGCTAGCATCCCGATTACTTCGTCTTCGTGAGCTAATCTGATACCTCTAACTCCTCTTCCGGCTCTTCCTATTGATCTTACGTCTGATTCTTTGAATCTGTTTGCTTGACCTAACTTTGTTGCTAAAAGGATTTGTTCATCACCAGTTGTGTATTTTACATTTACTAAAGAATCGTCATCATCTAAATTGATTGCTCGAATTCCACCCTTTCTTGGACGAGAGAAATCTAATAGGTTTGTCTTTTTTACGATACCTTGCTTTGTTGCCATGAATAGATATCCTTCTTTGAAATCTCTTACTGGAACAATTGCTGTAATATGTTCGTCTTTTGACATCTCAATTACGTTTGCGATATGTTTTCCTCTTGATTGACGACTTGCTTCTGGGAGATGATATACTTTTTTCCAGTAAACTTGGCCTTTATTTGTAAAGAATAGTAAATATGAATGAGTTGATACAACAAAGAGTTTTTCTAGGAAATCGTCTTCTTTTGTTCCTGCTGCTTTAACCCCTTTTCCCCCCCTATTTTGAGTTTTGTATGTATCTAAAGATAATCTTTTTACGTAGCCTGAGTTAGTCATAGTAACTACCACATCTGTTTCTTCAATTAAATCTTCATAATCAACATCGCCGCCTTCTCCAACTACAATTAGTGATCTTCTTGAATCAGAATATTTTTCAATTATTTCATTTAATTCTTCCTTAATGATATTTAGAACCCTTGGATGATTTGATAAAATGTCTTGAAGGTCTGTTACTTTATTAGTTAAATCTGAATGTTCATTCCTTACTTTATCTTGCTCAAGTGCTGCTAATTTTGATAACTTCATGTCTAAAATTGCTTTTGCTTGGATATCGCTTAGAGTGTAATTATTTATTAAAAATTGTTTTGCTTGATCTACGGTTGGACTTGCTCGAATTCCAGCAATTATTTCATCAATTTTGCTAATGGCAATTCTTAACCCTTCTAAAACGTGTAATCTTTTTTGAGCTTGCTCTAAATCGTATTGGGTTCTTCTTTTAATTACTTCAATCCTATGGTTGATATGGTGAACTATGAAATCTTTTAGGCCTAGTCTTTTTGGTTCATTATTTACTAGAGCCAACATATTCATTCCAAAGGAAACTCTTAATCGGGAGTGTTTATATAATTGATTTAGAACTACATTCCCATCAGCATCTCTTTTAAGATCTATTACTACCCTAATTCCATCTTGATCTGATTCATCGTTAATGTTTCTAATTCCAGTGATTACTTTTGAATTTACCAAGGATGCGATGTGTTTGATTAATTCTTCTTTGTTTACTTGATATGGAATTTCAGAGATAATAATTTGATCATCAGTTATATCACAAACTGCTTTGATTACTACTTTTCCTCTTCCGTGAGTATAGGCATGAATTAAGTTATTGCCGCAGCAAACTTGAGCACCAGTTGGAAAATCTGGAGCTGGAACGTGCTGCATTAATTCTTGAACAGTTATGTCAGGATTGTCAATTGTTGCAATTGTTGCTAAAGAAATTTCTTTTAAATTGTGAGGCGGAATGTTTGTTGCCATTCCTACTGCAATTCCTGATGAACCATTTACTAAAAGGTTTGGAATTTTTGTTGGAAGAACTGTTGGCTCTTGTAGAGAACCGTCAAAATTATCTCTAAAATCAACTGTGTTTTTGTCAATATCTTTTAATAATTCTTCGGCTAGTTTTTGAAATTTTGCTTCAGTGTATCTCATTGCTGCTGCTCTATCCCCATCAATTGAACCAAAGTTACCTTGGCCTTTGATTAAAGGATATCTTAATGAAAAGTTTTGAGCCATTCTTACTAAAGAGTCATATACTGCCACATCACCATGGGGGTGATATTTACCTAGTACTTCTCCTACGATTCTAGCTGATTTTTTGAAAGGTCTATTGTGAAACATGCCTAATTCAAGCATGGCATAAAGAATTCTTCGATGAACTGGTTTTAAACCATCTCTAACATCTGGTAGAGCCCTTCCAACGATAACTGACATTGCATATGTTACATACGCTTTTTTCATTTCTTCTTCAATAATTCTTGGAATTATTTGAGTGTTTTCACTATCGTTTGATTCAATGATTGGGTCAATTTCTGAAGTCATTTTTGATTGGTTTTTTAGTCGGATATTTATACTATTGTTGGTTTGAGGTCCTTTATAAAGATTGTGCTTTTTTAGGCATGAAAAGGAACATATAACTAGGGAGTTTAGAGAAGATTTTATTTGATTGGATTTTCTTGTTGTGAAGGTGCTTGGTTTAAGGTTTCTTGATTGTCTTGTGCTTCTTGAATTGGAAGGTTTGTTTCTTGGTTATCGCTATGAACTTGCGCTATTGCTTCTTTTAGTTCTACTTTCGCGTGTTCTTCTTTTTGTTCTAGTTCAATTAGCCGTTCTACTTCATCAACTTCTTTTTCGATATTTTGAGCTTGAACGATTACTTCTTTTGGAACTTTATCTATGAAGGCTTGTTTTGCTTTTTCTGATGGAAGATCGAAATAATTGAAGAATTTTTTAGTTAGTTTTACTTTGTAAGTTCGTCCAAATCTCTCTTTGGAGATGAAGCCTTGTTCTTCTAGTTGACGCATGTGTTCATAGGCTCCAGCAGATCTTAGTTTGATGATTTCTGATTGAATGATTGGATATTTCCAGGCAATTACGGCTAGGGTTTCCATCAAGGGACGTTCTAGTTCGGTTGATGATACTATGTTAGATACTAATGGAACAAATTCGTCTTTTACGGTTAATTTCCAACCACTATCTTTTTTTACGATTTGAAGAGAATTGTCAGTGTCAGAATATATTTTTGTTAATTTGGTTATTATTTTATCTACTTGTTTTTCTTCTAGAGAACAAAGAGAAGAGATTCTCTGAGTAGTTATTTCTTTTCCTACTGCGAATAAAATTGCTTGTACTTTTTTAACATCATTTTCCATCTTTTTTAATTAGGGAATAAACGTCAGCATTTAAATCTATCTCCTTGGTATCAATCATGCCATCTAAAAAATCTTCTAATCTTTGCTGAGCTACGCCAGTTAATTTACTTAGTTTTTTTGCATCCATTGGTTCTGAACTTAAAAGAATTTTTATGAAATTAGCGAGTAATGAACTTATGTTTTTTTTATATGTATCTGCTAAATGTTTTGATTGTTTTGCAACCATATCAACTGAATGAAGTTTTGATTGCAGATCTGAGAAGAACTCTGACAAATCCGAGCTAATGAATTTGAAATTGCTTGGAGAAAATATTTCTATTTGTGAGGGCATGTATTCCAAGCAAAAAGCTGTCATGTCATTGATTGATTTTGTTTGAACTTCAACTTGAGCAAATGTTGCCCAGAGAGCTTCTTTTTCTTGTTTTTTAGGAGTTGATACTTCTTTTTTTAAAATTGTAAACCTTTCTTCTTTTTCAAGATTTTTAAGATAATGATTCAAAGATTCTTCAACATGTTTTTCTGGTTTTCCTAAAACTTCAATAATGGCCCTAAATTTAATTTCGTTTTGCATGTTTGTTAGATTTTAGATTAATTTTTAAGTGTTTTGGATAGTTTTTGTGATTTTTTAAATGTGTGTAGTAGGTTATTTATTTTTTAATATAACTACAGAAAGTAGAATGAAGGCGAAAATCACCATGAAGGGGAGATATTCTATTGGTTTTTTGGAACTTGATTGGTAAGATATGAAGCCTGGATTTGAGAATTTTTTTTCTATGAATTTCTTCTTTTGAGATAAGTTTAAGTTCTGAAAATTATTATAATCGTTGTTTGAATTTAGATTTAAATTTGTTTCTTTGGTGTTTTGAATTGTTGTTTTTTCTTGATTTGAATTGCTTTGGGAAGAATCTTGATCCGAAGGATTATTATTTGAGTTGGTTGGTTCATGTTCTTTTACAGGGATTATTTTTGAGTCTTTACAGTTTTTTGTGTTGGGATGAATTTGGATATCTATTTCCTCTTTTTTTGATAAACCTTCAAGAACAAGATTTGCTTTTTGAATCGATTGTTTTGAACATCTTAATTCTAATTGTAACGGAAGGGTCAAGTCGAATTCTTCATATTGTTTTTGTAGTTGAAATTTGGTTGTTTTGCTTATTTTCTTGTCATCTTGTTCAAGGTAAAGTGAAAGAGTATTTTTTGTTTCGTCTCCTTTATAGACTATGATTTTGGCATTAAAATTATCCCCCCAACGAATTTTATTATCATTTCCTTGATAAATTCTTTCTATTTGGATTTTTGTTTGATCTTTTTTATATTCTAAATTTTTAGCAATTGTTATTGATTGTTTATTATTTGATGTTTTTTGATCTTGACAATCAGTAGAATCAATTTTAAATGTGGCTTGATAAATCCCTTCTTTTAATCTTGGAGAGTAAGTTTTAGAAATTGATTTAGATACTTTTTTATTTGTAAATGGCTTGTATGATTTGATTATTTTGCCATTGATATCTTCGATAAAGCCCGAAACATTTACTAATTCGCTATCTCCATAATTTCTGGTTATAGTTATTTCTAGTTCATTTTTTTCTTCTATTAATTTGCTATTGCTATTTATGTTAAGTTGCCAATCGCATTTATTTACAGGGATGTTTTTTTTATTTGGGGTTGGAATCGAGGAAATTATCCATTTATTATTTACTTTGGAAATGGTATTTTCCTCTTTTGCTCCAGAGTATGACATCTGGTCTATCAAGTTATCTTCATTGAAAAGTTTGATGTTATCGAAAATATTGTTTAAGTTGAAGGTGGTTTTTGAATTTCGATAAATTGTTTTATAACATTTTGAACAAATGATCGTATTTTGGTCAACCTTATCGTTAGCAATAATTAATTTTTGTTTGTTTTTGTTTGTGAAGTATAATCCCATTAATTCTATAGGATCATTTGCATTATTATATAGTTCAATCCACTCTCCGCGAGGTTTTAGCTGATTATCTTCACCAGTGGGATTTGCCATTACTTCAGTGATTGTTAGTTTTGAGTAATCTTTAACAAAGTTCCAAACGCTATTTTGTTTTGCTGGGGTTCCATAGTCTTCTTTTGATTCGTAAAGAGACTTTTTTTTACTAAGTTCGATTGTTTTATTATTTAGATATCCACCCATTTTTTTATTGTATTTGATTTGGGTTTTGTAAGTTTTGTTTGTTATTTTGATAGTATCTTTTTTGTTACTTAAAGAATTTCCAATTGAATTGTCGTCAACGCAAAGAATTTTATTTGAAGAAATTGTTTTGGAGAGTTTTAAAAATGAGTCTTGGTCAGTTATTATTTTGTAATCATTAGTTTGAATTTGAAGATTGCAGAGGTTGGATGTTTCATTTTGGTTTTTACAACAAACTATTTTATCTTTTTCTTTTAAATCATGCAATTGCCAATTTGTTAAATTTATTGATTCTGGCGTAGGGTTGTGAATTTCTACCCATTCCAACCCATTTGTTGGGGCGTACATTACTTCAGTTATTTGGATTGAAGAGAGAGCTGAATTTGAAATTAAAAAAATTAAAAGAATGAAGAAAAATATCAATAAACTCTTTTTTTGCATGGAGTTAATCTTTAGAACTCTTAAAATAAGATTTCCATGGTTTAATACATGTATTGGATTTTTTACGTTTATTTGGCGATTTGATGTTCCTTAAGAGTACTAAAGAAAGTTTTTAAACGAATTCCTCTATTCTTTTTATAATGGGATGGTTATTTGGAAAGAAAAAAAAGGCTCCTTTGATGCCTTTACCGGCTGGACAAGCTGTTGATGAAAAAGCTTTGAAGTTTCCTTCGGCTGGTTCTTCAAAAAAAGTAATTGGAGCTGGAGATGTAAAACAAGCAGTTGGATTTAATAAACCAATTGATAGATTTCCTCAACCAAAGATGGAAGAGGAGTTAGCTAAAGCAAATGACGATTTGAAAATCTCATTTGGAAATAAATCAAGTACTCCTAGTATAGAACAAGTTAGTGCGTCACAAGTTCCTGCGCCAGTTCAAGAGTCTCAAGGTGATTCTAATAGAAATTTTTATGAAGAAGACCAAAGAGATAGAGATGGGCCTTTATTTGTTAAGGTTGATGTTTATCAACATATTTTAGGTGGAATAGAAGGTCTACAAAAAGATGTTAAAGTTTTGAGTAGCACTAGTAAAAAACTTGATAACTCAGAATTTAACGAAGAAGCACATTTTGAGAAACTAAAAAAAGAGTTAAAAGTAATTCATGATAAGTTGCTTTTAGCAGATAAAACTTTATTTAAATCATGATAAAAATGTTTGAAATGCATTTTTAGCATACAAAAAATATTGCCAGGAAAATTTGGGCTATATTTTTAAGTATAAGAAGGTGAAATAATATGGACAGAATGCCAGTTTTTGTAAGAATTGATGAGTACGATACAGTGCTTAGTTTAATTAGAAATGTAAGACATAAAATTGAAGATGCTAAAGACACATTAGTTAAAATTCATGACCTTAAAAATGAAGAGGATCATCAATTAGAAATGTGGCAATCTACCCTTTTAGAAGTTGAAAAGAAGATTGATTTTATTGATCATTCATTAAATGAGCCAGAACAATTTTAAAATGTCTAAGAAAAAAACATCTAGGAAAAGAAGTTCGAGTAGGAAAAAAGTAGTTCATAGAAGAACAACTACAAGTAGACTTGAGAAGAATCCGGAATACATGGTACAAGTTAGTGAACCTAAAATTCTTAGAAAGGACATGCTTGAATCTTTAAGAGAAGTTATTTTGTTCATGCAAGGATATGAAAAATTTAAATCAATTCAAGATGAAAAAATTAAGTTGTTTAAGAAGTTAAAATTACAAGTTAGAGAAATTGATACTTTAGTTCAAGGAAAATTATCTAAACTTCTTCCAAAAGGTAAATTAAAGGCAGTACAAGATAATTTGCCAAGTGCTCAAGATGCTGAAATTGAAGATAAAATTGAAGAGCTTGAAGTCGTTGATGTTAAAAAAGAAGAAACAGCAAGAACTCAGAAATATGAACAAGCAAGAGAGACACGAAGTGAATTAGATTTACTTGAAGATCAGCTTAAAAGTATTGAAGATCAACTTACTGGTTTAAATTAATTTTATTTATTTTCCAATATGTTTATAAATAGATTCTCTTTTTTTTATTTTATGTGCACGTGCCGGAGTGGTCAAATTTTAGTGGGAATTGTTTTTCTTCATTAATAGACTAGACGGGATGGACTCAAGGTATTTGAGTGATGAGTGCTAAAATTTAGT
>Ga0257118_1000168_pt1 | contig 79020 bp, 77 predicted proteins | sample SI112_150mmetaG_FD_190156 | JGI IMG/M metagenome (GOLD analysis project Ga0257118, IMG submission 190156) | Marine microbial communities from Saanich Inlet, British Columbia, Canada - SI112_150m | ecosystem: Environmental > Aquatic > Marine > Inlet | place: Canada: British Columbia | collected...
TTATGTACTCTCTCTTTTGCTGCAGGTATTTGTATGACATGAGAAATCTCCTTTCAATTTATTTTGATTTTATTATTTCAGGAGAATTTAGTCACTTTGCCTGCAGCGAAACATAGATTACGGTTAGCGGAATAAAGAAGTGATGAGGCGACTATGGTGTTTTTAGATGGTGGTCGTGAGAAACAAATTGTACGAGATGGTGATATGGTAAGGAGACCTTGCGGACCCTGGACAAAAAATATTCACAACCTACTTCATAGTGTTCGTTCTCAAGGATTCCTAAAAGTGCCGGAACCACATAGCATTGACGGCAACGGATGCGAAATCCTAAGTTACATTCATGGTGAAGTAAGTAATTATCCATTATCTGATTCGGCGTCTAGCGTAGAAGCCTTGCGATCTGCAGCTATTCTTTTACGAGAATTTCATGACTCAACAATTTCATATTTGAAAACAATGATGGGGAATGAGAAATGGTGGCTTCCGGCACGTGAACCATCGGAAGTTATTTGTCATGGGGATTATGCACCATACAACGTGGTTCTACATGGTAAAGAAGCAATCGGAATCATAGATTTCGATACTGCTCATCCAGGTCCAAGAGTTTGGGACATTTCTTACGCATTGTATAGATGGGTACCATTAATGAACCCGAACAATCATAATGGGTTTGGAAATGAAGAATCGAAAATTGAAAGAATAAAGATTTTTTGTGATGCTTATGGTTTGCTCGATTCAGACAAAAGCCTACTGATTTCAACTCTAATTGAACGATTGCAAATCTTAGTAAAATTTATGATATCTGAAGCCGAGTCAGGGAATGATTCGTTTAAGGCAAATATTGCTGATGGCCATCATTTGCTTTATTTGGCTGATGTAGACTATTTGAAAAAACAGGAAAATTATTACCAGAAGCATTTGTAATGCTTCCGAAATCCGCTAACTTTCCATGAACGCGAACGCGAAAAGTAAGTGCATGATTTTTAGAAATATCAATATTAAACAAAATCTACCAAAGCTGGGAATGACTTGCAGTGAATATTTTCACGCCGGTTGTTTCAGCGGCCTGCTCAACAAAGCGAGAAGTTGAGAAAATATCATCAAATATTTATTGTAGCATTAATTGCATTGAACTCATTAAAATGCATTGATTCGCACAAAGCACCGTCCGTCGATCCTTGGCTCTCCTTTAACTGGCCTGCTGCAGACTCGTTATTTCAGAATGATAAATATTGGATTGGCGGCGATGGAGGGTATTCCATTGATCTTGGCAATGAACGTGTTCTTTGGCTATTTGGAGATAGCTGGATTGATTCAAATGGAAGTGGATCTCGCAAAAATGCTGTAATGGTAAGCAATACAGTCGCAATTCAGCAAGGTTATGATCCCAGTAAGGCATCTATAGAATTTTTCTGGAATCTAAAGCGGGGAAAAGCTGAAGCATACTTTCCTGATAATGATAGAGTACGATATTGGCCGGGCCATGGTATTCGTGTCGGAGATAAACTTCTCTTGTTTCTAATGGGAGTATACTCATCGGACATAGGTCTTGGTTTTGAGGTCAAAGATTGGAAACCCTTGCTCATTTTTAATCCGGATGATGATCCTGACAGATGGGAAATAAAATATTTTGAAGCCATATCAAATGATCTTCAAATCATTGTCGGATCAGGTGGGGTGCTTCAATGGAATAACTTTGTTTATGCATTTGGTGCTCAAGAACTTGAATCGAAACATGATATATATCTGGTTCGATGGTCAATCGAAAACATTGATGAAGGACAGCTTGATCTTATACAGTGGTGGGGGGGTGATCAATCAGACTGGATAAATAATAAAGACCGATTTAATAGTGCTATCCCAGTATTCGACAAGGGACAAACTGAATTCACCATCCACTACGATGAAAAGGATTCTATCTTTATAGAAATTCAAACTGAAGGATTTGGATCAGCAAATATTGTTTACCGAAATGCAACTTCAATAACAGGGCCATGGTCTGATCCGAAGATCATTTTTTCCCCACCCCAGAATCAGTTTCCGAACATCATGATTTATCAAGGCAAAGCACATCCGTATTTACTCTCAACAAGCCCAGTAGTGACATATTGTACTAATAGTTTTGAATTTGCTGATCATCTTCGGGAGGATTGGCTCTATTATCCACGTTTTGTTCGAATTAAATAAGCTGGCAGCCAAAATCAAAATGTGGTCTAACAAACCACTAAAGCCGACCGTAATGCGTGTATTGAGAAGTTGTGTGGCATTAAAAAACAAGAAGGCAAATGATAAATAAATTATATAGATTTCTTTCTAAACCCTTTATAGTAATAATCGTGATGATTATTGCACCAGTATTATCTATTGCTGATAGAAATTTTGGTTATTTTTTTGGTCTTTTTATAGCATTATTTCTATTATGGAAAAGTGGTTGGAATTGGGCAAAATTTGGATTCGGGAAAAAGATAAGCTTAAGCACAATATTAAAAAGTCTATTACTTGCGATAATCATATTTATTGTCGTTGACATCTGTATCCAACCATTCTTGGAAATCTATTTTGGTGAAATTGATTTAAGTTCGATAGATGATATAAGAGGAGATTTTACCAGCTTTTTTATTTTATTCTTAATAATGTGGGTATTTGCAGCATTTGGAGAAGAATTTTTATTTAGTGGTTACTATATGAAACATTTAGCTGAATTTATGGGGAATACTGACAAAACGTGGTTTGCTTCAGCTATTATACTATCTATTTATTTTGGAGTTTCGCACAACTATCAAGGAACATCTGGAATGATTGCTGTGGGATTAGCAAGTATTATATACTTCTTTACATTTTACAGAAATAGAACAAATCTTGCTTTACTTGTTTTTACTCACGGATTTTATGACACGATTGGTTTAACTCTAATCTATCTAAATAAAGACCGAATATTTTATGATTGGGCTTTGAAACTGATAAGTAACTGATAAAAAACGCCACACAACAATGGCTATAAGTAATTGGGACGTAAGTGATAGAACAAAAGTATAAACATAAAACAAAGGTCTGTGCTAATTCGAAAAGTTAGAACGTAAAATCCCCAACTACACATAGCCGCTTCCATTCAAACATATATATGGTGAGAGTTTACTATTAGAATTATGAACAGTAATGAACATAACAAAAATGCAACTAACAACCGCTTGCATGGGACACCCCGCCTGCAGCCACGGCGCTACTGATCTCAGTCGTTAGAGTCACTTTTTTTATTTGGATGTAACATGATATCCGTGCTATTATTAACATGTGGTTAGATCATTAGCAGATAAAGGCACAGAAGATATTTTCAATGGCATTGAATCTAAAACTGCACGAAAGCGATGCCCCGTTTTCCTTCGTGCTCTTACTGTTAGAAAACTTGATCAATTAGATTCAGTTATTCTCATTTCTGAGTTACGAATCCCGTCAGGAAATCGTTTTGAAGCTCTTAAGAGTAACAGAGAAGGTCAGTATAGCATCCGTATTAATGAGCAATATCGGATATGCTTCAGTTGGACTGAACTGGGTCCAATAGATGTCGAAATAGTAGATTCCCATTAAAGGAGTAATTATGGTACGAATTCCTACAAACCGCGCCCCAGCGCATCCTGGAGAGATGTTAATTGAAGAATTTCTCAAACCAATGGGAATCACACAAAAACAGCTCTCTTTAGCAATACATGTACCCTTCCAACGCATAAATGAATTGGTTAATGGCAAAAGAGGAATTACACCAAGTACTGCTCTAAGACTTTCAGTTTATTTTAATAATACACCCGGTTTTTGGATGAATCTACAGCAGAGATGGGATTTGTATTGGGCAGAAGTTAAAGAATCTGATGAATTGCATCGCATCCATAGTTTTGCATGATGGTTTCAAGGGATTTCTAACCTTCAATCAACTGAACGTGAAAAGCGATACTATGAATTTACCAGATACAGATATTTTAAAAGAATTTCAAAATTGGAAGTGACTTGCTGTGAACATTTTCACACCGGTTATTTCAGATGTTATATGTTTAATGCAATCTCAGTTAAATCCAAGGAAAGGTAAACGAATTCTAATGGCAAAAACTAATTACTCATTCGAAAAAAGACAGAAAGAAATTGCAAAAAAAAAGAAAAAGGAAGAAAAGCGGTTAAAGAAAATGGCTAAAGATGTAAAAGAGGATCAAGTCCCACTAGCTGATAATGAAGATACTACGATTGACAGTGATAGCTAGTGTGCTAGTGTAGGAGTAGAAAAGTCGATATCGAGATTTCCAAATGGCCTGCTGTGGCGAAAATAACAAAGCGTTGCATCGAACACCTTGAGCCCTGCCGTGATGCTGAGAAAAAAACCTGCTATACATTTGTTATAATGTAATGGTGTGGCATATGAGGTGACGCTGAACTTAAGCGTTAGTCACAAAGCAGTAAAACGGACTCCGCACATTCACATAAAATTTAATGGTTTATTAACAGATGAAATTGATAATTCGTAATCTTGCTCGCAGCACTACGGAAGAAGAGGTAAAAGCTCTTTTTCAAGAATATGGTACCGTACAATCCTGTGATTTAGTATCAGATAAGACCACTGGTGAATCCAAGGGTTTTGCTTTTGTGAAAATGCCAAAACCAGGAGAATCCAAGGTAGCAATGAAAAACTTGAATAATACGACTGTTGCCGGAAACAAGATTCGTGTCAAAAGAGCTACAAACAAAACGGAGTGTATTGGTGCATCAAAAGATATGAGTAGTGAACAATCTAATAATCCTTTGCATGGCTTAACCCTCGTGAAAGTTGTAACGAGGTTAGTAGAGCATTACGATTGGGATGGATTGGCTCAAAGAATCAACATAAATTGTTTCAAGAGTGATCCATCAGTAAAATCCTCACTGAAGTTTTTGCGTAATACCCAATGGGCCAGGGACAAGGTGGAAGACTTGTATATTTCAACATTTGTAAAGCAACCCCCCATGGGTAATGCCAAATAAATGGTGCTGAGTTACTGGAAGGTAGTTGTTGAAATTACTAAGCATCTTGAGCATAACAATCGTATGTAGTCGGAGGCTGCAGGGCCGCACCATTAAACTTAAGCGTTATGCACAAAGGAGACACGGTGGATATTCTTAAGTGGACCGAAAAAGCAATGTCGATGGATGATGAAACCTGGAGTAAGCATTCCAACCCCTGGAGCGTTTACACTCGATTCACAACCTTGCCATTAATATCCTTTGCTTTTTGGTCAAGGGAATGGCTTGGATTTTTCTCGATAGTACTTATTACGCTTTCATTTATTTGGGTTTGGGTAAACCCTCGCTTATTCAACGCTCCTAAAAGCACAGACAACTGGGCCTCGATGGGTACCTTTGGTGAGCGAATATACCTAAATCACCGAAATGAAATTATACCAACTCATCACCTTGACACTTGTCGGATTCTCCAATCGCTTTCAGCAATGGGCCTGCCTTTTTTCGTGTATGGACTTTATTCATTGGATATTTGGGTTTTAATTCTTGGCAATCTATGGGTAATGGTATTCAAAGCATGGTTCGTTGATCGTATGGCCTGGTTGTACATGGATATGAGGGAATCAAACCCTGTATATAATTCATGGTTCAAGGCATAACAAATTGCTCAAGCATCTTTCCTGCCAAAAACAGCCGCTGGACGCGCAAATGCTCGCCGCTTAGCAAAGCGATTAGACATGTTGCTTTGAACATATGATGACATAATATGAGAAACTTGACAAAAGAATTAAAAAAAGAACTCAAGACGCCTCATATCTATATCGCGTTGACAACAGGGTTTAGTATTATACTCTTAGCCATGTTTTCTAAATGGGTTTTACCAGAACCAATTGGATATCTGGCTTTAGCTACTCCTCCCTTTGTAGCAACAATCTTTGAATCATTTTATAGTCACAATAAGGACTCTAAGATTTGCACCACTTCTTATTGGGTGTTAGGCATACTGGGTGCAACTGCCTTGGTTATTATTTTTCATATGTTTTGAATAGAAAACGGTGATATCAAAAAATCCAAATTGGAGCTCTCTAATTTTCGTTGCTGCCAATGGCAGGGAGCCAACATCTGCGGGCTACAGGTGTATAATTTTTAGAGATAGGATAATGAAAACAGGGATTTATCATAGAGAAATTAATCGTTTAGCGCTGTGGCGATTGAAAAATGAACAAATGAAACAAGGCGATTTGATCCAGCCGGAACATCCGACATATTATGAAAGTCTTCCGGAATGGAAATGAATTCTATCATGACAGGAGTCGCCGCCGGAGTACTTGGTACGATAACGATGGATTCATTGAATCATCTTTTTGCACGAAAAGGGTTGATAATAAAAATAGACATTAGGATGATTGGAAGAATGTCCGCAGGGTGGGCAAACGGCCGATTTTGCTTTCGTGATCCTGGCCAAATGAAACAGATTGCACACGAGGTACTCTTGGGATACCTCACTCACTATGCAATCGGCATAGCTCTGGCAATTCCGTTCGTTCTAGGTTGGAGTCTCTTGGTTGGAGACCCTGTGTCACCGATATGGACGTTAGCATATGGAATCGCAACGACGGCGGCCTCTGTATTCGTTGTCCATCCATCCATGGGGCTGGGAGTATTCGGTATGCGCTCACCAGAAGGCATCCGGGCTCCACTTTCCAGTCTGGCAAACCATTTATTCTTCGGCATAGGAATGGCGGTTGGCGTTGCACTTACGTAAGCATATGGCCTGTTTTCATGTGAGCTTAATATCAGATAACACAAAAGTTAGGAGTATAAATGAATATAATCGTTAAACACATCAAATGGATCATGCTGGTCCCAGGCTTGCTGGCCTGCTCAATGATATTTGCTGTTTTCACGCCACAAACATCTTTAATAAATATCTTTGGTGAATCGTTTGCTGAGCCTTTGGCTCTAATAGTTGTAAGAAGCTGGGGGTTTCTTCTTTTCTTATTAGGCTCGTTATTGATTTATGGAGCCTTCAAACCAACATATCGTAATCTAGCACTAATTATATCAATTTTGAATAAAGTTATATTTATTGCTATACTTATTTTTTTTGGTGATCAATATCTGGATAAAACCATGTTTACAATAATTCTAGATTCAATATTTGTTATTATATTTATTGCTTATTTATTTAAGGCGAAAAGTCTGGATTGATCGCATTCAGAATTGCATGGTTCACGGTAAGTCGTTTTCTTCCAATGCTAACTGATAAAAATGATCGATACTCCTAATTCGTTGTCGATGAAAAAAGCACTCTGGCGATGCATGTAAGGCTTTTATACAAGAAGGATTTTCAAGCTTGAAAAACATCTAAGCGAAAGGCTGTTGCCTGATAAGGCATCCACAATACTATCGATAATTTGGGTTTAAGAATGTTGAAGGATTAGTCCATGATGGCATTCCCTCTGAAGTGTTTTTCGCTCATTCATTTGACGGAATTATTCCACAAGGTAATGTCTTGTTTCATGAAGGATTCAACGCAAACGGCTAACAAGACGCTTCAGTGGACAGGTAACCGCCGCCGCTGAGTTTTTAAAAGTACGTAAATTTCTAGAATTATTAAAGGCCATAAATGTCAATAAAAATAGATGTTTTAAAAATGCTAAAAACCTTAATCAGGAAAAAACAATTTCCCATCTTACTCGGTATATTTCTGTGCATGCTTGTTGCGGGATTATGGAAAGCGCTTGAAGACCAGGAAGATGATAACCGTTTTAAAGCCGTGGAAACCGAGGCCCAAAAGATTGCTGCAATAATTAATATCGACTTACAAAGCCGAATTCATTCATTGGAACGAATTACTAATCGATGGGAAATACGTGGTGGAACACCAAAAGATGAGTTTGAGAAGGATGCTAGGGCATACATAGTTGACTCCCCGGGATATCAGGCTATTGAATGGGTAGATAGGACGTTCCATGTGCGATGGATCGTCCCACTGAAAGGTAATGAAGCAGCGCAAAATCTGAACCTGGCCTTCGAGAATACTCGGCTTATTGCCTTGGAAAATGCTAGAGATCGTAAATTCCCTACCTTAACTTCACCAATTGATCTGATTCAGGGGGGAAAAGGATTTCTAGTGTATCATCCAATTTTCGTCCAAGATAAGTTTGAAGGTTTCGTTCTAGCTGTCTTTCGTACTCAGGAATGGCTAGCTCATATTCTACAATCAAAAACGAGTCCAAAGGAAAAACGCAAATTCCTAGCGTTGATCTCGATGGATGATAAACAGATTTATAGCCATGAACATTGGGATAAACAGAAGGAATCCAAATGGGAAATGACAGTTGAGACGAATCTATATGGTCATCGTTTCTCAATCCGGTGTCAACCCTCAGAGAGTTTTATCAATCAAAGTCACTCAATATTGCCAGAAATGGTCTTGGGTGCTGGTGTTCTGCTATCACTACTTTCATCGGTTATCGTTTTCTTGATTCAAAAAGCAAAAAATGCCATTCAGGAGACCCTGGCTAGTAAAGTTGCACTGGAAAACGAAATCATTGTTCGTAAACAAGCAGAAGGATCCCTGGCAAAAGAAAGACAGCGCCTTGCTTACATACTTGCAGGCACAAACGTCGGAACCTGGGAATGGAATGTCCAAACAGGTGAGACAATATTCAATGAACGATGGGCAAATATAATTGGCTACAATCTGGAAGAGCTTGCTCCAATATCTATTGATACATGGACAAAATTCGTACATCCAGACGATTTAAAAGTATCGAGTGATTTGTTAGAAAAACATTTTAATGGAGAACTGGATTACTATGAGTTTGAAGCACGCTTGCGTCATAAGGATGGAAATTGGGTATGGGTGCTTGACAGAGGAAGAATATCTACAAAGACGGATGATGGCAAACCGCTTCTGATGTCAGGAACACATCAGGACATAACCAGACAAAAGCAGATTGAAGAGAAAATTAGTCATCTTGCAACCCACGATACTTTGACAGATTTACCAAGTTTAAGATTGGCAAATGATCGCATATCCATGGCGATAGAATCGGCAAAACGAAATCAATCATTGGCTGCAACATTGTTTGTTGATCTAGACGGATTTAAAATGATTAATGATACACACGGGCATAACGCCGGTGATGCAGTACTGCGAGAAGTAGCAAAACGCTTACTTTCCTGTGTACGTAAAACTGATACTGTAGCACGAGTTGGAGGTGACGAATTTCTCTTGGTTCTTACAGAGTTTCAAAATAATGACTTAGCAGCATCGATTGCTAAAAAGATAATCAACATTTTAGCTCAGTCCATACCTTTCGAGAGGGTCCAGCTAACAGTAGGGGCAAGCATAGGAATCGCTATTTACCCAAATGATAGTGACTCAGCAGACGGTCTGATCAAACAGGCAGATGAAGCGATGTATGTAAGTAAGAAATCTGGGAAAAACAGATATACTTTCGCAAATACTTTAAAATCATAACACCAACAAGTGTTTCAGCCTGACTTTTTCCACTGCTCCGATTGAGTCGTTCTATACGTTCTTAAAAACCAGATTAAACCAGTGTTAAGCAATAAATAATAATAACAAAGAATATGCTCACAAAACAAAAAAATGAAATTGAAGAACTTTTGCATGACTTTGAGACTGTCAGTCCGGGACTAACAGAAATTATTGTTTTTCTGCGAAAAATTGTACTGTCATTTTCTCCGGCAATAAAGGAGGAGATTAAATACGGCGGGATAGTCTTTATAGAACACAAACAGTTAATTTGTGGAATTTTCTTACGAACGAAATTTGTGACAATGGAGTTTGGATTTGGTAGTGAGTTTACCGATGAAGGCAATCTACTCGAAGGAACTGGAAAGTTTCGCAGGAATCAAAAATTTAGAAAAGTGGAAGAAATAAAAACGAAACATGCAAAGTACTTTATAGGACAAGCATTGACCGATTATTAACCAGTAATATTGTACTATTGATTCAATACAAAATCGCATTCCACTGAAGACCACAAGCGAAACCATGGAAATCAAGGTTTTGAGGATCATATTAAAAGTTTTACCAAAAACAACAAATAGAAGTTAGCGCCCGTGAGCTTTGGCCATTATGTTGCAAAATTTGCATTCTATCTTATTGGATACCTGTGGATAATTACAGCATTGTTTATCAGGTTATTCCTTGCGATAAAGCTGAAAAGATCTCTTAGCACTACTTGATTATTTTAGGACACAATAAGTCGCCTGACATGGTCTATCGGCTACACCGCTGAACCGATTAACTTTGCGTTTTGCAATTACAATCAACCCCAAGTAGTAATGTTATAATATCCTATGGCAGAAATGGCCAACTAACATCGAGGTAGTATGTTAGAAACAGTTAAAAGTAGTGGTGAATTACAGCCTATTAATTTGAATGAAAATAAATTGACCTGAGAGGAAAAGGAATGGCGCAAGCAGGCATACATGGTCTTATGGGCATAGTATTGAGCAATTTGAACTTTAAAAAAGAATGGCTCTTATTGGGTGTTATCTTTGGGAATATGCTACCTGATTTAGATGCTGTTGCTGTTGCTTACTTTACTTTAACGGGCGGAGATACAAATGGATTACATCGCACATGGTCACATAGTCTTCTATTCATAGCCAGCCTGGTAGTCATAATCTATATTATCTCAAAAATCAGAAAAGTCCCTCGTATTAGAAATTTTGGAATAGGTTTAGGTTTTGGCATGCTTACACATGTTTTGATGGATATGATCATCTGGTTTAGAGGTGTCGAGGTATTTTGGCCATTTTATCCAGAAATTAACTTCTGGCATTTTTTTATACCGCCTGAATGGTGGTACAATAAATTTGAATTTGCACTGGAATTTGGCATGATGGCACTATATCTCTTATTTTTAAGTCGGTTTGCCTTGAAACACGGAACGGATATTGAATATTTACCAATGATTAAAACCCTCATATGGTTTGAGATCTTTCTATTTATTACCTTTCTAATTCTGGTATATACATGGTCTGGGTTTTATTTCATTTTTGGTGGTGTGTATATATTGTCTTTGTTTCTTATCCTTTACACGACAATACGAATGAGAAAGACAATAGAATCAATTTGATAAATTGGAAACCCTATTAATAATAAGTAAACAATAGCATGATCAGGGAGGAAACTCTCTCCTCGTCTGCAGAACTAGTCGCTGCCAATTTTCTTTACGACTCACTGTCTTCAATGGCAAAACAAGAAGGGCATAAATATAGAAAAAGGCCTCATGATAATGACCAGCAATTTATAGGAATACGGTAAAACAGTAAACTCGGTCTAATCTTTATTAAAACACTTAGTAATTTATATGATAAAAATATTCCTCTCGTCAATAGAGCATAATATAGAAGAAAAGAAAGCATATCGCTGGAAGGTGGCGATAAGTCTTTTTATAGTTTTCGTTTCCTGTTCTTTGGCAAACATCATTTTTGTTAGAGAAGTAACCAGACTTAAATTAGAATCAGGCGAGATTAATAAAATGTTATCTAAGCCTATTATTGATCATATTCTATCCACAGGTATAAATAGCCTTATAATTGGTGCTTTTCTCATTTATATTGGTTTATGGGTATCCTCAAAAGCGAATTTGGGGGCACCCGTTCTTGCTCGATTTTTTTCTAACAGACCTGTTAGTGAATTGATAAATTGGAAACCCATTTTATCAAGTGTCACATTAGCCATAGTTATAGCGACAGCATTATTGGGTTTATTTGAATTACATAAATGGTTGTACCCTGTACTGGCTTTTCAAGAAAGACCTTCAAAAATTTATTATGTCATTGTTTCCTTTGTAGCGGGCACCAATGAAGAAATAATTTATCGACTATGTCTAATGTCAGTACTGATTGCTACCATCCAGTATTTCAAAAAACTGGATAAACCAACTGATAAAATAGTATGGACAGGGATTTTATTTGCCGCATTAATATTTGGATTGATGCACTTCCCAATAACAAGCAACTTTTTTAAACTTACTCCTTTCACCATCGCTGTTACGATGATTGGAAATTTAATAACAGGTACAACATTCGGATGGATTTTTTGGAAACGTGGATTGTTAGTCGCTATTGTATCACATATTGCCTTTGATATTGTCTTTCACGTAATCGGTTCACCCTTTGGATAATATTAGATGAATTTACAAAAAACAATGAATTATAAATTTTGAAATATTTTAGCAAGCTGAGGCGAAAATGAGTAGAATAGTAGTCCTGGGTTGTGGGGCCGTGGGAAAACACATAGCCATCGATTTAAGCAATGCCCACGACTGTGAGATAATCTCAGTGGACATCAATCGGGATGCCCTTGAGCGTCTGGCCCGTGAATATCCCATCCAGATCCAGGTAGAGGATCTCGCCACGACGGAAGGAGTCACGCGGGCCGTTGAGGATGCGGACATTGTTATCGGTTCGGTGCCGGGCTCCATTGGATACGCAATGCTCGAAACGGTCATTAGCGCCGGCAAGAACATCGTTGACATCTCATACTTCCCGGAAGACCCGTTCGACCTGGACGAGCTTGCGAAGGAAAGGGGTGTCACTGCCGTGGTCGACTGCGGTGTTGTGCCTGGAATGGCCAACATCATTCTCGGTGACCATGTGCAGAAGATGAGGGTTTCCAGCTACGAGTGTTACGTCGGCGGTATTCCAAAATCAAGGAATGCTCCTTTGGGGTACAAGTCGCCCTTTCCGGTTCTCGAGGTTTTGGATGAATACGCCGGCTCTGGCAGGATGGTTGAAAATGGTCAGGTGGTCATAAAACCAATGCTCTCCGAAACCATGACTATAGATCTTGAAAATGTCGGTACTCTGGCATGTCTCAACTCTGACGGACTCAGATCCTTAATCCGTACCATGGATATCCCTAACATGTTCGAAAAAACTCTGCGTTATCCTGGACATGTAGACATTATGCGCATTTTCAAAGATGCTGGGTTCCTCAACATGACCCCTATCGAGGTAAATGGAGCTTTGGTGCGGCCGATAGATGTGACTGCATTGCTGATCTCTCCTCTTTGGGAATATAAACAAGGCGAGGCTGATCTCACAGTCATGAGGCTTGTAATTTCCGGCGAGGAGAATGGGAAACAGGCAACCTACACCTATGACATGTACGACGAATATGATCCAACAACAGGGGCCCTCTCAATGGCGAGGACTACTGGATACACTTGTGCAGCAGTCACCCGATTGGTGCTCGATGGCGGTTATTCTCAAAAAGGAATCAGTCCTCCCGAGTTTGTGGGCCGTGTCGATGGGTGCCGTGAAAGTGTCGAGAAATATCTTGGGAATCGAGGTGTCAGTTGCAAAATGAAGCGGTCTTGATCCATCCGGCAGTTTTAGTAAAAATGAAACCCATCGATCCGTTTTATTTCAATGACTTTCCCGTAAATTTAATTAACCGGATCTGGTAACTGGTAATTTCTTCAATTCTGTAGATTGTTTGATCGATGGGCGAAAGAGCATGGAAATGAGTACATCCAAATAAAGTGTTTTATGATTTCTTATAACAAGTTGGTGTGTTTCGTTTTTCCAGGCGATCACATGCATCGGAAAAAAATTAAATGACCATTTCAAAAAAGTTAATATCAACCATAAAAATGCTCAAAGTCCCAGCAATTATTGCTGTTTCCGGGTTTGGTGGTGCTGGAAAATCCACATTCACCAAAGCCTTGAGTAATGAGGTGGACCTCCCTATTATCGGGGTAGATTCATTCTTTAGAGGGTTCGACATCAAAAACTATTCAAAATGGGAGTGTTTTGATTTTGCACGGTTAGAGAAAGATATTTGTCTTCCTTTTTTAAAAGGCAACAAACAAATTAAGTATCGAGATTTCGACTGGGTAAATAATTCGACTGGCAATATGAAAAAATTTTCACATTCTGGAATAATTATTATTGAAGGGGTTGGATTATTTAGACCTGAATTAATAAATTACTTTTCCTATATGATATGGATCGACTGCCCAATAGAGGAGGCCATAAAAAGAGGGAAGCAAAGGGATCTAGCACTCAATATTACTTCACATGACCAATATTGGGATGGAATTTGGAGACGCAATGATGAAGAATATTGGACCATCTATAAACCAAAAGAAATTGCTAATGATATAATAAAAACTTAATTACAATTATTGCCAATCAACGGTATTAGTTGTTGAGTTTTGGGGCCCACTGGGATGCTACGATAACAAGGAGAGTTAATTATGAAGAAGCTTCCAAATAAATGCGAAGGTGGTTGCGCATGTGGTTTTGTACGGTACAAAATTACTTCAGACCCGCTAATTGTACATTGCTGTCATTGTCGTTACTGTCAGCGTCAGACAGGTGCATCATTTGCATTGAATGCCCTATTTGAGGCAAATCATGTAGAAATTCTTAATGGAACAGTCAACGAAATAATTACTCCTTCTTCAAATGGCAAAGGACAAAAAATCACTCGCTGTCCAAAATGTGAGATTGCCATTTGGAGCAGTTATTTCATGGGTGGTATAAAGGATATGATACGCTTTGTCCGCGTTGGGACCCTTGATAATCCAGACTTGCTTCCCCCTGATGTTCACATCTTTACCGCTTCAAAGCAACCATGGGTAAACCTGCCGCCGAATGCTTTAGCATTTGACGAGTTTTATAATTACGAAGATATCTGGACAATTGAAAACCAGAAAATTCGTCTATCTTTGCTAGCAAAAGCAAAAAGCAAATAATTAACCAACTCAGATACACGATCAGCAACACGAAAGCAGAGCCACAAAGTAAAACTAATAAGAGATAATTTATGAAAGCAGTATATGACTGGTCCCAATTCCATGTCCATATGTATTATTTAATGCTTCTGGAGCAGGTGTTCCATTACTTTTCGACAGCAAAAGGCCTTGGATCATTTTTTAATCATAAAGCGGTTCATACTGCCGGAGACGGCACACATAGAAAATCAGATGAGCAGGTGTAGGCTGGTGACAGCTACCATTGGACCTATGTCCACGATTTTGCACATGGAGGTGAATATATACTGGTGGAGACAAATAAATTAGTCCACTTCACGTTTGGAACCATGACCGTGGACGTGCCTGGCAATATGTGAATTATCGTAGCTGCTAGATATACTTTATGACAAATTTTCGATCGCTTAATTTCAAAAATATTTTTGTGCGTAGATTTAAAACATCATAACCATGATATTTATTAGGGATTTGGATTTTGAGAGAATCTTTTAAGTAGCCTTGGAATGGCTCAACCGCAATCCGTTATACATACGAAAATGAATAAGCATTTAGATGGATTATTCCCAAAGTCAGAAAAATCTTGAAGGGATGGTGAATCAAGCAATAATAATCAGGAGGGATAAATATGGGCACAAAATCTAAAATTATAATAGGATTCTTACTAATTGTGGCAGGGGTTCTGGTTGGTCATGGAGTTGGGCTAATAATATCTGAGCTTACCGGCAAGAGTCTTGTTGACGGCTTTCAAATCACCGGACTCGGTATTGGATTTTTCGCTGCAGTAATGATGTGGAAAAAATAATTTCGGAATATGAGTAGCTAAAATTTAGAAATCTAGAATTCTAAATAGAAACTTTTTGATGATAATAATATGTCGTCAATAGGATGAATTTGGCATAATCGAGGGGGGTGAATCATGTTTAAGGTTGCAGTCTTTTGCGAATCGAACTTTGAAAATAGAACCTGGAAACCGGGTGAGAGGGTCATGTGTGTGGCCGTGTTTGGATCTATGAAGATGGATTTCAGACAGGCACAATTAGAAACGGGGGCCACTCATGTCATTTGCATCAATATATTTGGCGCGACGCGATTCCGAGTCCCCGAAGATATACCTGTAAACACAAGCGGTATATCGATTTTTGGAAAGACAAAGGACTCCGGTGCCGCAGTGAAGGCAGCAAAGAGTGACCATCTTCTTGATATTGCCTGCTTCAATATTTTTGGCACAACAACCATCACCAACTAACAAGTTTCGCTTTGCTTTTCGCCCTTTTGTTTGTCATATTAGGTTATCATGTGAGGAAAATATAAATTTCGCAATAGAAGACATTAATCAGCAATTGAGTCAAATCAAATGGCAAGAAGAGCGTATGTTTTCAAGTTTTAATGGTTTGTTGATAATAGTTTGGAGAAATCGGACTGGGTGCATTTGAATTCGACAATTATACCAATTGGTGAACAAAATATAAATTATTCTGATAGAGGGGCGTTGAATGAGAGCGGTAATATATTTGATTGTAGGAATCTATCTGTTGAGTAATTCTCTCCTATCCCAAAAACACAACAATGCCTATGTGAAAATAAAAGTTGAAAATGGTCTCATTGAAGGGTTTTTTGATGCCTCGGCGAATCTTAATGTTTTTTTTGGAATTCCTTATGCAAAACCACCAGTGGATGATCTTCGCTGGAAGGCTCCACAGCCAATGGATAACTGGAACGGTGTTTTAGAGACGAAAAAATTTAGCGCCCATCCTGTCCAGATACCCGTCTGGGGCGATTTGCATACCAGGTCTGAAAAAATGTCGGAAGACTGTCTCTACTTAAATATCTGGGCACCGGCCCAGGCAGATATCAAAGGATTGCCAGTACTCGTCTATTTTTATGGCGGTGGCCTTGTAGCCGGAGACGGTGCTGAACCCCGATATGATGGCGCCGCCATGGCACAAAAAGGGATTGTAGCTATTACAGTTAACTACAGGTTGAATATTTTTGGGTTTTTCAGCCATCCTGAACTCAGCGCAGAATCACCATACATGGCGTCGGGCAACTATGGGCTATTGGATCAGAATGCGGCATTAAAATGGGTTCATAAAAATATTTCGTCATTTGGTGGAGACCCGGATAAAATCACAATTGCCGGCGAATCGGCCGGTTCCGTTTCCGCTAGCGCCCACATGGCTTCTCCATTATCAAGGGATTTAATTGCAGGTGTAATCGGGGAAAGTGGCGCAGCCATTAATCCAAACCGAGGACCAATCCAACTGGAAGATGCCGAGAAAATTGGTGATGATTTTGCAATAGAGGCCGGTTATGCAACTTTAAATGAATTGAGAGCTCTGAGCACAGAGCAACTTCTCAAAATTTATGAAAATTCTAAACGGTTTGGTTTCCCGGTAACAAAGGATGGTTATTTCTATCCAAAAACTTTAACTGAAATATTCAAGGCTGGTGAGCAGGCGCAAGTTCCTTTACTTGTGGGCTGGAATTCAGCTGAAATACCCGGCGATGCTTTTACTCAGGGACCCTATACTGTAGAGGGCTTTTGCCAAAAAGTAATAGAGAATTATCCAAATGATTTTGATGAAATTTTAAAACTATATCCACATGAAACTATCAAAGAAGTTGAGCTCTCAGCAACTGCGCTTGCATCTGATAGATTTATCGTTTACCACACGTGGAAATGGTTTGACCTGCATCGGAAAAACAGTCCTAAGCCTGTATATCGTTACCTGTTTGACAATCCTCGACCACCACTAAATGATACTAATAACACATCTATGGGTCCAAAACCCATTGGGGCAGCTCATGCTGAAGAAATTGAGTATTGTCTGGGAAATCTGTATCTTGTTCCTGAATTTAACTGGAGTGACGATGATCATAAAGTATCGGAAACGATGTTAAGTTTTTTCGCAAACTTCATCATAACAGGAAATCCAAATGGAATTAATCTTCCGGTTTGGCCAGCGGCAAAATCAGATGATCCTGCACCGCCGGTAATGATCATAAAAACTGATTCTAAAGCAGTGAATGCCAAAAATGATGATCGATATCTACTTCTTGACAAGGTTTATGGCAATAACTAAAAACCGATTTGGTAATGACCAAATATAATTGTGCATCAACGGATGAACACAAATCGGACAAGTGATATTAGATTTTTTAATTTTAGGACAAATAATATTTTATATAACAGAGAGAGGAAGCCCTCCCTTTTCAGCGAAAAGGTGGAAAAATAATTCGTATGAATAAGAGCCCAATCAATACAAGCATAAAGCTCCCTTGCGGAGTTACATTAAATAATAGACTGGTAAAATCTGCCATGACTGAACGGATCAGTAATCGCCGATATGAATCAACAAAAGCACATGAAATAATGTACAGAGACTGGTCTAAAACAGGGGCAGGATTATTAATTACCGGCAATGTAATGTTTGATAGGAAGCATTTAGAATCCTCTGGAAATATCTGTTTTGATGATGAAAATATGCTTCCAAAATTAAAAAAATGGGCCGAAGCTGGAAAATCAACGGGTAATCATATTTGGGTGCAAATCTCCCATGCAGGCAGACAGACCAATAAATTTTGCAATGGAAATCCTTTGGCGCCCTCAGCAGTCCAACTAAAAAAACTTGGCCTTTTTGGGAAACCGAAGGTTATGACAGAGGAAGATATTCAGAATATAATTAGTGGGTTTTCAAAAGCAGCAAAAATTACAAAAGAAGCCGGTTTTACAGGCCTGCAAATTCATTCCGCTCATGGGTATTTATTGAGCCAGTTCTTATCCCCTAATGCAAATAAGAGAACTGATCGATGGGGTGGTTCACTTGAAAACCGTAGTCGCATGCTTATTGCTATTATAAGAGAAGTCCGCAAAGTTGTCGGTGCCGGTTTTCCAATATCCATAAAGCTCAATTCATCGGATTTTCAAAGAGGCGGGTTTACTGAAGAAGATTCCCTGGAAGTTGTTAGAATGTTAGATCGCGAGAAGATCGACCTCTTAGAAATTTCTGGGGGGACGTATGAAAAAGTGGTTTTTTTAATGGCGAATGAAAATCAAGCCGATGTGAAAGAAAGCACAAAAAAAAGAGAGGCCTATTTCATCGATTTTGCCAGGAAAGTCAAATCAATTTCCAATATTCCTTTACTTATTACGGGTGGATTCAGATCTTATAATTTTTGCAACGAAGTATTAAAAAACGAAGAATTAGATCTAGTTGGTATGGCCCGCCCCTTCATCACCAACCGGGAAGATATTCCCGGGTTTTTAAGTGGTAAAGTCCCAAAACTAAATAATATTGTTTTAAGAACAGGGATAAAACAATTTGATGATGCGGCTGAGGGAGGGTTTTATGCCAAGCAGTTGATTCGCTTTTCTAAAGGCAAAATGTACGATTCAGAAATTGGTCCAGTTTGGAGTTCAATATTTTTAGTCCTGCATGAGATCAAAATGGCTTTGTCAAAGAGATTTTAATAGAAAAAAAGTGTCAAATTTATGATTTGCATCCTCGAGATTGATTGAGCCTTGAATATCCATATTTGAGTCAGGTAAGTTTAATAATTCACGCTGAATGTTAAAATGTATCAGTTGATTTTATTGTTGAAATGGCATGATCCAATTAGAAAAAGGATATAATAGATTATAGCCTGACTCAGACGTTTGGATTAACAAAACTTAAAAATGAAAAAGTGGATAAATAAAAATCTTAAAATATTAGACCTGTTGCTTGCGCCTCTTGTTTTTCTTGCCGCATGGTTGTTGAAAAATATTCGTCGAGCCGGGGTGCAGAGTCTCCCGCGCTGTAAGAGTGTGTTAATGAAAATCGGGGTATTCCCAATACGTCGTCATTATTATGAGCCACAATTTGACCATCGATTTCCGAAACCCGATTTTTCCCAAGACAGAAACCTCTCAGGAATAGATTGGAATGTGTCTGGCCAATTAGAGGTTCTCGAAAAACTTACATTTTCCAATGAGCTTTCGGATATCCCAAAAGAGAAATCAAAATCTCTTGAATTCTATATGAATAATGGCACCTTTCAATCTGGTGATGCTGAGTATTGGTATCAGCTTATCCGAACGGTTAAACCGAAAAGGATATTTGAAATCGGCAGCGGAAACTCCACCTTAATGGCCATCAATGCCCTTAGTAAAAATTATGATGATGACCCAGAGTATAAATGTGACCATATTTGCATCGAACCCTATGAAATGCCATGGCTTGAAGAAGCTGGCGTTTCTCTTGTTAGGAAAAAGGTTGAGGATGTAGAGCTATCATTCTTTTCTAAACTTCAGGAAAATGACATCTTGTTCATTGATTCATCTCATATCATAAGACCCCAGGGTGATGTTCTTTTTGAATATCTAGAGCTATTGCCTTCTCTAAACGAGGGCGTGATTGTTCATATTCATGATATTTTTTCACCCAAAAACTATCCAGGGAAATGGCTTCAGGATGATGTTCTTTTCTGGAATGAACAATACCTCCTTGAGGCTTTTCTGTCACATAATACTAGCTGGAAAATAATTGGTGCCCTCAACTTTTTACTGCACAATCATTACGAGAAACTTAAATCAGTTGCACCATTTTTAACCACCGGCAGGGAACCCGGATCATTTTATATCCAGAAAATCGTCTGAAAGAGCTAATACATCTGTCGGTAGCCATATAGAAATTGATGGCCTTCTGTAATTTTAAAAAAATTTAGGGATAATCAAATCAGGAGTAAAAATGACCCCGGAAGAATTCAAAAAATATGGATATGAAATTATCGATTGGATTGCGGATTATAGATCCAATATCAGTGATTATCCCGTCATGTCTACAATTCAGCCGGGTACCGTTAGAGAGCGTTTACCAGATAGCCCACCTGAAAATCCTGATCCATTTGAATCTGTAATAAATGATTTAGACAATATTATTCTACCTGGTATATCACATTGGAATCATCCAAATAACTTCGCTTATTTTCCTTCTAATGCAACACTGCCCTCAGTGCTTGGCGATCTGCTTTGCTCTGGAATTGGCGGGATTGGCTTAAATTGGCAGTCTATGCCGGCTTTAACCGAAGTTGAAGAAGTCGTCTGCGATTGGATGCGTCAGATGCTTGGTTTATCATCAAACTGGGAGGGTGTTATTCAGGATACTGCTTCAACCTCCACCTTGGTTGCATTACTTTGCGCTAGAGAGCAAGCCTCGAATCATAGTCAAATTAAAAATGGTCTTCAAGGAGAAAAACTCCCTCTAATTATTTATTCTTCTATCCAAAGTCATAGTTCGGTAAAAAAAGCAGCTTTATTGGCTGGTTTTGGCTTGAACAATATTCGGACAATTGAAACGGATGAAAATTTTGCAATCGATGTGGAGCAGTTGAAAATAGCTATTGAACAGGATATCAAAAAGGGCTTGAAACCCTGTGCTGTAATTGCCACAATCGGTACAACAAACACCACTGCTATGGACCCGATTTCAGACATTCTTTCTTTGACCCAAAAACATAATATGTGGTTACATGTGGATGCCGCCATGGCCGGTACTGCAATGATTCTCCCTGAATGTCGATGGATGTGGGATGGCATTGAAGGGGCTGACTCGATTATTATAAATCCCCATAAATGGCTCGGAGTAGTTTTTGATTGTTCGCTTTATTACATACGTAACCGTGAACATCTGGTTCGGGTTATGTCGACCAATCCCAGTTACCTTCAAACATCGAAAGACAATGAAGTAAAAAACTACCGTGATTGGGGTATTCCCCTTGGGCGTCGTTTCCGAGCGCTAAAACTATGGTGTTTGATTAAAGAGCAAGGTGTGAGTGGATTACAGGAGCGGATTCGAAAAGACATAAAAAATGCTAAATGGTTAAAAGATCAAATTGAGAATGAACCTCAATGGGAAATTTTGGCGCCTGTAACACTGCAAACTATTTGTGTTCGACATACTCCATCAGGGTTAAAAAATGATCTGCTGGAAAAACATACACTGCAATGGGTGACAGATATAAACAATGGTGGGGCCGCTTACCTCACACCCGGTCAATTGAATGGAAAATGGATGGTGCGTATATCTATCGGGGCTGAGGCCACGACATTAAAACATGTAAAAGCATTATGGATTACTATGAAATCTGCAGTTAATAAAGAATCTCAGAGAAACCGGTGAAAATCCAACCGGGATAGATGTGAAAATATTAATTTTAGATTATTCAGTATCAAGAATGGAGACACCTGCCATCAAAAAATGGCTGCCTGAAGATGCAATTGTTACATCATTCTTTATCGACACAGAAGAATTCTTCCCAAAGGATTTATTGGAAAGAGATTTCACCCATGTAATTCATTCCGGGTCTGAGCTTTCAATTACCAAAACATCGCCGTTTACCAATAAAGCCATCAGCTATATTAAAATTTTCCGGGACAAAGGTATTGCCCAATTTGGCATCTGTTATGGACATCAACTTATTTCTCGAGCTTTGGTTGGAAAACAATCTGTTCGATCATCTCCCAATGGGGTTGAAGCAGGATGGGACCCAGTATCATTCAATGATCATGCAATGAAACTCTTTGGGATTAGGGAAAGCGAAGTTGTTTGGCAGTATCATTTTGATGAAGTAATTGAAATGCCTGAAGGATCAAAGCTCCTTGCAACCAGTCCACATACAAAAATTCAGGCATATGTTAATTACGAACAAAATTTACTGGGCACCCAGTTTCATCCTGAGTTTGATAAAGAAACGGGTGATAAACTCTTTCTTGATGACAGAGAACAATTGGAACGAAACAATTACAATGTTGATGAAATGGTCACCAAAGGACCATCATTTGATACTGGAAATATATTCTTTGACTATTTCCTTAAATAGTCCGCACAATCCAAACTGTAAATGGACTCATAATTTTGAATGGTATCCAAAATGAACCGTAAATCATTAATAAAAACATTCATACTTACCTCAATGGCATTAATAGCATTTGCTGCCAACTCGGTGCTTTGCCGCCTGGCATTAGGGAGTGGGGCAATTGATGCATCAAGTTTTACAGTTGTACGATTACTTTCTGGATCAATTGTTCTTCTCGTAATTATTGGCGTCACTCGAAAATCTTCAACGCAATCCGCAAAAGGCAGTTGGGCTGCCAGTTTCATGTTGTTTCTCTACGCCGTCACATTTTCTTATGCTTACATCTCATTAGACACTGGCACAGGTGCCCTCATTTTGTTTGCCTCTGTTCAAATTACAATGATATTGCTATCCCTGATTTCTGGTACTCGACTACATTTTATTGAATGGATTGGAGTGACGGTTGCTTTTGCAGGTTTTGTATATCTCATTCTTCCAGGGGTCACGACGCCATCAATTATGGGATTCCTGCTTATGACTATAGCAGGAATTGCATGGGGCATCTATACACTAAAAGGGCGCGGCTCGAATGCTCCCCTATTGGATACGGCCTATAATTTTTTCAGAACGACTCCGTTGGTACTAATATTAGTTATTTCGACAATTAGTAAAGCAAATTATTCATTTGAGGGGATTTTACTCGCTGTCATATCCGGTGGTATAACGTCAGGAATCGGTTATACAATATGGTATATCGCACTTGGTGGTCTTTCTTCGACGCAGGCGGCAGTACTTCAGCTGTCAGTACCTGTAATTGCTGCTTTTGGTGGGGTAATATTTGTGGCTGAGACAATCACTTTCCGTCTTGCTATATCAGCCACATTTGTTCTTGGTGGTATTTTAATGGTGGTAATAGGCAAATTCTATTTCATACAATCAGGTAATGAATAACTTAAATCAGAGTTTTAGAGTATGGCTTCGCAGTATACTCTTTTTAAAAAGAACTATGATTTTTTGTATATACAATTGATAATTCGGTTTTCACGTCTTTAATTATAAGTTTAAATTCAAAGAGGGGAAGTCCTTCATTTATAAATTTTTCAATTCAATTTAATAAATCATAATGAATTCAATGCAACCGGACCATTAACATGATAAAACAACTCGCACATATCTGTATTCATACAAGCAATCTTGAAAAAACACTGATATTCTATCGGGATGCACTTGGCCTCGAAATTGGCTTTGAATTCGAAAAGCAGGGACAGCCATTTGGATACTATATTAAGCTGGGCAACAATACCTTCATCGAGGTTTTTCTTGGCGATCCGGGGAAACTGGGCAACATCCAGCATGTCGCTATTCAAGTAACTGATATGGATGCCTTGATCCGTCGCATCCATAGCCATGGTTATGAGGTGGGTCCCAAAACTCTTGGCGCTGATAATTCGTGGCAAGCATGGGTAACAGATCCAAATGGTATTAAAATTGAATTTCATCAATATACTGACCGTAGTTTTCAGCTTGTTGGTGGTAAATGTCAAGTCACTTGGTAATACAATAGTGACTAACCCATACACAGAATGGGCCTGGCCCTGGTGGACAGTTATGGTGAGTATTAATATCATCAATCTAATCGTCTGCATCATTGTGTACAGAAAATCTCTGCTTCCAGAAGATGGGATTGATTCGGTCTACCGAAAAAGGATGCGAATTATGGGTGTTCTTTTTGTCTTGATAGGACTGTATCGCGCCATATTTGTGTCCATGTATTTTTCTCAGCTGGCCTGGTTTGATAGTTTGGCCAATAGTGTGCTGCTCATTCGAATATTTGCCTGGGTTGCTGAACTCTCATTCAGTGGGCAAATTGCCCTAGCCATGTTAAAAGTAAATGTGGACTTGCCTGATGTCGAAAACAATGGCAGTTCTTGGAGAAACTTCAGGTCATTCATGATGACAAAAACGCCCTATATCCTCTGGACATCTATACTTCTTGCTCAGTTCTTTGCAACTGGCGGTTTAATTTTTAAAAGTAAAACATTGTTTGCCATAGAAGAAACATTATGGTTGGTGGGGTTCCTTTCAGTGCTTCCACTTGCTATAGTACAACTGCGTCGTGTTGCTGATAGAAAAAATGTAAAAACCCTTGGACATTTACGATTACTAAGAAATTTCACCCGTCTCAATCTGGCCTGGTGTGTGATTTATTGCTGTTACAGTTTGCTATATCATTTACCTTTTGAATGCTGGCCAAGTGCTATTCACCAATTAGAAACAGGAATCCCTCTAATCAAAACAGGGCTTAGTGCTATATCAGATGCATTTCTAATTGTTTATGAATCAAAAACCTTTAGCGACTGGGGAATTGGTTTTCTATTCTGGCATTCAGCATACTTCAGCATCTGTGTGTGGATTTCAATATTTTTGATGCAGGCTCCACGGATCATACACGGTAATATTAGCAAGAAAAAATAATAAGGGGAAAATTATGAAACGTTATCTGGGAAGATCCGGAATTGAAATCAGTGCTCTTGGTATGGGTTGTTGGGCAATTGGTGGTCCATTCTGGGCAGATAAAACACCGTTGGGCTGGGGAGAAGTAGATGATTCCGAGTCAATCCGCGCCATCCACACCGCTATCGACAATGGCGTTAATTTTTTTGATACGGCAAATGTTTATGGTGCCGGACATAGCGAAAGAGTCCTGGGCCAGGCACTTTCAGGGCGACGGTCTCAGGTGGTTATTGCCACAAAATTTAATGCTGTATTTGACGAAACCAGCCGTCAGGTGACGGGGGATGATGCAACTCCTGATGGTATTCGTAAAGCTTGTGATGAATCGCTCCGGCGATTGAATACTGATTATATTGATCTCTATCAATTTCATGATAACGGCTTCTCGGCTGAAAAAGCATTGCCAGTACGAGATACACTCGAATCACTCGTAGAAGCAGGTAAAATTCGCAGCTATGGCTGGAGCACCGATTTTCCCGATCGCGCTGAAGTTTTTGCTCAGGGACCAAAATGTACTGCAATTCAGTTACAACTCAATGTATTGGATGATAATCCGGCTGTGATTGCTCTTTGCGAACGCTATGATATGGCGGCCATCAATCGTGGTCCGCTGGCTATGGGGCTCCTGACTGGGAAATATACTGCTGAAACCAAGCCCTCTATTGATGATGTGCGTGGAGCCAAAAGTCCTGAATGGATGAAGTACTTTGCAGATGGTCGGCCAAATCCTGAATGGTTGACAAAGCGTGATGCCATTAGCGAAATTTTATGTAGCAATGGCAGAACGGTGTCACAGGGCGCCCTGGCATGGCTCTGGGCTCGGAGCCCCCAAACCATCCCCATCCCCGGTTTTCGTAATGTGAAACAGGTGGAGGAAAATACTGCTGCGATGGATTTTGGATCATTAACCGCTGAACAGATGGCTAAAATTGACAGGCTTTTAGAGAGATAATCGACAGGGCATGTTTACTAATAACGTGTTTGGATCAAATACACCATCTCGGGCATCCATTAATAGAAGATCGTTGCTTACAGGAGATTTATGAAACCAATCATTGACCATATACAAATCACCGTTAAAGATATGAGTATTGCCGTGCCGTTCTATGACAAACTCATGCCTCTTCTGGGGTTTGATATAAATAAAAGGGTAAATGCGGTAATCGAAGCACATGATTTTCATGTTGTTGAGTATTCCCATCCGTTGTTGTGTTTTGCTATCACTTCACCAAGGTCAGCCTTTGCCAAAGACAGTATTTGCCGTCGGAAACCAGGCGCTTTGCATCATCTGGCATTTAAAGCAGAGTCACCTGCTGAAGTGGATAAGCTGTATACTCAACTTTTGAAAATAGACGCCCATATCGTGGGCAAACCAAAGAGATACCCGGAATACAGTCCGTGGTATTATGCTGTATTTTTTAAAGATATCGAGGGAATTAAGTACGAAATTGTCTTCGACAAACACGATGAGGCATAGATTTTCTTTTTGAGGATCACGGCCAAAATCTTGAATGTCAACCGAATTCCAGAATGTAGATTGCAAAATGAAAAGGTATTAGTGGAATGGAAAATCTCTCTCAAATGTCTACCAGTCAACAGCAGATGAAAAGGGTCTCCTATGGATAAAATTAATATTGATAAAATCTCAGCTTCGTTCAGGTCAAAAAAAACTGAATTATCATATAGAATGAACTTCTTGAGCTCTGATAGAAGGCAAACTGTTATGGCCCTTTTATTACTTTTAATACCTGTGCTCGTTTTTATACCATCAGACTACTTTCTGTTTGGCTATTCTTCAGATTTCGCCCATATGATTTTGGCCAGAAGTTTTGCGATTATATTTCTAGGCGCAACAATATTTACTGTGATTAAATCGGAGAATGTTTTTACTACTGACAAACTGATTCTTGCCAGTCTCATGATAAACTGCTGCCTTATTCTGTATATAAATCTGGGGCGGCCTTCAGATTATCTTCAAAATTCAATGTTAGACATTCTAATTGTTTTTACTGCCTACTTTCTCATTCCTAATCGTTACTTTTTTCAAATTATTCCTGCAATTACTCTAACATTGTTTAATCTTTATGTGTTTTTATTCCACAAGGAGGCGGCCACGATAGTTACAAGCATTGTGTTCTGGTTTTCATACATTTTTGCCAATATCATTGGTATGTGGACCGCGTGGCATTTACATATATATCGTCGTCGTCAATTCCGGACACAACTTGAAGAAAGAGCCGTGACAGAAAAATTACAAATTGCCATGGGCGAGATAAACACCCTTCAGGGAATTCTTCCGATATGCGCCAAATGCAAAAAGATTCGTGACGATAAAGGTTCCTGGAATCAGCTTGAATCATATATAGAGTGCCATTCAGAGGCTCATTTTAGCCATGGTCTGTGCTTAGAATGTGAAGAAACACTTTATGGTGATGAAGAATGGTACCGAAAATTAAAGGTGGATTAAACCGGATAAAGTAAAATGCCATGATGAGTAATTTTATTTTTGAAAGTTCTTCCGAGACTAACTTTTCGTCAAAATGAACGATATGAAAGAGAATGACAAAATAATACCTCTTGACAGAGGCAATAAAAATCAGAGAAGCGAGTTTCATAAGTACATCTCCGTCGTTTTCCCCGGGATTAGTTTTCAGGAATGGTACTCAAAAGGATTCTGGACAGAAAAATATCTCCCCTTTTCTATTTATGAGTCCGGAAAAATAATATCAAATGTCTCTGTCTCCTTTATGAATATCATACTAAATGATAAAAAGGTTAATGCAATTCAGCTTGGCGCCGTTGGAACTTTGCCCGAATATCGACATCAGGGATTATCGCGGCAAATAATGAATTTTGTTATCGAAAAATATGTGAATGATGTTGACTTCTTTTTCCTGTACTCAAATGAATCCACTATAGAATTCTATATAAAGTTTGGGTTTTGGGAAATGAAAGAAAATATATTTTTAGCAGAATCAAATATTATCAAACCAAAATATACCGCGCGCAAACTAGATATCAGATTAGAAAGTGATTATTTGTTATTGCAAAATATTTTGAATGATCGGCTGACCTTAACAAGAATATTTGGTGCCGAAAAGTATGGGTTTATTACCATGTGGCATATTCTAAATTTGTATCAAGATAAATTATATTATCTTGAAAAAGAAAAGATCATTGTAATAAAAGAGGAAAATAATAACTCTCTTTGCATTCTGGATATAATATTCAGCGGATCCATTGATATGCAATCCTTGCTTCCTAAAATAATTGAATCTGATTCAATACAATATATCAAATATTCTTTCCCGCCCGATATTGTGAAATTTTCATACGATACTATCCTACAGGAAGATACTGGTCTTTTTATTCTTGGGGATATGGACATGGGAAATAAGCCATTCAGGTTTCCCGAAATGGCAATTACTTGATTGATGTCTTATTCAATTTTTATAAATTGTTCTGACAGGTTGAATTATGTTAAGAAAAACTGAACTTGGTCAATATCTGTAAATTTTCGCAATGCACCATTTTTTCAACATATTTAATATTTTTTCATATAAAGAACAGTATGTCTAAATTAAACGGCGGTTGCTTATAAAAGAGTTTAAGATACGAAGTACGCGGAGATCCGCCCATATTTATCTTAAACATGATTATTTAGATCCCTTTACCACAGCACCTGCATAATATTAATTAGTAGATAGTTTATGTATAAACCAATAGCTTTCGCCATTCTTTCGATTTTGATAATATCATGTGACTTGCGTGATAAAACTGAATATCTCTCTGACAGTGAAATAGAACAATTGTCAGATGAGATTCCAATAGAAATAATAACAAAAATCTCCAAAATGTGTCGAAGTAACCCTGTGGCAATGACTGTCCAACGGATTAAATATAACGTCGAGACTAAAACTGCCTTCTTCAAATACGACTCACTTGTAAAAGGCATACAGTTTAAATCTGTCCCCGATGAATTGGCTCGTCAGCTCTGGAATGAATTCCACGATGAAGTTAGCCAATTTGGGTATTATTTGTATTTAAAGAATCTTGACTACGACAAGAAGTGGAGCGTCTACTACGATGTTGCTTTTGCTAAAACAAATAATCAATTCAATTTATTGAAACTCGTCAAAACTTCAGCACCCAACAATAAACCCGGAAATGCCCAGATAATCTCCAAGCTTAAAGAATGGAATGCCCAGTCATCTTTCAAATTAATCGTTGCTGATAAAGATAGAGTTGAGGCTGTTTTTTTGGATTTCCCCACTGATACGAAATCATTTTGTTTGGCAGTGGACAAGTTTTCTCCAAATGTGATTGATCGTGGATACGGATCAATTGAAGACATGATAATGGACTTCACCTCTAAGCAATACTTCTGGATGTGGTGGAATTGAGGGTGGAGGTCCAAGATAACAATGATAAAAGAGGAGGCAGGCTTTACCCGATAAATCGAAAATATTAAAGAATTGCCCGTCGGAGACGATTATGCAATTTTAAATATATCAGTATTATGATCAATAAAAATGAGAAGGGAATATATGAATATTAATGAAATGCACCCCGTAGGTTCAAACCGACTTTGCTGGGTTGATAATCTTAGAACAATTATTATTTTCTTGGTGGTTTTATATCATATCGGTGGTGTTTATGAATCTGCAGGGCTCTGGGCCAGCTTCTGGATTGTCGATGATCCTTCAACTATCGTTTGGGTGGGCATCGTTGGTATTATGTTTGATATTTTCGTGATGCCAGCAATGTTTTTTATCTCTGGATTCCTAGTCGTCACGTCTCTTCAAAAAAAAACTGGTTGGGGGTTTGTAAAAGGAAAATTCAGACGATTGATGGTTCCCTGGGTGATCGCAGTTTTTACATTAATCCCAATCTATAAATTCATCTTCCTTTATTCGCGAAATCTTCCACAGGAACACTGGAGCAATTACTTCCACCTAACCAATCCCAACAGCCAAAACTGGTTATGGTTTCTACCGGTGCTGTTTATGTTCAATATGATTTTTCTTCTTATGGAAAAAGCAAAAATAAGAATCCCTAATATCTCAATAACAACAGCTGTTTTGATTGCCTTTTTTGCGGGTATTGCCTTTAGTTATTATATTGGCGGGGCTCTCGGTTTCCGGAGTTGGACGCTTACGCCATTAATTGATTTCGAGAACGAAAGACTGCTCATGTACTTTTTAACATTCCTTCTTGGTACTTTGTGTTTCCGTCAGAACCTATTTGCTGAGAAGCCAAAAACCAAATTACTATATAATGTGATCAACTCGATTGCCTGGATTCCAATTACTGCCCACATTTTCGCAAGGCTGTATCCTTTCTTTTATCATGAAGGTTTTTCCGTTACGCCTTTATACCGGATAATTTGGTGGGTCAGTTTCTATTTATCTTTAATATGTCTAATGTATTTAATGATCGAAAGCTTTCGGAGATATTTAGATAAATCCGGGAATCTATGGGATCTACTAAATAAGAGTTCTTATGGTGTGTACATCATCCACGTCATCATGATCGGCGTCTTTGGTACCTTATTACTAAATCTGACTATTCCGGCAGAGGTTAAATATCCTCTACTGATTTTATCAACATATTTGGTCAGCAATTTTGTGGTTTGGACCTATCACTCAGTAAAATTCAAATTTAAGGGTAAATAGTTCCGGGGGGATTTTGCAATATAATTTGTATTCCTGGATTGTCTTATTTGCAACTGACAAGATTTAAAGCTACAATAGTTAAAAGTCCTTATAAAATTATTAATAGTATGAGGTTAACCCCTTATAACAGCTGGCAAATAACCGGAGAGGAGTATATATGTTCATAACATTGCTTATTGTAACCTTCATCATATCACTTGGGTTTAGTTTTTTAGTCGTTCGTCTTTTTCGAGGTCCGACAAATGCAATTTTAACCCGAATCATTTCAGACGAATTGAGTGACGCCTGGAATCGATACATCTCTTTTGCCATCGTAGTTGTCGGGGTCTCTGGAGGGGTAAGGGTGTGGGATCTTGAAAAATATATTACTGCATCCTCAAAGGACATGGTGCTGGTTGTTTTGAATTCAGATCGCTGGGTGTTAGAAATTTATCGTACAATTATCGGTACTCTACAAAGTGCTGCCTGGTTATTATTTGTGTTCTTTGTTTTTGCACTCATTGCTTATGTAATTGTTCGTGGGTTTGAATTGCGCCATGGCTCAAATCCTCCTGCTGCCAAATAAGAGTTTCAACCGGTCTTTTAAAAGACAATAAAAAAGTTTGATCAGACTCGTATAAACGTCTGTGGTTTTATAAAACGGCATTGGCGCCGTTACCATATCATTTACAAAAAAACATCGATTTTTTTGATTATCGATTAATTGTAAAAAGTCAATTAATGAGCAGGGCGTCATAAGCCTTTTTATAAATGAACCAGAAAATACAACCATATAAATATGACCTTTGCGCCAGCATCAGTATCCTGTTGGTAATTATTATCGGTAATTTCGTTGATCATGGTGAAAGCTCCGAATTAAAAATTTTGGGCATATCATTATTAATCTTATCAATCTTCTTTTGGATTGCCCCTGTTTTTACCTTAAAAAAATATGGTCATGTTGAAAGGGGTAAAAATTATTTCGAAACCCGTATGATTGTTGTCAAAGATATCTATTCAATCATCAGGCATCCACAATACCTGGCTTATACTTTATTCGTATTTGGATTTGCTTTTATTTATCAAAACTGGATTACATTTGTTATGTCTATCATAGCAGCTGTTTTCATTTATGTTCATACATTTGAGGAAGATAAAGAACTGATGATAAAATTCCCACAGGATTATAGAAATTATTGTGAGAATGTGCCCCGTTTCAATTTTATTAAAAGTGTGCTCGTTAAAATTACAAAAAATGGTGTTTGGTAAACCATTACCTGAGCTCATTTCCTACAGGCTAAATGGCCGTCTGTTAAACAAAAAAAGGAGAGACCAATGAATACTAGGATAAAGCAAGTTCTGTTTTGGACACCAAGAGTGCTGTGCATTCTATTTGCATTGTTTTTATGCATGTTTTCGTTAGATGTATTTGAAGAGGGCTTAGGCTTTTGGGGTACGAGTCTAGCGCTGATGGTCCATCTCATCCCAGTGTATATTGTCATCATTGCACTGGTTATAGCCTGGCGCTGGGAATGGATTGGCGCGATGTTATTCATTGCATTAGCGATATTCTATCTTGCCTGGAGCTGGGGGCGATTCCCTTGGACCGTCTATCTGAGTATATCTGGACCGCTGGCTTTGGTTGGTTTTCTTTTCATGGTCAATTGGTTACACAAAACAAGACTACTTAAAAAATGAATTTTCGTTTTGGCATTAAAAATAATCTACAATTATTAAGAGAATTGCTTTCTGTAGTACTCTGTTATATTTTGAGCTTAGCAGCTATCGAGAGTTACTCAGAATATTGACAATTGTTTTAAATAAGGAAGATCAATGAAGCCAAAAGAATTAATCATCATGTGGGTTAAGGCTTTTAATGACGCCGATGTTGATGCCCTTGCTGATCTATATGCTGAAGACGCAATAAATCATCAGGTGGCAGATAAAAAAGTAATGGGTCGGAATTCAATTAAGCAGATGTTCATCGAAGAATTTGCAGTCGCGAGTATGGCTTGCGTCGTTGAAAATATTTTTGAAGATGGGCAATGGGCCATTCTGGAGTGGAAGGATCCATTGGGATTAAGGGGCTGTGGTTTCTTCCATGTTGTCAATGATAAGATCCAATTTCAAAGAGGTTACTGGGATAAACTCTCTTTTTTACGGAAACATGAATTACCAATACCAAAACTTTGATCAACAATTTAAAAGTAAATATAGCCATTTATTGGTTGATCTGCTCAAATACAAATCTGAAGAGTTTAAACAATTAAGAGTTTAGAAAAAAATTGTTATTCGAATCTATCCTGCTAAATGAAAAACAGGAATTATTAATTACGGTGCACGATCAACTGCTTGCCCTCTTAAAGGATGAAAATTTAAATCTGGGGAAAAGTATCTCAAAATCATTAAAGCGTATTGGTAGCAGCATCCGTTATAAACATGATTGGGATGAGTTTGATAAATGGTTTACGGAAATCCATTATAATTTTTACCAGCTATTATTGAAAGATTTTCCGGGACTATCACAGAAAGAAATAAAAGTCTGAGCCCTTATGAGATTGAATATTCAATCTCAAGATATGGCGGCAATTTTTAGCGTTCAGCCCACAACAATTGAGGTTTATCGCTATCGTATTCGCAAAAACCTCGGGTTGAATATTGAGGATAAATTGTATCGATTTATAAGCACATACTAATATGTTGTCCTCGGTTGAGGCTTGTTGATTTTAAATTATAATTTTATACTCATTGTCAATGGTTTGTCATAGTATTGTGGGTTTCACCTTTTTGTAACAGGGTTTTCCTGTTTTCTAAACTCTTTCCTTTCTACTTTCCCGCCTCCGGCAGGCAGGCTACTTTTTACTCTTTTGTATAGGTTTTGTAGGGGTGTCTAACATTCTGTCACCATTATAATTTTGGTGTGTGGTTGTTATTATGTTTTCTGTTCTGAGTTCAATATCAATATTATCCTGTATTAGCTTTCAAAGCACCCAATCAAAACAATCACTGTATTTATAAATAAAAGCACCCAAAAAAAAGGAATGTAACAATGATTAAACGTATATCATTTTCAATATTAACTCTGATAATTATGACAGCCGGTTTATTTGCTGTCACATATTATGTGCCTGGAGATTTTACTACCATCCAAGACGCTATTGACGCATCCGTTAATGGTGATGAAGTGGTGGTTGGACCCGGCACCTACTTTGAACAGATTAATTATGGCGGTAAAAATATATCTATTACCTCTACGGATGGACCGGAATCAACCATCATCAATGGCCAATATAATGGATCAACCGTCTCATTCCTCAGTGGGGAAACACGGAATGCATCCTTAACCGGGTTTACAATCACTGGTGGAACAGGCACGCCAACTGAAACCGCCGCAATAGGTGGGGGCGTTGCCTGTCGTAATAGTTCTTCTCCAACGTTGCGAAACCTAATTATCAGTGGCAATCAGGCCTATGCATCAAATAGTTTGGCTGCTGGTGGCGGTATTGCATTTTCTATGGGTTCAGACGCTCTGTTTGAAGATTCAATTATCGAAGATAATTGGTCCAATTATGGTGGTGGAGTCTGTATTTATTATTCAAATCCTACAATAAGAAACCTTATAATTCGAAACAATAACACCAACTATGGTGGTGGTGGTGCAATTCACGTGCATGGAGATTGTCGCCCCATACTTAACAAGCTTACAATGATCGAAAATACTGCTCCCGGTGGTGGTGCTATTATTGTTTCAGATGGCGCTCATCCACGGTTGATCAATTCTATTACATGGGGAAATTCGTTTCCAGAAATACAGCTTTGGTGGCAGTCTGGTTTTCAAGGAGCAGATATTTCTGTTACTTACAATGATATAATGGGTGGGATAAATGGAGTTGCCGTCGGCACTCTCTGCGAACTATTTTGGCTTGGTCATAATATCAATGAAATACCATGTTTCGTTGACCCTGATGAAAATGACTATAGGCTGCTTCCAGAATCTCCCTGTATTGATGCTGGCACAGATTATTTCACATTTGATGACGGCCTAGTCTTCGATTATGATGAAGAAAATTGGTATGGTCTTACGCCTGATTTTGGTGACTGGGAATTCACTTACCTACTGGGTGACGCCAATGACGATGATGGGATTGATGTATTGGATATTGTTTTTTTAGTAGATTTTATTCTGACATCTGATCCAGAGGATCTCTACCAATTTTGGAGCAGCGACTTAAATGGTGATGATATATTGGATGTATTAGATATAGTTCAATTGGTCAATTTAATACTTGAAGGTCCAGCCTACAGACAGGGCATAACAGGACATAACAATACTCAATTAAATATGAAGGATGGCGATCTTTCAATTTCTGCAGATGACTACATTGCCGGATATCAGATCAATCTGATATCTCCAGTAGAAAATGTAATAATTGATTGCCCAGTTGGATGGCAGTGTCTCTCAAATGACAATATCGTTTTAGGTTATAGTTTGGATGGATCGAATTTAACCCAGGAAATTACTGGTTCTTATTCTAATCAGCTGAAATTCTCAAAAATCGTCATTTCAGATGCAAACGGACAAGCGATGGATCTTTCAAGTTTACCTGAAAAGTTTGTGCTTGGCCAGGCCTATCCAAATCCGTTTAATCCTGTTATCTCGATTCCATATACTCTCGAACAAGACTCTCACCTGAAATTAAATGTGTTTGATCTCCAGGGCCGTCTAACTGCAACATTAATGAATCAGGTACAGCCTGCAGGGAGTTATCAAATGACATGGGATGCAAGTAATCATCCTAGTGGTTTGTACATACTGAATTTTGAAGCAGGTCAATATCAAAGTAGCAAGAAAATTTTCTTGCTAAAATAAAACCAAAAATTGGATGCCGGGTATTTAAAAACTGCATATGGGTGCTTCAATGAGTAATCATTGTCTTTTTCTTAAATCACCTGGCATCCTAAATAACAAATTATACAAGAGTAGGTCTCTCCCCGTTTGGACTGTTTTTTACCAAGTTTTTTTAATTAGCTAAAAAATGTGTCTCCGTTGCACTGGTTAAAAATAAATAATTTTCATTATTTTGTTGTGTCTAATACGGGGAGAAATTCATCGGCCATGCTCTTTCAACTTAATTCTAATGGTAATTAGATTAATCTAAAACAACACCTCACAGAAATTATTTTCACCCAATTAAAATAATCACATGTTTTATATTTCTATTAACTGATTCTCTCTATTCAAATTTGATATAACCTCTTGATTCAATTCTTTTATGGTTTGCCCCACATTATCCATCCTGTAAATAAAAGACCGCAACCCTCATCAATAATCAACATGAAAACACTAAAAGAGTGATGTTTATTATAATAAATTATGGCAACTAGATTAATTAATTAATAGATAGAAATAATGAAACCACGAATCAAAATTGCCTCTGCCTTAACTCCTGATGGCGGTGAAATGGAACTTTATAAACATGATTTGGACTTCTCTATAAGGGTCAAGGGGCAAGAGTTAATGAACTCCCGTTTATTTGAATCTGAGCTTGAGCTCGCTCGTTTGGGTTGTGCTCATCTGAAGGATAGAAAAAAACCTCAAGTGATTATTGGTGGGCTCGGCATGGGATATACTCTGCGCCAAACTCTCGATCTCCTCCATCCTAGTTCAAAAATAATCGTCAGCGAACTTCTCAGTGCCGTTGTTGACTGGAATCGTGAATTCCTTGGAGAACTAAATAATCATCCCCTTGAGGATAAACGGGTTGAGGTGAGAGAGGGAGACATCACACAGCTTATATTGCGCTCTAACAACCTTTTTGACTCTATTCTCCTGGATATCGATAATGGACCCGATGCGATGACGAATTCCAGTAATAGTTTTCTTTATAGTTTTGAAGGAATGGATGCCTGTCGCCGGGCCCTGCGAAACATGGGCTGCCTGGCAATTTGGTCGGTTGAGTCGAGTAAATCATTCGAGCAACTTTTAATGCGTTGTGGCTTCCACGTGCGCCGCTATCGAGTTCCAGCCTACAAAGGCAGTAAATCACGATCTCGATTTGTGTGGGTTGCCTCAGAAAACGAAAACATCTTGCCTGCTGGCGGTGGCGAGCCGCGTAGATCAGCAAAAAGAGCATTTAAGGTAGACCGATCATATAAGGGAAGAAGATAATATTGAAATTCATTTTATCCTGTTACCCAGGTTGTCAAATTACTGGGTTCAACACTAAAGAGTAATAAGAGGAGTGAAAAAGCTGCTGGTTTATCAATTGGAAAACTCTTAATCATCCTCGTTTTATTATTTAAAAGACATGAAATATTTTTGCTTGAAACTCACCTATATCTTATTTTACATTTCGTAACAATTTCGTTGTGAAGTTTTTATATTATGATTAAAGTTTATAAAATAATATTTATCGGAATGATTATAATGGCTCCAATCCTTGCTGGTTCAGGGAATGGCCAATTATCAAACCCTGGGATGGTCGCTATTCGTGCAAATTCTGGAAGTGAAACACAACTGGAATTCAAAAAATATTGGGATTATCAGGAAACAGTTTACAAACCTGAGCGAAAAAGATCGCATAAACGACGTCGAAAACTAAAACCACCAAAAGGCCCGAAACCCAAATAACTTTTGTCAGACTAATTTTTCCAGGCGTCTAATGACGCCTTTTTTTTGCTATGAATGAACCCCATATTGATGATTTAATTGCTGTTGATAACGAATATTCGGATAGAGATTTTGATGTAAAAATATCTGTTCCGGAATTCAACTGTGTGTGTCCAAAAACAGGGCTCCCTGATTTTGGCACTATTCATATCGATTATATCCCAGATAAAAAAATTATTGAACTGAAATCCTTGAAGCTGTATATGGTAAAATATCGAAATATTGGTATATTCCATGAAAGCGTGACTAACAGAATTCTCGATGATTTGAGGTTAGCGCTTGAGCCAAGACAGATTACAATCACTGCAGATTTTAGCCCTCGCGGCGGTATTCATACGGAAGTAATATCATCTTGGAAAAAATAATTTTTTTACATATAGTTTCAGCAATAAATTATCAGGCTAAATATCAACTAGAAATTAATAGGTAGACATGAAAATCACGATCAGAATCAGTAACAGAAAACGAAAGAACAAACACGGATTCTTTAAACGAATGGGTACAAAAAGCGGCAGAGCTATTCTTGCCAGAAGAAGAAGAAAGGGACGTAAAACGCTCTCTGCCTGATTTTCTTTTGGAAAACAGTATTACATCAAAAGATTTCTATCGTATCCTAAAAACTTCAAAATCCCTGGTTGCCGGGGATTTGTTGTTTCGGTACCTTAAACACCCAAAACCATTGCTTGGCATGATTGTATCTCGGTCCTACGGAAAATCCCACGAACGTAATCTGTTTAAAAGACGCTGTAGAAGTATATTTACTGATTTAATTAAAATACAATCTGACTTCTCTGTAATTGTAAAACCGCTTCATAAAAAAATTTCTAATAAACAAATTCAAACCTCCTTCGATTTGTTTCAAAAGCGAATACATGTTTAAATATTTGTTCATCATTATAATCAAATTATATCAAAATTCAATCGGATTGGTTCTGCCGAATTCGTGCCGTTATACTCCTTCTTGCTCACATTATGCTGTAGAAGCAATAAAAAAATATGGCGCGATAAAAGGATCATATCTTGGAGGAAAACGAATTTTAACCTGCCATCCTTATTCAAAAAAAAATATCTGGGACCCCGTTAAATAATGGATATCAAAAGAAACTTAACTGCAATTATACTTATCGGACTAGTCATTGTCCTTACACCAACGTATTTAAGGTGGGTATCTCCTGCCACGGAACCTTCTGCCGACACAGTTGAACAACAAGTAAGCCGCTCATCCCTTGACTCCGCTCCTGCAACTGTTACGGAAACACCTGTGGCTGAAGTCAGGGAAGAGAAAAAGACATCACTGCCAATTCCTGACAGATTGGAAATGGAAAAGGAAATTGTCATAACGGTGGACACCGATTTATATATCGCCAAGATTTCTAACCGTGCCGGAGGTTCACTTGTTGAATATACATTGAAGAATTATACAGGTGGGTATAACGAATATGGTGAGTATGATCCCATCAGCCTTGTGTCTCTGGTTCAAAATAACGATAATAATTGCACACCCTGTCTATCTTTATACGATCAAGATGAAAAATTGTCTCTGCCCTTTCTCCAGTACTTTACAAGCGATTATCGCGACGAGGAGACATTGTATTTGTCCGGAGAGGATGAGAAACAGGTCCATTATAGTTTGATGCTTGAGGATGGGCGATCAATTGATAAAACAATAACCTTTAAAGGAAACTCTTACTCAGCCAGGCATGATTATGATCTATCAGGATTTGATCAGACATATCGCCAGGACTTTGAAGTAATGTGGGGCAATGGCATTAAACCTGCAGAGAAAAACGAAAAAGATGATCTGCAATACTCAGGTGCACTTATGTACCAGGCCGGTGAAAAAGACGATATTATGTTAAAGGATGTTGATCCAATCTCAAGAAAGAATTTTGATGGAAATACAGATTGGGTGGCTGTAAAGAACAAATACTTTATGGTCTCACTGATGACTGATTTGCCTGGAAAGTATGCCTCTCTATCTGCAGTAAACACTCAATTCGGTATACGTGAGATTACTCCTGTTTACAGCGCATCCATCGGTTTTGACATTCATAGTCAAAGAATTTCAACCTCTTTGTTTTTTGGTCCCCAAGACTATAAAGTATTAAAGCAGCAGGGCCATGCTCTTGATGATGCAATGAACTGGGGGTTTGTAGTTATCAAGCCAATCAGCAAATATGTGATACTCGGGTTGCTTACTTTTCTACATAATCCATTTGGTGATTTTTATATTAACTATGGTCTTGTTCTAATAATCTTTGCTTTGATTATCCGTGTCGTAACAGGACCCCTTACGAAGAAAAGTGCTGAGTCCACTCAGAAGATGCAGGCGATTCAACCAAAGATGAAAGCGATGCAGGAAAAATATAAAAACGACCCTCAAAAAAAGAACTCGGAGACTATGGCTTTATATCGGAAGCATGGGGTGAATCCTGTTGGGGGTTGTCTCCCCATGTTAATTCAAATGCCATTGCTTTTTGCACTGTTTACAGTCTTCAGGAATACCATCGAATTCAGGGGTGCAGAATTCATTTTTTGGATTTCAGATCTGTCACAACCTGATGTCATATTTAACTTACCCTTTTCAATCCCTGTCTATGGAGATGGAGTAGCTGTTTTACCAATTGTCATGGGTGTGACAATGTTTCTCCAACAACGGCAATCAATGGCCACTATGGATAAAAGTCAGCGCCCAATGATGTATATGATGTCTGCATTTTTCTTTTTGTTATTCAACACATTCCCTTCTGGGTTAAACTTATATTATGCTATTTACAATTTCCTAAGCTTCCTGCAACAAAGATCAATTAAAGCAAAACTCGCCAAGACTCCTCTTAAGTAATTAATTGGAAAATGGTAAATTATGTAAATGATACTATTGCTGCCCTTGCAACACCGTATGGGGTGGGGGCAATTGCTGTTATACGTATATCCGGAGAAGACCTTAAACCTTTAATTCCTCAGTTGACAGATAAGTCCAAGCTTACACCAAGGTACGCAACCCTAGTGACCTTGAAGTCCCCAGCCAGCGGTATAAAAATTGACCAGAGCATAATTACTTTCTTCCCCGGTCCAGACAGCTATACCGGTGAAGATCTCATCGAAATCTCATGCCATGGTGGTGAATATATTTCACGATCTATTTTATCTGAGTTGATTGCCCTTGGTGTGCGATCCGCAAATCCTGGTGAATTTTCTTATCGTGCTTTTATGAATGGTAAAATTGACCTTGTGCAGGCGGAGGCCATCTCTTCTCTGACACAGGCCAGAACAGGCTCAGACGTGGGGGCCAACCTCGGTAATTTAACTGGAAAACTGTCTGATCGTATTAATCAGCTAAGAGCAGGATTGCTGAATATTCTTTCCATTATCGAACACGAACTAGATTTTCAAGAAGACGAGATTAGCTTTACCGATAGAGATATGATTATGGAAAGACTTTCATCGGTTGAATCCAGTTTATCAGATATTGCCTGTACGGCTGCTTTTGGGAAAACAATTACAAATGGTGTTCGCCTTGTCCTGTTGGGGCGGCCGAATACGGGTAAGTCCAGCCTGTTTAATACAATTTTGGGCCATGAGCGGGCAATTGTATCCAATGTCCCGGGAACAACCAGGGACACCCTTGAGTCATGGTTTGATTTGGGTGGCATCCCTGTCTGTCTTGTTGATACGGCCGGATACTGGGAATCTGGGGATTTTCTTGAAAACCTTGGAATCACAAAAACCATCATGGAAGTTAAAAAATCAGATTTTATTTTATTTGTAGATGATGTTGATCCGGTTAATTTATTCTCAAAACTTAATTTGACGCTTTCGCATGACAGGGTAATATTTATTAAATCCAAAGTAGATGGCCAAACTATGATTTCAGATGAGGAAAGCTTATTTTATACCTCCTCGAAAAATGATACTGGTATTCGGAAGTTAATAACATATATATCCACAGCCATTCACGATTCAATTCATGAAATAAATTATGGTGATGGTCTTTTGATGACCCAGCGGCAAAGAGCTTTGATAATTTCTTCTAAAGGCTTGATAAACAATATTATATCAGAAGTTAAAAACCAAACCGAAATGGATATTATTGCCTCATTGCTTCATAGCCTTTCCAATAACCTGGATGAGGTTGTTGGAAATATTACCAACAAAGAAATTGTGAAAAATATTTTCACAAAATTCTGTGTCGGAAAATGAATCCCCTTTCAAAAAAACAGACAGTTGTAATCTGCGGCGGTGGACATGCCGGCATTGAGGCATCACTAGCAGTTGCCAGGTTGGGCATCAACACAATATTGGTTACCCTGGATGCAAATGCTATTGGCAGGATGTCATGTAATCCTGCAATAGGCGGACTTGCAAAAGGACATCTTGTGAAAGAAATTGATGCACTCGGCGGACAGATGGGTGTTGAGGCCGATAAAGCAGGTATTCAATTTAAAATGCTTAACAAATCTAAGGGCAGGGCTGTTTGGGGTCCACGAGCCCAAATGGATAAAGTCAATTACGCCAGAAATATTCGCAAAACAATTCTTTTAGAAAATAATATTCGTATCGTTCAGGGTGAAGCAGTTGATATTAAAGTAGATAATCAATGTGTTTCTGCTGTCATACTAAAAGATGGTACACATATACCGTGTCGGGCGGTTATAATTCCATCAGGGACATTTCTCGATGGTAAAATACATATCGGTAACAAAAATTTTCCGGCTGGCAGATTTGGAGAGAAACCCTCAATTGGTTTGACTCAATCTCTTAAGGGCCTTGGATTCAAATTTGGCCGCCTGAAGACAGGGACCCCGCCAAGAATATTATCTAATAGTATTGACTATTCTCTTGCAGAGCTTTCAGATGGGGATAAATTACCAACACCCTTTTCAACACGCACGCCAAGACCTTTCAAACCAAAGAACCTTGGCTGTCACATCGTGAACACCAATAGCGATTGTCATGACATCCTTTATAATTCGCTATCATTATCACCAATGTATTCTGGAATTATTAAAGGTGTTGGACCAAGATACTGCCCAAGTGTTGAGGATAAGATTGTTCGGTTTAAAGATAGAAAAAGTCATCAACTTTTTCTAGAGCCGGAATGGGAGGGCTCAAAGCAGATCTATGTCAATGGTTTTTCAACAAGCATGCCCGAGGAGGTACAAAAAGAATCCCTCAGGATGATTCCAGCCTTAAGAAATGTTGAATTTATTAGACCCGGTTACGCAATCGAATATGATTATTTTATTCCCTCACAGCTGAAATCCACTCTTGAGTCAAAAGAAATTACAGGTCTTTTTCTTGCCGGTCAAATAAATGGTACATCCGGGTACGAGGAGGCTGCAGCGCAAGGCCTTATTGCCGGTATCAATGCCGCCTTATTATGTTTACAGAAAAACAGTTTTTCTCTCACTCGATTCGAATCATACATTGGTGTGCTAATTGATGATATTGTAACAAAGGATATCGACGAGCCCTACCGAATGTTTACATCCCGGGCTGAGTTCAGACTTTCTCTTCGCCCAGACAATGCGGACATTCGGTTGACACAACAGGGGAGGAATATCGGTCTGGTTACTGATGCACATTTTGATATTTTCCAAACCCGTCTCAAAAACATGCAGAAAATTGAAGCAACCCTGGAGAAAGCCTCAATTGATCTCGGGACAGGCATAAAAAAACCTGCTATAAAAGTTCTAAAACAACCGCTAGTTACAACCAGCGAGTTAGCAACCCACGTTCCAGGCCTTAACACGTTTTTGCCAGACGATCTTTTTACAGTTGAAACAGATATAAAATACACAGGATATGTTGACCGAGAACAAAAGCGAATTGAACAAATCAATAAAATAGAAAACATAAGCCTGCCCGTTGACATAGATTATCTGCTTCTTCAGACCCTGTCTATGGAAGCACGAGAGAAACTTCAGCGCATTAGACCTGAAACACTGGGGCAAGCCTCAAGAATTGCCGGGGTAAGCCCATCAGACATACTTAACCTGAATATAATGCTCAAATAAGATGTTTCACGTGAAACACACCTCTCCGGTTCTCAACCTCGAACTGGAAAAGCTTTTAAGGTTTATAGGTAAAAACAGGGGTTCGGGTATCTTGATAAAAGACATGCACCCGGCTGCATTTGCACTCATTCTGTCAAACCTGGACTCACCCCTTATTATCATATCCCCAGACGATAAAATAAATATGCTCTACGAATATTTCAGACCGAACTGGGAAAACAATAATGGTTTGTACTTCCCCCATAAAGAGATATTGGCAGATACCCCCGGTGGGTTTATCTCACGCGCCGCCCGCGACAGGGAAATCTGCAAATCCGTGATTGAGTCGTTCCGCAGCCATATATCCTTTGTGCTTACAACAGAGAGGGGGGCCTCAGAGCGGCATTTCTCCGCTCAGAAACGCCAACTATTTCAAATCAACCGTGGTAGCGATTTTGACCTGCTTATTGAATGGTTGATTGACACTAATTACGAAAACACAGACATGGTTCTTGCTCCTGGATCTTACTCAATCCGCGGCGGTATTGTTGATGTTTTTCCTGTCACAAAAAACGCCCCAATAAGAATCAATTTTCTTGCAGAAGAAGTCGAAATATTTAATTTTAATATTGACACACAGCTTACCGAAAAAACCCTTGAGACTTTTGAACTGTCACCCATCGATACAAGTATCGGCAATTTAGATCTTTATGAAATACTATTAAACTCATATACTCGTGTTGAAATTATAGCCAGTGGTGATGTTTTTATTGGTGAAAGCACTTCAAGCGCTCAACCCTATGTTTTCCCCTTAAAACCACTTTCAATGAAAACATTTTTCCGTCAATATAAAGAAAACCCTCAGCTTGAGCTTCAAATGGACTCCCGATTACTGCAAGCAGGTTTTTCCTCTATTAACCATAATGGTGAAGTTTTTATAATTCCTGACTGGCTGGATAAAAAAGTACAGCAAAGCTCTCCTGAAAATGTTGAGATAAAAGTCCCTGTAATTGACTTTGGCAGTATAGAGGCTGGCGATTATCTAATTCATCAGGATTATGGCGTTTGTCGATATATTGGTTTGAAATCCAGCGAAGACGGCAAAGCAGAATATATTCTTCTCGAATTTGATGATAATAGTCTTATATCCCTTTCTACTCACAAGATACGAAAACTCTCTTTTTATGCCTCTGGTAATCAGGTGGCCATTATTCCAGACAGCTTAACAAAAACATCAAAGTGGAAGCGAAAGAAAGACAGCGCAAAAAAGCAGGCTGATGAGATTGTTGAGGAGCTCCTGCTTTCATATGCCGAAAGATCTTCTGTCACTCGTCACGGACTCTCCTTTGACAATGAAATTGAAAACATCTTTTTATCTCGGTTTCCATTTATGGATACACCGGATCAAACCAAAGCCTGGTGCGAAATCCGGGAAGATCTTTCTGATAAAAATAAACCCATGAACAGACTTCTATGTGGCGACGTAGGGTTTGGAAAAACAGAAATCGCCATTCGAACATCGTTCCGTGTAGTGTTTAATGGTAAACAGGTCGCCATTCTTGCCCCCACAACAATTCTTGTAAATCAATTATATTTATCATTTAAGGAGCGATTGGTTGAATTTGGAGTTTCTGTAGATGTTGTTTCAAGGTTTCGTACAAAGGGTGAAATCACCAAAATATTTGAAAATATAAAGCAAGGCAAACTGGACGTGGTGGTCGGAACCCATTCTCTATTATCAGATAAACTTGAATTCAGTAACCTTGGTCTGCTAATTATTGATGAGGAGCAAAGGTTTGGTGTAAACCAGAAAGAGAAAATTCAAAATATCCAGAAAAACATTGATGTCCTTTCCATGTCTGCCACTCCAATTCCAAGGACGCTCCATATCGCGATCAGTGGTATTCGTGATATCTCAACACTGCTTTCACCGCCAAAGTCAAGGTATCCTATAAATACACAAATTTCTTATTATGATTTGAAAACAATTAAAGACACAATTCTTTTTGAAATCAGTCGGGACGGGCAGGTTCTATTTATTCACAATGAAGTGAAAACAATTCATGATGTGGTTGTTACATTAACTGAAATGTTTCCATATCTTTCTGTTTCTTATGCACATGGACAGGAGCCTTCAAAATCTCTTGAGAAGACCATCTCCCTCTTTTTACAAAAGAAAATTGATATACTTGTCTGCACAACAATCATTGAAACGGGTATTGATATTCCAAACGCAAACACCATTATTATCAACAAAGCGCATCGCTTTGGTTTGTCTCAACTCCATCAGATACGTGGAAGGGTTGGGCGTAGCACGAGACAGGCATACGCATTACTACTTATTCCTAAAGGGTTTACCCTTAAAAGAGATGCACACAGGCGTTTAAAAACCATTGAAAAACACACCCGCTTGGGTGAGGGGTACAATATTTCGGTCATGGACCTCGAAATTCGCGGGGCCGGTAGTATGTTTGGATACAAACAAAGTGGGGGCGCCGCAAGAATTGGCGCTGAGCTTTATACCCAGTTTATCAACGACGCTATCAACAGAAAGTTAAACAAAAAGCAAAACAATCAAAGCATCGATATCTCGTCGATAGGGATAGCAATTTTTGCAGATGGATCTATTCCCATATCATATATTAATCCCACAAATATTCGCCTAGATTTCTACAGAAAATTATCCCAGGCAAATACCGTTTCTGAGGTGCTGCGCCTTGAATATGAAATAAAGAATAGGTTTGGAAATATTCCAATTGAGCTTTCGCATCTAATATCTGAAACCAAGCTCAGGATTCGCTGTAGTTTTATAGGTATTACCAATATATCCTATGTGAATAAAAAGGTTAACCTGGAGTTTGACGGTAACTTTATTGTTCAAAAGATCCACAAGCTCCTTGAGGCAGTATTTGACTACTTTGACAGCAAGAGGATACCCTTCTGGTATAAGGAAAACAAAAAGAGTAAATTAAAACTCACCATAACTCCGCTTTCCGACGAAGATATTCCTACTCTTTTGATGGATTTTTTTGATAAATTAGACGATGTTTTTTTTAAGTAATAGGAGATTTTTGTGAAATATTTTTGGACCCTGATTTTAGTAATCAGCGGACTCATTGCCAGCCAGACAGTTATTACTATTAGCAATACCGAATATAGTGATGACTTTTTCTTTGAAAAATACTCAAAAGAAGAATGGGAAAAGGCAACTGACTCCCATAAAACAAGGATGGTAAATGATTTCATCCGAAGAAAAGTTTTTGCTGAGGAAGCATTAAGCCTGAACCTGCAAATGGATCCCAGCGTTCGAATTGATATTTATAATCAGAAAAATAGGCTTTTGGTCAACCACTCTTATGAAGAGTTCGTCGCAAAACCCTTGATTACCGATGAATTAATCCGGCAAACAAAAGAAAATATAAAAAAAGAATTAATGGTCCACCATATTCTCGTTGGATACTCTGGGAGCAGGCTTCAAAAAAAAATTGAGAGATCTGATGATGAAGCACTAGAGTTGGCACAACAGATATATGAATTGCATTCGAAGGGTGAATCGTTTGAAGACCTCGCAGTTAAATATTCTGATGATAGAAGCGTCACCTCCAACCAGGGGAAGCTGGGGTGGCTGTACTGGGGACAGACTGTGCAGGAGTTTCAAGCAACAGCATTCTCGGCGGGTGTCAACTCGCTATCCGCCCCAGTAAAGACAGAATATGGCTATCATCTTATTTTAGTTTCTGAAGATAGGGCCTCAGAGCAATACAGCGATATCGATCCCGGCAGTGACAATTATAATGATTTCATTCAGCAAACCGCAAGAACCTGTGTTAGCTCAAAGCTTCAGCCCGCCGCTCAGGAATATGACATTCAAACAATCAAGGAATACGGAGTTGTATTTGACACCGAACAGCTTCGGAATATTTATAGTGAGATTGAAAAGACATTAAAGAAAAATAAGATTACCGGCAACCCTAATGTTGATATCGTTTCTGTGCTTAACAATATGGAAAATATTTCAACAGTTTGCGTTATCAATAATAAGGGTTTCGGGGTTAAGTGGTTTGCCAGTAAGTTTGGCCGCCTACCAATGTCGCGTCGTCCAAGAATTAACTCACTTGAGTCTTTAGAGTCTGTATTTACAATTACAATTCTACAGGAAGTTGCCATTGAAAGAGCCAGCCTGAGCAAGCTTGATCAAGACCCACTATTTGAATCAATGTTTGACGGATATGAAACCTCAATTTTATTCGAAGCGTTCAAGAAGTATGTCGACAATAGCTTGGTTGAAGCCGATAGCGCGATGATTGCAGACTATTATCATGAAAACAAAGATATTGAGTTTTCTGAAGGCGAGAAAGTTTCTCTTCGAGAGATAAGGGTTTCAACGCAAAGTCTCAGCGATAGCCTTTATAGTTTTATTAACAATGAGGATGATTTTATAGAAATAGCCAGACAGTTTAGCCTAATAAACCCTGAGGATGGCGGTAAAAAACAACCCTTTGCAAGGGGAAAATTTGCCACCCTTGGAGATAAAGCCTTTACTCTAGATGTTGGTGAGATTTCACGGCCTTTTGAAAACCTGGATCGTAGCTGGTCCATTATTATGCTAATTGAAAAAATTCCAAATGGTTATAAACCGCTTGAAAAGGTAAAAAATAAAATTGTTACAATCCTTAACCGGGAAAACAAGGCCTCCAAAAAGGATGAATTGTTTGAAGAACTAAAAATAAAATATGGTGTTGTGATTGAAGATGGTTTTTTTCAGTTTGAATCTTCAGAAGAACCAGACCCAGCAGGATAATATGAACAGATTTTTCATTTTATTAATTCTAATCTCCAATTTGCTGCCTCAGTCTCAAGTAGACGGCGTCGTGGCATTGGTTGGTGAAAATGTAATCCTTCAAAGTGAAGTGTATCAAAACGCTCAGCTTCTTGCCATGCAGAACAATGTTGATGTCTCAAGCAATCCCTATCTTCTCAATTCCTTTGTTGAAAAATCACTTGACGCCCTTATTCAGCAATATGTTATTTTTGAATATGCCAAGGAGGACACCTTAATCTCTATCAGCGAAGAAGAGGTTACTGATGCCCTAGACCAACAAATTACTTCAATGATTGCCAGGGCGGGATCGGAAGACATGCTGGAAGAAGCCCTTGGACAGTCAATTAGAGCTTTCAGAAAAGATTATTACGAAGACTTATATAAATTAATGTTAATCGATCGCTATAAAGGCTCTTTTTTATATAAGATAAAAATTTCTCGTGCTGAAGTGGAAGAATTCTTTTATGCTTACCAGGATTCTCTTCCATTAAGTGAGCCGGTTAAAAAGTATAGCATCATTGAGGTCCCAATACTGCCCGGTGAAATCGCCAGGCAAGAAGCATTAAGCTTTATATCAAGCCTTGCGGACAGCCTCACAAAAGGTGTCAGTTTTTCAGAATTGGCCACAAAATATTCACAGGACGGGTCTGCGTCTTCGGGGGGGGATTTAGGTTGGTTTCATCGCGGATCTCTTGTTAAGGAGTTTGAAGAGGTGGCCTTTAGTCTTGAAAATGATGAGATAAGCACACCCGTTGAAACGGAGTATGGATATCACCTCATACAGCTAATTGACAAGCAGGGTGAAAAAATTCGCGCCCGGCATATTTTATACCCGGTTATTCCCTCTGAATTAGACAGGGAAAAAGCCCTGAGCGAAATACGTGAAATATTTTACCTGATCGAAAAACATCCCACCTCTTTTGATTCATTAAGCATTAGTTTTTCATCAATATATAAAAATAGATCGCAGGTCCACGGTTTTCTTCCTGACCGCATGATTGACCTGGATATCATTGAGCAGCTTAGCAGTCTTGGCGATAATCAATATTCTTACCCATTCGAAGGCGGTGCTGGAGATAGTTTTGTGTTATTATTTCTTCATGAGTCAAAGCCTGGTGAAAAACCATCTCTTGATGATTCATGGGAATATCTTGAAAATATGGCCCTTCAAAAGAAAACCGGTGATAAATTTGATAAGTGGGTAAGTGTGATAGAAGAATCAATTTTTATTAAAATTTATTAATACATGTATAATGGCTGGATAGAAACACCTGCTTGTCCACTTATACACAAAGTTATGCACAGTTATTCGATGAAATTAATTATTGCCTTTGTTTATGATATTACAAACTTTAATTAAAATTTATTGTTATTAAATAACAGTATTCAATACTTAATATAAAACATCTTTTATAAGTAATAAGCTTATATATTATATTGTTTTCTAATTTATAGCTACGGGAGAAAAAATGAAGTTTTCAATAAATAAGTCATCCTTACAATCATCCTTGATTAGTTTAAATAAGGTGATACCCGTCAGATCTACATTGCCTATCCTGAGCAGTGTATTGTTTGATATTCAAAAAGATCATATTGAATTAATTGCAACAGATTTAGAAATAACCTTGTCAGTTATTCTACCGACAGAAACTGCCGAAACAGGCAAGATTGCAATACCGTTGAAAACAATCCTGGATATAACTCAAGAAATTCCCGAGGGGGATCTTTTCTTTGAGATAACCGATATAGGTAAAATTATTATTTCAACAGACTTTGGAAAATATACCATTATGGGAAAACAACCCGATGAATTTCCATCAAAACCATCTGTTGATAAACCAAACGAGGTAATAATTAAAGCCCGTGATCTTGCCGATGTGATTGACAATACAAATTATGCGGTGAGCAAAGATGAAATGAAACCACAGCTCCTTGGTGTGTTATTACAGATGAAAAATGAACAGATTACTGCTGTAGCAACTGATGGGCACAGATTAGTACAGTACACAAAGATGGGTATGAAAGGACACACATTCGAAGGCGAGGCAATCCTGCCATCAAAGTTTTTATCAATTATAAGAGGACAGCTTGTCAACCAGGATGATGTAAATCTTAAAATAAGTGAGAATCACGTACAGGTAACAATCGACGGATCAACAATATATTCACGGATAATAAAACAACGGTTCCCTGATTATGAAAGCGTTATACCAATTGATAATGATAAAAAGATGACGATCAATCGTGACGAGTTTTTGCAATCTATAAAACGTGTGTCAATTTTTTCAAATAAATCCACCAAACAAATTTCTCTTTCAATAGGAGACAATCAGCTCATAGTAAGCACTGAAGATCCTGAAAACATTACCACAGGGAGGGAAAAAATTAACTGTGAATATGACGGGGACCCCCTTGCTATTGGATATAATGCACTCTATTTACGTGAGGTTTTGATGCATCAAAAAGAAGATGTTGTTAAAATGAGACTTAAAAGCCCGGTCAGTGCCGGAATTTTTAAATATGAAGGAAAAAAAGAAAAAATGACCACTCTGATTATGCCAATCAGGATTAACGATTAACCGAACTGCATGTTAATTGAAAAAATTGAATTATCAAATGTAAGGATTTTTGAAAAGTATTCATGCGATTTCAAGCCGGGCATAAATTTGATTTACGGTGAAAATGGAAGAGGGAAGACAACAATTCTGGAGGCAATACATTATCTTTCGCTTGGCAAGAGTTTTAAACCGGGTTTAAAAAAAAACACTATTCGTAAGGGTGAAAAAGGATTCCAAATCAGAGGGAAGATTATTGACCAATACAAAAAGAGTAAATTTATAGGTGTAAATATTTCTGATGACAAACAGAAAGTAACCGTCGATAATTCTTCTTTAAATAGCATTGTTGAACTGGTTGGGCTACTACCTGTTGTCATCATGTCTCCCGAAGATGTCAATATTCTTGATGGTGGTGGTAGTATAAGAAGATCCTTTTTTGACAGAATTTTTTCGATTGTTGACCGTCGATATTTATTGCAATTAAAAGAGTATAAACGAATACTAAAACAGCGGCGTATTGTTTTACTAAACAATGACAGTAAATCATTAAATATCTGGACGGAAAAACTTGCTGAATCGGCAATAAGTTTGTGGAGTAAAAGAGCGAAGTACATTCAACAGTATTCTGATATATTTGATACTTGTTGGAATTCAGAGTTCAGCGAACTGCTTTCGGAAATGAGATACGAAACAAAAGCAACAGAAACCACAGAAGATTTTTTGAAAGCCGTTGAAGGATTACAAAAACAGGAAATGTTACGGAAAAGTAATTTGTTTGGTCCTCACAAAGATGACTTTACTTTTTATTATAATGGACTTCCTGTAAAGCATTTTGCATCACAAGGGGAAAAAAAAACAGTACTTACAGCCATAAAACATGCTGAGAGTCTTTTTTTCCAGAATTATTTGAAAACATCTCCACTGTTGCTGCTGGATGATCTTTTTGCAAAGCTGGATAATACTCGAGGTCTCCGCACAATTAGGTTGTTAGGCAGTCAATTTCAGACGATTATAACCTCAACAGACCAAAATGTGAGCGAGTTAATTGATGAACATCAGGACAATATTCAGAAAATTCATCTTAATTAAAGATGTCAGAAAAAATATCAGATTTAATAAAGGATTTATTTGATTCCAAAGGAATTAGGGATAAAATTGATACCGCTTCTGTTCAAACCCTATGGTCGCAAACGGTGGGAGAGATAATATCAAAAAACACGTCGGTTGTTTCATTAAAATCCGGCACCATGACCATTAAAACAATAAACCCTGTTTGGAGAAATGAATTGGTCATGCAGAGTACAGGGATAATTAAAAGAATGAACAAAAAACAGAATAGATTAAAAATCAAGGAAATAAGATTTATATGACAGCGAACCGGAAAGATAACTATGATGCGGAGAAGATCAAGGTTTTAAAGGGCCTTGAGGCAGTAAGAAAAAGGCCGGCGATGTATATCGGTGATGTCAGTAAAAAAGGATTGCATCACCTTGTTTGGGAAGTCGTCGATAACTGTATAGATGAAGCCCTGGCAGGACATTGTGATAATATTACGGTTAAAATTCTTTGTGAAGATGGGGTTGCTGAGGGTGTCTCTGTTGAAGACAATGGCAGGGGTATTCCTGTTGGAATCCATAAGGGAGAAGGAATCTCCGCCATGGAAGTGGTTATGACCGTTTTGCATGCAGGCGGAAAATTTGATAAAGACTCATATAAAGTCTCCGGAGGTCTCCACGGTGTGGGTGTGTCTGTTGTCAACGCATTATCCCAAAAATGTATCGCTGAAGTTTCTCGTGAAGGTCAAATATATCGACAAGAATATTCACTGGGTATTGCAAAAACGCCAGTGGAAATAATTGGAAAAACCAAAAAAAATGGAACCAAAGTCACTTTTTTCCCAGATTACTCTATTTTTACACACCAAAAGTTTGAATTTGATACTATTGAAGAACGCCTTAGAGAATTATCTTACTTAAATAGCGGTCTCAGAATAACGGTTGAGGATACAAGAACAGAAGATGGAAAATCAGTTGTTCATCTCAGCACGGGTGGTCTTGCAGAATTTGTCGAGTATCTTGATCATGGCCAACCGGTAATGATAAATAAACCAATTCATATTATCGGAGAAAAAGAAGGCGTCCCTGTAGAACTGGCCCTGCAATACAACTCCTCATATAATGAAAACATGCTCACCTTTGTGAACAATATCAATACGGTTGAAGGGGGTACGCATCTTGCAGGATTTAAAGCAGCATTAACCCGTTCATTAAACCAATATGCCAACAAGAACAAACTTTTCAAACCCATTAAAGGAAAACCGTTTTCATTAAGCGGCGACGATGTAAGAGAGGGGCTTACTGCTGTTTTATCTATCAAGGTTCAAGATCCACAGTTTGAAGGTCAGACAAAAACAAAGCTTGGTAACAGCGAAGTAAAAGGGGCTTGCGACTCTGTCATCATGGAAGGCTTGATGGAATTTTTTGAACAGAATCCACCAATAGCCAAGAAAGTGATTACCAAAGCCGAAACGGCTGCAAGGGCACGAGCCGCTGCCAGGAAGGCAAGAGAGCTTGTTAGAAGAAAAAATGTTCTTGATGGAATGTCCGGGTTACCGGGGAAACTGGCAGATTGCTCTGAAAAAGCACCAGAATTATGTGAATTATATCTGGTGGAGGGAGATTCGGCTGGTGGGTCTGCGAAACAGGGTAGAGATAGACGTTTTCAGGCGATACTTCCATTAAGGGGTAAAGTTATCAATGCGGAAAAAGCCCGATTTGACAAACTGCTGGCAAATAATGAAATTCAGACGATTATAACAGCCCTTGGAGCAGGGTTCAATAATGAATCAGATGAGGATGCAATTGGTGATTTTAATATTGATAAAATCAGGTATCACAAAATCATCATTATGACGGATGCTGACGTTGATGGAAGTCACATCAGAACATTATTATTAACATTTCTATATCGGAAAATACCGGGATTATTTTATAACGGTTATGTCTACATCGCCCAACCGCCATTATATAAAATTAGTGCCGGCAAGAAATTTATTTACGCATATGATGACAAAGAGCTGCAAATTTGGTCGACTCGCCTGAAAAAAGATTATCCCAACCGAAAACAGGAAATTCAAAGATATAAGGGTTTGGGAGAAATGAATCCTGAACAGTTATGGACAACCACAATGGACCCCGAAACAAGAACTCTGTTAAAAGTCACCGTTGAAGATGCCATGGAAAGCAATTTGATATTTACCCGCCTTATGGGTAGCGATGTTGAAGCGAGAAGGCATTTTATAGAAAGCAATGCTAAGTTCGTTGTGAACTTAGATATATAGGAATTTGAATGGATAGAAATCAGGAAATAATTATAGAGCGCGACATTGTAAAAGAAATGTCCGAATCATATTTGAATTATGCCATGTCGGTTATTGTTGCCAGGGCATTGCCAGATGTTAGGGATGGGCTAAAACCGGTCCACCGCCGAGTATTGTACGGGACATCAGAACTTGGTGCATACTGGAATCGCAGGTATAAAAAATGTGCAAGGATAGTTGGTGAAGTACTTGGTAAGTACCATCCTCATGGTGACACTTCTGTTTACGATGCTCTTGTGAGAATGTCACAACCCTGGTCATTGAGATACCCGCTTATGGAGGGCCAGGGAAATTTTGGATCCATCGATGGTGATAATGCCGCCGCAATGAGGTATACCGAGGCGAAAATGGCACGAGTATCTTCTGAGATGATGCGGGACCTGGAAAAAGACACCGTCACCTGGCAGCCCAATTTTGACGAGACTCTCCAGGAGCCAACTGTTCTTCCATCGGTAATTCCAACCTTGCTCATGAATGGTGCTGACGGTATTGCTGTGGGTATGGCCACAAAGATTCCACCTCACAACCTAACAGAGATTATATCGGCACTCCTTGCTCTGCTTGAAAATTCTGAAATTACCATTGACGAGTTGATCGAACATCATATCAAGGGGCCGGATTTTCCAACAGGCGGAATTATTCTTGGAACCGATGGAATAGAATCTGCCTTTAAAACCGGGAGAGGTAAAATTTTACTACGCGGCCGCGTAGTTATAGAAGAAATTCAGGGTGGTAAACGAGAGCGCATCATTATTAATGAACTGCCGTATCAGGTAAATAAAGCCCATCTTGTTGAAAAAATAGCAGACCTTGTCAGGGATAAAAAACTTGAAGGTGTATCTGGTCTTCGGGATGAGTCTGATAAAGACGGAATAAGAGTTGTTGTTGAATGTAAGAAAGATGCTATTGCGAATGTGGTTTTGAATAATCTTTTTAAACACACACAACTTCAAGAAACATATGGTGTGATCATGTTAGCGCTTGTGAATGGTGCTCCAAAGGAAATGAACATCAAAGAGATACTGGGTCATTTTCTTACTTTCAGACGAGAAATCATCATAAAAAGAACAAAATTTGAATTGGCAGAGGCCGAACACCGCGCCCATATCCTCGAAGGTTTAAAAATTGCCCTGGATAATATTGATGAAGTCATTGCCATTATAAGAGGATCAAAGGATCCCGTCGAGGCAAAAATGTCTTTGATGGAAAGATTTAAACTTTCTGAAATCCAAACAAAAGCTATTTTGGATATGAGGCTGCAAAGACTCACTTCATTGGAAGTTGATAAAATTGTCCAGGAATACAAGGAAATCCTGCAGCTCATCGAAAAATTACAATTCATTTTGGATAACCATGATAAACAGAGTCAAATAATCCGTGAGGAGTTTGACGATATTTTGAAAAGGTACGGCGATGAAAGACAAACTCAGATCATTGAGGGTCACGGAGACCTCACCATTGAAGACATGATCGCCGATGAAGATATGGTTGTGACAATTACTCACAACGGGTTTATCAAACGCCTGGCATCATCAAATTGGAGAAGGCAAAGACGAGGGGGCAGGGGTATGAAGGGGGCTCATGCAAAAGACGACGATTTTGTAGAGCATCTCTTTATTGCCACGACCCACAGTTATATCCTGTTTTTCACAAATACAGGTAAATGTTATTGGCTAAAGGTTCACGAAATCCCCGAAGCAAGCCGCGCCGCAAGGGGGCGTGCAATTGTAAATCTAATTGGCTGTCAAGCCGGTGAAAAAGTCCATGCATTTGTATCCGTAAAAGAATTTACTGAAGATGGATATGTTGTAATGGCAACCAAGAACGGGATTATAAAAAGATCCAGATTAATGGATTACAGCCGCCCGAGAAGAGGTGGAATTTACGGAATCGAAATAAGAGATGATGATGAGCTCATTGATGCCCGGATAACAAATGGCGACCAGGACATCATTCTTGGTACAAAATTTGGTAAATCAATAAGGTTTAACGAAAACGATGTCCGCCCCACCGGTAGAAAAACTATGGGTGTAATCGGGATCACGCTCGGATCTAAAGAGGATTCCGTTGTCGGGATGATTGTTGTGAAACGGGAAGGGACTATTCTTGTCGCTTCAGAAAATGGGTTTGGTAAGCGAACACAGGTGATCGAATATCGTGTTCAAAGGCGCAGTGGTAAGGGTGTTATCACATTGAATACCAGTGCAAAAGTGGGTAAAATGGTTGCTATGCTTGAGGTTGTTGACAGCGATGATCTAATGATAATCACGACACGGGGTGTGCTTATTCGCCAATCGGTGAAAGACATCAGGGCAATCGGACGGAATACCCAGGGCGTTCGATTGTTGAGGCTGGATGACGGCGCAAATATTTCGTCTATCACGCGCGTTATGGAGAAAGACGAGAAAGATGAAAGAGATGGGGACGAAGAAGAATAAAAAAAAGCTCCGCAGGATAGAATTTTCATCATGATTTCCGAGATTCAAACAAGAGGCGTTTTTGATATTATTAAGAAATCGGCTCTTATTTCGGGGAGGAAACAGAGCGATATAACGGTGATCGCTGTCACAAAAGCATTCCCGGTAAGTCTGATGAATTCGGCATATGAAGCGGGTTTCTCTGTCCTTGGTGAAAGCCGGGTTCAAGAGACGGAGAAGAAGCTTCCTAAATTTAAATATTTGGAGCAATCTGAACTACATCTCATCGGCCACCTTCAAAGCAACAAAGTAAAAAAAGCAGTAGAAATTTATGATGTCATTCAATCGGTGGATTCTATCAAAATCGCCGGTAAAATAAATCGTATTGCCGCCTTCGCCGGTAAAAATCAGAAAGTGTTTCTTCAAGTCAATACAGGAAATGATCCCGCAAAGTACGGTTTTTTAAAAGATGATGCCCTGGCGGCATTGAGTACCATTATTGAATTAGAAAACATTTCTCTTTTGGGTATCATGGTTGTGGCGCCACTAACCAACGACGAGAAAAATCTCAGAAAAGTATTTTCAGAAACACGGATGCTAAGAGATAAAATTAGAGACAAATTCTGCCCCACCTGTAAAATGTTGTCGATGGGTATGAGCGGTGATTTTTCCATCGCCATCGAAGAAGGGGCAACTCATGTCAGAATAGGCAGCGCTTTATTTGGAGAACGTCCTCAATGGTAATCATTTATACAAAACAACTTCATGAAACAGGTTTAATGCCCGAGGGAAATAATGTGGTTGTAATGGATCCAAAAGATGTTGATGCCTGTATTCCGGCATTACAGGAAATGAGGAAGTTTGTTGATAAAATCAGCATTTATGATTTGTGTCCTTCAACCAAAAATACCGAGGAAATCATCCCAGTAAATGATCACGTTAATCGTACAGGAGAAAACCCACTAATAGGCAGACAGGGAAAACTAAATGTAGAGTTTCCCGACATTACATCCCTGTATGTCAAAAAGGAAAATGGCGTTACCACTTTTTGCTGCGGCAACCATGAACCCTTAGAGAAAATAGAATATCCATCCATGTATCTGTCAAACATCTCAATCCTTGCAAGGGTTCTCGATTTTCAAGAAATTCACGGGTATATTGTCAAATAAAACAATTCTAAAACTGATATAATAAATTCTGTTTCAGGCTTTGTTTTCAGAGTGGTAATTAAAAATTAAATAAGCCGATCAATAACAAATATTTATTCTATGTTATAAATTTTATTTGAGATGATTTAAAGGGGTGCATGATGAATTTGACACCCTGTTTACAAAGCATTACAGCATTCATGGTGTTTTTGAGTGCGTGCTAAATAGTATTATTCTTAATTTCCTCGTCAATGATTTCATAATTTTTATTTCTTGATCAGAGATGAAAGCTTAGAACCGTAAGTTTTTGAATTAAAATCAATAGAAAAATTTTAAAAAGGAGATGATATGCATACCGTTTGCCATTTTGATTTACCCAGTACTAATCTTGAAAAATCAAAGTCATTCTATGAAAAATTGTTTGGCTGGAAGATCGACACGTTTTCAGATGAGTATTTGATTTGCATGTTAAATGAAACAGAGTCCGGTGGGTTTTACAAGGTAGATAAGATAACCCCATCGCTTGTTTCAATTTATTTTCAAGTTGAGGATATCCCGGCAACGCTGGAAAAAGCGGTTAGCCTGGGCGGGAAAATACTTAATGAAAAAAGGAGTATTGGAGAACATGGTTATATCGCATCCTTTGAGGACACCTGCAATTGCAAAATTGATATTTGGTCCCAAAACTAACTAATAATATGAACAGATTATCTTTAACCACACTGATTCTCCTTTCAACAGTATTCTCACAGGTAAAACCTGAAATTGGCCTGAGGGACAGAACCCCCAGCACTTACGCTTTTATCAATGCTCATATCCATGTAACACCCAAGAAAGAAATTTCAAACGGCACTCTCATAATTAACAACGGAAAGATAATAAATTCCGGTAAGTCAATAACAATACCAAAAGACGCTCATATTATTGACCTCAAAGGACAAAGAATCTATCCTGGTTTTATCGATTTGTATGTGGATGTTCCAACACCAGACACCGTAAGCCTTTCTGGCAGCGCTCATTGGAATCAGCGGGTCCACCCAGAATTTATTCCTCACAAAACACTATTGAATGAATCCACAGCACAATCCTTGCGAAAGCAAGGGTTCACCACTGGATATCTTGTTGCTGATAAGGGCATATTCCGCGGCGGCAGTAGACTCGTCAATCTAACCACTGGCAATGAGAGTGAGTTATCAACAACGTTATCCACGACTGGAATTGCTTTTGAGTACGGTGGATGGGAGTCAGTAGACTACCCTGGCTCTCTTCTTGGTTCAATTGCACTAATTAGACAAACGCTTTACGATGCTCAGTGGTATGGTCGGGCACAAACGATTTGGAAGCAGCACCCCACAAGTAATAATAAACCACAAAAAGACGATGCCCTGGAGGCCCTTTCTTCTCATAAAGGTGGCCCATATGTATTTTATGTCAATGATGATATCAATGCCCTGAGATCTATAAAAATATCTCAAGAATTCAAATTAAAACTATGGATGGTTGGTTCAGGATATGAATATAGAAGGATAAAAGAATTGTCACAGGCTTCATCATTTGTAATTCTACCAATGAACTTTCCATCTGCCCCCGATGTAACCATTGCAGAGTATGCTGCTGAAGTGAATTTGAGAAAACTCCGCCACTGGGATATGGCTCCGGACAATGCAAAGCGGCTTGTTGAAGGCGGTATTCCCTTTTCTATTACCAGTGCTAGATTAAAAGATAGAGGTGAGTTTAAAAAAAATCTATCAAGATCTGTCATTAGGGGACTTGACCAAAACCTGGCTCTGTCTGCCCTAACGATAATCCCGGCTGAAAAACTCGGTGTGAGTGATTATCTTGGAACTCTTGAAAATGGCAAGATGGCAAATCTAATGATTTGCGACGGGAATTATTTTGACAAAGATTCAAAAGTATCCTCTGTGTGGATCCAAGGAGAGGAATATTCTTTTGTACCGGCCTATGAAGAAATACAATTGGCAGGCGAATGGAGTTTTGAACTGGCAAACAACACCCATGCCTTTGCAGTATCCATCAAAAAAGGTTGGGGAGGTTCCTCATATAATGGAAACATATCAAGCAATGATACAGAAGTTACCATAAACAACCTTCGATATGAACATCCCTTTTTATTTTTTACATTTGATGGGGAGGAGCTGGCTGGTCTTAACGAGGGCATATATCGATTCTCCGGCACCGTCGACGGTAATGATGTTTCAGCCGATCTTACTTTCCCCAATGGCAAAATAACGGGCATCAACCTCAATAAATTAAATGATGAAGAACAGAAAGACGACCCTGAACCTGGTGACAAACCGGAAATGGATAGCAACCTAACCGTCAGATATCCTGATGGCGCTTTTGGACTTGATTCTCCGGCACCTTACTACGATGAAATATTAATTAAACATGCCACAGTCTGGACAAGCTCAGATCAGGGGATTCTTGAGGATACCGATATACTTATCCAGGGTGGAAAATTCAGGGAGATAGGAAAATCCTTAAATGCTGGAAAAAAAGCGCTGATCATTGATGCCGCTGGAAAATCAGTGACCCCTGGCCTCATCGATTGTCACTCCCACACGGCACTTAACTCAGTAAATGAAGGGTCACAATCTATCACCAGTGAAGTAAGAATTGAGGATGTGATAGACCCTGATGATATCAATATCTATCGAGAACTTGCCGGTGGATTAACTATGGCCAATCTTCTCCATGGTTCAGCAAATGCCATTGGTGGTCAAAATGGAGTTATAAAACTCAGATGGGGACAAAACGCTGAAGGACTATTGATGGCAAAGGCCAAGCCTGGGATAAAGTTTGCCTTAGGGGAAAATGTCAAACAATCCAACTGGGGTGAAAAATTCACAACACGATATCCACAAACCCGTATGGGTGTAGATCAGATAATCCGTGACGGATTCAGCGGTGCCGTTGAATACCACGAGAATATGCTGTCCCATGAGCAATTATCCAGAAAGAAAAAGAGCAGAACTATTCCACCGAGGCGTGACTTGGAATTAGATGCATTATGGGAAATAATTGATGGCCAAAGACAGATCCATTGCCATAGTTATCGCCAAGATGAAATAATGAATCTCACCTTGATCGCCGATGATTTTGGTTTTACTGTGGGTGTTTTTCAACATGTACTTGAGGGCTATAAAGTTGCCGAGTACTTAAGGAGACATGGTGCGGGGGCATCAACCTTTTCAGACTGGTGGGCTTACAAATTCGAAGTATATGATGCCATCCCATACAATGCATCTATCATGCACGATGAGGGCGTTGTTGTTTCGCTGAATTCAGATAGCAGTGAACTTGCCCGCAGGATGAATCTTGAAGCAGCAAAAGCAGTGAAATATGGTGGCGTCGACCGCGAGGATGCCTTAAAAATGGTAACGCTTTATCCGGCTATCCAGCTTGAAATTGACCAATATGTTGGAAGCATTGAATTGGGAAAGGACGCCGATTTCGTAATTTGGAGCGGTGATCCCCTTTCAGTGTATTCAAAATGTGAACAAACATGGATCGAAGGCAGTCGTTATTTTGATCTTGAGACAGATGAGCTCATGGTATTGCGAGACCAGATGGAAAAAACATCACTTATACAAAAATCTCTTCAATTTCCCGATAAAGACAAAGGAGGAGATTATGAGCATTTCGAACATGAATATATTGAACACAGCTGTGGGACGGGGGTAGTGAGATGAAATCTATATTAATTATATTAATTGGCATTATCACCACCTGTCTTGCGTCTGATCAAATTCCGGCATCCATACAAAAAACTCCCATTCTTCTAAAAAATGGAACCATTCATCCGGTCTCGTCAGAATCCTTTGTGGGAGACATCCTGTTCGCCGATGGTGTTATTTTAGAGTTAGGGAAAAATATCGCACCGTCTGGGGAGATAAAAATACTTGATATTGATGGCCTTCATGTTTACCCCGGTCTGATCTCAGCAGGAACCACAATTGGTTTAGTAGAAATCAACGCCGTGAGAGCGACGAGAGATCATGCCGAGACAGGATGGCTTAATCCTAACGTTAGAGTCGAAAGAGCTTATAACCCTGACTCTGAAATCATCCCGGTAACCCGCTCAAACGGTATCCTGCTTGCCCATGTTATACCCATAGGCGGAAGAGTTTCCGGTACATCTGCAGTGATGAAGATGGATGGCTGGACATGGGAAGACTGTACTTTTAAAAGCCCCACCGGATTACACATCAATTGGCCGACAATGAGAATTTCTAATTCAAACTCAAAGAAAAAAAGTCAGGAAGAAAAGTTAAACGACAGAAATGAAGCTCTGGAACAATTGGATACAATGATTAATGATGCAAAGGCCTACAAAGCCGTTGAGGGGCTTTACGGTCCTTGGTGGATTCGATTTCCACACGCTTCCGCAAGTCCCCGTCCTGAACATTGTTTCTCGACGGGGATTTTTGTTTTAATCTGATAAGATTTAAGGGTTTTGCTAATTGGGCTTTTCATATCTCAGTTAGTAATGATTAGTATGTTTTAGTATTCAAATGGTACATATTTAGTACATGGAATGGTGCAGTAATATTAGTTTAATACGATTTATATTTCAATCACTCTTGAAACTGTTTCATCGTGCTTAGCAGAGTGTTCTCTTTGCAAGGATTGAATAAGACCAACATAATGTAATTCAGTTATTGTCACTGATGAATGCCCTAGGAAATGACTTGTAGCAAAAATATCCCTATTTGCTATATAATGTAATGCCCCAGCAGTTTTTCTCAACGTATGAACTGCAGCATTGGATATCCCCGCTTCGTCAAGCTTGTTTTTGATACAGCTATAAACACTGTTGTAGGTCAAATCAAACGGTCCCGATTTCGACTTATCTCTTCTTTTTAAGATCTTTTTAATTCCATTAGATACCGGAATAGTCCGGATTGAATCAGTTTTTGAAACTGGAAGATTTATCGTCTCATTTGTAATATTCTTCCATTTCAAGGAATCTGCTAATATTTCCTTAGCACGAGCTCCTGTCAATAAGTAGAACTGGATCAGATCCCTTGCATTCCTGTCTCGTTCATTTGAGTTGTCAATGGAGATTAGGACTTTATTCAGTTTTATCAATTCATCTTCTGTTAAGTATCTAACATCTTTTTTTGGGGCTTTCACCTTCTTCACATTTTGTAAAGGACTCTTTTCGATTAGCCCTTTATTCACAGCATAAAGGAAGATGGTTTTCAGATTTCGTAAGACGGTGTTAATCCCATCTGGTTTATAATTCTTTTTCAGGCGGTAAGCCTTAAATTTTTCAAATTGCTCTGCAGTAATATCAGGTAAATACGAGTTATGTATTAATGGGCTAAATTCTTTAAGTGCGAAATAACTGGAAACATAACGCTTATAAGACCTATCAGCGATGGTTCTATTTTCGACTTTCAATTTATAATCCTCGGAGAATATAGTCCATAAATCCTTTAATTTTATAGGTCCAGAAATTGTGCCAGGAATCTTTGATTGCCCTGATTTTATTCTGTCCACCTCAACTTTCTTATCTGAAACCCATCTGTCAGCCTGCTTTTCAGTACATGTTAAAACTTTTGTCTTCCTCTTCCCATCCCAATCATACCAATGAACTCTCCATCTACCTTTATCATAAGGATACACACCTGGATATTTAGCTTTATTTTTCTCCATCATCACTCATTTACTGATGGCATAATAATTGTCATTCTATCGATTTCACTAGTTGGTATTCTGACAAGCCCACGAATTCTATGGACATTTAGTTTATGATCCCTAATCCAGGCTCTGACAGTATGTTGGCTACAATCCAGCTCTTCAGCAAATGATTTGACGGACAGAAGCTTCCCATGTGTACTCCCGCATTCAGGACAACATTTTTGCCTAGTAGCAAACTGCAAAAAGGAGCTACTATTCGAAGGTTCCCAAATGCCATCCGCATAATTTATTTCACATTCAGAACAGTAGAATTCAGAGGTGGGATACTCACCGTTTCGGTCTAACACCCGACTAAATTGAACTCTTATTATTGTCTGAATATCGAAAAACAACTCCGAAGGCTCATTACGCTCTTTAAAATCTCCTGCAATTGAGGCTTCTTTGAACTTTGATAATATCTCTTCTAATTCTACTAAAATCGATTTAGGTAAATTTGATGTAATCAACCGAACAATACTTTTTATTAGATTCCAATCAGGGTCGGATAAAATGTGGCCAAATTCCTCTGTGAATTTGTGCAGAAAATTTAACTCGTTTTCCAGTAGCTGACGATCATTCCAAAACATTTGCCTTGCTCTGTCGTATGATAAAAAAGTTAAAATCAGATCCCCATCCCCAATTGATTCACCCAGAACCTTGTAACCAAAAACCACAGCAGCCTTCGCTTCTGCAGAACGTTTCCCAGAATCGTAAAGCTGATCAAGGTTATCAGACAATGCAACCATATCGCCACGTTGAATGGATTCGTAAACAGATTCTATGGGGAATTCGTAGATACTCATAGGACTATCCTCTCATATTTAGTTGGAAATCATGAATCAAAATTACTGAGATTCTGGTGGCAATCTCACACTGAAATGCTGTGATGGCTGGGAAATTCGACAACAACGTTTTTGTAGGCGCTGAATATATAGGTACTGGGTAGGGTGGTGGGAGACGCTATAACGATTTGAGATTAGGAATGTATGGATGCGTCATCAGCTATATTGGATGTATACAATATCGTGAATGGTAATTAATCAGAAATTGCGATATTTATGTATGAAATGAGCAATAATATATAATTATTAAAGACACGAGATTATGTAAATTAATCTACTTAAATTAGTCAATTTCGGGCGACCTCCCCTTTACAGTATTGGGAATAACACTTGAAAATTATTATAGCTGAAGATCACTAAAAGATACTTTTAGATGCACATCTCTTGAGAGAGTTCTTTGAACTTTGTATTTATACACTATTTTATGAACTCAATATTTAGAAATATAGGAATGGGGCCAACATGACTGAGTTGAAAACCCAAAATAAAACTAAAATCGAATGGGCCGACGTTACCTGGAATCCAGTTGGTGGATGCACTGACATCTCGCATGGTTGCAAAAATTGTTATGCAAAACAGATGCATAGACGCCATTACGGGAATCCAAACCAAAAACAATACTCAAAGCCATTTAATGAGATTCATGAGCGAGAAGAATTGCTTAAAAAACCTTTTGAATGGAAAAACCAATCACTGGTCTTTGTCTGTTCAATGTCTGATCTATTCCACAAGGATGTGTCAGATGAATTCATTAAAAAAGTCTTTAATACAATGAATTCCTCTTGGCATCATTACCTTGTACTGACCAAAAGGAGTGATAGATTGAAAGAGCTGGCTCCTTCTCTAACTTGGACACCCAACATTACAGCTGGAGTAACAGTTGAGAGTTCAAAATACAAACCACGAATAGATGATTTAAGGCAAGTCCCTGCTGATAATCGATTTTTGTCTTTTGAACCGCTTATCGGCGACTTGGGAGAACTTACCCTAGATGGAATAAGCTGGGTTATAGTAGGTGGTGAATCAGGTAGATCACAAAAATCACTAAGAAAAATTGAAAAAGATTGGGTTATATCGATTCAAGCTCAATGCATAAAAGAAAACATTCCCTTCCTTTTCAAGCAATGGGGGCATCATTCATTCAATCCAGACCCACAGGATCCTACAATCAAGGGTGATGATAAGAAATCTATTAAGAAGGCAAAGGGTGGCAGACAATTGGATGGAAAGATTTACAATAACTTTCCAGAATTTAAGGAGTACTGGGGCTTTTTGGCTGATAATTTTTTGCAAGATGAGATAAATAAACTCGACAACAAGGTCAAGGTTGCACTCAACAAATTCTCCAAATCATGGATAACTATTGGTGAATCGCTTTCATTGATCCAAGAGAAGATCGATAGTTGTGGAAATGGGAAAATAATGAAATATTGGCAAGCATACCTAGGGGTAGATAGCTTCCAGGATTATTGCCAAACGAAGTTGCAATTTTCCCGTGAAGCAGGCACCCAGATGCGCCAAGCTTGGGAATTTCTCAACGAGTTCCGTCCTGAATTGTTAGAAGCCCCCGAAGACATCACATCATATACCAAAATCCGTATTCTTGGGCCTCACATTGAGAAAATTCGTGAGGATCCTACGAAGTACGAAGATTTACTAGATACCACTTTTGAAAAAGTAAAAACTCGGAACGAAATCGAAAAGGCAGTGAAGGAAGTTTTTCCCTCTGCAAAGGTCATAAAAGATGATGAATACTGGAATAAATATATGAATGGCTTCGAGAATAAAATCGTAGGCAAGCTTCCTGAGACCCAACATGATGAATTCCAGAAACTGTCAGATCAGATTCGGAAACTTATCGTGAAATCTGCCCCATAATTAGGTTAGATTATTAATCCTAAAGTTGTTGAAGTGCGTACCGGGTACATGCTTCAACAGCTTAAATCTCAATCTTTATATTAGGAAAGAGGTATATTGACTTTTTAATTTTTCCATGTAGGTTGAATGGATTTCATCTTTTTTGTTGTGTGTTTCATATTTAGGGAAGGTCATGAATAACAAACTCCAATTAGATAAAGGAAAATTACAGCGTCTTACTGAATCCGTTTGGGATTACATTCAAAAAGGTAATCTGCATCCAGCGACGTTGTACAATATTATCTATAATGAGATTATAACAATATTCCCCGTACATAGTGAGTCAGATCAATCAAAGAAGGATCTTAGAAATCTTTCACTTAGATTAGGCAAATTCATTCTCTCAAATTATAAATCCATTATTAAAGAAAAGGTGGGGATTTATAGCGCGCTAACGGCAGTAAGTGGGTTATCCATCATAGGATTTATGATCCCAGTCTCAGGTTGGCTTAAAAAGAAAAGTGAGCGTGCAGTAAAGCATGAGTTTTATGAGAATTTCATTCAATATGCGGACGAAGAACTTGGCAACACACCAGATGTTGGCAAAGAAAATAATGATCCCTACAGCTTGACAAAGGAAATCGTTCAGGTTAATAATCAATTACAGAATACCGATATGCCGTTTGTAAGTAAAATTGTAAAAGCACCTGTACTTCGGGGGGAGGATTTATACAATAAAGTCAGGGACAATGTCGTTGAGATCACTACTGAATACGGATTAGGCAGTGGGGTGTTTTACTCCAATGATGGGTTGATTGTCACGAATCGCCATGTTATCCAGGGTACAAGCCAAGTAATAGTTCGCGGCTTCAATTCAGAAGAATTTCATGGACAAGTTTTACTTTCATTCCGTGATATTGATATAGCCTTTGTCCAAGTAAATGATCTCAAAAAGCAAATTAAAGCTCCATTAATGGAAGAAAATATCTCACCAGGCGAAACTGTTTATGCTATCGGCAGCCCAAGAGCTTTTAGCCATTCATTGACAAAAGGAGTGGTTAGCTCATCAGGGAGAATTGTTGGAAAAGTGAAGTACATCCAACATGATGCTGCAATTAATGGTGGAAACAGTGGTGGTCCACTTTTTAATAGCAGGGGAATACTCATTGGAATTAATACTTGGGGAGTTATAGACTCCGAGGGGATGGGTTTTGCAATACCTATCAGTTATGTATCCCAAAAATTCAAACAGTATGAGAATATTTTATTCAATAACCACAACAGGAATTATTGCATTGTTTGTGGAGAATCCAGTAAAGAGAATGCAAGATATTGCAACAAATGTGGAAGCCCTCTTAACAAATCCAAATCCAGTATGGGACATTCAGGTTTAGGCTTTGATATCGTGTCTAAATGCACATGTGGACAAAAACGTATTGATAGTGAGAAATATTGCGATAGATGTGGAAAGAGTTTATTGGTTGAAAGGAGTGACGTAAATTGAAATATTTTGGATTCAATGGTACATCTGTCAAAGATATTGTAAAGTGGCTTGAATCAAAATTCTCTGGTACAGAATCTAAATTTGCAGATTTTCAAATACCAGATATAGAAAATGCATGGATGTTTGAAAATGAAGATATATCTATATCCATCATGATCAATACAAGCGAACCCAGGTATGAGTATATCCATTTCAGTACAGTGATATGTGAAATACCCAATGACAATATTTTACCATTTTACAGAAAGTGTTTGGAAATTAACAAGAACCTGATCGGGGCAGTCATAACGCTAGATGATTCAAAAGTTTGTTTCGATCAATTGCAGTTTATCAAGTTTATAAGTAAAAAACATTTAGATCAAATGTTTGAAATACAAATAAAACTCTCTGCAAATGTATTAGATGATTTGGCAAATGAATTTGAGATCATCCATCCCTTATTATACTAAATGTTGAGGCTTTGGACCTTACCACGGGTATAAAATGGTTTGTATTTTCCAATTGACTGATGGGGTTGAGTACTTGTTTTCTTATTTGGTTTATTTGCGAAATTTAGTTTTTGATTAATAATGTATTGACCTTTATACTTGTCCAATTTATTAGAAAAGATTGTTCAACTTCTGTCAGTTGTCTATTACAACTAACCCTCGCTTAAACAATTTTCTTTGAGTTGGGGTTTAGAAAAGTAAATGGAGAGTCAGGGCAGAATGGAAAAAGGAGAATAATTGAATTTCTTTGGAAAAGATGAGGAATTACTGTTGTCGTTGGAGAATCAATATTTATTGATTGTAACTTAGAAAAGGAGCATTTATGGAAAGTAGAGTTTTAGATGGTATGACTATTGGGTCTACTGAATACCAAAGAAGGTTAAAACATTTAAAGAATGATATATCAGATAGTGGTATTGAAATTACATTTGATTTTTCGATACCTTCCTGGAACAAACTATCTAGTTTTATTCAAAAGTTTCCCGCCCAACTTAACTATTTAGTTGGCACCAATAGTAATTTTGCACATATAGTTGAAAAACATACAGAAGATGTTGAGTTAGCTTTGATTGATATCAGTGGGTCCTGTACTAGTTTAGTAGAAGTCAAGGATAGACTTTTACCGATTATCATTGAAAAAGTTGGTAATAAAGAAACACCAGATAAAAAGAAACTATTCAATTCGTTTAAAGAATATTCAAAACTTTGTGATTCGAATGATGAGTTGCACGTGGCAATAATAGAATATTACTCACAATTTATTCCTCACTCAAAAAAGTGTGAGACGATTGAAGTAGGTGCACTTTCTAGGATTTTTAAAGCTATTGTAGATGTAATAAAGAAAATTCTCAAAAATACAAGAGATATGGTAAAACAGACGTGGGAAATAATCAATGATCCAGATACATTTTATCTTGAGTTGCGTGGGAGATTAGAAAATTATTTTAAAGCTCATCCCAGTCAAACGTTTAAAAGGTACCTACTTTTTCTTCCAGATTTATTTCGCTTGTATATCAGATTATTAGTTGATAATCGTGTACCTAATTCATCAAAGCAAGAGTTTTTTGGTGCATTAGTTTATTTAGTTGTACCAATCGATCTTATACCAGAACAGTTATTAGGACCCATTGGGTATATAGAAGACATTTATTTCATGATTCTTGCAATCATAAATATGTTAAATACTAATAGAATACCGCGTGAAGTTCTTGATGATCATTGGCTTGGAAGCAAAGACGATTTGGATTTTCTTATTAAGACTTCAATGGAATTAAGTGAGAATATAGATTTATTCCGGTATTTGGGAGACTGGTTTCGAGATAGAATGCATCAACCTTCTTTTTGAGGTCTATTTACACCTTCTCTATTGGCAAACGTTTTGAAAGCCTCGATTTGATGTCTCTTAGTTATTTTTCTGCGGATGATTTTTGAAAATCCCTTTCTTGGAATCGGTAAGTAAATTTTAATGGAGCACCAGATTATGATAAAGAATGCAGATCAGATAATTGAAACAGACTGTTTACCAATTGGTTTGACTCTTTAAAACGAGTTAACAGTACCTGCAAAAAGCCATTTCCATTAAATTTCTACAATTAAAGTGTGTACCCGGGTACACACTTTCAATTCTCATATCTCAACCAGAAACCCCAGAACCCCGATTCTCAAACTCTCCACATGTCGTCTTCCTCCATTCACCATCGATAAACTTCGATTTACCCAAGAAGTAATCAAGAATTTCTCCGGCCTTTTCCTTTGAAATCTCATCTTCGATCAGGCTTGATACTCTTCTTCTTTCATCTTCAGTAACTCGATAATCACCCAGAATTTGCTCAATTGCAGCAATCTGCTTCTCAGAAGCCAAATCCACAGACGCCTCCTCACAAGAAACGTCTCTCATCTCTTCCACATCCTGAGTAAATATTTCAGATAAACCCGCACATCTCAAAGTGGCATCAATCATCGCAGACTTCACTGCCATTTTCATTGATTTATTCAAATCTCCCTTATCCTGTTTTTCCACAAACCTTGCTCCTACTCCCTGTCCGATGATAGTGCCATCCTGGCTTGTGAGTTCACATTTGATGATAATAGCATTTATGGTTTTGCCACTTAAGGCTGCATCCTCATATTGGTTTAGGTTAGGAAAAATAGGTATAAGCCCAAGCATACCAGCAATTTTCTCAGCGCCAGGTTTGAGTAACGACGGTTTTGACATTCTACCCTTAATCATAATCGAACCGTAATCCCTACCTTCCACAAGAGAAGATCTAATCCAATCTAAAAGAGCGTTTCTGTTGGTTTTTCGTCTATCCAGTCCAGATTTAAACACATTAACAGGTGCATCCATTGGATTTATTACTGCGGGTGTTTCATCAAATGTAACCAGACGATTGTTAGTATTATTCATTGTGTTCTCCTTGTTTTTAAATGAGCCCGCGATTAGCAAAGCTTGTATTGTTGGTTCCAGCCAAAATAATATGATCATGAATTTTTACATCGATTGTCATACAGGCTTCCCTTAACTTCTTCGTGATCTGAACATCTTCTGGACTAGGTTCAGGATTACCCGACGGATGGTTGTGAGCAAGAATAAGTGCAGCAGCACCTTCAAGTACAGCTTTTCTCACTATCTCTCTGGGATGAACAAACGCATTCGTCAGAGATCCTTTAAAGATAACTTCTGTAGATATATGTGCATTCTTCCCATTGAGAAAAATCACAACAAACATCTCCCTTAAAGGATCATTGAAATATGGACGGAGATGCGCTACAGCAGAATCAATATCACTAATGGTTTCACCGGATTGTATTCTAAATCGTTTAATGTATTCTGAGGTAAGTTGGCCGTCAGAAATTTGAGTTAAATTCATAAAAACTCCTTTCATTATAAATGTTATAGGCACCATAAGATCAAATCAAACACAGACCGTCTTAAAGAGTGCTTTTTGTTCGTTATTTGTGTATTCTGTGAGGTATTTTTGGAAATCAGTGGACAGGAAATCACCGATTTACCTTGTATCCAAACTTCACATCTTGCTGCCTCACAGCCACGCCATCAGGTATCTCACCAGTCGCCACCAGATGTTTCCGAATCGCCGTCTTATCAACACTCACAGTAATCTTTTCCCTAGTAAATCGACCATCTTTGAGCACAGCATCCTGATCCTCAATTACGATTTCATCCTGCTGTTTCCGCAGCGATAATGTTCCGTTTACCAGGTTCATTGTTTTCCTCCCGGTCGAATGAATAAATCCTCGTAGAATCTGAATATAAAATTCCTTCTTTTTCTCAATCGCATAGACCCTAGATTCTTTCCATTCCCGAATCCGATGAGTCTGCACTTCAGCCGATTCCTGAATCTCTTCAATCTGTGAATCAAGATCTGCCACCTTCCCAAGATAAAAGTCAGCATCAGGCATGGCTGTAACCTCCTGGATATCAGGATTGTAATCGATATATGGATTAATCATCTCAAACCTCCAGAATATTGTGTAGGGCAATATGCCGTTCCATGATCTTGTTGGGTGGGGCAGTTTTCAGGGCTTCCGTGCAGGCGTTGTAAAACGACCAGACACTACGAGAAGAAAAATCATCGTGGCTGGGACTCAACCACTCTTTCTTAACTACTGGTATCTGTCTTGGGGAAATAACATCATTCCCATACAAAAGACCCAGCAACTTAAATGCATCATCGTTCCCAAGGTATTTCCCTCGCATCTCTTCAGCATCTTCCACAATCTTCGTAAAATTGTGCTGAGAACGATATATGGTAGTAATAATTAGCTCTTCAAGATCGTTCCAGACGTTCTGGGTATGCTTTCTCATGATAGCAATATCTCCGGTTAATGCCAAATTATCGCAGACAAAAACACTGGCACCAATGGCAATCCCTACGGACATACTTTTGTCATAGCTGTTACGAAATCCAACGCTTAAACCCATTGAGCCACTAATACCATTTTTGTATGTGTGGACACCAAACATCTGAGCACCGTCCCGGACCATTCCGTACTGCGCCCCATGCATCTCGAACCCACGCAACAAGCCACCTGAAACCTCAGCCAGATTCTTGGCAAGATCATAGTGGCTTACTGGTCTGTAGGTTCTTGTTTCTGGGGGCAGGGGCACATCCCTAAGATCATTCAGGGTGCAATACTCGCCTCCTTTGTGTAGAAGTAATTCATTCATCGTGTATTCCTTTCTTTTAGTGGATTTTTATTAATCAAAATGAAGTGTGACATAACATTAATGATGGTGACAATGACCATCCGCTAACAGCTTGATAGCTGTAGTTAAAAATATAAATTGGAGAATAATTAAAATGAAAAAAACAAATAAAATGAGCTCAGCAGTCGAAAAACGATTTTACACAGTCGCTGAGGTGGCATTAGTTACTGGCTTAACCGAAGCATCAATCCGTGCTCGTTTACAGCGTGATGAAATCATGCATATTAATATTGGAAAACGGGTTTTGATTTGTAAAAGGGTTTTGGAGGAGCTGATAGGCGAGAATATCTGATTCAAAGTTTCATTCGTTACCGGATAAATACGTGAAAAATTCTAGAAAATTACCCAAAAACACAACATTTTACAAGGCGCACATAACCCTCTTATATATAGTGACTTACAGAAAATTCTTTAACATACAATGGTGGGGTGGGGTGGTAGTGTGTGTGGTATGGGTGGTATGTGGTATGGGTGATTGGTGTATGTGTGTGGTCGTGGTATGGGTGATTGGTGTATGGGTATATGGGTGATATCGGTGGTCGTATTGTGGTATTTGCCTTTTTTTTTCTTATTCGAAGCTCCTTGTAACCCAGCATCATCTTCCCCACCATATCTTGCCAGCACATTATCTCCCTAAATATCACCTCAAATCAAGTGTGACATAACTCATGTATGAACATAATAAATCATGCATGCATACCATCAGGTCTTTTCAAACATCCCGATTTTTGTAAAACTGGTAAACGAGCCACTGAACGAGCCCTACTCGCAGGATTCTTTGCTTCAGGATACCAGTATCTCTCGTTGCGCCGTGGAGCGGAATTAGTGAACAAGCTCACACGTGCCAACACCTCAATACATCATATCAAGAAGTCCCTGAATGATCTGGAAAACAGAGGTTGGATTAAAACAATTGACAAGGGATCATATTTCCGTCGTTTATCATCAAACAAGAAAGTTTTAATGGCAACCACATGGGAAATAACAGAGAAGCTCAAAACCGTATGCCTTCAATCCAAGCGTTTCTACAAATCGTTGTCAGCATACCGCAACCGCAAGCCCATCAAATTCGATGAAACACCATCTGCAATCATAACACCCGATGCCCATGAATCCTGGAAACAAATGCTGCCAGATACCACCGATACAAAGTATTTCATTAGTGGTCTTTCTCTCCTTGAGGACAATAAAGTATTTTTTGACAAGAAAACTGCACTCTATGAATATTACCGTGGAAATATTAGGCCTAAAAGGATAATGCCAATCTACGGGATTACATCCCTTAAGTATAAACCACTAAAAACAGGAAGGATGCAAAGCGATCCCCATGCATATCTCGGTAAAGCCCTAGTTCCGTTCATTACACCTGCGGAGGACAAACACTTGGAACACGGGACCCTGTTCAGCCTTGATTTTAGCAGCCAGGAAATCCGTCTTTTATCTTCGTATGCTGGTGGCGGTCAATTAAAAAGAGATGTTAAATATGAAGATAACTTATTTGAGACAATTCATCGCAGACTACCCAATTATCTACAGGATGTGATGGGATCGTTAAAACAGCATTTTTATGCGATTACATACGGATCTAATGGTCAATCCTTAACGGAATATTTACATGATAGAGGAGCACCCATGGATATTGCCAACAGTCTTGCCAAAAATTTCTTACAAGAGATTGACAAGATGTATCCTGAAATCAAGAATTTTCAGAGGCAAATTGAACGAGAGTTAATAAAAACGGGAAAGATTACAGCTCCAGGTGGAGTCATTCGTTGTGCTTCAAATGATGGTGGCCTTACATTAAAGAATATTGTAAATAAGAACTATGCGCGACAAACAGCCTTGTCCCATTACATCCAGGGAGCTGGTGCCACAATCACGCGTCACATTGTTGCAAGGGCCGTGGATTTGAAGCATTGCAGATTGCATATCCCGATTCATGATGGGTTTGTTTTCTATGCTACTGGTGACTTGGAATTGGCGATTCAGGAGGCCGAGAATCTGATGCGGGACTGTGCTGCTTTGGTGTGTGGTGAGACAAACATGCCAGTGAAAATGGAATGGAAACGTGATAAAGACGGGCTTAAGTATTACAAATGAAGGTCCTTTTTATGACATGATTACTCTTACGGAGGTGTTGACAAGTGAGTTTTGGAGAAATTCACTAAGTGGATGAAGATTATACAGTCGGTATCCCAATCCTTTCCGAGATTTTTCTTTAATGATTTTAAACATGATTATCGATACGGAGGGATTGATCGAGAGTATTTTTATTGATTTTCCTTTCTATTAGTGTTAAACCCAGAAAACAGTTTAGTCATTAAATGTATGCAGGTAAACAGCTTTCCCTCTTTGGGTAATTACAGCCTCAAAGTTATCACCAACACGCAGATCTCCAAATTGCTGGAATTGATCCTTCGGCAGACTACCAAGTCTCAGATCCCCACAGAAGAAGTCTTTTCCTTCGGGATCCACTTCATTCATTCGAACCTCAACAAGGCATTGACGCCCGAGCTCCTTGATCAATGATCGGAAATGATTCAGTTTTGACCAAGTATCATAGCCAGGTGCATCATAGTGTCCACCGACTGCAGCCAAGGTTTTAAGCTGCAATGGTTCTGGATTCTTTGAAACAGTTTCTCGGGGCTTTTTACCAAGGAGTTCAAGATTCTCGTTGTCGAAACAATGAAATGCAGCACTGCCGATTCCAAGACCTTTGGTACGGCCATGTACTAGGCTCCATATGGCACATGCCCAGTTTTTCCTGTTATTTGTTTTTGATTCTGACCAATGCTCAAGGAATTTCACCGGTGAAGTCAAAGCATCGTTTAAAGCTTCATCATCCTTATCATCATGGTTCCAAGATTCGAGTATATCGCTAATCCAACCATTATACAATCCTATGACGCTGGATGCCTCAGAGACGTATGTTGATGTATCATAATCGAATATGGGTAGTGAATACCGGAATGTCAGAAGATCATCACCTTTAGGAAGGGACTGGAATCTTTCTTGTACATGAAGATATGGTATGAAAAGCGGGTGATTTTGGTATTGCTCAGGGATGTCTGGTACGAATGATACAAATGCCTTTTTGTTGAATTTGCACTCGCGGAATGTTTCACAGATTTCCAGTTCCTCTGAGATTTGAGTTACTTGGTTTCTGTCGTATTGTGTTGACCATTTTAGTGATTGGACCTCCAATTGTAGGTTTTTGCTAAGGATTGGAACCAGGTCCTGTCTGTCATTCAGAATGGCTGCGTTAATCAGGTAGGTGATATATCCTACCTTATTTCCGACGGATACAGCCTCCGATGCGACGAATGGGAGTAGCTGAAGGGGATCACATTTTCTTTCCTTAGTGCCCTCGTCCAAACGCACAGAGTCACCGGTGACTCTATGATTGCCGACCTCTTCTGTAAAAGCAGGTTCGTCAATTAGAACAATTAGATCACCATCATAATCACCATCCAATTGTAGGATAGTATCATTACAGACATAGAGGGAACCAGACAGGGCTCTGCTTACTGAATTGGGTTGATTATCAACTTTCACAAAAGACAGTTTATCCCTGATAGGGTATCTTGTGAGTACATAGTCTCCAGCTGGTTTATCAGGACAGCAGATAACATCTCTGGGTAAGTCTGCAATCGCTGCCATATAGCCGGTGAGTTTGACTGAAGAGCCGAGTGCTAGATCCCGGTATCTTTTTCGCAGATGTTTCTTGAGTCTGGCATTCAAGTATGGGTGCGAAGGTGGTAATCCCGCTTGAAAATACGCTTCTATTTTGAACCGTTCCTCTGATTCTGTGGATCCGAGGAATTGTTGAGCTTTTTCAATATCCACTAATACATCAGAGAGGGCATCTAACTCTTCTATTAGTGATGGGATTGTACTTTTTATTGCCTCCCCAGAGAAGAACTGCAGTAAAGTCCAAGAGGAAGAGAACTGGAGTTCACGAGCAATTTCCCTTATCCCAACGATTACGACTTGTTCTCCATTGGTTGGTTCACCTCTGCCCTTTATCATAGACCTTGGGATAATGGTTTTGTGACCATCGTATGGGTGAAGTGTTCCTTTGCCAATCCAATTCTCGTGGAGTAATCGGACCTGGATCTGGTGGTTTGGGATACCAAGTTTCTGGAGTAGACTGCGGGGGATGTAGCCCTCACCGTCTCCTGTGATGAGCTTTCCATCAACCATGTGATTCTCAGCAACGATTTGAATATCGAGACCTACATCAAAGATTCCGTGGTTACAGTTCGATGTGAAGATTCCGAGGTACGCTAGTGCTTCTTGGCTACTGGAGAAATAGCTGTGGATGAACTCTTTGATGCTTTCTGTTGCCAGCCACAATTTCCCATCTTTGAGAGAGGATGAAGCTCCTAGTACTTTATACTGTTTCCCTTCGTGTTCGATCCCTCTAGCCAGGAGCATTTCCAAACGGGATTGGAACTCGTCATACTCCATTTCTGGGTGTTTCTTGGTGCTGAGGATCAAGAAATCATCGTTTAGTAGGATCGTGAGTAAAAGCGTATTCCGCATCACAATGCCATCCGTACGTTGGATTTCTCTTCCATCGAAAGAGTAGGCCGCGATGCTGTTTTCTTGGTGTTCCGCTAAGACAGTAGCTACAATGTCCATCGGATTAGTGTTTTTATTTGACATGATCATATCCTTTTATTTGGCTTTTAGGTATTAAAAAACCCCTCATAGGTAAGCCATTGACCTATAAGGGGCTCTAAAAAGGGGTGGGACCTCGAAATAAAAATCCCATTCCTTAATCATTTCATAATATCATATCACTGCCGATGTGTGAAATGACCCTCTATAAGGGTTAACCATGGTGAATCATGAATGGCTGTGGGAAAGGGGCTTGGAAACTGGCAACAAAAGACACCTTATGTTGCGAATTTGGGCCGTGTTTTACTGGTAATGTGGTGAATCTAGGCAGTTATGTTGCCGGTTTCAGGGGAGTTTATCTATTAGTGAATTTATCCCAATTTTTCCAGAGCGATATCAAGATCTTTACTGATCACATCACTATAAACTGATGTGGTGGTTATGCTGCTATGCCCAAGTTGTTTTTGAACAAGACGAAGATTGTATTCCGAAGCCTTGTAAAGATTGGTTGCGTAGGTGTGCCGGAGTGAGTGTATGGAATGGTGATTAGAAATCCCAGAAAGTTTTGCTAGTTTCTTAAACACTCTACCAATGCCAAAACGGGTCATTTGCTCGGCTCTTTCTGAGTGGAACAGGTACTGACTTTTACTTGTACGGTAATCCAGATAATCGGCGATCAGCTTCTTCAAGGTTGAATTGAAGGAAACTACTCGATCTTTTCCTCCTTTACCGTTTCTGACAATGAGTGAGTTCTGACCTTTTCCCAGATGAAGATCCTTTATTTTGAGACATGCTATTTCAGATACTCTGAGGCCGGTTCCTAGGGCGAGTTCTATGATGAGATGATTCCGGACGGCGTTCTGTGTTCCTTTGGTTCGGGCGAGAATGGCATGGTTGGAGGCTTGGGAGCGAAGGGATCTGGTTTCTTGGGTGCTGAGGAACTTGTCTGGTGTGATGATCCATTGGGACATGGTGGGCTCCTTTCATTTGATTTACATTGTACTCGATTCGTGAATATTTAAAGACGAGTTTTGAGTCTCTTTTGGTGGTTTTGAGAGTGGTAATTGGTGTAAATTCGGGGAGTTTAGGAAGCGAAGGTATTTGTAGAAGATTGTAGACTAATTTTGAGATAAAAATGAATAGTCGGTTAAATACAATTCTTACTATTTCAATATTAATATTTCCAATATTTCGGAATGTGAATCAGTATTATCAAATTAGACGATTATCGCTTACTCAGAATATTTATAACATAAATTAGGAGTTTCTCAATGTCAAGCACACAGCAACGCGCCCAACTGCAACGCCAGATCTGGCAAATCGCCAATGAGGTTCGTGGCTCAGTCGATGGCTGGGACTTCAAACAGTATGTTCTCGGAACTCTTTTCTACCGCTTTATTAGTGAAAACTTTGCCAGTTACATTGAAGCTGGTGATCCAGATATCAAGTATGCCGAACTGGATGATGGGGTGATTTCAGCGGATATCAAAGACGATGCCATCAAGACAAAAGGTTATTTCATTTACCCGAGCCAGCTGTTTGCCAATATCGCCAAAGGTGCCCATACAAACGAGAGCCTGAATACGGATCTGGCTAACATTTTTACCGCCATCGAAAGCTCTGCCAATGGCTACCCGTCGGAACGGGACATCAAAGGCCTGTTTGCAGATTTTGACACCACCAGTAACCGTCTGGGTAATACCGTAAAGGACAAAAACACCCGATTAGCCGCTGTTTTAAAAGGCGTGGCAGGATTAACATTCGGTGATTTTGAATCCAACCAGATCGATCTGTTTGGCGATGCCTACGAGTTTTTAATTTCAAACTATGCTGCCAATGCCGGTAAATCCGGTGGTGAATTCTTTACTCCTCAAAGTGTCTCAAAACTCATTTCACAATTGGCGATGCACAAGCAGACCAGCGTCAACAAAATCTATGACCCCGCTGCTGGATCCGGATCTCTGTTGCTGCAGGCCAAGAAGCATTTTGACAATCATATCATTGAAGATGGCTTCTTTGGTCAGG
>Ga0257118_1000181_pt1 | contig 76101 bp, 60 predicted proteins | sample SI112_150mmetaG_FD_190156 | JGI IMG/M metagenome (GOLD analysis project Ga0257118, IMG submission 190156) | Marine microbial communities from Saanich Inlet, British Columbia, Canada - SI112_150m | ecosystem: Environmental > Aquatic > Marine > Inlet | place: Canada: British Columbia | collected...
GTGCCATGTTTCGTTTTCCTTTCTTTTTTCTTTAGGACTAACTTACAACATGGTCCGACTTTTGGGGGGCAGGTCAAGGAAACAAAAGAGAAATGGCTTCTCCGTCCACTGCGTTAGGGATGCTGAGTAGGGACACTGGTAAGATTTAAATGATGGTGATGGATGGAAATACTATAATAAAGAAGCCCGGGCATGGAGATATACTCCCGATGAGGATCCTGGAGATGAGTGGTGATAGGTAAATTGAATATGGGTTTGAGGAGAGAAATGTGTCAAAGTCACATATATTGAATATCACCGGGAAATTGTTAATAATTTGTTACAATATTAAGTATTGCAATAGATGTTTAGCTATAACTAAACTCTATGTGTAGATTTGAAATAATTAACATACTTGGTGAGTATACACCATTAATATTTTACAAACTAGCAATCAAAGGTAAGTGCGGATACGACGATTTCACCGACAGACACAAAAACTCCCATGAAGCTCAGCTTGACAACATCAGTCAAATTATTGACTGGATGTCTGGGGGTAACAAACCAATTAGTACACGATTTAAACAATTAAAAAGGTCAAAATCTGACAAATATGTCGATTACGAATTTAGAGCAGGTGAGCTAAGATTATACTGTTTTGAAGATGAGGGGACTGGAAGAATTATTGTAATTGGTGGATTTAAAAAAGATCAGAAAAAACAACTAATAAAGATGAGAAGGATAAAAGCTCAATATTTTAAAGCTATTGACGAAAATACAACTATAATAGGAAGAGGAATATAAAATGATTGATATTCGAACATTGATGAAAACAAAAACGTTCTGGCTTGAGAGAATTCGCCACACACTATTTGCAGCAATTGATTCGTATATGGAAAGAAAAAGCTTAAACAGAACTGAGCTTGCAAATGAACTTGGTTGCTCAAAAGGGTATATTTCCCAAGTCTTGAACGGTAATTTCAACCACAAATTAGAAAAACTTGTTGAACTCTCACTCGCAGTTGGACTTGCACCAAAAATTGAGTTTACTGACCTAGATCAGGTTATCGAGGAAAGGATGAACAAGTATACAGTACAATATCATTCCACCACCATTCCCACAGACTTGCCATTTAGAGCCTCTCCAAATCCAGGGGTCGCTATTGTAATTATGCAGGGTATTGGGTCAGATTTTTCCATTGATAAACATGGTAATCTCTATTCATCACCGCTTAGACAAACCAATGCACCGACCCCTATTCAGTCTTTTAATTAAACATCTATGAGTAAAAAGAAAGTAAAAGAAAATGCTGATAATTTATTGATCAGCATAGCGATCAGAGACATCAAAACAATTAGTTTTTTTGAAGTTGATCCCGCAGAATATGCTGAGGAATTAAGTAAAGGGGTCCCCCTCCTTGTTTCAATGCAAGCAAAATTTGATATTAGTGAAAATAAAGAAATTTTCTCGATCAATTTTAATGTAAAATTCTCTCATGAAAAAAAGATGGATTTATTTGGAATTATTACTAAAACAATCTTTGAAATCAAAAATTCCGATAATGTTATTGAGAAGATCGGGAACACTAAATATCGTATAAAAGATGATATTATTAGAACTTTATTTTCAATAGCAATTGGTAATACAAGAGGTATGCTTGTATCTGTTGTAAAAAATGATGCGTATAAAAATCAATATTTGCCAATACTGGATCTTAATATTCTCATAGATAGCTTTAAAGCTGCTAACAAAAATTTTATCGTAGAAAAATAATTCCGTTACCGCCGGTAGGCCGGCATAATTATCCCCACTTGAGTGTCCTTGAGTGGGAATTTCAATTTAATTAAGGGATATTCCTAGAAAATTCTATGCCCCTCCCCACTATTACATACTTCCCAATATCGGATTCTACTCATATAGAATTCTATCCCGGGGCAATTAAGCATTCAAAATTATCTGACAATGAAAACTGGCGATTTGATTATGATCTAAATAAAAGACTGCTTGTTATTACCATAGAATCCACACCTGCTCTAGTTAAACGTTATGGGTACGATATACATTACAAAGAGTGACGTTCCGGAGAAAGGGCCGCTAATGTTACTCCTGGAACACATAACTGCAGAGTACAGTGAACTTTAGTGGCAGTAATTAGGCCGTATCCACGCTCAAAACGTCAACCTTGCTGGAAACTTGACTATTTCAAGAAAATGATCAGGAAGTATCTATTTAGCATAAATAAGAGAATGGCTGAAAACATTCTCAAGCAGAAAGAAGTCGAACTCTCTATGGTCCAGTATAGAATATTGGACGATATTAATTCCCTGTAACATGCCAAAGCCTATCAAAATATAATAGATTAATCTTGTAAGAGACTTCTCGGTAAATATAAAATAAATTCAAAGTCTAATAATTTCACATTCAAATGAAAAAACGAATATAAATATTATCATCACAAGAAATATAAATATTGCATAATAATTAAGCATCTTTTAGCGTACATATAGCGTACGGTAAATCATTTCTCGAGGGATGAGCAGTGGATTGCTAATCCATTCATTTTGGAATTTTTGGAGGATTACAAACATCCTTATATATGTCTGTAAAATTGCAAGTATGAAGTTATACAGAAGGAAACTTGATGATTTAGCAAATCAGCGGAAAACAATTGTATTAGATCAATCAGCAGTATCCTGATGGGAGCAAGCCCGACTTCCGCCAAAATAACAATTGTCTGTTTTGCACAAAAAACTAAATAGGCCTGTTATATTCAATATGGTACAATTTAACTAAATCATTCTTCTTAAATTTATTTCAATAAAATGATCCGATGTGTTTTGGTGATATCCTGAGTAGTCAGTTTTACAAAGTATAGCCCGGAGGAAAAATCATTTGCATCCCATTGTACTTGATAATAACTGGAATTATAAAAACCATCCATTAATTCAGAAACTTTAGTACCATTGAGATCATAAATCGACAAGTTGACAATTCCATCTGAATTTAAATTAATATTTATCGTTGTTTTAGCATTGAATGGATTGGGGTAATTATTTAATAAAAAATCTTTTGAAATATTATTTTCAACCAAATCGTTTGTTTTCATCATCCCCTGACAACAGCCTTGAACCGTAACTACATTTGAATAAGGAGATACTTTATCAGTAAGATCTGTAACTTTCACTTTGTACTTTGCAATTGAAGCACCTTCATCATCAATTACATATCCACTATCAATCCAATACAATTCTGAAATAAACGTGGAATTCAACTTTTCCCAGCCGGAGCAAGTCATAAACCTAAATCCAGAACATATATTCCGATAAATATCATATCCCTTAACTGTTTCATCATTATCAGCTTCCCATTCTAAATATGGATTTTCCTCCTGCTCCTCATCATTTGTAATCGTGAGATTAGCGGGTGCTGACGGAGTTCCTTCTACAATCTTTATAGTTTGATTCGCAGAAATATCATATGCATATTCATCTGCGCTATTTAACCATTTAATAACAATGTCAGCTGTTGTTGCCGTATCCAATCCAAAATGAGCAATTAAACTATTTTGAGAGAAAAAACCAGAAGCTGACTGAATTTCTCTGATCATGCTTAAACTGGGATTATCTGTAGTAACTTCTATTCGAGAATTAATTGCCGACCTGTTGGTTGTTGTACCTTCTAGTTTAATTTTTAAATAATTATTACTATTACTTGTAGTGTTCTTATATAATATATTTGATGTATTGCCTGTATTCGCAAGATAAATATCTAATTTTCCATCATCATTAAAATCACTCAATGCACAACCACCTCCGTTTCCAGTATCGCCTACGTTAGAATTTGCTGTTACATCAGTGAATGTACCATCTCCATCATTTATAAATAGCTTATTTGCCGAATTGTAATTTATTATATATATGTCTAAATAACCGTCATTATCAAAATCACCAAATTGGACACCTAAACTTGCCACATCTAAACCAATACCACAGCATGTTTCGTCAGTGAATGTACCATCTCCATCATTATTATATAAGATATTATCACTATTAACATCGTTAGCAATGATTATATCTAGCCAGCCATCATTATCATAATCACCTGTGGCGACCCCTTGGCCAGAATTCTCTAAGTTCGGCGCATGGTTACCATCATCAATTCTTATATATCTTTCATTTGGCTCATCATATTTAAAATAGCTACTCCCATCATAATTAAATAAATTATAACTTGTGGTGTATATATCAATATCCGAATCATTGTCAAAATCTGCTGCTATCACACATTGTCCTGCACCCTCTGCTGGATTATTCCCAGGAGGCGGTGCAAAAAGTGTTGATTCTGTTATATCAGTAAATATATTATTACTATTTTGATATAGAAAATACCCACCGTTTTGGGCATGGTGATCCACTAAAAATATATCCAAGTCTCCATCCATATCAAAATCTAACCACAAGCAACCTGCATCATCTGCTCCGCCTTCAATATTAAAATTTTCATCATCGTTAATATCTAAAAAAGTTACAGGTGTTTCGCCCTCGTTATAGTAGAGAACATTGGAGTTCCCTCCATGAATAGTCATCATATAATCAATGTATCCATCGTTATTATAATCTCCAAGTGTACTTGCATATCCATAACCTGAATGATTTACATTTGCTTCACTGGCAACGTCATTATATTCTTCCTCATCTTTATCATAGCTGTATAATATGTTTGAGCCGTATTGAGTCAAATATATATCCTCATCACCATCACCATCATAATCAGTGAAAATAATTCCACGTGTGTTGCTTGTAGTTCCAACACCATTAATAATAGTCACATCTTGGAATGTAATCTGAGCAGTGGCCCCAGCCAGCATTAAGAAAAATAGCACTATTCTAATTTTTAATGTAATCATTTAATCTTCTCCTTTATTATTTAACTCTCTAATATCATCCAAACAAGTCCAACGATATCAATCACATCAAGGATTGTATCCTGATTCACATCACCAGATAGTTGCATGTATTCATCTGGAATTAGGTTTCCAAGTACAATATCCACCATGATAATGATATCTAGGATATTCAGGGTCTCATCCTGATTTAAATCACCCAGAAATGGTATCGAGTTAATCGGTGTGAAAATTAGTAAATTGGATTCTGGTGCATCTTCAGGAAAAACGGTTTCATTTCCGTTGTGATCAGTTGCTTCGAAATAATATTCAATCTCAATATTAGAATAATCTGTCAGACTTACCTGATAAAGGTCGCCACCCACCGGAACCATCTCTCTGGAAATAAATGTACTGTCTCCAGTCTGCCTGAATAATAATTGTACTGAACTTAACCAGATCATATCATCCTGCACGAATATCCTGATTTGGCTTCCATTGAATATGGAATGTGCTTCATTGAAGTAAATTCTGGGACAGGTACTATCTGGGATGTCTCCATAGTTGATCAAAAGTCTGCTTCGTAAATCACCTTGCGCAGCTATAAAAATATCCAGATCACCATCTCTGTCAAAATCTGCTACATTGGTACTTCGGCTTGTACTCATCGGTAGGGATGGTAATGACAAATTCGAAATATCAGAGAAATAATTATCCCCATCATTCAAAAATAATTGGTTTTCATTTCCACTGCCGCCAGCATAAAATATATCTGCAAAACCATCCCCTGACAAGTCTGCAACTGCTTGATCTCTGGGATTGTTTGTGTCCGGGAGATGATCAAAGGTTTCATCAATGTATCCTCCACTGCCATCACTCATATACATTGTACTTTGAAAACCTTTGCAAATAAATATGTCATTAATATTGTCGGTATTTAGATCATAGGTCTTACCAATCCAGCTAAAATCATTGGGATCATTGGGAAGTGGTTGATCAGAGTAAAAAAATGCACCATACCCATAATTGATTAACAGTAGATCATCCTGATAAATATATTCAAAAGGGGAATCAACAACCTTGTTAATCATAACAAGATCAATATCAAAGTCATTATCGGAATCTACTGCTAGAAACCTGGTAGTCTTTAACGAATCGGTACCTTCCGGAATTATTAAATAATCAGTGAAAAACCCCTGACCATCATTTAGAGAAACACGATTATTGTGCCCATGAAGATTTGAAATTACTAAATCTAAATGCAAATCACCGTCTACATCTGCACATAAAATATCCTTACTCCCATCAACTAAATCGGGAAGACGGACATCTGTTTCATCTACAAAATAACCATTGCCATCATTTATCATTATAGTATTTTGTTCGCCTACTGAATTTAAACCCGCATTTGCAAAAAGAATATCCAAGTCTAAATCATTGTCTACATCACAAAAAGTTACATCTTTTGTATCATTGTCATTATCAGGTAAACGAAGTGCAGATTCGTCTGTAAAAAATCCATTACCATCATTAATTAATATCCGATTTTCACACCAGTAAAATTCAAACCAGCACACATTTCCAACAACGATATCTAAATCTCCGTCGCCATCTACATCTCCCACATCAGAGCTTGTGCTGATTTGCTGATTATCAGGAAGTCTAGAAAATGTCTCATCAACAAAATATAAGGTATCTCGTTGGCAGGCGAATAATTGGTTCATGGAAACAGCACTCAACACTAACAGTATTGTTATATATTTAATATCCATAATTGATTGATTGATTTCTGCTAGATTCTAATTAATTATTTTATTTCTAAAAACTGTATTCTGTTAATACTATTGGCCCATAATGATGATAACAATTTGGATGATATCTCGCACATCAAGAAAACTGTCACCATTAAGATCTCCAACAGTAAAATGAAATTCATTGGGCTCAATTTCTTCAAAAATTTTACAATTAGGATTATAACATCCTGCACAGAAACTAAACCATCAAAATTCAGATCTGCTTCATACAAGCAGGAATCATCTTTATTTAAAACATAGGGGATATAATTCAAAGCTGTGGAATCTGAACATCCAAAATTAGTATATTCAATTAAACTGAAATCACCATGTGGCGGATTACATAATAAATTCCTATCATATTCATTATGTCTAGACATACCAATAGTACCTTCCTCATAATTACCGCCACTGATTCTTATTATATGGCCATTGTGCATCTTCAAAAGCGATTGGACAAATGTAACATAAATATTATCTTTACAGGTTTAGTTTGAGAATTTTAATCACCACTTCTTACACCTTTGATAATCACACCCTGGTTTCCATTCCCAGGATGACGCCAACCAACCATAACCACAGTATCCCCATTAAATTCTAATCCTAATAGATCGGCATCCTCATCTCTTAATTCATCATATGTGTGCCAGGTTTCACCATTAAAATGACGAACATCTCCATTAATGCCTGCAATGAAAATATCGTTATCAGAATTCCCGCGAATACTCTTTATATAGGCTGAAAAATCAGGATAAACATAAAATAATTCGGCTTCACCTTGGGTGTCATGCCCAGCTTTATAAATACCCGCAGCTGTTGTAATATATAGTGAGGAATATGGTGAAGACCAAAATGAGACTACAAGTGATGAGATAGTATCCTGCAAAGCAGGATAAAGATTTAGGTTTGAAATTAATTCCCATTCTTCCCCATGGTTTGCTAACAATATAGTTTCACCATTATTATCATTCCAACCACCCGTCCAAACTGTTAAGTCATTTGTTTCAGGATTTTCAAGACCCCAAATATCTAGTAGTGGTACATCGGTCAAACTATCTATATCAGTAAACTCATTGCCGTCATAATATCCGATATTATAATCCCAAGGATCTGCAAAGAATATATTTTCAGGTGATGAAGCCCAAATTCGTCCGTAAAATGGAGGGGTCCATGCAAACTCTCCATACATGGTTGTCAGTGTATCGCTTCCTGAATAATGGTAAACTGTTCCTGCTGCAAACCATATATCTTCCTCAGTAAAAGCCCACATACTTCGTATACCTGGTATAACTCGAATTATATCCTGATAATGACGAAAAAGTTTTTTATTTAACCAAGAATCTCCATCCCATACTTTAGCCGAATACTGCTCTCCGCCTTCATGAAACTCACCTACACACCAAATATGACCATCATCGAAAATCCATGCATCTCTAATAAAATTATCAGAGCCTTCTCCAAAATGCAAGACTTCCCATTCAAATTCGTGAGATGTGGTTCGAATACAACAATCAAGAGAGAAAGTAAAACAACCAAATTGATCTTCGTTACAATAAATGTCACTAAGAATCATTCCAACCATCATAACAATATCTTCTACATTAATAATATCATCAGCATTAACATCAGCAGCCCAGGATTCATGATCTGAGCCCGGTTCACCCGGCTCAAGTACAATTTCAACAACTCTGACAATATCAATGATGTTCAGTTGACCATCTTCGTCAACATCACCAAGAATCAAATGCAGTTGAGAAAATATCAAACTGATGCAAAAAATGATCAGCGCAGCTGTTCTGTGTATGAGATAATTTATTTTATTAATACCAATTTTGAAGTTTTATTATAAGATCCTGCATGTAATCTAACAAAGTAAATCCCTGAAGATCTATTATCTGCATTCCATAATACTTGATTATACCCAGCATTTAGATTTCCATTTACTAATTCCTCAATTATCCGTCCTGAGATATCATAAATTGTCATGGATACAATTGAATCTTCAGGTAATTCGAATTCAATAGTAGTTATTGAGTTGAATGGATTTGGGTAAATATTGCTCAATTTATATGTTTCAGGAATTTTATTCGTTTGATTATTCTCAATATTAAGCTGCATCCCATTTTCACCAACAACAATTGCATTATCATACGAGTATTGTGGCGCATCAGACATTCTAGACAAATTTGTAAAACTAGCAACCAGTACATCATGATTACCCGCAGGAATATCAAATTCGTCAATTGGATATGCAATAACTCTTGTAATTCCATATTCAATCTCATTATATGCCAGTTCAAAACCAAATGAGATCTCCGTTAAGTTTATTTCTGTTAATTCTGTATTGAGAGGATCATATACCAAATCAAATTGAAATCCTTTAATCACCTCTTCTGAGTCAATATTAATGTAAAGAATCTGTACTTCACCACGACTGAGAAATTGTTGACTTGAATTTATGGAGACAATTGCATTTCCAGTGAGATTTGATAAACGTTCAAGATAATACCAGTAATTTAAACAATCAGCAATATCTTCAATGGTAGAATTGTTTACAATACAGTCGGTCATGATAACAACGTCAAGAATATCAATACTGGTATCAGAATTTACATCACCAGACAAATAATGATATTCATTTGGAGTCCTTGTCTCTAAAACAAATGCCACCATCAGCACAATATCACCATTATCAATCCCTGCATCTTGGTTAACATCTCCCCTATAATATTCAATGTACTGTGCATCAACTTCAGCTTCTTCATAATAAAAAACAATATCAAAAATATCCTCTTGGCCTGTGGTGAATATTGCTGCCTTTGGTGATATTGGTAAATCATCGGTATTATTTATTGACCAATGGTCAAATTCAAGTATGGTTTCAGAATTAATTAATAGCGGTGTTTTAAGTGAATAAAATGGATCAGGTGGATCATTAACCATATCTAAATGCGCATAATTCATACCTTCATCTGCAAACCACGTCTCGACTAGTATGAATTCATCAAGTTGTAGACCAGATGTTGGATCAATAAACCAGGGATCTCGAATTTCTACTGGATTATGAATTCCTAAAATGTCAATAGCATTAGATTTGATTTCGACATTTGCTGCGTTAAGATATTGAGCAACCTCTTCATCGGTAAATAGAGTAACTTCAAAAGTATTTGTAATATTTATATTCTCAATATCCTCGTTCCAACGAATATGTTGGTGTATATATAATGGCTGCGGACTTTCATAATATTGTTGGCTTGGTTGAATATCATATGTTTCTCCAATAATCAGAGGAATTGAAGAATTAGAACTAATGTGGCCAATTTCCGATAATGAAAGTGTATGACCGATATCCGCATCCTCTAATTCATTGGCAAATCTAACAATTTTTTGTGGTGTATCAGAGATATCATAGGTAATATAAAAATCTTCTGAAGCACCATCAGAAAAAATATCCGCAACAGGTACAATAATAATATTATCACCTACATCGTATGGGATTTCGACATTTTCAGGGGAAGCTGATAGTGAATAGTAATCTATTGTGTGTTCTGAAATATCTTCCCCATATTTAATAACAGTTAATGAGAATTCCTCTGGTTCTTCTGTATAAATATTCAAATCCATATCTGGATCCTGCATATCATTAAATGAAACAAAGTAAGTTCCGCCTCTTTGTGATTCCAGCTGAATAGCCTCAGGCTCTATTCTATTTCCAGTCAATATTGTGGATGTGGGATAAAGGCTAGCCTCATAAAAATACTCACCAGGTATAGATCTATCTCCAGTAAAATATCGCCATATTGAATAACCTTCAAATGCCTCAGATAAACTTGAAGATGGTTCAATTTCATTTGTGAGGATCTCATCAAAAATATCAAATAATCCATCACCAGATTGTCCAATCTCCTCCCAAATAGTTCTAACAATTGAAGAATCCTGATAATTTTCTACTAAAAACTTATTCCAAAGTCCGCACGTATATTCATAAAGATCAGTCGTTGTATCTATAGGATAATTTGGTTTAGTTAAAGGGTTATCAAGGTTAGTCCATTGCAAATAACTTCCAATGGTTGACAGAGAATTATCAATTACCGTTGGCATATATGTTGCAGTAGCCTCATAAAACCAAATGCCACCACCAGAAATTGGTGCATAGCTTATCTGAATAGCATGATGTAATTCATGGGGTATTGTTGCTGTATTTGGAAGTTCTCCCGGTACTATTTCGATCCAGCTAGTGTATCCCTGTGTGAAAGGTTCTGAAGCGCATTCATTTTCAATAGTGCATGGGCGTTCAACATGAGTCTTTCCTTTAATTGTAGGATCGGGATTGTAGACAAAATAAATATCATACTTACTATCATCCTCATAGTCATCACAATCGTCCTGGATATTTTCATCGCAATCTGGCGGTAATTCAATCCAATCCTTTAACAAATATTTCTGATAAACCTCTTCTGCTTTTTCAAGAACAGCTTCCGCATGCGATAATGTTACTGCTGAAGGACCCGTCAAAGTGTAATGGACAACGAAGTTCGAGTCATCATCCTCATCCCCAATAGACAGTTCATATTCTGGCCTTGCATCACGAGTTCTATTCGGGTCTTCAAAAAAAGCTTGAAGTCCTTCTAGGGTACCACAATAGTCATCACCAGATTGCGATGAAACGAATTGAAAAAGTAAAATTAGGATTAAAAATTTGAAATATTTATTATATAACACGATATTGTTCTCCTGTTTGATTAAGGTGTAATATACTAATATCTGTTAAATTTGAGATACTACAAATAAATTATCATAATTCGAGTTATATTAATATTCTTAAATTAACTTAATATTATGAATGAAAATTGTCTATCGAGTTGTTGTGTAGTGTTATCAAATTTCATTAAATATGAAAATATTTAATTTTAAAATCCATACGTTATAATTTCTACTTCATGTCATGGATGGTCCCAGTTACCCTACCCTTAACCGCATAGCAATTAAATATTGGCGTAGCAACGGTCCTGTTTTCCCTTGCCCAGTTAAAGGTCCATTTGGAGGATTCAAATGCAACAATACCTTTAAAATCATCGAGCGCAAATAAATCACCACCATAGATTTCTCTACACTCAATATCCTCTTTTCCTGTGTACAGGTCAATAGGCATATTTTGTGTAATAACCATTGACCAAAATTCATCAATGGGTTTGGCTGTTTCCAAATCCCAGTAATGGAATTTCTTCAGCTTTTTATCAAACTCTCTACATTTTAATTTCATATTATCTACCAATCTCAAACATCAAGTTCAGGATGTTTTATCTCTCCAGAGCTCAGCTCCTGTACTTTAAGGTAACTTTCTAATATGATCTCACGAGATGATGAGCCAATATTTTTTTCTTCCATCATAATGTAATTTGAGTAAAGTTTTATTAGCCTGCTGATCCTGCCTACACTACAATTATTTGCAAAAGCCAGAACTGACATAGAGCATTTTCCACCAATATTTAGTGATACAATTTTGCTGCAAGATAGTATTCAGTTTCATTGCCAAATAATTTCTGCCGGATTAAAAGTGGCCTGCCCCATAGTTTGATCCATTTTTAAAGTTGGAACAATAATTATTATACATTTTAGCGTACAAATGGTGTACGGTAATTCATATTCCGTCGTGAAACAAGTGGACTGGTAATCCGCAGATCAAATTTTAGCCTGTAAGGGTTCGAATCTCTTGCTCTCCATATTTTGTCGATTGGAACCCTTTATAATTTTTATTTCAGATTTTGGAACTCTACATTAATTTCTGGAAGGTTGTCACTTTAATAGAAATTATTTCATTATTCAAATGATAAAGGGCTCCAATCAAATAGACTGAAGCCCCATTACTGAGGGTTTGTCGTTGAAAGTTTCGTTTATTTCACAAGTGCAATTTTCTGAGTTTGAGTAAATTCTCCTGCTACTAGTTTCACCATGTAAACCCCTGAAGAGAAAGATGTAGCATCCCATTGTATGGAATGATAGCCTGCTTCTTTGTATGAATTAATAAGCTGAGTTACTTCCCGACCCATTATATCATATACAACGAGAGAGAGATTTCTACCCTCGGGGGTGGAGTAACTCAAATTGGTCACGGGATTGAATGGATTTGGATATGCATGATATAATGCGAATTCCAAAGGTATCTCAAGGCTAGAGACAATGTTTATCTTGTTCCCATGTGAATCGGCCATGATTGGGTCCAAATATGTTAAATCAAGGCCACCTCCGTTTGAACGACCAAGTCCAGTGAAGGATAACTGCAATATATCATGTTCCCCAGCTGGTATTTCAAATAAGTCCTCAGGGTAAAGGATGAATTTAACTACACCAGGGATTGATGAATTATATTCAAGAGTAAGACCAAATGCTGCTTCAAGTTTCTCCAGAGATAAAAATTCATATTCCTCTTCATCATATTCAACGGTCATCTGAAAGCCCTGCACTGGTAACTCAGAATTAATTGATATGACATTATCCAGATCGTCAGATCGACCTAATCCTTCAGAATATGATAGGTTAAAAGTTGCATTCCCGAATGCGACCATGTCACCAGATCGATTAATATTTTGCTCATCACATTCGGAATTTGTAATGCAATTCATTAGTGTCACAATGTCCAACACATCTACCGATGAGTCATGATTAACATCGCCATTTCTAAGTTGATTTATAGTGAATTCTATCGTATCAAGTGTATACCCTACAATTGAAGTAACATCAAGCACGTCAACTGTGAAATCCTGTGTGACATCCCCATATTTTTGATAGAAATAATATGCACCCTGATCGCTAATTGTCCCATCACCAATATCATTGTAAATTGGATTAGGATCACCTGAGTCTTTACATGGACTATTCAACATTAGGTTATAATCAGTTCCTGATACGAATAACGGGTCAGTGTTAATACTGTTTGTGACTGTTGCATCAGGAGTTAGATCTGATCCATAATAATTACAATAACTTATGTTAATGCCAGATACGACGTGCCTCTCTAGCCAGGTTACATCACTATCATATAAAATTGTATTTATTAAATTTAATTCATTAAAGGAGTCGCTATCCCAGCCGACAAATAAAGGACTATATATTAATGTACAATTAACAAAGTTTGAACCTGGAACATATTCGCCTGCTGAATAGCCGGCATTATTATCAATATCTATATTTTCAAATACACATCTGGTGAAATTTACTCCTGAGGGGATGTCACTGTCAGATGATATGGTCAGTTTACTTACAGCGGTTCCAGGTGATTCATTCTTGAAGATGACATTATCCATATAAATATACCCAGTGACTTCTTTTTTAAAATGAGAAAGGTCACCCATTTGAAAAATAGATTTTTCATCACCTTGGTTTGAATTATGCTGTAAAATGCCACTTACTTTTAACTGAAATCCATCTGCCAATGTAATATCAAAATTGTTTGGCATCAATAATACTTCACTTTCATTTAAAGTATAAATTCCCGAAGTATTGTTTATTTGTTCATAAACTGCTTCGACAATTGCATTATTTTGTTTGAATACTACATTTGTTTCAAAGTTGCTTGTTGGAATGTTAAGCCCATCGCCATAGTCTACTCCTGTACCACCCCACTCAACAAATCGATAGATTGCATCATTTGTTGCGTATAATTGTGAAGCCCTAAGGGAATAAATTTCATACAGTGGGTGAAAGTTAAAATTCTCGTCTAAGAAGACTTTAATATACCCATTGACATCAACTTGTTCACTAACTGACTTGAATTCATTTGGTTGATTCCATACACCCTGATACTCATCAGCATACCATGGGTCTTTAAATAATATTGCATCAGGAATGATTGAGCTTATAGAGATTTGAAATGATTGCTCAAAATTTGAAACCTTTTCAAGGAAATAATCAGCTATGAAACTACTCTGATATAAAATATTCTGGTCATCATTTCCCCAATGGTGATGGTTATAAAAAAGTTCATCTATAGTTCTAATTCGTTCTTTTGTTCTAGAGGTATTTTCTGAATATTGTTCAAGCCCATGATCGCTACCAGAATTTATTTCAATAGAGTTGTTGATCATAAGTTGCCCACTAAAATTAATCCCATCCAATTCATTCGAAAAAATTACTTGAGGCAAAAAACATTCAACCTCAGGTTCAATCAACCAGATGAGCCAAATACCAACAATATTGCCTGTAACATCATATCCATTATATTTAAACTGACCTGATTGAAAGTCATAAATAATTTCTAAGTCATTCCTATCTAAATAAGGATAATTACAATCTCTAAGATCAACAAAAACATAATTCCCATCTATTTCAATTTTATATTTTCCATAGCCAAACACGATTTCACTATAATTTGGAGATGTGTAAAAATCAAAAGTAGCTATATTGAAAGATGTTACTATATTACCACCCTGATAAGAGGTCGTAGGCAAAAAATTATCAGCAAAAACAAGTCCTTCGCTAGTTGCGGAGATGCCCACATCACCTTGTGGTTTATTCTCAAATTCAATGCTAACCTCCTGTGAATATGAAAATAATAAGGTAAAAAATAATATAGAGATTAAAAAACATTGTTTTTTCATTCGTGATATCCTCTTATGATTATTGCTTTATTTGTCTCGAATTCAACTCCAACTAAGCAGGAGATGTCTTCCTTCATTTTAATAGATAGGATTCTGGTTCTCCCCGAAAATTCTGGATAATATTGATAGGTTGATCCATTATAATGATAAACAGAGGAGAAATCACCTCCAGTAAAGATATCATTCTGAGAGTTTCCTCCAATACTAAAAGGAAAACCGAGCCAGTAATTTGGAATAAATCTTGCCTCCCCAGAGCTATTTGCAGGTAATCTATAAATTCCAAATGGTGTATTGACGTTAACACTGTCAGGTGAATTTGTCCATACAGCCATGGTTTTTCCAGATAGGGAATCGGATAATATCTGGTCAAAATCGTGTGATTTAAAGTAGACTATTTTGAACCCATCGCCATCGTTTTCAAGTAGGACTGACCCTATAAAATCTTCGTACCCACATACCCAAATTTTATCTTCGAATCCAGTTATACTAAGCAGTTTCACATCCGTCCCGCTATTCATCTGTGTAAATGTTGTGCCATTATAATGAACGATAGCACCATTGCGTCCTACAAAATACATGTTTGAAGAAGAAGTGCCCCATAAGTGCTCAACAGCTACTAGCATCCCATAATTATGCAGAGAGTACAAAGTCCAGTCTTCGCCATCCCAATGCATAGGATAACCATTTACCATCCAAATATCATCATTTGAAAAATATATGATCCCTTTTATTGGAGTTGGGTTTCTAATTACCATCAATTCCCAGTTAATCCCATCCCAATGCGCGGCATTATAATTTTGGTAGCCCGTGCCATTGGTAGAATCAGGATCTGGCATACGAATGTCACCAACGACCCAAATATTATTTTCATCAACGATTGCAACATCATGCAATATACTTCCAATTAAACCTAAAGTATCGATCTCCCAAGTAAAGTTGTGACTTGTCGTATCAAGACAGCACTCTACAAGCATGCTACCACAATTATGATATCCATCATTACACATCACCTCACAACATTCGGTATTGTTATCTTCACATTGGAGAAATCCAGGGTCACAATTTGCAGGTTGAGTGTGCTCTTCGCATGAAGATCCAAGAAACAGGAATGAGGAAATAATTAGAATAGTTTTCTTCATTTATGCCAGTTAGGATTCATTTGCTTAATTATTATATGGAATATAATCTTATATTAATGAATTTGAAGTGACTACTATCATTTTTGATTATCCTCTCAATAGTTGCATGATTATAAATTAAATCTTACTAATAACCTAATACTATTCTGATAATAAGACCAATAGGTAGTTAATATTTCACATATTGTAACATACATATTTAAATTATGTCATAGTATTGTACACTTTAGTAAATTGAATCATTCAGGACAAATAACAATATTTCTATAAGATCAGGACTTAGATTCTGTTGTTTATTCTTTTCATTGCTCCAATACATTTTTCCAGTCATCAATGATCTAATAGTCATTTGAATTTTCAATAAATGTATAAATTGTTTTTATTTAGCATGATTGACAGTAAAATTCTTATTGAGTCATAGAAAATTCTCAATAAATATTTCACAAACCGTTTTCTGGTATGAAAAGTAGGTGGACCTCTGGTCGCAAGACCAGGGATAGAATGAGGGGACTCTTTAAGATACCCTTTCTGGGAAGATGAAGTTTAATGTAATCCTCCATAACCTCTTGGACACATAGCATTTAATTACATGTGTTAAATTGAGGAATAACCATTGAAAGATGAGATAAGAGAGTATTTAAAATTTATGAGAAAGGTATTTATACTAGAATTTGATAGATTGTTTGATGTGTAGCATCATAAACCCTCCGACAAACATAGTATAAATATTAGGAGAGACTTCTATTTAAATATATTCAACTGTCCTTGCAAGATGAAAACCCCTATTTTGAAAATTACCAACATAAATACACATACTAAATCAGGATTTTGTATTATTGCTGCATCTTTTAGCGTACATATAGCGTACACTAATTCATTTTCCGACGTGAAACAAGTGGACTCATAATCCATTGGTCCGGGGTTCAAGTCCCTGAGGGCCCACAATACGATATCCCCTGTTTCACGACGGGGGATATTGCTTTTCTGGTTACTAACTTCCCCACCTCCAACCTTGGTAAACTATCAAATATTAGGTAAAAAAACGGACATACGATGGATACGGGGTTTTAAATGCTCAAGGGGTAAGGCGGGATTGGACTTACTATATAAAAGTTTTTTCATCTTATGCTCCAATACTAATTATTGATCCCCAGTGCAACGAACTGAGAAGCCGTGCTGTATGTTACCCGTGGTGCGGGTTGCTTCTGAATTGTTACGATTTATTCTCCTGTACCACGCCGCGCTGCTGTCAAAGGTTGTAGAGGACCAGAAATAGCAGTCGTCGCTCATTAAATTAAAATATCCTAAGGTGTAGCGGTACCCGCCTGGAAGGGCAAGGAAGCCAGAGGTACCAAACGCTATATCATTTATTAAATCTCCACTGTTCCATAAGTCAGCATTGCCTGCCAATTGACTGCCAGCACTTCCTCCAAGGAAGTCTGTTAACACCGTCCACTCTTCATCAGAGGGCAAATGAAATCCTTCGGGGCAGACGCTGCGGTCATCATCAATGACATGTCCATTATATAGATTACCATAGATTTCAGCATTGCCTGAGTAATCATTGTATACTGCAAAAGCGCTAGTGTTAAGATACTCCCATTGACTATGTGCGAAACCAGATGGAATTTCATCACCGTTATTGAAATGGGTCACTTTCAGGTTCTCAGCCATCCAAAGTTGATCCCCGATTGTAATGGTTTCATAAACATTGCCGTCAATATCTGTGACTATGCCATCTCCCGGACCCCAACATGAGTTGAGGATGCAATCAACTGATTCCACTACATCAATTACATTAAGTGTCCCATCCTCATTCCAGTCACATTGACTGCCATCCCAGGATGAGTTGAGGATACAGTTAACAGTTTCAATAACATCAATCACATTAAGGATTCCATCTTCATTCCAATCGCATTGAGTAAGGATTGGTGAAATTGTCAGTGTAATAGTTAATAATAGTTTCATCATGGGTTTCTCCTAAACAAAAAAACCCGCAGATTTCTGCAGGTTGATTATAATAATATGTAAATGTATCTTCATATCTTTTAATTATTTTCCTTCAAGCACAAGCATGAAATTACAAATAGTTAATGAATTGTAAAGAGTTTATTTATATATGTTTATTTGATATGCATTTTCAATTTTTTGCGTGTTGCTTAAACCGATAGAATTGAATAACCCATTCGACTACTTGTATGTATGGAGCAACTGCGTAGTCTCAATAACCTTTGGACAAACATAGCATAAATATTAAGAGAGACTTTGGGCTAAATTTATTGGTTGTATTTCGCTTTTTTATGAAACATTAATTAACACCACACAGAAAACTTGTAGTATGAATCCTCCAAAATCCATAACTATTAGAATAATATTCCTCCTGACATTTTTTATTCTATTTACAACAGAACTTTCTGCAAGTAAATTTTGGGCTGTCATGTCAACTTCACCCTATCACTTATATGAGGATAGTCTCATAATTTCTTTTGAATTGGCCGAATTACAAGCCCAAGGTGTAGAAGGAAGTGGGAATGATTATCCATACAATAATCATAGCGGTTGGGGTCTATTATACTATACCAATAATAGACTTGATACATTAACCCAGTTTTGGCATTCACCACTACTTGCCTCAGAAGATACACTTTTTCAACAGGTGGTTTCTCAGATTTTAAACCCTGGTGATACTACGAAAATCGCTTTGGGCCATGTTCGTCGCGCCACCACCGGTGCTGAAGAAATTGCCAATCCCCACCCATTTCATCAATATTGGAATGGCCGGAGTCTCACCTTTGCCCACAACGGTACTATAAGTAAAAATGTTCTTCTTGAATTACTAACTGATAATGGTGAGAATATGGATTGGATATTAAATAATCCTCCAAATTCTCATGGCTGTGGAGCCTGGGATTCAGGTGGATGGGATTGTGTAGTGGATTCAGAACTTTATTTTTTGTGGATTCTTAAAAATATAGATTTATATCATGATGTTTACACAGGACTCCGATCGGCTACTTTTAGATTGTTAGAACTTGCTCCCAGTTCTAACGAATTAAATTATGTGTTTTCTGATGGAAAGGATCTATATGCCTTTCGATCTACTGATGAGAGTGATGAAGAACACGATTTATATTATGCTACTGATTTGGGTCCACTGAATTATCAAGATCTAGAATTGCAGCAAACACATTATGCACTAATGTCTTATCATCCTACTAGCGGCATCGGAGCTGCATTGACCTGGCATAATCTTCCTTTACAAAATATGTTAATTCTCAATGGTGAAAGAGATCCTGTTCAATTCACCAATGATTTTGAAGAGATGATAAGAGTTCCCAGTGATTATACAACAATTCAGGCTGCCATTAATGCTGCAGATGAATACGACTGTATTATTGTAGCGCCAGGGATCTATGAAGAGTCAATCGATTATCAGGGTAAAGAGATCATTGTTGCCGGCGAAATCTTCTTAACCGGTGATGCCAGCACAGTTGAAAATACGATTATACTTGGAAGTGTGAATATGAACGAAACGGGTGAACATGCAATTCTTTCTGGATTTACAATCAATTCTCAGCAGGATGGCGTCGCAGTATTTTGTCATTTCTCAAATCCTAGTTTATCTCATTTAATTTTGGAAGGTGCAGAAGCACAGGGTGCTTTATGGAGTATGATTTCACAAATTAATATTTCTCATGCCATTTTTCGCGATAATCAATCTTCTGCTCTTTCTTTATTTAACACAGATTTAACTCTCTTTGGTGTTTCCATAACTGATAATGTTACGGATAGTCCATGTATTGCAATTTCGGATGGGTCAAGGCTTCAATTAATAAATTCCATAGTTGCAAATAATGATTGTTCAGATGGTGCCATTTCTGTAGACGATGGCGTCATAGAAATTGTTAATTCTATCTTATGGAATGAAAACATCACCGAAATAGTGTATCCAACTGAGGGAGCTCCAATAGAAATACTTATTGATTATTGCACTGTTGACGGCGGCTTGGAAGCTATTAACAATGGAGATAATTATGTGGTTATCTGGGGTGATAATAATCTCCAGATAGACCCACAATTTGTCGATATTGAACAAGGTCTTTATCAATTGCTTCCTGATTCCCCATTAATAGATGCAGGTACAAATCAGTATCTTATTAATAATGAGATTGTCGTTGAATTTGCTGCATATGAGTTTGATGGTGAAGCCCCAGATATAGGTGCATATCAATTGATTCATCATTTTGTGATAGGATGCACAGATATAAATGCCATGAATTTTGACCCGTATGCTGAGTATGATTCTGGAGATTGTGAATATGATCCATTCGGGCTGATAAATGTGCCAGAACTTTATTCCACAATTCAACAGGCTATGCAAGTTGCCAGTAGCGGTGATACCATTCTTATTGCGCCAGGTATCTATTTTGGTGAATTTAGTTATCAGTATAAAGATCTGATTATTGGATCACATTTTCTTACCACTGGAAATCACGATTTTATCTCCCAAACAATTCTTGATGGCAATCACCAGGAAAGAGTAATGACGGCAAAGTATATCCCGGATGGTACAGGTGAAATTTCTGGGTTAACCTTACGCAATGGTGCAGCTTCTTCTGGAGCCGGTATAAATATTCAACACAGCAATTTGTGGATTCATGACGTCATTATTGATAGCTGTTCAGCAACAGGAAACGGTGGTGGAATCAATTTGGATTCGAGCTCTATTGTACAATTAGACCATGTTACTGTACAGAATTGTTCAGCCAGCAATGGTGGTGGAATTTATACCAATTGTACATTGTTTGAAATGAATTATTCTATAATCACCGCAAATAATGCTAATAGCGGCGGAGGGATATTAGTACGTCGGTATTCTCCAAATATTTATAGAACATTAATTGAAAATAATACTGCTAATAATGGCGCTGCCATTTATGTAAATGGATGGTCCGGCAATGCAAATCCCCTATTCAATCACTGTGTGATTACTGAAAATATAGCCACCAGTTCAGATGGCGGTCTTCGTTTGGGTTATACTGCCAATCCAATTATAATGAATTCTATATTATGGAATAACCAACCCAATGAGGTTGGATTTATGAATAACACTATTCAAAAATCAATCGTGTTTTTGAATAGTGATGTAACGGGAGGATTAAGTTCTATGCCCATTGATGATGACTTTGATTTATACTGGTTATCTGGGAATTTTGATCAAGCGCCTCAATTTGTCACCGGTCCCAGTGGTGATTATGAGCTTGCAGAATCCAGTCCATGTATCGATACCGGGATTCAGGATACGACTATTTACTATAATGAAGGCGAGTTAGAATTGATCGTGCCGGCTCAATATTTTGTTAATACTGCCCCGGATGTTGGGATATGGGAATCAGGTATGGAAATGGATTGCATTGTAGGTGATATTAATCAGGATGACGAGTTTAATGTGCTGGATATTATTTTAGTGGTTAATATTATTTTAGAGTTTATCAATCCTGATGACTACCAAATCTGTTCTGCTGATTTAAATGCTGATTTACAAATTAATATCCTAGATGTTGTCGCCTTGGTAGATCTGATTCTGGAAAGTTGATAGATCGTTTTAATGTTTTCAGGAATAAAATAGATTTATAAACTCAAATTTGAAGCAATTACTCAATTGAATCCGCAATAATTTTATATGCCAATAGAGTATCGCCATGGCGAATATACAGGATATTTTCATGAACAATAGGATGAGCAAAATGCTCTCCGGTTCCTTGTTCAATTTTGAATGATTCTATTAATTCTGGATTGCCTTCATTTGGTTCAACAATATTTAATCTTCCACTATCGTTATAATAAAAGAGTAGTCCATCAGAAGTCGCTATTGAACCACTATATATTTTTAATGCACCGCTAATTTTGCCAGTATTAATATTAATACTACTCAAGTTTTTATGATTTTCATTGGCTCCGTATAAAAAATTATCAACTTTAACAAAACCGCCAAAAAATGTATCAAATTGGGGATTTCTCCAAATTTCAGAAATTTGATTTCCATCATCCGATATTTTTAGCTTTACCGCACCATTTCGAGGACCTGCAACATAATAGATATGCCCTTGATCAAATAATGGTGTATTACATGGTATTTCACCAATTTCATTAAGACTATGAGTCCAAAGCATTTCTCCGCTGATTGCATCAAATCCAAGTAATGAATATTCTGAAAAGATTACCAGCACATGGCGTTGAGAAAGACTTACCATAATTGGCGAGCCATATCCTGCCTGTTCACCTATCCCTTTTGAGGACCATATCATTTTACCCGATAATCTGTCTAATGCAACAACATTATTTTCTGATCCACCAGGAAAACAATATAACAACTCATCGTTTATTAATAAATCCATGGAATATCCATAGATAATATTTATCCCATCAAGATCATTTATCATATCAATGGTCCAAATTAATCTACCATCGCTAACATCAAAACAGGATATTTTGCCCAAACCTGAACAAATATAGACCAGGTCATCCTTTACTGTCGGAGCTGCACGAGTGCCGCCAAACTGTCTTGTCCATTCGTTGCCATATTGTTTCTTCCAGATAGGTTTTCCGTTCAAATCAAAGACAAATACGTATCCCATATTATCGATTTCACCAGTGATAAATATTCTATCCTTATTGATCGCCGGTGAACTATATCCATTGCCAATACCATCTATTTCCCAGATCAGTTTTGGAGCAATATTTTTATTAGAAAAACTTTTTTCTATAGCATGATCGCCTTGGGGAGAACTCAGAGTTTGAGTTATACTTGGAGTAAAAAATAGTGTCGAAAAGGGTAAAAGGACTATCAATATAATTGATAATTTTTTATTGGCCATCAATCTTAATTATGTATGCTTATGTGTACTTGATAATAGGGCTATAATGATAGCCAATTTTTGGAGATTACAAGAATCGAAATCATTCTGATATATCCAGAACTTCTTCTTTTATGTTTAATAATAACATATCCTTCATCTCTTGAACAGTTTTAAAACCGCCGCTACTTTTTGACTGACTGGTTTGTGGGAAAACAAATATAGTTGTTGGGATAGCAAGTTGATCTGAGTCCATCAATTTGCCTATTAGTTCAGTATTGCTATATTTTTTGCTGTTATATACCAATGTTTCCTCTTTATCTACATCCATCTTTACAGCAATATAATCATTGGCAATTAGAGATTTGATTTCATCATTACTAAAGGTTTTATCATCCATCCGCTTACACCAATGACACCAGGTTGCAAAGGCAAATACAAGCATATTTTTTTCTTCTTCTTGAGCTATTTTGTATCCTTCCTCCCAGGAATGCCAAACCAAATCATTGTCAACCGGATCTGATCCCATGGCCATAGAAAATAGTATTAATAATGTCAAAATAATTTTCATATCTCTCACCTTTTTAATTGTTGTAATCTTTGATTATATAGAATTTGGGACATAATTATTATTTGAATACAAATTATATTCCTAAATAGTATAATTCAGCATCCAATTATATTTTATTATATTAGTTCCGTGAAAATATTTATTCTGATTTACCAGGTATTCATCTAATCGGTATGTTCAGGTTGAATTCGAGCCGCTACCACTATACCAACAATTGTCCATGAAATAAAATGTACTGAAGCAAACTTGATGGCATCTTTTACAGGGTAACTACCTATGCCAAAATTTGTTAGATCGGTGAATATCGCAATAAGCAAACCAATTGCCGCGAAAAATAATACTTTGCGAGGATAACTCGATAAGGTGCGTCTTGATGCCAGTGATAACATCCATGTGGCAATTATCGGTGCAAGGAAGAATACCCCTAACCCAACTAGCATAAATTTACCAGCGGATTCATGACCTACACCTCCATTAAGAACACTAAACACAGGCTCTCCGTCTGGGTATCGCCCTTCTGATGTTAATTCTGGATTAAAAATGTATCTTCCCGGTTCAGTGATGTGCTCTTTTAATATGTCATACACCTGATACTCTGTTTCGATTCGCTTCATATCAATATTGGCCTGGAATCTAAATACACCATTGATTAGTAAGGTCCATGTAGTCAGAACTATCCCACCCAATAATCCAACAGTTATAACTTTCTTTAGCATTTTAGCTCCTTATGTGAAATTAATTGGATAACAATTTCTGTCTTCGAGTGATAACATATTTAATTTCATTTTCCCGGATAGTAATATGTCTATTTGAGCAGCATTACTTTTTTGTTAATACAGAATTAGCTGGTTCATCTTCAACAACATCTACATGAATGGGGTCAAAAATCGGTGTTTCATCGAAGAGAATATCAGTTTTATCATCATTATTAGTACTGAATAAAATTTGGCAAAAAAGGAATGGAATTACAATTATAGCCAAAATATTTTTCATGCGATGTAGTTCTATTTTTCTATTTGTGTTTCAATTATAATTGATGCTTATTTAGATAATTTTTAATTACCACTCAATATAATGTCAACCATCATGACAATATCGATGACATCGATGGTGCCGTTGGCATCGAGGTCGGCGCATATGCAATTATCGCTGTTGTTAAGGATGCATTCAACAGTTTGCACAATGTCAATAACATCAAGATTGCCATCACCTGAAACATCACCATTACAGTCAATTACCCAATCTATATGAAAATACAACGTATCAGTATGTACCTCGCCGCAACTTGAGAATTCATCATAAAAACAAATATTGATATCTACGCCACCAATAAAACCGACTCCCGGATAGAAGCTGAATAGACCATCATCCTCAGTCATATCATCATTACCTATTTCATCTAAAAAGATAATATTCCATTCGTAGAAAATAGCATCTCCCTCAATATCAATAATGTATAGGTTCATATCAAATATCCATGGTAAACCTTGATGGATAATAAATTGACCAGGGGGATTTGTTATAATAAGTGGCGGATCGTTTACAGGATTAATTATCACTGTGAAAGATTGTGATGAAGAGAATTCTTCAGCATCATACCAGTATGCATCATTTTCTATGCAGTCAAAATAGTTATCATAGATTAGATTTGTGCAATATGGGTCAGCTGTTCCTGAAATGGTTATCGTAGCTGTCAACTCTCCATTATAATTCTCACCTGGAAAAATTTGCAACTGGGCACAAGTACCTGAATCATATTCCACTGACAATGATACATTTTCATCAGATGTAGAATAAGTGGTAAACTGAACCTGATCATTCTCTTCAGGATCGGACCAGCAAAATGGTTTTGTAACTGCATCATCTTCATCAACTTCCTCGTCCGATAATTCTTCCAACACTGGTAAATCATTCACTGGTAAAACATGAAAATAAACCCAGGCGGGTTCAGGTTCATTAGGATTATTTAAATTGATTATAATATACTCAAGAGAGTCTTCTCCAAAGAAGTTTTCATCAGGAGCGTATGAAACCAGCCAGAAAATCATATTATCATTATACTCAATTAATGATCCTTCGCCCAATTCTCCATGAAGGGTGTTTGTTAAAATAGCAAATGCTGAATTTTCATCTATTAGGCTTTCGTTATCAAGCCCAAATAAAGCAAATTCAGTTGGTGTATCTTCAATCACATCTAAATGAATGTTTAATGTATTTGGAGGGTCGATTTCACTGGTAGGAATATTAAATATTATTTGACCCAGGTTGGATAATAGTTCCCCATCCGTTGCCCTAAAAAAAGTTATATCAAAATTATAAGGATTCTCATTTGTATGATATGTGAATACTCCATCATCAGGTCCAGTAATAAAACCACCAAACAAGGTATTGTCATTTCTGTTATAACTACTGTACGGTGTAAAGATAATTTCATGCTCATCTTCGTCATCATCATCATAAACTTCAATGCTGAATTCATAACCATCGGTAACATCATAAAATTCTAAAACAGGTTCAACTATGGGGGCATTATTCATGGAATTTACTGTTATGCTAATGTCCTCCGATGCACATAATTCATTATCAAAATCATTATCACATACCGTGACGGTGATCATCTCAGTACCATGATAGTCACTATCAGAAACAAGTTCAAGAGTCGTACTGCCATTTGTTAAAATTGTGGCAGAAATATTTGTCCCACCAGAAACACTAAACCATAAATCACTGGCATCGCTATCAATATCCATTGCATTCAATTCAACTGTCAGACTGCCGCCTTCATTGAATGACAAATCACCGATTGCTGCTAATATAGGAGCATCATTGACAGGGTTGACAGTGAGAATGATCTCATCCGTATCTGAAAGTTCACCATCAGAAACAGAAATCTGTAATGTAGCAGAGCCGTATTGATTTCCAGCCGGTGTAAATGTAATTGTTCTTTCTACATCAGTGACATCTGTTTCAATATCCAAATTATGATCTGGGAATAATGTAGAATTTGAAATCGTGTATGTTATGGTAAGATCGTCCATGATTCCCTCAACAATATCGATATCCATTGGTGTGATTGTTACCAGATAATTGTCACTATCTTCATCAATACTCATATCCGCATTTATATTACCAAGTACAGGTGCGTCGTTGACATTTTGCCATATTAGATAAAAAGTGATGCATCCACAATCCTCAATATCTCTCTCAAGACTATCATCAGTACATATTTCAAAGATAATTACACCTGTAAAATCATTGCCTGGGATGAAGCTGAATAGATTGCCCTCCACATTTAAATCGTCTAATCCAATATTTTTCCCATAAATAAATTCAAAATAGAAATTAATTGAATCGCCATCCACATCATACATAAATAGAGTTATATCAAACATCCAATTATCACCTTCCTGAATGTTGAAAAAAAGCGTATCGGGCAACTCTTCATTAAAACAGGGTGGGTCATTTACTGGGACAATTGTAATATCAAAGGATTGTGAGGACGAGAATGCTTCTACATCATACCAGAATGCATCATTTTCTAAACAGTCAGAAAAGTTATCATATATTTGATTTGTGCAATATGGGTCAGCTGTTCCGGATATGGTTATTGTTGCCGTCAACTCACCATTAAAATTCTCAACTGGAATAATATGCAGCAGGGCACAGGTCCCGGAATCATATTGCACTGACAATGACACATTTTCTTCTTCAGTGGAAGAAGTGGTAAACTGGACTAGATCATTTTCTTCAGGATCTGACCAGCAAAATGGTTTTGTGACCGATTCATCCTCATCAAATACCTCACCGGATAATTCATCAAGCAATGGTAAATCATTCACGGGTAAAACATGGAAATAGATCCAACCGGTTTCTGGGTCATTAGGGTTATTTAAATTGATGATAATATATTCTATAGAATCCTCACCAAAGAAATTTTCATTTGGCGTATAAATTGCAAACCAGATAATCAGACTATCATTATATTCATTTAAACTACCTTCACTCAATTGGCCATGTAGTGGTTCGGTTATGATCGAAAATACGATATTCTCATCAATTATTGCCTCATCGTCTTCATATATAATTGCAAATTCAGTTGGTTCATCTTCAAGAACGTCTACATGAATGGGGTCGATAATCAGTGCTTCATCGAGGAGAATATCATTTTTCTCATCCTTATTGATACTGAATGAAATTTGACAAAAAAGGAATGAGATAATTGTTATAGTCAATATTTTTTTCATTTGATCTACTTCTATTTATATTTATAGTGTATCAATCATTTTTACGCTACCCAAATAGGGAAATATTAATTACTCCCTAAAATCAGGTCAACCATCATGACAATATCAAGGACATCGATAGTGCCGTTTGAATCTAGATCGGCACAAAAGCAATCATCGCTGTTGTTAAGGATGCAATCAACAGTTTGCACAATGTCAATAACATCAAGATTGCCATCACCGGAAACATCACCTTGAACGGGACAATCACCGTTTTGATCAAAATAGTATGCTCCCATATCCGTTATAGTGCCGTCAGGATCCAGTGGGGAGTTTGGATCACCAACATCAATGCAAGGAGAATCATATCCAAGATGGAAATCGTCATTGTCGGGGTCAAGAAATAGTGGATCACTTTCTATATTGCCAAAACCTTCATAGCCTCCTTGAATATTTGAGTAACTGACATTTGAAATATTTCCAAAAAATTCGTCGGGTGTATCCGCCCAGAATATACAATTTGTTACGGTTGAAGTTGCTCCGCCATTCCATAAACCTCCGCCAATAACAGCTGAATTATTGTAAAATGTGCAATTAATCAATATTGGCGACGAGGTTGTGTAATTGGAAACACCACCACCGACATTTTCAAGAGATGTGTTATTATGAAAAATGCAATTTATTAGTATGGGAGAAGCAAAATCATTTGCCATGCCGCCACCATATTCGACAGCGGTATTATAAGAAATTGTAATATCATTCAATGATGGATTTGAAGAATAATTTTCCATTCCACCTCCACCGGCAACAGCTGAATTATTACTGATATGAATATTTATCAGGATTGGATCTGAAAAATTACAGGATATTCCCCCACCATAGTCGGCAGTATTATTAATTATTTTTAGATTCATTAATTTGGGATCCGAGCTATTACAGCGAATTCCGCCGCCATACGATGTACCCAAATAATTTTCATTTCCCGACCCGTTCTGAATTATGAATCCATTTAGAATAGCTGTATTATCTTCGGCGCTATCGAAGTTCACAACGCTACCGTTTTGATTCCCATCAATTACAGTTTGAGAAATATAATTGGAATCGCCAGTCATGATAAACATTGAGCCTACTGTGATATTGTGGCCATTGAAATTGATATTCTCGTAATAAGTGTTTGGTTGAACAAGCACGGTATCACCATCGGTGGAGATGTCGATACCTTCTTGAATTGTGTAGTAATCTGCAGGAATATTGATCACCGTAGCATAGGTGAAACTGATAAATAGGAAAATTGTAATTCTCTTCATACCTGCTCTTTCGTTTGTTGCAGTATAATTTGGACCTAAAGAATATAACGCTTAAACAGAACCTTCGGGTCTTTAAGTTGTGAATCCTTGTCCGAATGATGGATTGAAATTACTAAAGTTAATCGATATGTATGTGATTGGCTGTTATTGTTTTCATGTTGTTACAATTCTGGCGCTGGGAATTATTTATAGGGTTTGAACATCAGGATTCACTTAAAGATTATCAAAAGAGGTATTATGTCAGGTGCAATTTCGTGATGGAATCATACCTGCTTTTGGTTTTGCAATTCCGGTTCAAAACCGATTCTTGAGCAATGAGCAAGATATATTATTGTGAGTTCCCTGCGGTTTTCCTCATCCTTTAATTTTGCTATTCCCTTATGAAACATTTTCGTAGCTCTATCAGGATCCTTTAGTTTCAACATGACAATTTCAATCATGTCAGCCCAAGGTTTGAGTTCCTCTGGAAAATTTACTGCAATCTTTTCATACTCCAGAATTGCTTCTTCAAAATGACGCCATTCGTGTTGGAATTCCGGGATACCATACTTGGGTTCAGGGCGTTGGACATGATGACGGCCAAATAGAAAATCTACAAATGATTGCGACAGTATTTCGGTGAGTGGTTTTTGTAGGAACAATGCACAGATGACTACCAATGCCATTGCTGGAAAAACCAGTAAACCAGCATATAGATAACTCCCAGTTTTTAAACCAGTTGCTAAACCATATTTCACCAGCCTGTAAGCAAGGTAAATAATGGGCATTGCAATTAAAGCCATTACTGTGATTACTTTGATATCATGTTTCTGAGTATTCATCATCAGAGTCGTAACCAAATGGTTTTTAATACCTCCATAGATAAAGAGGGTCTGCCTTTATGTTGTGTAAATTGCCATAATTTACCTATAGATCAGCTCAGTATTAGATTCACCATTATCACAAGATCCTGTATATCTAGGTCACCATCTAAGTTAAAATCGCCAATTTGATTATATTGATCATTTAAAATGAGAGATACCAAAATCACTATATCCAGAATATCTAAAACTCCATCATCACTAAAGTCACCAGTAACCATAGTATCAAAACCAAGCTTTAAGGCAACAGGTCGATGATCTGAGATATTCTGGTCGTATTCCCAAAATCCACCATTCATATAATCATCAATTCTTATCGTCTCGCAAATAGAGACATCGTTTCCAAAGATATCAAATAATTCATTCGTTATAAAAATATGATCAATATGGGAAGGCCAATTGGGATACGACCAGTTTGAACTACTACCCTCAGCAATTTCCATATCAGTAAAAGTATAATTAGCTGGATCTTCCATGATTGTTTGAAATACATTGTTATCATAATCATCGGTTAAGATATCGTTAAGATCGCCAAGGACAATGACCCTACTATTTGGCAAATTATCATCGATATAATCTTTGAGAAGATTACTGGCAATATATCTTCGAGTTTCCTCATCCCCACTGTCATTTAAGTTCATGATTCCATCACCACAACATTTGAAATGATTATTGATTAAGAAATATTGTGAGCCCATAAAATTGAAATCTATGACCATTGGTGAGCGGGGGAATGGACTCCAATATGGCGATGTTGTATAAATCTCATATATATCATTAATTTCAATCGTTTCAGTATTGTATATATACGCAAGCCCGGCGAACCATGATGATTCCAAATATCCTTCATACATAGGCAAATCGTCAATCATCTGATTAAATGAATTTATATTATCCACCTCCTGGATTGCCATAATATCCATTTCAAGTGCTTCAATAATTTGTCCAACATAGTCCATTGTGACCTGTCCATTTTTGGGAAACCATTCAATATTCCAGGTCATGATATCCAGTGTATTTTCATTTCCAAACTCAAGATCATCCAAATCCTGGTTGATAGAAAATGAAAACATGGCAATAAGAAAGATAATTTTTTTATTTATAATTATATTCACAATTTTTCTCTTAATCCTTTAATGATAATTTCTAGAATCATTTTCCAAATCAATAATAGTATTTTATATACCCATAATCAAATTCACGATTGATACAATATCGAGGACATTTATTATCTCATCCTCATTCATGTCGGCGCAAATAACATCATCATATTCATGATCAATTATTGCACTTACAACGGTGACAATATCTGTTACATCCAGGCTATCATCGCCATTCACATCTCCTGGTAATCCACAGAACTGATCCTGAACAGGTGAGGTATTTTCACTCCAGGTTGGATCTCCTGAAAAATATCCATGATAATTATCAGAGACAGAATTATAAACGGTATTGCCGGTGCCCTCATTGAGCTTCCAGTATCCGATGAGATCTTCTTCACCGGAAACATCCTGATCCATGTATCCCATAATGTCTTCCTGACTCAGTGCCCGCGACCAAATGCGGATATCATCAGCCAGGCCATCCAGATCAAAATCATTTTCCTGAAAGAATACAGACCCAATAATGAACGGTTCTCCCGAATTATTTATTTGACCTGATGCAGATGTATTTCCAGCCAAAACTCCATTTAAATAGAGTTTTAGTTCTTCTCCATTATATGTTAATGCCACATGCTGCCATTGCTCCGGCTGGATTAGATTTGCCTCGGTATCCACACTAAACACTTCGTTATTGCTGTTTCTTAGACGACCTTCAAGTTGAAAATTAACATGCTGGAGGATATAAAAATCAGCATTGGCTTCATTCCTGACGCCAAATAAACCATCAAAATCAGGCCACCCGGAGTTGTAATTACGAAGATAAACCCAGCCGCTTATTGTCATGTCACTGGTATTTGAGAGTAAAGCGGATCCCCCGTCAATCTGAACGTAATCCATAGAACCATCAAAATCTAGAGAATAGTTCTGTTGAAATATTGGATTAATCATTAGAAATAGGATACATAAATGGATGGATTTCATATTTGCCCCTTTGATCAGTTATGGTTAGCGTCAAAATCCTGTCGAATAAATTGGCATTATTCTATTCAAGACTTCCTGCAAATTTAATACAAAAAGAAAGTCAAATATGCTTACATGCAAAAATCCCCATCAAGAAAATAATTCTTGACGGGGATTTGTTAATTATAATGGATTATTTAATAACTGCTGAAATAACTGGCCCCGATTTTAACGTCGTAGCATTCCGGGTTCCTGTTTCTTGAATATTAGAATTCATCCAACTTAGGGTTTGAATCAGTTAGTTCATCTTGCCGAGTATTTCTGATTGTAAGAACCCTTATTACATCAGTCTCAATGGAGTAGATTATTCTATAATTACCGAAAATCAGCTCGCGAGTTTTGTTATCTTTGAGCTCCGGAACGAATCTACCTGACTCTGGAAAATTAATAAGCGCATCAACCTTTTTAAATAAAGAGGACACCCAAATATCTGCTGCCCCAGGGTTGTCTAAATTGATGAACTCAATGATCTCCTTCAATCTATCAACCGATAGAGGAGACCAAATGATTTTTAGTCTCATGTAGATATTCTAAGTTGACTCTTTACATCTTCCTGACTAATTCCCTGACCACTGTCGAATTGATCATTTGCCATTTGGATATCTTCGAGCAATTCGATTTTGTAAATGAGGGATTGAAATACATTAACATCAATTAAAATAGCTGCACTCTTGCCATGCTGAGTTATTACTAGTGGCCGTTTGGTTTCTCGCACTTGCTTGACATAGTTCGCTGTATGCGCACGAAATTCTGATAATGGTTTAATATCTTTTTCAAGATCAATTGACTTCATAAAATAACCTTAATTAAAGTACATAATAACGTACTAATAATAAGACCATATAAAGATCAATTTCAATAAAAACCAAAAGGTTTTTACTAATAGTTATGAAGGATACATTACCTTATTTAAAAATACCATTCCAAATCCAATTTGGCATGATTATCATTTCTGAATCCATAGAAAAAATCATCTTCAGGGATATTCGAAAATGCCCTTATTTCCAGAATAAGTTTTATAGATTCGCCAAGTCTGCGGCTGCCTTCAACCGTATAAAAAACGCTGCTGTTATCATTATTAATCATTGCCCCTGCCAACAGATCGGTACTTTGCACATCGTTGAATGCCAGGCGCATTCCTGCAAAAAGGTGATTATCAAACGGATTCGGTGCGAAGTCTTCCAAATCTCTATCATCATACAGATATTCTGTCAAGATGCCGATATCAAGTCCCTTTCCATTTACATTTGAGAAGGTATATTCATAACCACCGGTAAATGAAAAGAATTGATTACCACGGTTTTCCCGTACTATTGATTCCACCTTCCACAACCAGCCATTCTCAGAGGTGTATTGGAGTTCAAATCCAAACTGATTAATTAAATCATATACTGGTGTGATGATCATTTCCACCTGGTTTTCAGGCAGAAGCGTATATCGCGGTTCCCGACTATTGCCATAAAAATAACTAAATGCAAAATCCACATTCTGAATATAATGTGAGTATCTGGCGGCAAAATCAATATTCTCATCGCCATCGTCGGCCTGGTAAATTGGATGATCAACATCAATTATAAATGGAAATCTCAAGCGCCCCTCCTTGCCTGCAAAAGTGCGCTCCCTGAATCCCGGTAACAGTATCAGGTCCAATACACCCCAATCATTGATCAGTGTTAAATCCAACATGGGCTGCCCCAGTTTTTTTTCTCCATCAATACCCTCAACAAAATCAGTCTGATTGATGATATCAACCAGATGCTGGGATTCTGTAACACCCCAGAATATCTGGGCAATCCCTGTTTTTATTTCCCAGGTATTTGCGATATAGGACCAGTACAATTCCCGAATGTCGAAATGTGTTCGTTCCACATCTACCTCATCATATCGATAAAATGGGACAAAAAACAAATTCTGATATCCGTCATTCCATTCATGATAAAACTCTGGTTTCAGGGAAAGTGAATACGATGACCCAGATTGTATTTCCAAAAGCGGTGAGTCCGGGAAATATTGATATTGGAGAACGGCATTCCCGGAAAAGTCAATTCCGGAAAGACCAGCAATCATAAACGTAATTATGATAATTTGTTGATTTATAAACCGCATAAAAATAATCCTTTTTCTAAACTTGATTATTTGATACGCTTGAGACTGTTTTTATCAAAATCACGTTCGGTGAAACCATTCGAAAAACCATAATTAGTAAATTTCAAATCAGTGCTTTTGCCGGTGATATGATTTACCATTTTCATTTCACCTGAGCGCCAGTATTTATCATTATATTTATTATAATCACGTATGGTTAAGGTTTTTAGCAAACTGCCCTTCCGATCATATGAATCAACCTTATGCTGGCGGTATTCTGCTTTATCGTACCAAACGACTTGTTTAGTATACCCGGATTTTGGATCAACGGGATAGCGCTCGATAACAAAACAATCCATCCCGCTGTATTCTTCATCCCGTATGTATTTATATTTGTATTTGTCAATCTCCTGTGAACTGATATCTTCAAAGGCAAATTCACTGCCCATAAACGGACCGGATTTATTATTTGATGAAATCCTTTTAACCCGCTTCAGTGCCGGCAGGTATAACCATTGATCATCAGGGCCGGTGGCATGGGTAAAGGATAAAAATGCAGTCCCCTTCACATCCTTTGGTTCGTCAAATATGACCAGTGATTTATCACCATCGCCTTTGACTTCCAGCGTTTTGTTTCGAATTGCCCGGCGACTTGCCTGCCCATTCCTGTTGCGCAGAGTCATCTCCATCTCAGATTTTGAATCTCCAAATCCCATATCCCTCATATCTGCTTCCATGGCAATTTCAAGACCCTTTTTTTCAGCCGTTTGAGCAATTGCCAGATGCATACCCATGACAAATACGACAAGCATTAACATAAATTGAAATCTTTTTTGTTTTTTCATTTTCTCTCTTTTTCTTTTAATTATTATTATGTGTCAATTATTATCTATTCAAACTGTAGTAAATCAATCATCACCTTTTATAAGGGATCTCCAGTTTTCAACCTTTATCAATAATGGCGGTAGGAAAATGAAATCTGCAACCAGAGCAATAACAATGGTAACTGATGTCAATTTTGCCATATTGGAATTCATTGAAAATGCTGAAAATGACAGAATAAGAAACCCAACTACAAGAATTAATGTTGTGACTGTGAGCGCTTTCCCAACTGTGGTAAAGGCATATCTGACGGCGTCTTCAGGACTTAGGTTATTTTCTCTTCTAGCCCTAAGATATTTACTTAAAAAATGGATTGAATCATCAACAACGATACCCAGTGTCATTCCCATGACAACCGATAGCCCTATATCAATTCTACCTGAAGTCATACCCCATAATCCAAAACCAACCGCTGCCGGCATAAGATTTGGAATTAGACTCAAGGTCCCTACCTTCCAGTTTCTCAGGGCAAAAATCATAATGAGGGAAATGAGAACCAAAGCGATAATACTACCCTTGATCATACTCTGAACATTCATTTTTGAAATATTTGAAAACATAAGCGCCGGACTGGAACCATATGCCTGCATATATTCAGGCGCGTTCTGGATAAGCCATTGTTCACCCATATAACCCATGGCGATAATTTCCTTAGATGTGATATTATCCAGCGTCACGATAAATCTTGTCGCCGATTTATCCACATTAATCTGGTTATTCAGATCGAGTCCATATGGAAGAGACATCTCATATAAAAGTAGATATTGGGCAGCCAATTCCCGGTTGTCCGGCACCAGGTAATAGCTATCATCATCTCCATGCATATTTTTATTCAGTCGTTTCATAACGTCGGTGAAGGATGAAACATGCAAAACATTATCCTGTTGTCTGAACCATTCTGCAAATTCTTCTACAGAATTTAGGTATTCAGGCTCGCTAATGCCACCGCTTTCAGATGCATTCAATGAATATTGTACTTGATAAATACCGGTAAGATTTTCCGTGGTAAAATCGGTAGCAATTCTGAAATCAACAGTTTCATCAAAATAATCAACAAAACTGTCATTCAATTCATTTTTTATTACAAATAATGAAATTATACCAGCGGTTATCAATGAGCTGTAGAAAAGTGGATTTTTGTTTCGGATGACAAAATCAGCCAATTTATTCATGTATGGAGAATCATCAATTGTTTTCGGTTTTACTTTTACTCTCACAGGAAGAATAGCAACCATGGCTGGAAGTGTTATGACAGAAAACAGAAATGCTGCGGTGATACCAACCGATGTGATATTTCCTAAATGATGAAACGGTGGAACATCGCTAAAATTCATGGTGAGGAAACCGACAACTGTTGAAAGACTGGTTAAAAGGACCGGTTGAAAATTGATCCTTACACTGTCTTTAATGGCGTCGTACTTACTCATTCCCCGAGCCATTGATCTCAACATAATTACCAAAATATGGATTGAATCGGCAATTGCCAAAGTCATGATAATTGTTGGTGCCTGAGCGGATGGTGGAGTGATTCCGGTGTTAAACCAACCTGCCATTCCCATAGCAACCATCATTGAGAATACAACAACTCCGATTGTAGCAATAGTACCGCTGACAGATCTTATCGAGAAGAACATTATCAGAAACATCGATAGAAACATCAGGGGGATCAAGGTGGTCATATCTTTTTGGCTGGATTCAGAAAATGAGTTATTCAGCATGGCCAAGCCAGTTGTGTAAATTTTTATACCAGGATACTGTGACTCATATTTTGCTGCTAAATCCCGACAATAATTCACAGCTTCAGGTACCTCGGAAATAGATTTTTGCGGAAAATGAAGTGTGACATTAACAGCACTTACACTTGCACTTTCATTGATTAACCGCTTTACAAGAAATGGTTCCTCAACAGCGATGACTCTGGCATTTTGCATTTCATCAGATGATGCCTGAATGGCATTTTGAATGAGATCTTCAACAATCAAATCATCATCTTCAGCTCTTGTATGTTGAAAATTAGTTATGGCATCTACACGGATCGAGAAAGGAACCTGCCAGGCTTCTTCAGTCAATTTTTCGATAGCATCCAGGGTTTGATTAGTAAATATTTCATCAGTTTCAGATGCGATAACAAACATGATATTATCGCCTTTTGTATATATTTTCTGCATCTCTTCGAACGCTTGCATCTGCGGGTTTTCATCGCTGAAGAAAACACGGTAGTCTGTGTCAATCCTCAGATTTTTAGCACCAATTACAGCAAGTACTGTTAATAGTATACTGGTAATCAAAACCAGCCATTTAAACCGAATTACTTTGTCAACATAGTTCATTATGAACTGTTCAAATCGAGAGTATTCTTTTCCTGTCATTCCTTTTCCTTTCAGGGATTATTATATCTTCTTTGTTAATTGTTATTTTGATTTCATTTAAGGCGGGTTATATCATTTTTGTGAACATTTCGAACTAATTGCCTTCATATTTTTTTTCAATTCTGATGCGAATTCTTCCTTTGTGAGATTCTCTTTGTGTTCAACTTTATTGAGCACATCATTTACCAAATCCAGTAATGATTTTTCAGCGAGTACATTTTTGAACGATGCTTCGGCACTACACAATAATGTTTTGAGGTATCCATGGATGTGTGATCCAAAAGGACATTCCTTGTTTGGTGATGAATAATACATATGGTACAAATTGCCAGGTTCTACAATATCATGAATCATGGCAAGTGTTACAGTAGATGGATCATATTTGAAATAGAATCCACCACTGGGACCAGCTTTGGAATCAACCAATTTTTTTGCTTTCAGCAAACTCAGCAATCTTCGAATAACCACTGGATTTGTATTCAAACCCCTGGCTATGAAATCACTTTTCATAAGTGACTTCTCACCTAAGAGAATTTTTTGACTTGACAAAAGCGTCAGTATATGTACTGCAACCACAAATTTACTACTTGTATTCATTGCACCTCTTTTATTTGTAACTAATTTAGTTACAGTTATAAAAACATAACAAGTACTAATTTAATATAAATCATTTATTATTAATATATTATAGATATATTCCTATGTATATGATTTTATCTTTTTATGATAATCAGGATGGTTCATTGTACCCTAATCAACTATCTGCAGACCTCTAATTAATAAAGTGTTGGACTGATTCCAGACCCAATATGTGCATGTCCGTATTTTACATTTTTACATTCATGGAGATGATAATATGATATATAATAATATATTTATAATTGCTATTGACCAGGTACATTTTATACTCCAAGCAGTTATAAATTACTTTCTCGGTAGTCGACAAAATGCCAGGTATAAATCACCATGGGATTGATTTGGCAATTAGATATAAAAGCGATTGGGTTTTCCCTCAATGTAACAATATTTTGGGAAAATGGTCTGGTATATATTTTACCAAACGCCGTTCAGATACTGAGGATAATTTTTGACCAAATACAGTTTATTGAGGAGAAATGTTGAGACCAACTTTGAATGTAAACCTGATAACCGCGATGATTGATGACTAATAACTCCACCAGAAAACTCTTTATTATATTTACGGCGCTTTATTTTGTACAGGGCATGGGTGAACCGACTGCCGGTCTGTTGTCTCAGCCTATTCGGTCAATGCTCAGAAACTGGGGAAGTAACAGCGCTGAGATTGCCACCTTCATGTTTCTCCTTGGGATTCCCTGGTATATCAAACCATTATTTGGTTTATTGTCTGATTTTATCCCAATCAAAGGACTTCGGCGAAAGAGTTATATGATTCTTTCAAGTTTACTTATGTTTGGCGGATTCCTTGCTGCCACCTTTCTGCCTCTCGTGCCTACAGCAGCAACTCTTATCCTTTTTTTGTTGCTGTTACCCAGCGTTGGAATCGCTTTTAAAGATGTAGTGACCGATGCAACAATGATTGAGGCTGGTCAGCCATTAGGAATTACCGGCAGATTGCAGTCCGCTCAATGGGGTGCCATGTACGGTGCCGGCCTGCTTTGCGGTGTAGGCGGCGGCTGGTTAAGTCAGCACGGGCAGCAGCGACTTGGATTTTTAATTTGTTCATTGCTGGGTTTGGTTGCACTTTATATTGCTATCTTTCACATAAAAGAAAAACCGCGGCCCGAATTGCATCGTGGCCAGTTAAAACGGGCTATAATAGTTCTTGGTGAAGCGGCCAACACTTGTATCGTCATTCTCATTGCCATCTTCTATTTCTTTCTAAGTTTTAATCCATTTTCTGCCGACGTCTTATATGTTCATATGAGTGAGGAGCTGGGGTTTTCGGAACAATTTATCGGTTATACTTACACAATCAGCAGTTTTGCATCGATTATTTCCTGTGTCCTTTATGGTTTATTTGCCAAACGCGTACCACTTCGATTTCTGCTTCACGGCTCGGTGATTTTTATGGTACTCTCAAATCTAGTCTATATAGGATTGGGAACCGAAACATCGGCGGTTATTATCAGCTTTGCCAGCGGTCTCATTTATATGGTCACGAATCTAACTCAATTGGAACTGGCGAGCCGCTACTGTCCTCCTGCTGCTGCTGGCACCGTATTCGCCTTACTCATGTCACTGAGCAACTTCAGCGTTTCACTTTCGAGCATTCTAGGCGGCAGGTTTTACGAATCATGGAAATTCTCATATGGTGCCCATACTTCTTATACAATACTGGTTTTAGTCGGGACTGGGTTTACTGCGCTTTGCTGGTTGCTTGTACTATTTTTTCCCAAAAAGCGTCAGGTATAATGACTTTAGTTTCGCAACCATTTGGCAATTAACATGCCTGGTTTCTTTCAATTTCTTTTTGTTTTGATAAGAAATACCCATTACTACCGTTCAATCTTCTTATTAATAATTAAGCAGATCTCATAATTATTCCTCAAAACATAATATAATAATTTGTAATTTTATTTTCGCTTTTTGCGAAGAATAGATACAATTAAAAGATATGAATATTCAATTAAATTTTAATTAATAATGAACCTGCAGGGACACTTGCAGGTTTTTTGTTTTAAGTGAAATTTTAAGACCATTTAACTGACAGGGAGTAACTATGAAGAATTTAAAAATATTTCTAATTTCATTAGCCATTACCATTGTGATGAATCCTTTTATCTGGGCTGGAATTACCTGGGATGAAATTTATCAATTTGATGGTGCAAGGGTGTACCAGTTGGTTCAATCCTCATCAAATCCATCCACTTTTTATGCAAATGTTCAGGATTGCGGTGTCTGGAAAAGCATTGATGGCGGTATTACTTGGAATTCAACTGGACATGTTAACACCTGGAATGTATCAAAAGGCATGGCTGTTTCTCCCGCTGATGATAATCGCATTATCTTTGCCAGCCAGCCGAACAGCGGTGCCGAGTCCGGATTTTTTCTTTCTACTGATGGAGGACTCTCATGGACAAACCTTGTGGCCCAATTCTCAGGAGAATATCCAACCTGGGTAACTTTCGCAAATTCTGATCCTGATATTGTTTATGCCGGTAGCAATTCAAAAATATACCGATCATCAGATGGTGGAGCAAGTTGGAGCTACCAAAATGAAAATAATCCCCTCAGCAACAATATTAATGATGTAAAAGTGGATTTAAATAATCCAAATCGATTAATTATCGCTGCCCAGGATCAAATGGCCATCAGTAATGATGGTGGGGTATCATGGACTACCGCCCTATTTGACTACGAGATTATTTTTCGCGGTTCTGCCATCGATATTGTAAACGATAATTTTATTGTTGCATCAAATAATCAAGGTATTTTGCTGAGTTATGATAATGGAGAAGTTTGGAGCAGCGCTGCTGTACCGGGACTGGAAACAGATAATGACTATTTACTGCAAAATCCCGGATATTTCAATTTAACTGTAGATCGTTCGAATTTATCGCATATTTTGATGTCATCTTATTATTTTGGGGTTATGGAATCTTACGACGGTGGATATTCCTGGCAATCTTTTAATGATGGACTACCCAGTTATTTTGGGACTCAGGCCGTTTTAAGCGTATCCTCAGAATATTCAAGATTTATTGTCAGCGGTTATGACAGCGGATTATATGTTTCTGAAAATGGCAACAACTGGGATCGTCTAGATGAGGATTTCCATATCGGTGGTGGCAATTTGTATGCTTCCCCACTTGATGAAAGCGTACTTTTTCATATTATTGGTGGCCTGGGTATTTTCCGTTCCATTGATGGGGGTCTTAATTGGGAAAATATCAATAATCAAATAGAAGCATATCACCCATCCGGCTGGAATGTTGCCTTCCATCCCACTGACCCTGGAACAATTTATTTTACCACTACCCGCGGTGTTTTCAGAACATTCGATAATGGTGATAATTGGGAGCGATGCAGTAACGGTCTGAACGATTATGATCCCTTTTGGCAAATCACCATTGACCCTGTGCAGCCTGAGCATATTTATATTTATGGAAACTATGATATATTCCGCACCTCTGATGGCGGAGACTATTGGGAGCTAATTTCTACCGAACCCAATTTGCATAATGCACCAACTATAGATAGTGATCCATTTCTATCTGGCCACATTATTGTATCCGGTGGTCGAAATGGACGAGTATACGAATCATATGATTATGGCGATAGTTGGATAGAAATATTTTACTATCCGGATTTATGGAGAGTATTCAATGATGTAAAATTTGATCCTGAAAATCAGGGAGTCATATATGGTGCATCTTCTGACAATTACTTTGGAATTTGGAGAAGCGTTGACAATGGACAAAATTGGGAGCCGTGGAGCCAAACTTTTCCTGAGATTGGTGTACGTGAAATCTCCTTTTCATCTATCGTTCCAGAAAGGATGTATGCTTTAACAAACCACGGAGGAGTTTATTTGTCAGATGACAGCGGTGTAAATTGGGTTGAAGAAAATAATGGTCTTGAAAATCTTTCTACTTATGACATCCTCAGCATTTCAGATAATGGTTCTGAGCAATTATTCATAAACACCTATACCGGTTTATACACTGCTCCTTCAGCGCTGGTTGGTGATTACAATAATGATTTAATCGTCAACGTCTTGGATATTGTTATGCTGGTCAACGCCATATTAGTGCCCGTTGAATCTTCCGATTATGAATTATGGACCGGTGATTTGAATGGCGATGGTATAATCAATGTCTTAGATATTGTTCTGGTAGTTAATTTGATTATTGGCGGTGATCTATAAATAAAAATATTTGCTTAACAATCCAAGTATTGTAAAAATCTTTATGTCAATTGAGTTCTAAACGTTTTGATCGGTTCGATTTATTGAATATTTATACTTGGGTTTCTGTAGAGAAGATTTATTGATTTTCTGGAAATTTCTTTTGTAAAACACAATTTCTCAATATTGATTAATTTTAGTATCTCGTCCATCGATATTTATGTGGAATTTAATCCACTTATTGTATCATTGGATATTCGTTTGATTAATTGATTTATTAAAAAAGGATTTTTATGGAAAATTCAATCAAACCCGATAAGATATATTTCAAAAAATGTATATTAATATTATCAGTCATTACCGGGTTACTTTTCTTTATCGTCATTTGCTTATCTGTTCTAAATCTTATAATCTCGTCCCCGGAATTATATGCCACACTTCCACTAATTTATTTGATTTGGATCATATCTGTGGTCCTCATGTGGGCAATTTCCGTCCCAATTATAAAATTGTGGATAAAAAACCTTGAGTACGTCATTCGTAATGATCGGATAACCATTCATAAAGGCATCCTCACTAAAACACAACAAAATATACCCTATCGTTCTGTTACAGATTTTGCACTTCAGAGGACATTATTTGATCGTTATCTAGGCATAGGCTCAATAAATATTCAAACAGCAGGGCAATCTCAATCCCCCACCGGTTATGAAGGAAGTTTAGTAGGATTAATAAATTATGATGCGCTGCATGGCCGACTAAAAGAAAAATTAAAAATGCTTCATCCCATTTCAGAAGCTACAACAGTGGCAGAGCCTATAATAAGTTCAAATGAAAATGTGCTCAATGAAATATTATCTGAACTAAAACAAATACATCAGAAACTGTCAAAAAAATAGTTTCAAATAATTGGTGTTAACCCAAAATAGAAACACGGCATCGAGGAATTTCGCTGCCATTGCCATTGGTATTCTGCCAATAAACCTTATCATGATTTGGTACAGATTGACTCAGACTGAGAATTTCAGTACAGTAAATATGATCATTTATCCTCTCCTTTTCGGCGGTGGCAGCATTGTCCTGATTTTATATCTCAACCGTTATCTCCTCAAACAGGATTTTAGATCAACATTCAATGATGTAGAAGGGAGTTTCACAAATGATGTCCTTGTAGGTATCGGATTAACAGTCATCTATTTTGCATTGTTTTTTATTGAAAGATTTACACTGATGCAGTGGATTCCATCAGGCGGACCACCAAATACTGAATTGATCGATACCATTATTGAGATGTCCCATAATCCTCTGTTAATGATTCTGTGGTTCGGTCCGGTTTTATGGATAGGGATCGCCTTGTTTGAGGAAATATCAAGGGTTTTTTTACTCAAGTGTTTGTGGAATATTAGCGAAGATAAATCCTGGCATATCATGGCAATTTTAATCACCTCAATGCTTATTGGAACCGTTCACCTTTATCAGGGTCTGGCAGGAATTATCTCTATCGGTTTAAAAAGCGTTATTATCTGCTTTTACTATTATAAATATCGTCGATTGCTACCTCTTATTATCTCTCATGGATTATATGATGGATTTCAGTTTGCCTACTTCATTATGCAATTTCGATGAGGATATTCAACATCTCATAACAATAAAATGAATCTAAAATTTAAATTGAAAGTTCACCGCCAACATGCTTTTATCGTCACTATTATCCAGGTTTAAGAATTTATAATTGGGAGCGATAGTTAATCCTTTTACCGGATGATAGATCAAACCAATAATCATGTAGATTTCATCGTCATTGTCTTCTTCAATATCTGGATCAAATTTATCAATCCGTAGAAACGTCTGCAAATCATCTGAAACCTCATAATTCCCATAAGTAGATATGATTTGACTATCCACATCGGTACCTCCATCGGTGAATAAATCAAACTCACCTCCTACCCTGAGACCATTTCCAGCAAAACCACCAAATACTGATATCAGGGATTTTGAATCGGAAGTATTCGAATCCACATCATAGCCCTCAAAAGTACAGGAAAGACCAAAATTATGACCATCATTTTTTACAAGTTTCTTTTCACCATAGAATAATTGAATGGAGACTTTTTTATATTTATCTTCTTCCGATTCTTTATATCCACCACCATTGGTGATTAATACACTGTAGTTCAGCTTATTAAAATTTCCGGCATAACCAATCCCCATGTCAGCTGAGCTTGCTAATTTATTTAGGTCAATCGGTGTTTTTTCAATAAATCTATGACCCCATGTTTTTTCCGAGATATTAAATACATTCATTCCCTGTAATCCAATAATGAGATTCCCATTGCCAAATTCCCATTTGACCAAGGCATTTTTTAGAAAGAGATAATTCTTGCCGTCTTCTTTATACCCCATATCTGTCTGGAATTTATATGATATCCCATCAGGTAAACTTTTTTCAAAAGTGAAATAGCTCCTTTTGAATTTGAACTCATTATACCCATCAGATTCGTCTGATAAATCGAATGTGTAATCAAAGAATACCAGACCGCTTAGGGTGGTTTCATTTGATAATCCAATTGATAATAGGCTGATTATGATCAGAATCTTTCTCATTTTTTTCTTTCTGTGTTTAAATTATTTCATCAAATTTATTTTATTAAACTAGGTCATCCTCACTCAAGCTTTTATAGTTAAAAACCATGCAATTCCAATAGTTTTCAACAAAATATTTATGTTATCAAAATACCATACTTAAATTTATGGTCAAATTATTATGAGGATATAACATATGGCAAAAGCTTTTTTAATCACCGGGGCAAGCTCAGGTATTGGGTTTGACATTGTTAAACATTTAGCCAGTTTGAATCACCAGGTTTATGCCACTGCCCGTAAAAAAACCGATTTAGATAATTTAGATAAAATAAAAAATGTTATCCCCCTCGAGCTTGATGTCACCAAACCAGATCAAATACTCAAAGCCCTTTCAATTATAAAATCTAATAACAGCAGCTTGTATGGCCTGGTGAATAATGCCGGGCTCGGCGGTATTGGTGGATTTACGACCTGGAATGAAGAAGAACTCCAACAAATATTTGATGTCAATGTTTATGGACCATGGCGGATGACGAATGCCCTGATTGGGCTTCTGATAAAATCACAGGGGCGAATTGTCAATATCGGCTCACAGGGAGGTATGATTACCGATAAATTTTTTGGTCCTTATACCATGACCAAACATGCCTTAGAGGCATATACTGCAGCTTTAAGGTTGGAGTTGGAAGCACATCATGTCAAGGTGAGTATTGTACAGCCAGGTGGTATCGAGACGGATATCGTTTCAAACTCGATGCCTGGAATAATCCGACGGTTTAAAAGGGCAATATCACCATTTAAAGAAGAAGCAGATCAGGTATTAGAATCCTTTCAGGAACCGCTATCTCCTCCAGATGATGAACAGGAATCCAAATCAAATCGAAAACCATCATCTGTAAAAATTGTTACAGATGCCGTTCATCATGCCTTGTTTTCAGATTATCCAAAACCCTGTTATCTGGTGGGTACAAAATGGGAAGGTGACCGGGTTATAAATGGATTATTAAAGAAGATTGTACTTGAGAATGATAATCCCAAGCATAATTATTCAAGGGATGAGCTCATCATGATGCTTGACAAACATTTGAGTGCCCATCCCTCTAATTAATAAAAAAAGGATTTTGAATTTATTGTACTTTTTTTAGTCTGTTTTACCCATTTAATGCACGGGGAAACAGGATATTATTTTCAAGATGAATATGCTGATGCAGAGATTCCTCAAATGCTTCCAATCCACTCCATAGAGCTCTCCAGGTATTACAGGCTTCATCTGGTATCTGGTAATTATTGGTCAATTGACGCATTCTCTTTAAAGCTGCTCCAGCCGAATCATGCTCCATCTGCATAACATGAACAGGACCCATAGCCATACTACCATTACCGCCCTTTATCATCGGAAACAAGATCTGCTCTTCTTTCAACATATGAGCATCCAATTCGTTCTTGAGATCCACATAAGTCTGTTTAAGTTCTGCAAACATCTTGGGATTCTTATCTCCATGCACATCATGAACTTTTCGCACCATAAATTCTAATCTGGGTAATTCTTCATCCAAAGGTCTGTGGTAGATTTTGAGAATATGGTCTATTAAATCTGGAAGTGATTCTTTATCCCATTGTGTGTCATTATCACTGGTGGTGCTTAATTCGTTTTGAATTTCTGCGAGAATTGTATCAGTATTAAGACCTGCCTGCTCACAAACATTCTTCAGGGAATTGCCGCCACCGCAGCAAAAATCGATATTATGACGTGAAAATACTCTTGTTGCCAGAGGGTGATCTGTAGCTATTTGTCCTACACTTGATTCTAAATTAATTGACATAACTTTCCTTTTATTTTAATTTCTATATGATGATTTAATCCAACTGATCAGGGGATGTTATCAATCTTTCCAAAGCCAACAAGGCCTGATCAAATTCTGTTTTTGAGTAGCTTTCGCCACTACTAATTCCATGTATTCCAATAATGGTATGGGTTGTGCCTACTACGGGGATAAGTAGGTTTTTTGCTTCAATATCTGTGCGGATAATTCCAGACGCCATGCCCTCTTTCAGTAAATCGAGAATATAATTTTTTGATTTAATGGTCATCTCCTTGAGGGAGACAACTGAATCTTCCGGTAAGATTAATAAGGATTGTTCGGATCGTAAGAGCCAGGCTAAACCAGGTGAAGCGTCAAATAGCATTACCCTGTTTGTTATTAAAGTTTTGAGACGTTCTAATGGTGGTAAAGATGTATCCGGGAATGTCTCTTCAATTTTTGTGATGCAATAGATGACCACTTGCCTGAAAATATTCTCGAGAGAGCTGAAATGTCTGAATATAGCTCCAGAAGAGATACCCACTTCTGCGGCAATACTATTGGTTTTCAGTGAAGAGAATCCCTGTTCACCAATAATTTTTAATACTGCCTGTATAATTTCAACCTGTCTTTCAGCAGATGTCTTTCTTTTGACTTGATCCATGCTAATAATGTAAGTAAATACTTACTTACATGTATAATGTTATTTCAAATTAATTTGTCCATTATTAATGGCTGCTATTATCCCTTTTCCAAATACCGCTGAGTAAAATAGCTCTCTTCTACACCCTGGTTTATCTGCATCTCCTTAAATATCAATTCGGTTTGGTGACCGGATTTGATATTTTCCATGATTATATGGTGTGCCCGCCATTTATCCGTATTTGCCAGCTTTGATATCTCACTATTTCGCATAACCTTTATCAATTCATTCTTTTTATTATAAAAATTGACTTGAATCTGTAAAAAATGATCCTTGCTGATCCACATTTTTGTAAATCCATATTCTGTTTCATTTAGTATTTTTTCACTGGTTGCACGACTCTCAATAATATAACAGTCGATGCTGTTTATAATTTGTTCGCCAAAAAGATTGTATGTGTAATCATCCAGATCATTTCTCTCAATGTCTTCATAGGTAAAATCAGATCCCATGAAATTATCCGATTTCTGATTTGATGAAATTCGACGCACCCGTTTTGTCGCCGGCAGATATAACCACTGATTATCCTGATCCATTTCTTCAACGGTAAGAAGCCCAACCCCCCTGACATTTGCCGGAGCAGTAAACTTGATTATTGATTTTTCCAAACCATTGTCATCGGTCTGTGAATACTGAATAACCGTACGAGATCGTACTTTGCCTTTTTTGTTGATGAGTTTCATGGTGAATTCACCCATTGAATCTCGTGAATCCGTCTGAGCATCATTTCTTTCCATAATTTCTATTGCAGTCATGTTTTGGCCCCATATCGCTGAAAATGCGAATATGATTAAAATAAATATTTTGGATATTGTCATTATTGATTTCCTGTTTTTGATTTCAATTTCATTTGCTTACGTAAATTTTTAATTGTTCCTATAACCATTTATTTTTATGCGGCATCCACAACGCCATCGTTTTTTAGTAAGTTCTGTATGAAAATATCTGATGTATCATTCTTACCGTTGGGACTTTGCATGATGAACTTGGGTTTTAAAGTGGTAATCAGTGGAGGTAAAAGAATGAGAGAGCCAAATCCACTGGTAATCATCGTCAGGGAGACTAACCAGCCAAAGTTTTGGATTGGTGTAAAACCTGAAAATAATAACACCGAAAATCCCAAAATATTGGATATCATATCAAAAATAATTGCTTTCCCAGCGGTGGACATCGTTACTGAACCGGCAGTAGTTAAGTCATTGGAGATTTGATATTCATCTTTATATCGGCTTATAAAATGGATCGAGAAATCCACACCCACCCCAACTGCAATTGCCGTGACTATTGCCGTGCCCATCTCTAACCTAATGCCCATGTAACCCATCAGTCCAAATGTAATTAATGATGATATTGTCAACGGTACAATGCTGAGCAATCCGGCGCTTAATGACTTGAATACAAAGGCACAGAACAAAAACACAATCAATAATGCCAGAATTACATTTTGGACCTGACCCACAACGATATACTGGATTAATGCCAGCCAAATCATCACCGATCCGCCATATTCAATTGTGACATTCGCAGGAAAATTCTCCTTCCCCCAGGATGTCAAACTCGCGAGTAATTCCAAATGTCTTTCCTGATCGGATGTTTGAATCATAACACGAATCTTTGCCCTTTGATAGTCATAATCGACGATATCCTCAAAATCACCAGGATCACCAGACATGGAATACAAGAGCAGGTACTGTGAAATCAACTCCTGTGAGTCAGGGATGCGGTCATAGGCAATGTCACCATTATTCATCACCACATTTATACGGCGAATTATATCAGCAAATGAATCAGTATATCCAACATCAGGAAGCGATTCGGCATACTCCTGGAAGTTTGCGATAGATTTTAGTAAATCCGGCTCGGTTATATCATCTTGCTCAATCCCTGAAATCATAATATTGAAATAACGGGAACCACCCAAATTATCATTGTAGGCATCAAAGATTTCATGAATGCGATGATCACCGGGAAACATTGATACATAATCTGAACCAAATTTTACTTTTGTAATTCCAACAAACGAAATTATCACAATCAGCAGAGTTACCAATTTGACCCATTTCACTTTGCGTGTAGAAATAGTATTTATTACAGAAAGAAATGTATCCCAAATTTTTTCAAGTCCTTCGCCAAAACCATTTGATATTTCTTTTGGTTTTCTGAGCAGTACAAGAATTGCCGGTGGGATAACCAGGGTGATTACCAGGGCCGAGAGTATGCCAATAGAGGTAATGATGCCGAATTCACGGAGTGAGGTTACTTTAAAAACTGCAAGTGTTGCTGATCCTGCCGCAGATGTGAGACCGGTTAGAATAATTGGTGGACCCATATTCATTATTGTCGATTTTACGGCCGAGATCCTGTCCATCGTTTTAACATCATCAAAATAGCGATGCATCAGATGGATACCGTACGAACTGGCGATGGCAATCATGACCATAGGCACTGCATTTGAGACGACTGTCAAACCAAAACCGGCATGTCCTGCAAAACCCATCGCCCAAACGATACTGGTAACGGCCACTGTGAAAGGAAGAAATACCCCCCTCATTTTACCAAAGGAAAGAAAAAAACCAATCATTATAAACAGGATTGCAATAGGCATGAGCGTCGAAACATCCGCTTCGATGCCATTATCTACTTCAGCCGACATCACCGCCGGTCCATTTGGATAAAATTTCTCTGGACCCGAATATTTTTCAAGAATACGATATACTTCATTGTAAACAACTTGATTATCCACGCTCCTCTCCATATTTGCCAGAATCAAGGAGGCATTAAAATCTTCAGAAACGAGTTTTCCATAAAATAATGGATTGGATTTGACTTTGGCAATTAATTCAGAAATTTCTTCATTTGATGCTGGAATATCCTCCATCAGATCCCCTACCTCAAGACCCCAATCATTTCCTTCAATAGTTGTGAGTGTGGACAGACTGGTAACCTGATCTTGAATGACACCGTCAATCTGCAGAATTTCTTCTGAGATGAGCTGGATTTTCTGTAATGTGGATGGTGCAAAAATATTTTCTGAGATAACTGCGATCATCAAAATATCTTTCTCGCCGAATATCTCTTCAAGAAGATCATTTGTTTTGACAATTGCATCATTGGCGGGTAAATCAGAATCATAACTGTCTCTGATTTCTAATTTTGACATACCCAGTCCGATGAGAACTGTCAGGAAAAACATGGTTACCAGGATGAGTCTGGGAAACCGGATCAGTATATCAGTAAATAATTTCAATAAAATTTCCTTTCAAACAGTACTTTCAGTTAATTAATGACTATCAGTCACTAACAGGGACAAAAAAATACTCCTTCGAGTATAATCATGTCATTTATAATTTTTATTTCAAACTTGAGATAATTTTATCCATGGTAAAATCTAATAGTTCTTTTGTATTGAATTCTTTCATGAATTCATGATGTTTTTCGGCAGCAATTGTAAAAACTCCATTTGCAGCTGCCCAGACAAATAGAGTGGCCTGCCAGCTATCTTTGATTGTGAATTCGCCTTGCTCAACACCTTCATTTAAAATTGACTCAATTAAATTCAGAGATCGTCCAGCTTCAAACATACAGTTTGACTGTATATCCTGATCGACTTTGTCATCAGAAAATTCGCCATGCTGCAGCAAAAACAGAATCTTAAAATATTGCGGATATTCATCATAAAAACGATAGTAGGCGTTTCCAATACTTCGAAGTTTGTCTTCGGCTTTCATATCCTGGGAGATAGACTCGAGCATCATATTTGTAAAAATTTCGGTTCCTTCAGATAAAAGGGACACATAGAGTTCGTCTTTGCTTTTAAAATATAGATAAAGAGTGCCTTTGCTGAGTTCAGCTTTATCGGCAATCTCATCCATGGTAGACCCTTCTAATCCTTTGGCAAAAAATATTTCCCTCGCTGAGGATAGAATCTCCATCCGCCGTTGTTCTTTTTCTCTTTGTCTTCTTTCTGTTGTACCCATAAGTTTTAAATCGTTAAATGACTGACAGTCATATGATGACTAATATTACAGTTAATATGTATTTCTGTCCAAGATTTATTTCTTTAAAACTCATTATTACCCTATTCCATTCGCTATACTGACAGTATAACTTGCTCTATTCACGTTATTTATTAAATTTGGCTTTCTCACGTAGGTCATTTCACGATAAATTTTTGACTATTTTTTAAGAAGAATTAAGAAAAGATATATGAATAATCAGCAAAAATATTTCGAGAGAATTCTCTTCTACCTTGGACTCTTTGGCATTCTGGTGACTGTCCATCTCTATATTATGAATGAGCGGGGGTTTGACCGGGGCTGTATGGGTTTTACCACCTCTGAAGCTGTTGAGGAAGCCTTTGATTGCGAATCAGTACTGGATAGTGAGGGTGGGAATCTATTTGGTATTTCAAATGTATATCTCGGTATGGCATATTATATATTTTTTGTCGTCCTGCAAATCTTCATTTACCGATTAAGGAAACATGTCAAATCGCTTCGATTAATCCGCCTTCTGTTTATAACCTTTGGGCTTTTTTATTCTATCCACCTGGTTTATTATCAAAAGACTGTATTGGATGAATATTGTGCCCTCTGCTTATTGTCAGCAGTAACCGTATTTTCGATGAGTATTGTGCAGATTATCTATTTCTCAAAATATAAAATTTCAAAAATTTTTGGAAAACCCTCAAATCAATTTGTCTTTTACCCAATATTGATCGTCATTTCAATCGCCAGTGTAGATTTCTTATATTTTCAGTCGCTGGCAATCAATAAAATTATTGAAGAAACACCATCCGCCTTTGAAACAAATAACCAGCAGGATCCCTCGACAAAACCAACGACCTTGAAGTCCATTGAAGATAACAACATTAACGATTGCAGGTATAATTCCAAAAAACCGGTGATTTCAAATTATCTATCACTGGTGAATGAATTTGATGTGCGAATTGGTAATCCGGGGGCTCCCAATGTCATATTGGAATTTTTTGATCCCAACTGTAGCCATTGCGCCAAACTCAGTCGTGTGATTGATGATGTTATGGATGCTTTTGGTGACGATGCTTATTTTGTATTTAAACCGATACCGCTGTGGAAATATTCCATCATACAAATTCAGGCATTATATATTGCTGCTGAACAAGAGTTATTCTTTGAAATGCTGGAGCATCAATTTGCCATGCAGAAACCAAAAAAAGGATTATCCCTAAATCAATTAAAACAGATCGCCAGAAATATTGGCATGGATGAAGTTGCAATGGCACAGCGCATTCAGAATGATGAGTATCGAAGATATATTATGGATGAACATAAAAAATCTCGTGATGCCGGAATAAAAAGTGCCCCCACCCTATTAATAAATGGAAAAACAGTATCATCCAAATCTCGAACATTTGAATGTATAAGTGAGTTTTTAGATTAATTAGAAGGGATTATTCATCCCGCATTTTTAGACTTCCATCTAAATAAACTGATGGTAATTTGGATAGTCCAAAAGAGATTTTAAACAGGTTTCCAAAACTTTTCATAATTGGAATAAATCTTTCAATCGAATCCCCCACTTCCCTGATATGGGCAAGTTCCTCCCACTTCGCCGTACTCGCCTGATCCATCATTGACACCAAACTCCTGGCGGATGTCAAAATGGATATGCAATACTTGGATTCTCCCGAATGGGTATGATAGTTGAGAATGATTTCCTGGCCGGCATTTTTAGCGTCTTTTATTTTTTTACTATAACTCGGATTTGATGTTAAGTGATAGAGGCACTTTTCTATTACATCAATTTCACTTTGGGAAATATTTTTTTCTGTCATTAATCTTTGTTAAATATCTTTCTTGGAATTCGTGGTTTTTTACTCAGTTTCACATCAGGGTGACATGATATGCATTTTATTTCGTAAGAATTGATCCCTGAAATATTCTTCATTTGTTCAAATTTCTCTGTTTCCTCATGGGTAATATGAAATGTTTCAATCTGGAGTGTATTTAAGGAAAATCCCGATATAGTGCTGTTCTCCAGATATACAGTGTGAAATATAAGCTTATGCATTTCGCCATGTACGCTATCCCAGACAGCGATATTATCTGAATAATAATCTACATCAGATTTATCAGGCGGGAGATAACAATTGGTGATGGATAAAATAAATAGGGCAAGGATGATTGTGATTAAAAACTTTCTATTCTTCATAAAACCTCCGGATTACTGATGTCAAATTTACAATAATTAAAATTGTATTCGAGATGAAATGATGCATTTATTCTGTATCCAGGACGATAGTTTTAAAATAATTTATAGTTGAGTTTAGTCCATCATCAAGATTGACTTGGGGATGCCACTTTAAAATGGTTTCTGCCAGAGTTATATCCGGTCGCCTTTGCAAAGGATCATCTGTTGGCAGTGGTTTATATACCAGCTTTGAGTCTGAAGCTGTAATTTGGATAATCCGATTTGCCAATTCAAGCATGGTGATTTCATGTGGATTACCAAGATTTACCGGACCGGTGCAATCATCTTCAGACCCCATCAATAATATTAAACCTCGCACCATATCATTAACATAACAAAATGATCTGGATTGAGAGCCCTTCCCATAAATAGTTATTGGCTCATTCAATAATGCCTGAACAATAAAATTGGAAATGACCCGGCCATCATCCGGCAGCATCGTTGGACCATATGTATTAAATATTCGGGCAACTTTAATTTTCACACCATATTGGCGATAATAATCAAAAAACAAGGTTTCGGCACAGCGTTTTCCTTCATCATAACAGGATCTCGGTCCAATGGGATTTACATTGCCCCAGTAGGATTCCGCTTGCGGATTTACCCTGGGATCTCCATATACCTCACTGGTGGATGCCTGTAGTATTTTGATGTCATGACGCGTGGCAATATCCAACATATTTATCGCCCCGTGAACAGAGGTTTTTGTCGTCTGAACCGGATCATAACGATATTGGATTGGAGACGCCGGGCAGGCCAGATTGTAAATCTCATCTACTTCCACTGATAATGGGACTGTGATGTCATGACGGAGAACTTCAAAATTTTTATTGTCCAATAAATGGATAATATTGGCTTTTCGACCAGTAAAATAATTATCCACACAAAGAACTTCATTCCCCATACCAAGAAGCTTTTCACATAAATGAGAGCCAAGAAATCCGGCACCGCCAGTGACCATGATTCGTTTATTCAATTACAACGGTTCCAAAATATCAATTATTACCACAGTGATCATGGTGAAATTTAAACCATCCGATATCAGATTGAAAACATTACACCCTGAAAGAAAAACTCAAATACTTATTCATTCCGGTTGCAAAATAGTCAATAAATAAATCATTATCAAAACATATCAATTAATCTGATTTTTTTGGATACTTCAAAGTGATAATTTTACCCGTTAAAAAATAGAACCAAATTGTAAAAACAATTTTCAGGATCCTAAAATGAAAACACAACCCGTCAAAATCGCCATATTTATTATTTTAATCCAGATATCATTTTCAGAAACCATTTATATACCAACTGATTACCCAACAATTCAAGATGGTATTACCGCCTCAGCAGATTTTGATACCATAATGGTTTCTCCGGGAGAATATTTTGAAAACATCAATTTTCTTGGAAAACAAATTGTCGTCGCATCACATTTTATTGAAAATGATGACCCGGGATTTATTGAATCCACCATCATAAATGGCGGGGCTCTTGCCAGTGTGGTTACCTTTGATTCTGGTGAGACTCATTTCGCTCACTTACTCGGATTCACCATCACCAATGGTATGGGTAATGATGTGGTCTGGGAATTTACCGGTGGCGGCATAACCTGCAAAAATGGCTCGTCACCCCTGCTGAAGAATCTCATCGTTTCTGATAATAATTCACTTGGCGGTGGTGGCATTTATATACAGGATTCATCACCGGATATCCAATACTGCAAAATTCTAAATAACAATTCTGAAAGTACTGCTGGCGGCATATACTGCTGGGAATCAAATCTGACAATTTCATATACTGAAATATCCTACAACTTTGCCGGTTGGCTAGCCGGCGGTTTATTTGGTGGAAGTAATTCTGTTCTGAATGTTTCAAATCTTACGGTTATAGGTAATATATCTAATGATCTGAGCGGCGGTGGCATATATACCAATAACTCCAGCGCTTTTATCGTCAATACCATCGCCCGGGAAAATCAACCGGATGAAATCGCTTCATACAATGATTTGGGTATGTATGCATTGGAAATAGATTATTCGAATGTACTCAATGGCGAAGATGGTGTGGTACCCTGGTTAAATGTTGATTTTGTTTGGGGCAGCCATAATCAACAGGATCACCCATTATTTGTTGATATGCATCTGCAGGATTTCCACCTCCTACCTGAAAGTCCATGTATTGATGCAGGAGATCCCAACTCGCCACTTGATCCGGATGAGAGCATAACCGATATAGGGGCATATTACTTTCCTCAGGGGATAGAGGGAAATCCTGGAGATTTAAATTCTGATGGACAAGTAAATGTCTTGGATATTGTCCGCCTGGTGAATATCATTCTAGGCGATCCTGCCAGTGATTACGAGTTATGGGCTGGCGATATAAATATGGATGGCGATCTCAATGTTTTGGATATTGTACAGATTATTAATATCATTATTGGATAATTTCAAAATTGCTGAAAATCAAATCTCAATAAAAGCATCATTCATGCAGTAATTTTTTTCTTTCAGAATTCTATATTATTCTGATAATATATAGGCGTTAGAAAATTACAATTTGTCGTCATTTGACCGTATTGCCGCGACAATAAAGAAAAGGGCTAAAAAGGGATTAATAAACCGACTTTAGCGTCGGTTTTTTTTATGAAAAAAAATATCACATCTATATTAAAAAATCGAATCGTCGTCATGGATGGAGCCATGGGCACAATGATTCAATCCTATAATCTCAGCGAGTCAGATTTTCGGGGTGATGTATTTTCCGAATGGACTCAGCCACTCAAAGGAAACAACGATCTTCTCTCTATTACGCGACCGGATATTATTCAAGATATCCATGAAATTTATCTTGATGCTGGTGCCGATATCATCACTACCAATACGTTTAATGCCAATGGTATTTCTCAATCCGATTATGGCATGGGCGAACATGTCTATGATATGAATCTTGAGTCAGCCCGTATCGCCCGCAGGGCCGCTGATAAATTCACAAAACTTAATCCGCTTAAACCGCGCTTTGTTCTTGGAGATTTAGGTCCAACAAATCAAACTTGCTCCATGTCACCAGATGTATCTGATCCTTCCTATCGGGCAGTAGATTATGAAACCATGTCTGCGGCATATGAAGAACAAGTACGAGCATTTATGAAGGGCGGTGTGGATATTCTCATTGTTGAGACAGTCTTTGATACATTGAATTGTAAAGCAGCATTATTTGCCATCCAAACCGTTTTTGATGATTTGGATACACATATTCCGGTGATGGTATCCGGTACAATTACCGATAAGAGTGGGCGAATTCTATCCGGACAAACTATCGAAGCGTTCTGGTATTCTGTTCGACATTTACCCCTATTATCCATTGGACTAAATTGTGCTTTTGGAGCCCAGGCACTCCGCCCATACATCCAATCTCTTTCAGATATTGCTGATGTGAATATCAGTATTCATCCCAATGCCGGATTGCCAGATGAACTGGGAAATTATCAAGAATCTCCACAATATACTGCTGATATCCTTGCAGAACTTGCCTCTGAAGGTCTTGTCAATATTATCGGGGGATGTTGTGGTACCACTCCTGAGCATATTCGATGCATGACCGATAAAATGCAGGAATTGAAACCGCGTATCATACCGAATATCCCCATTCATACTCGTCTTGCCGGTTTGGAGCCACTGGATATCAGACCTGAATCATTGTTTTCCAATGTGGGAGAACGGACCAATGTGGCTGGATCACTTAAATTTAAAAAATTGATTAAAAATGAAGAGTATGAAGCGGCTCTTGAAGTAGCTCGTCAGCAAGTAAATAACGGCGCTCAGATTATCGATGTCAATATGGATGAAAGTCTGCTGGATTCGGAACAAGCGATGAAAATCTTTCTCCGCTGTATCTCAGTGGAACCGGATATTTCAAGAGTCCCTGTGATGATTGATTCATCCAAATGGTCGGTTATCGAAACCGGACTAAAATGCATCCAGGGAAAACCAATCGTAAATTCGCTTAGTCTGAAGGAAGGTGAAGAAATATTCATCCAGCAGGCAAAAATCGTTAAAAAATATGGCGCTGCCATCATTGTCATGGCTTTTGATGAAAAGGGACAGGCAGATACTTTGGAGAAGCGAGTCCAAATCTGTAGCAGGGCCTATGAGCTATTAACTACAAAAGCTGGAATTCCCCCGGCAGATATTATTTTTGATCCCAATATTTTTGCCATTGCCACTGGCATGCCCGAGCATAATTCGTATGCTGCCGATTATATACATGCTGTCAAACAATTGAAGAAACGCTATCCCAATTCCCTTGTCAGTGGTGGTGTTTCCAATGTTTCGTTTTCTTTTCGTGGCAATAATGCCCTGCGGGAATCCATTCACAGCGTATTTCTGTATCATGCTATCAAAGCCGGGATGGATATGGGCATCGTCAATTCTGGACAATTGGCAATTTATGAGGATATCCCCAAAGAACTTCGAATTGCAATAGAAAATGTGATTCTCAATCGATCGGCAGATTCAGCTGATCATCTTATCTCACTGGCCGTCAATTATACTGTTGATCCTCGGAAAAAAGATCAAATAGCTCCGGATGAATGGCGAATGCAACCGGTACTGCAGCGGATCATTCATTCCATGGTAAATGGATTGGATCATCATATCCAGGACGATTTGGAGGAAATCCGCCCGGATTTTACCACAACCCTGGATATTGTTGAAGGACCACTGATGGATGGCATGAAAAAGGTTGGTGAATTGTTTGGGGCAGGAAAAATGTTTTTACCACAGGTGGTTAAATCTGCCCGAGTCATGAAAAAAGCGGTGGCCCATTTGGAGCCGTATTTGGTTGCCGAAAAATCAGGATCAAAACCCGTCAAAGGAAAAATTGTCATGGCAACGGTAAAGGGTGACGTCCATGATATCGGTAAAAATATTGTCTCTGTCGTTCTTGAATGTAATAATTATCAGATTATTGATCTCGGTGTTATGGTGAGTGCCGACAGGATTATTGATGCAGCGATTGAAGAAGAAGCAGACATGATTGGACTATCAGGTCTTATCACGCCTTCTCTTGATGAAATGATCCATGTTGCAGGGGAAATGGAACGGAGACAATTAGACATACCAATTCTCATTGGTGGTGCCACCACATCCCGACTGCACACTGCCATAAAAATAAATGACAATTATCATGGTCCGGTAATTCATGTGACAGATGCCAGTCAGGCAGTGCCGATAGTCAATCAATTGGTAGATCCAAAAAAATCGCCAGAATTGATCAAAACCACATCCAAAAAATATGCTCAACTTCGTGATCAATGGCAAAAACGGAATAAATCATATTCTATGTTATCCTATGCTGAGGCAAAACGAAATGCATATCAGATAGAAGAATCTGGCTATATCCCATTCACACCAAGATCACCTGGGATAACCACTATTTTGGATTATCCATTAGACGAATTGATCGATTATATTGACTGGACACCATTCTTTCATACCTGGGATATAAAAGGTAAATACCCTGAAATATTAAACGGGGAAAATTCAGAGTCCGTTAGAACATTATTTAAAGATGGAAAAAAAATGCTTGAGAGAGTCATCTCTGAGAATTTGCTTACAGCTAAAGCTGTCTTTGGTTTATTTCCTGCCTCCAGAGATGGCGATGATATAAGAATTTATCATCATGAATCGGGACAGCAAAAAGTTAAAATCCATAATCTACGACAACAAATAAAAAAAACTGCCGGGAAACCAAATTATTGCCTGTCTGATTTTATCTATCCATCAGCGTCAGAGATACCGGACTATATAGGTGCCTTTGCTGTTACTGCTGGTATTGGATTAGATGAAATTTCCAATCGTTTCAAGGATGAACTGGATGATTACCAATCCATATTAATCCAATCAATTTCGGATAGGCTGGCAGAAGCATTGGCTGAGAAACTCCACGAGGATGTGAGAACTAACTATTGGGGTTATGGTGAACACGAAAATCTCAATTATTCTGATTTACTCCGTGAATCCTATTCAGGCATTCGTCCGGCACCAGGATATCCGGCCAATCCAGATCATTCTGAGAAGACAATACTTTTTGATCTTCTGGAGATTAATGACGATCCCCATATTACTTTGACAGAGAGTTTTGCATTGCATCCCGCCTCATCTGTTTGTGGTTGGTATTATGCGCATCCGGATTCAAAATATTTTAATGTGGGTAAAATATCTACAGAGCAGTCAAATGATTATGGCAGCCGAAAGGGTCTTGATCAGAAAACTGTTAATCAACTATTACAAACAATATTGGCAGGTGAATGATAACAGGAAAAAATAATGAAAATAATTGAACATCTCGAAAATGATCACAAACCCTTGTTCAGCTTTGAGATTATTCCACCTCAACGGGGAAAAAGCGTCAGTGAAATCATTGATATCGTCAAACAGTTAAAACCGTATAATCCGCCATTTATAGATGTTACCAGTCATTCCGGTGAAGCCAGTTATGATGAGCTGCCGGATGGCAATGTAAAGAGACGGATTCGTCGAAAAAGACCGGGTACTATCAGTATTTGTGGTATTATCCAAAATCGATTTAAGATCGATACGGTGGCGCATATTCTCTGTCGGGGATTTACACGCGAAGAAACGGAAGATGCCCTCATCGAATTAAATTATCTTGGTATTGAAAATGTTCTTGCTGTGCGTGGAGATGAAGTTAATTACAAAAAAATGTATAGCAAAGATCGCTCTGTTAATGAATATGCCATTGATCTGGTTAAACAGATAAATGATTTAAACCAGGGTAAATATTTAGATGATATTATCAGTGCCGACCCAATTGATATGAGTATTGGTGTTGGAGGATATCCAGAAAAACATTTTGAATCACCAAATCTGAAAACAGATATTCAATATTTAAAGCAAAAAGTTGATGCCGGGGCCGATTATATTGTCACCCAGATGTTTTTTGACAATTCAGTGTTTTTTGAGTTTGTTAAATCCTGCCGGGATGCCGGGATTACGGTGCCAATTGTTCCAGGTATAAAAATATTAAATAAAGTGTCACAGCTTAGTTTTATTCCAAAAAACTTTTTTGTCAATATCCCGGAAACATTAGTGGAAGAAATGATGGAGAATAAAAAACATGTCCGGGAAATCGGCACCAATTGGAGCTACAAACAATGCGAAGAGTTGTTAAACCATGGTATTGAATACATTCATTTTTATATCATGAATGATACGATGGCAGTGACACAAGTAATGGACAAATTAAGAAAATAATGCCTCAACGGCTGGGTGATGAACCCATATTAATAAATACAATAAACAGGAATGAAAAATGAACAATAAATACTTATTTACCTCCGAGTCAGTTACTGAAGGACATCCGGACAAAATGTGTGATAAAATCTCAGATGCGATTCTTGATGATATAATCTCCAAGGATAAAAAGGCGCATGTTGCCTGCGAGTCATTGACCACTACCGGACTTGTATTGGTTTCAGGAGAGATAACAACAGATTGTTATAGTGACATCCCCCGTGTTGTTAGGGATACACTCAAGGAAATCGGTTATACAAATCCTGATTATGGTTTAGATTCACAGGATTGTGCCGTATTGACCTCTATACATGAACAGAGTAATGAAATTGCCCAGGGCGTCAATGAAGGTGAAGGATTTTTTGATGAACAGGGTGCCGGTGATCAGGGTATCATGTTTGGATATGCCTCTGATGAAACAGATACGCTCATGCCCCTGCCCATTTACATGGCGCATCGATTGACAGAAAAACTGGCTGCCGTGAGAAAAGAAGGTGTATTGCCATGGGTGCGTCCCGATGGAAAATCGCAGGTCACTGTTGAATATGTCAATGGCGTACCAACAAGTATCGACAAAGTTGTCCTCGCTGTCCACCATGACCCTGGAGCAGAAGAATTTATGCGCGATGTTTTGCGGGATGAAGTAATCAAACCGGTATTGGGAAAATGGGATGGTGACCATACTGAGTATCTCATCAATACGACAGGAATATTTGTCAAAGGCGGTCCTGAAGCAGATACGGGATTAACCGGCCGAAAAATTATTGTGGACACCTACGGTGGTATGGGTCGACATGGTGGTGGTGCCTTTAGTGGAAAAGATCCCAGCAAAGTGGATCGTTCAGCATCGTATATGGCTCGTTATATTGCCAAAAATATTGTTGCTTCCGGGATTGCTAAAAAATGCGAAGTCCAGTTGGCTTACACAATTGGCAAAGCAGAACCGGTTTCAGTGTTTGTAGATACATTCGGTACTGGCAAAGACTTGGATTATGAAAAACTTGTGAGAGATGTATTTCCACTCACACCAAAAGAAATTATCTCACATTTAGATCTTATTCGACCTATCTATACCGAGACTGCTGCCTATGGTCATTTTGGTAGAGAACTACCAAATTTTACCTGGGAATATAGAGATAAAGTAGACGCTATATTATCACATATCGGTTAATTAATAGGATAAATTGTTGGGGTAGTTTTATCTGATAGTATGATTAGATTATGCCCACAAAATTTGAGGAAATAATGAGTAATACATTAACGAAAACAAAAACAGATTATAAAGTTGCGGATATAACATTAGCCGATTTTGGCAGGAAAGAGATTTTATTGGCCGAGGCAGAAATGCCGGGATTAATGTCGGTTCGTAAAAAATATGGCCCAACAAAACCACTAAAAGGAGCCCGGATTACCGGCTGCATCCATATGACAATCCAAACAGCGGTTCTTATCGAAACACTTGTTGAATTGGGTGCAGATGTGAGATGGTCATCCTGTAATATCTATTCCACTCAGGATCATGCTGCTGCCGCCATTGCCGAGTTAGGTTATCCTGTTTTTGCCTGGAAAGGTGAGAGCGAAGAAGAATACTGGTGGTGCATTGAAAAGACCCTGGATTTTGGTAATGGACTTGGTCCCAATATTCTCCTGGACGATGGTGGCGACTTAACAAAAGTGATTCTCGAAGAACATCCGGAAATGATAGCCGATATTAAAGGTGTTTCAGAAGAAACAACCACCGGTGTGCACAGATTATATCAACTTATGGAAGCCGGTGAATTGCCATTCCCTGCCATTAATGTAAATGATTCGGTAACAAAGTCAAAATTTGATAATAAATATGGCTGTCGGGAATCATTAGCTGATGGTTTAAAAAGAGCAACGGATATCATGTTAGCTGGAAAGACCATTGTTGTTTGCGGATTTGGTGATGTTGGCAAAGGATGCGCTCAATCCATGCTGGGTTATGGTGCCCGTGTTGTGGTTACTGAGATCGACCCAATCAATGCACTGCAGGCTGCCATGGAAGGATACCAGGTATTGACCATGGACGATGTAGCTGAGACGGGAGATATTTTTGTCACTGCCTCAGGATGTAAAGATGTTATCACCCGTGATCATATGAACCATATGAAGAATAATGCCATCCTCTGCAATATTGGTCATTTTGATCATGAAATTGATGTGGCGTCATTGGATAATGATCCGCAAGTCAAAGAATTCAGTATCAAACCACAGGTAGATAGATTTCAGTTTCCAGATGGAAAATCCATAATCCTTCTTTCACGTGGACGATTAGTAAATCTCGGTAATGCTACAGGACATCCATCATTTGTTATGTCCAATTCATTTACCAATCAGGTATTGGCGCAGATGTCTCTGTGGGAAGGTACAGCAGGCGAAGGAGTAACGGTATTGCCAAAACATCTTGATGAAGAAGTTGCCAGATTACACCTGGATCACCTTGGTGCTAAATTAACCAAACTTACTGATGATCAAGCTGAGTATTTAGGACTTCCAAAAGAAGGTCCGTATAAACCGGATTTCTATCGATATTAGGTTTCCTGTAAATTGTCTGAATCACCGATGAGACGGATTTAAGGATTACACGGATTGGAAGCATTGTATCACAATCATCATTTCGACTACGCTCAATAACCGCTTGATTGTGCTCTTAATAATTTAAATCACTCTGCTTGTTAGATTACAAAAGGACGCTTAGGCGTCCTTTTTTTATTGGTGGGCTTTTCTTTTTGTCTGAATCACTGATGAAACTGATTCTAGGATTTCACCGATTAGGAGCATTGTATCACAATCATCTTGATTGTGCTCTTAATATGACCTCACCTCCGCCTACGGCGGACAGGCCGACCCTCTCCTCATAGGAGAGGGAGCTATAGAAAAGATTCATTTGCAGCGAATCAATAAAAAGTGATCTTCTTTGGAATCCATCATCAATCCGCGCTATTGAGTTCATGGTTCGTTGATGGATAATTTTGAACTATTTTGATATGAAAATATCATGCCCAAAAATGATTAACCCCGCAATTTATTGCGGGGTTAGAAGTATCATGCCATTGGGCTTTAGCCCAACATAATAATTTGATCGTAGTAATTGGCTGTCAGTCCATCCTTCCATTTGCACTAATAATTTTCTTGACGGGAGGCAATCCTGATGATGAGAATAATTAGTTTATCTCTCTTCACCTGGAATGTAACTCTATAAGAACCGATTCTAAGTCTGGCCAGTCCTTTGTACTTGCCTTTGAGAGGTTTTATGTTATTTTTTAAAGAATCAGGATTTGTTCTTAACAGCTCAATTTTTGTTTTTATTCTTTTTTGCCAAATCGGATCAATTCTTTGTAGATCCTCAATAGCTTTTGGCACAAATCTAATTGTGTACATTATAATCCAAGTTTTTTCCAAACGTCATTTGCAGGCACAGTACTTTCATCATCACCTATTTCATCAAGTCTATTTTCTGCAATTCGTACGTCTAACTCATCAAAGTACAATTCCAACGCCTCGGCGATAATTCTACTTTTCTTATTATTCATTTCGCTTGAGACATCCGCTAATTCTTTAGCCAGATACTGAGGAAGTGTAATGTTTAATCTTGCATGTTTTTCCATAATAGCCCTTATTATACATTATAATATACACATTATGATACACACTATTATGAGTATTATTGATGTTTTACTATTTCCTGTTAATTGTCTGAATCACTGATGAAACTGATTCAAGCCTGCCTGCCGCAGGCAGGGATTTCACTGATTAGGAGCATTGTATCACAATCATCTTGATTGTGCTCTTCATAGTCTGAATTACTAAATACACTGATTTGAAGATTTCACAGATTTGGAGAAGTGGCTTCGACTCCGCTCAGTCACCTTTATTTAGTCTGAATCACAGATTAAACTGATTTCAGGATTACACAGATTAGGAGCATTGTTTCACAATTATTTTGATTGTGTTCTTAAAAAGACCTCACCCCTGCTTTCGGCAGGCGGGTAGGTGTCGTTTTTGTCATCACTTGATTTAGTATGATAAAAACTCGTTTATATTCTCAGGTGTTATTATTTTGAATGTTGCTTTTGGATATGCTTTTGAAAATGTCATTGGTAATCGTGGTTTTTTATTTTGATTCCATTTCAATTCAATTGCTGAAATATTATTCTGATTTTCTTCGATTAAATCTATTTCTTGTTGCTGAGTCGTTCTCCAAAAATATAATTTCGTTTCAATAATATCATTGGCCAAAAATTTCTTTCGTTCACTTATTAAAAAGTTCTCCCATAACGCACCTACATCTGTTCTTGTATCAATGGATTGAAAATTTCCAAGTATAGCATTTCTAATCCCATTATCATAAAAATATATCTTGCGGCTTTTTTTTATTTCATTCCTTACATTTCTATTAAATCCATTTAATCTAAATATGATATATGTTTTTTCTAAAAGATCAATGTACTTTTCAATCGTTTCCTTATCAGAGCCAATCAATTGAGATAACTCATTATATGAAACCTCATTTCCCACCTGTAATGCCAACGCCTTTAATATCTTTTCCAATAATATTGGCTTTTTAATGGTCTCAAGCATCAGCAAATCCTTATATAGGTAACTTGAAGTTAAGGATTTTAACAGACGGATTTCATTTCCAATATTTAGCGCAATATCCGGATAATAACCAAATATCATTCGATGTTCTAATAAACGTTTTTCCTTTAGATAACCATGATGATTCACAAGTTCTACAAAACCAAATGGGTGAAGAAAAAAATCAAATTTTCTCCCTGTCATTGGTTCATTGATTTTATTTGCCAACTCAAATGAGGAGGACCCTGTTGCTATTAATTGAATATTTTTAAAATTATCATGAATTATTTTTAATACCAATCCTACATTAGGAATACGTTGTGCCTCATCAATTACAAGTATTTTGTGATTAGAAATAATTGGAATTAACCTGGTAGAATTAATATTTGAAAATAGCTCACGTATATCCGCATCATCCCCATTTAGAAACAGAGTTTCGCTTTTATAAGGTTTAACAATTTCTCCAACAAGTGTAGTTTTTCCGGTCTGTCGAGCACCGTATATAATTAATGTTTTATTTTTAAACAATAATGACTCAATTATATCCTGTAGATTTCTTTTAACCATGGTTTCCCACCTATTTATTATCACTTCATAACCATAATAATATATAACATTATTCGATTACAATCGAAATTAATCATAATTATTTTCGATTAATTAAAGCATATTCTTTGTGTGAGTTGTATCAAATATAGACTGATCTTCTTTGGAATCCATCATCAATCCGCGCTATTGAGTCAAGGTTCGTTGATGGATAATTTTGAACTATTTTGATATGAAAATATCATGCCCAAAAATGATTAACCCCGCAATTTATTGCGGGGTTAGAAGTATCATGCCATTGGGCTTTAGCCCAACATAATAATTTGATCGTAGTAATTGGCTGTCAGTCCATCCTTCCATTTGCACTAATAATTTTCTTGACGGGAGGCAATCCTGATGATGAGAATAATTAGTTTATCTCTCTTCACCTGGAATGTAACTCTATAAGAACCGATTCTAAGTCTGGCCAGTCCTTTGTACTTGCCTTTGAGAGGTTTTATGTTATTTTTTAAAGAATCAGGATTTGTTCTTAACAGCTCAATTTTTGTTTTTATTCTTTTTTGCCAAATCGGATCAATTCTTTGTAGATCCTCAATAGCTTTTGGCACAAATCTAATTGTGTACATTATAATCCAAGTTTTTTCCAAACGTCATTTGCAGGCACAGTACTTTCATCATCACCTATTTCATCAAGTCTATTTTCTGCAATTCGTACGTCTAACTCATCAAAGTACAATTCCAACGCCTCGGCGATAATTCTACTTTTCTTATTATTCATTTCGCTTGAGACATCCGCTAATTCTTTAGCCAGATACTGAGGAAGTGTAATGTTTAATCTTGCATGTTTTTCCATAATAGCCCTTATTATACATTATAATATACACATTATGATACACACTATTATGAGTATTATTGATGTTTTACTATTTCCTGTTAATTGTCTGAATCACTGATGAAACTGATTCAAGCCTGCCTGCCGCAGGCAGGGATTTCACTGATTAGGAGCATTGTATCACAATCATCTTGATTGTGCTCTTCATAGTCTGAATTACTAAATACACTGATTTGGAGAAGTGTATCACAATCATCTTGATTGTGCTCTTAATTATTTAAATCATCCTGCTTGTTAGATTACAAAAGGACGCTTAGGCGTCCTTTTTTTATGGGGGGGTACTTTAGTCTGAATCACTGATTATACTGATTTCAAGATTTCACTGATTTGAAGAAGTGGCTTCGACTCCGCTCAGCCACCTTTGAAGAGGCCTAAGGGATTGTCCATTGTATCATAATCATCTTGATTGTGCTCTTTTTCGAGCCTTCAATTTCTTATCGGAGAACAAATATAGATGGATCTTCTTTGGAGTCCATCATCATTCCGCGCTATTGAGTCAAGGTTCGTTGATGGATATTTTGAATTACTTACCAGGAAATATCATGCCTAAAAATGACTAACCCCGCAATTTATTGCGGGGTTAGAAGTCTGAAAGAATATGGGCTTTAGCCCAACATATTGATTTGATAGTAGCAATTGGCTTTTAGTTCATTCTCCCATTTTCCCTAATAAATCTCTTGACGGGATGCAATCCTGATGATTAGAATAATTAGCTTATCTTTTTTGACCTGAAATGTTACCCTATAAGAACCGATTCTAAGTCTTGCCAGTCCTTTGTACTTGCCTTTGAGAGGTTTTATTTTATTTTTTAAAGAATCAGGATTTGTACGTAACAACTCAATTTTTGTCTTAATTCTTTTTTGCCAAATCGGATCAATTCTTTGTAGATCTTCAATAGCTTTTGGCACAAACCTAATTTTGTACATTATAATCCAAGTTTTTCCCAAACCTCACTTGCAGGCACAGTACTTTCATCATCACCAATTTCATCAAGTCTATTTTCAGCAATACGTACGTCTAACTCATCAAAGTACAATTCCAGTGCTTTGGCGATAATTCTACTTTTCTTATTTTTCATTTCGATCGAAACATCAGCTAATTCTTCTGCCAGATACTGGGGAAGTGTAATGTTTAGTCTTGCATGTTTTTCCATAATAGTCCTTTTTAAACCCTAAAATATACACGTAATAATACACACTATTATAAGTGTTGTTGATGTTTTACTATTTTCTATGTTGTTTCAGCACTGGATCGAATCTTCCACTTCGACGAGCCTGTGCTGAGCGCAGCCGAAGTACTCAGTGACCTTTATTTAGTCTGAATCACCGATGAAACTGATTTAAGGATTTCACAGATTTGAGCATTGTATCACAATCATCTTGATTGTGCTCTTAAAAAGACCTCACCCCGACACTCTCCTCATAGGAGAGGGAGCAATTGGATAAGTCATTTTCCGACAAGAAATAACAATTAAATACTAGAGATTCTTACAATCTTCTTTTCCCCTTATAAGGTGAAATGTCCGTAGGACTAAGGGGTCTTGATAGATATTATTAATAACTGTATCATAACCATCATTTCGACTCCGGTTCTACTGAGTCCTTCGACTACGCTCAGGATAAACTGTGCCGAAGTGCTCAGTGATCGATAATTTGTCTGAATCACTAATTAGACTGATTTCAGGATTACACAGATTAGGAAGTGGCTTCGACTCCGCTCAGCCACCTTTGATAAGGCCCTGTTGTATTACAATCATCTTGATTGTGCTCTTGAAAGGACCTCACCCCGACCCTCTCCTCATAGGAGAGGGAGCTATAGAATAAGACTTAACTTGGGTAAAAAATACTCTCCCTAAAATGACTAACCCCGCAATTTATTGCGGGGTTAGAAGTATGAAAGAAAATGGGCTTTAGCCCAACATATTTGTGTTAGCTCATCTTATTATTGAGTCTTCTTGACCCCTATTTGATAATAATCAAAGCCGAGTGACTCCAGCATATCATTATTATACTGATTGCGACCATCAAAAATGACAGGAGAATTCATCCTCGATTTTATCTCAGCAAAATCAGGACTACGAAATTCTTTCCACTCAGTTAATAACAACATGGCGTCAGCACCATCCAGGGCATCATATTTATTTGTGGTATAATTAATTTCAAGATCTTTGAAATAATACTCCTTTGCCTCATCCATGGCCTGAGGGTCGAATACAGAGATCTGTATGCCCTTTGCCAGTAATTCCGGGATAATGGTGAGACAAGGTGCTTCCCGCATATCGTCTGTTTCAGGTTTAAAGCTTAATCCCCAAACAGCCAGTTTTAGTGTACTAAGCGGTTTCTCCAAGGTATTGAAGTGAACAAATATTCTTTCAACAAATAAACTCCGTTGCCGCTGATTTACTTTTTCAACAGCATTGATGATGTACGGTTCGATATCATGCAATTCAGCAGTTTTGATCAGAGCTTTTACATCCTTGGGGAAACAACTGCCACCATAACCAATACCAGGATAAATAAATGAATATCCTATGCGGCTATCGCTGCCAATTCCCGCTCTCACTTTATTAACATCGGCACCCACTTTTTCACATATAGCGGCGACTTCGTTCATAAACGAAATCTTAGTAGCCAGCATGGCATTTGCCGCATATTTGGTCATCTCAGCACTGCGAATATCCATTTCAACAAAACGCTGACGATTGAATGTGAAAGGCCGATACAACTCTCTCATGATATTCATGGCATGATCGCTTTCAGCACCAACAACCACACGATCCGGTTTCATGAAATCATCAATGGCAGCACCTTCTTTTAAAAACTCAGGATTTGATACTACATCAAATGTGAGATCAGAATTTCTCTTCTCCAGTTCTTGTTTAATGGTGGATTTAACTTTCTCTGCCGTCCCTACAGGAACAGTGGATTTATCAATGACAACGGCATAACTTTTCAGATAGCAGCCAATATCTTTTGCGACAGCTAACACATGTTTCAAATCGGCGCTACCATCTTCTCCCTGAGGAGTACCAACAGCAATACAAATGACATCAGCGCTTTCAATAGCAGTTTGGATATCCGATGTAAAAGAGATAGTCTCTCTTTCACGATTCACCCGAACGAGTTTATCTAATCCGGGCTCATAAATGGGAATGACTCCCTGATTTATTTTGTCAATTTTTACTGTATCAATGTCAGCACAGACTACCTTATTGCCCATTTCGGCAAAACATGTCCCGGTGACAAGTCCGACATAACCAGTCCCAATAATAGTGATATTCATTTATTTTCCTTAGTAGAATTTAAGTTAGCAGTTTTCAGTTGACAGCAGCTAATTTCACCTGTTCTTCAACCCAGCTAAATGTTTTTTCTAATCCTTTTTTTAATGAATAGGATGGCGCCCAATTGAGCTTTTCAGCAATCAGTTTATTATCTGAATTTCTTCCTCTGACCCCCAAAGGACCAGGTATATGATTGATCGACAAATTCTTGCCGGCAATATCCATGACAATTTTAGCTAATTGGTTTATGGAGACCATCTCCTCAGAACCAATATTTACCGGACCCGTCCAATCAGATAACATCAAACGGCGGACACCTTCAAGGCATTCATCAATATACAGGAAAGATCGCGTCTGTTTACCATCCCCCCACATCTCAATAGTATCACCATCAGATACTTCTGCCACTTTACGGCAAAACGCTGCCGGTGCTTTTTCGCGTCCATCACACCAAGACCCAAACGGACCATAAATATTATGGAATCTGGCTATCCTCACATCCATGCCATAATTACGATGGTACGCCAAATAGAGACGCTCACTAAACAATTTTTCCCAACCATATTCACTGTCAGGCGATGCTGGATATGCAGAATCTTCACTACATTTTGGATTTTTGGGATCCATTTGATTGTACTCCGGATACATACAGGCACTGGAGGAATAGAATATTCTCTTTACATTGCGTCGCCGGCAGGCATCCAGAATATTTAGATTTATCAAACCTGAATTATGCATAATATCGGCATCATTTTCACCGGTAAATACAAAACCCGCTCCGCCCATATCGGCGGCAAGCTGATATACTTCATCAAATTTACGATCGATGACAGTACGACATATTTGAGGGTCGGTAAGATCACCAATAACAAAATCATCGGCTTTGGTATCCTGAAATTCATTATACTTCAGATCCACACCACGGACCCAGTATCCTTCACTTTTTAATCGATTTACAAGGTGATTGCCGATGAATCCACCGGCACCACATACAAGTGCTTTTTTCATGTTAATTAGTAATTAGTTATTAGTGACTAGTGATTAGTGACTCGTGACTAGTGATTAGTGACTCGTGACTAGTGACTAGTGATTAGTGATTAGTCACTTCGACTGCGCTCAGTGACCGTTTTTTAGTTTACAGTTAACAGATGCTCGCCCGCCAACGGCGGGGCAGTTTTCAGGAGATTCATTTATAGAATTTCCTTCAGTCCAAAATATTTCGTTTCATAGACCAGCTCTTTAGGGCTGGGCTAATCAGTGATTCGTGATTAGTCCTTCGGCTACGTAATGGGTAATCATATCGAAGTGCGGTGACCATATATTTGTGGTTAGTGTACCACAATCATCTTGATTGTGTCCCTTTTTTTGAATCACGGATAAAAAGGACCACACGGATTTATCTCAATGAGATTTTACCTAAGCCAAATAAAATTCAAATTTGGAGGGTGCTCGCCTAAAGACCATTATCCCTCCTCAAACTTTCGTGCTCTTAGCGCTCTTCGCTACTAACATAATAGCCACTAAGGTCACAAAGTTAATTATAAATTCAAGCACATATAATCATCATCTTAGATGAAGATTATACGGTAAATAATTGTGGGTTTGAGAAAAAACGTTTGGGAAATTATTCAACTGGGAATAAAAAAAGTTTTTATCTTTCTCTTTAGTGTCCCTTGGCGCTCTTCGTGGCTTCCTCAATCTTATTTTTTCTTCCCACTTTCGCGCTTCTTAGCGCACTTCGCGGCAAACTCAATCCAGGTTAAATTCTTTAGTGAATATCCATGATAGACCAATACTCACTTCAATGTCATCATTAATTGTATTTGAGATATGATCGATATTGTCAATTGTAATATACTTCAGTTCAACACTGATCCATTTATTACTATCGAACAGACGGAAGATGCCAACACTTGCTTCAAATTGTCTTTCTGGAATTCCTGTGGGGAATGGTTCATCATACCCAGTTTCCATGGTAATACCATCATCAGTCCATGGGGTATCCCAAGGATAGGACATTTCACCCTCACCTTTTACAAGAAAATCGATCTCGAAATCAAATTGCCAATCTTGTGAGAAATAGTATCGACTAAAAATATTTGCACGCCAAAGATCACTGCCTTCTCCATATCCAATAGGGATATTTCTGTGAAGATACCATTCATAATCTTGCGATGTTTTATAGGTTCTATTGGTTATTCCCACAAGCTCGGCACCAAGATATAATTTTTTAAAAGAAAAGTCAGCACCCAGTATTAATCCCAATTCATTGGGTTCGAGATCATTTACCACATCAGCATCAACCTGATAATCATCAATAAGAAATTCAAAATATATAGATTTTTTTGAGAACTGATATCGCCCATCAATACTTAACATGGTATTTGCCTTTAACTCAGGACCATTTTGCTGCTCACCGGTATAAATAATAAATGGATTTACATATGCCAATTCAAAATTCCGTGATGCTCCACCATAGAGTACTGTTTCATTCAAACTAATTCTGAATTTCTTATTTTTATAGGTTACTCTGTGTGAAGATAAATATCGATTTTCCCCGGAAATTGCATCTAGTTTTGAAGCCTTCCAGGCGAACGAAACATTCTTATATTTGAGAATAGCTTGCACTCCATCTAGTGGTCTTGATGCAGATGATAATAGTAATTGTCCTGTCCTTCCGGGACCCCAATAGCTAAAGAATCTTCCAAATTTGAAGATATAATCAATTTTTTTCTTATTTAGATATTTTATGAATGCTTCCTCGGCATAACCTACATAACCACGCCAATGTTCACCAATGTATTCAGACTGATCCTTCAACGATTTATCCAATAACATTGTATTTTGAATGGTTAAATTTTTACCCAGATTTATCTCAACTTTTGACCTTAAGTGAATAAAAGAATCACCATCATATACCATAATTGGATAGGCACTGAATTTAGCATTGTGGGCATTTTTTGATTTAGGTAGTTGAAGGTGATAAAGAAATTTGGGGAATTTAGAAGAATTTTGAAAGAGGTCTTTATTGGTAAGTGGCAGTTGGGAAATATCGATTTGGTTGATTAGACCAGAGGATTGAAGATATCTTATGTCGATATTAGATCGCTGATATGGAAGGTAAGTAGAAGTTTGGGAGAAGATAACTGTCAGAAATATTATTGGCAATAATCTGAACAGATTTTTCATTGGTCTATTTTGGGGTGGTGGTAAGTCGTTAGTAAGCATTTTATTTGATTGAGGCTAGATCTATTATTTTTCTAAAATTATTTTTGCAATTCTATCGGCAGTATGACCATCCCAAAGTGGTGGTATTTCACCTAATTTAACATTCCCATTGAGAATGGATGAGACAGTCTTTTTCACATCATCTAGATTTGTACCAACAAGATGATTTGTGCCAATATCTACTGTACTTGGGCGTTCAGTGTTATCCCGAACCGTTACACACTGAACACCTAAAAATGTAGTTTCTTCTTGTATGCCACCACTATCGGTGACAACAATTTTTGCTGATTTAGTTAAAGCGAGAAAATCAATATAACCCAATGGTTCAGTAAGGATAAGACTTTCGGTCGATTTAGTATCAATACCTTGTTTCTCTAGATTGTTGCGAGTTCGTGGATGAATTGGAAAAACAATTGGAATGTCTTCACTTAATTCTTTTAAATAGTTAATCAAATTGGCTAAATAGTCAAATGCATCTACATTTGCAGGTCTATGAAATGTTACAAGAATAAATTCTTTTTGCACCAGACTTAAGGTATCAATAATTGTAGATTGATCAATTTGCGGTAATAATTCGACAAGACTGTCAATCATCACATTGCCAACAAAATGAATTTTATTTTGATCGATCCCCTCGTGAACCAAGTGGTCGATACCACTTTGCTCTGTAACGAAAAGATAGTCAGCTAATACATCGGTAATTAATCGATTTATCTCTTCAGGCATAGTGCGGTCAAAACTTCGTAAGCCCGATTCTATATGAGCAATCTTAATACCTAACTTTGAAGCAACCAAACTACAAGCAAGTGTTGAGTTCACATCTCCGGGAACCAAAATCATATCAGGCTTCTCATTGAGAACAACCTTTTCAAATTCTTGCATAATTCTGGCTGTCATATCTGTTTGACTGCCACCATTAATACCTAAGTAAAAATTTGGTGTAGGCATCCCAAGTTGGTCAAAAAATACCTGCGACATTTTAGCGTCATAATGCTGACCTGTATGACACAATTGATGTTTTACCTGTGACGAATTTTTTTGGAATGCTTTACAGATTGGTGCCATTTTTATGAAATTGGGTCGGGCACCAACAATAGAAATAATTTTTAACAATTTATTCTCCTGAATATTTAAAAGTTTTGTGCCATTGTATACCAAAATGAGACTCACCATTTTGGAATTGATTGTGAGATAACCAGAAAGATATTGATGTATTTTCTACCCAGCCAAATTCTAGTCTTACCTCTGGGTCCTCTATACCATTGAAACCAAATGGATCAATTTTATTTCCAACAGCATCCCAAATAGTCTCAATATTCTGGTCACCTATTTGCTCAAAATGTAGGGTCAGATCATATTTAATAATTTTATTGAATGTGTTCTTATAACTCACATCTAAAAACTGGCCCATGGGAGTTCTCAATGCCAGTGGATAACCATATTTTTCAAGATTGGTGAATAAACCATGATGGAGATATAACCAAGGGCTAGCATATGACCACTCAACAATAAGTTGAAATTCATTTTTTGTATAAGACATGCCAACCAATCCACCAAAAATATCCTGCACAATTTTTCTATCTTCACTATCAATCTGAATCTCATCTATTACCCATTCAGTATAAGCTTGCCACGAATTATTTGTATATGTGATATCAAAGCCGATTAATGCATTATCTGAGTCACCCTCCTCAGTTAGATAACCATTTGATATTTCATGGTTTTCATCCAAAAGGAAAGGATTCATTGGATTTAGATAATGCCATTCAAATTGACGATTCACACCCGTTACGACCATGCCCTCTGATAGAGAAATTGTTATCTTTTTCGAGGGAGACCATGATAGTCTGCGTAAGTAGTACCATCTATTTATAATTTGACTATTAGAATCACCTATAGGTCTATTATCCAACCTCATTAGCTGGAATTGTAGTTTAAAAGAAGATGTTAGATATTTCAGAAATAATTGATCAATGGGTGGTGAATTTGGAGAGAGAAAAACACCTGTCAACTTACCTGGCCCAAAACCTTGTTGCATTTTACCAAGGGACACTGAATATGCATCCTTCTGAAACTGAATGAAACTTTCTGAAGTTTGTATTACACGATTCCATCGAACAATTTTTTCTTTATAAGGGAGATGAAATGCGAATGGGTAGTTTGTTTGGAATAAATGGCTGTGCTGAACTATAGATACTGATGGACTCAGTTCAATATTTGCACGTAGGGGAAGGTCAAATGTTGTAGGTGAGAGATTAGATGAAAATTCAAGAATTGCAGTTTGGGAAAAGAAGCAAGTGGGAAGAATTATCAATATAGATAAAAATATTTTGAATTTTACAAACATCATGCTCTAATCAACGGTATCTATTTATATCCTTCTACATACTGATTGAATATCTTTTTCACCCCTGCAAAATTCTGA